>Ga0129310_1000006_pt1 | contig 327858 bp, 281 predicted proteins | sample Go1ome_2_FD_94433 | JGI IMG/M metagenome (GOLD analysis project Ga0129310, IMG submission 94433) | Western lowland gorrila individual fecal microbial communities from Wisconsin, USA - Go1022A metagenome | ecosystem: Host-associated > Mammals > Digestive system > Large intestine > Fecal...
TACTGTTTTGGAGCTGGCTCTTAAGATAGAGGAGGTGGAAGGCGAAGCGTAAGGAAAGGAGGCACTAGAGATGTGGTGCCTGTTCCAGAAAAGAGGAGGGCCAGCAATGTCATGTTGGCCCTTAAAGAAGTGTATGAAAAGCACGAATGCTACATACGTAATCAATATAATAAAATATTATGAATAAAGTATGAACAAATAAAAGGGACCTGACAAAATGCCAGGTCCTGAATGTAGGAAAGTACGTGGACAGCGAGCATAGCTGTCCTCATATAAGTAAAGTTATCAATCAAATATGGATAGAATATGAACAAAGAATAAATAAAGGATAAAATGTTAGTGCGGAGCTGGGTGAGCGGTTCCGCCTAAATGATGGCCGACACTTGGAAAACGTAGCAATTATATAAATTTAAGTTAGACAGCTATTAGCAACAAATCTTTTAAAAACTACGTAAAAACGTAGGTCTATACATGCACTCTGCGTGTAAACAACCCATACTATATTTAGATTTACAACCACATAATTTGATTATCTGTAACGGCACGGTAAAACTAATCGATTTTGACCATGCTGCAAGCTGCCTGGATGCAAACCAGGAGGAGCAGCGTTACGGTACGGTGGGATGCGCTGCTCCCGAACAATATACATCTGACGGGATATTAGATCAAAGGACTGATGTCTATGCCATTGGTGCAGTCCTCCGTTTTATGCTGACCGGAACCCTGAAGCAGGGAGTATTTGCACCCCAAATAGTTACAGAACCGTTACAAAGTATAATTGAAAAATGTATGGAGCCTAATATGGACAGGCGGTATGAAAGCGCTAAGGAACTGAATTCAGTCCTGCGCCGCCTGTGTATCAGGGAATTGACCGTTAACAACGATCACAGGGCAGGTCCATCTCTTATTATAAACCTGGCGGGCGTGAGACCCGGAGCGGGTATTACCCATCTGTCATTGGGGCTGCTGCATTTTCTGACAATACAGGGCTATGAAGTACTGTACGAAGAGCATAACCGGTCCCAGGCAGTGCGGACATTGGCCCGGCAGGTGAATGCACGGCCGGACAGGCGGGGGATTTATTCAGTGAACGGCTGTTTTATGAAGCCATGGTACGGTCCGGCGGTCCGTTTGGAGGAGCCCCTTGATTTTTCTGTAGTGCTGAGGGACTATGGGACAGATTGGAAGCTCCTTTTGGAGGAATCCGCCCGGGATCATGTCCTTGTCACCGCGGTCACAGACAGTGCCTGGGAAGCATGTTATATACAAAGGGCTGTCTCGGCACTGATGGACCAGCAGGACCTTTATAAGGGCAAAAAGGCGGTTTTTATATTCCGCCATGCAGGACAGGGGTATTCGGGGAGAAGGTTTCACATCCGGGATTGGAACGGTCTGCTCAAACAGTCTTTGTTATACAGATCACCGGAATATAGGGATCCTTTCAGCCGGGACAGGAGTACCCAGCTGTTTTTCAGATCCTTATGGGACGGCATATCCGGCGAAGCCGGAACGGAGCGGAGCAAAAGGGGCTGGTTAAAGGGATGGGACACTGCAAAAGGGGCCGTTTTAAGGGCGGCCGGAACCCTGAGGCCAGATGCAGGATCATCGGGATCATCGGAGCGGGAAGGGGAACGGGGGTAACCCACCTCAGTGTGCTGGCAGCTAATTATCTGTCCAGCTCCCTGCAGCGCAGGACTGCAGTCATTGAGTGGAACGATCATGGAAGCTTTTTCCAGATAAAAGCCACGTTCAGGGACAGCTTGGAAAAAAGGGCGGGTTCTGCGGATTACGGATACAAAATTTTCGGGGTTGCATATTATATGCAGGGAGACCCGCGTGTACTGGCCCGCTGTATGGACGGTTCCTATGATGACATTGTCATTGACTTTGGTGAAATGAGGGCCTCCATCAGGGCGGAATGGCTCAGATGCACGGTAAAGATCATAACAGCATCCCTGAGTGAGTGGAAGCTGAAGGCATTTATGGAACTTTTGACAGAGGAAGATGAACGCAGAACGGGATGGATATATACGGCTGCGTTTGGCAGTGAGGACATCAGAAGAGAAATTGAAAGGCAGTTTCATATTCTTTTGAAGAGAGTACCTCTTTCAGTGGATGCATTTTCAGTGGACTACAGGGTGATGGAGTGGTTTGGGGGAATTTTGTGAATGAGAAAGCAGAGGCGGCGTTTTGCCAAAAACGGAGATATGTCACGGATACTTCCTTGAGGGGCAGAAGCTGGCTTATGCAGTTTTAGGAGGGTTTACTTTATGGCGAGAAGTATTGAATACGCTGACCATAAGAAGCACCAGAGGACTTATCTGGACGGACTGAAACGATATAAAAACAAAGGGGTCCGCATTATAATTGACGGGGAAGAATGCCCGGAGTCAGATTGGGAACGCATATTTGAAATGGGGGAAGACGGCGGATTCTATATGGGAGACTATGTGGGCGCTGAACAGGGATGCCTTAGGGAGATCCGGTTTGACAAGGTATACCTTTGCGACCCTCCTAAAAAGAAAAGGAAAGAGTAGGAAAAATTAGCTTAATAAAAGGGAGTTTTTATGGGCGTGCTGCCGGAAGTACCATTCCAGCCTGTGCAGCCAAAGCAGGCAGTGCGCCCGTGATGCTCCTGAGATAAACACGCCCCGGCATACTCTGGGGCGTGGCCTGGTAAATGACCATAAATTGTAAGCAATTAAATGTCCCAATCCTATTGTTTTGTGGTAGAATAAAAACAATCATAGGATACTGGAGGACAGGATGAGCAGAAGAAAAAAAGGTCACGGCTGCGGGATTACAGTGTTGGTCCTGCTGCTGCTTTTTATACTGGCAGGCGGGGCCGCCGGATGGATTTATGTTAAGAAATACATGCCAAGCAGTGAACTGTCTGATAAGGCCAAGGTATTTGGTATTAAAAGCGGGCAGGTGGCATTGCTTTTAGATAATGAACTGCAGGAAGAAAAGGGAATTTACGAGGACGGTCAGGTATACCTGCCGGTGGATTGGGTGAACCAGCACCTGAACCAGCGTTTTTACTGGGACGAGGGAGAAAAGCTGCTGGTTTATACGCTGCCGGAGTCCATTGTATATGCGGATGAAAGTACACAGGGGGAAAAGGGACCTCTGTTTAAGGTGACGGACCAGGGGATGTATTTATCCCTGGGACTGGTGGTAAATTATACGGATATCCGTACCCAGTCCTTTGCCACAAGCCAGATCAAGCGGGTGTTTATCGATACCATATGGGAGCCCTATGACACTGCTGTCATAAAGAAGACAGGGCGGGTCCGGGAAAAGGGCGGGGTTAAAAGCCCGATCCTCACAGAACTGTCCCAGGGAGAGTCCGTGGATGTTCTGGAGCCCATGGAAAAATGGTCCAGAGTGAGGACCGGAGACGGTTATATTGGCTATATTGAGAACAGAAAACTGGAGGCGGGAGAGCAGGTGATGCCTGAGAGCCTGTTTGAAGCCCCTGTATATACCAGCATTTCCATGGATGAAAAGGTCCGGTTGGGATTCCATCAGGTGACACGCCAGGAGGCTAACAGCACACTGGAAAGCTACGCGGGTGTCACAAAGGACATGAATGTGATCGTCCCCACCTGGTTTAATGTGGTATCCAGCGATGGGACCTATAATTCCCTGGCAAGTAAGGAATATGTAGAGAAGGCACATGACATGGGGCTTAAAGTATGGGCCATGGTGGAGAATGTGAGTACGGAGGAAAGTGTAAAAAACCTTAATACCAAGACTCTTATGTCCTCAACCAGCACAAGAAAGAAACTGATCGCCAATCTCATGCAGGAAGCTGAAACATATGGCTTTGACGGTTTTAATCTGGACTTTGAAAGCCTGAAGGCAGAGGCCGGTCCCCATTACGTGCAGTTTATCAGGGAACTGTCCGTGTCCTGCCGCCAGAAGGGGCTGGTACTGTCTGTGGATAATTATGTTCCATCCTCCTACACTGCTTTTTACAACAGGCGTGAGCAGGGAATCGTGGCGGATTATGTGATTGTGATGGGATATGATGAACACTATGCCGGCGGGGAGGCAGGAACTGTTTCCTCCATTTCCTATGTAAAGGACGGAATAGAGAACACGCTAAAGGAAGTTCCAAAGGAAAAGGTGATCAATGCTGTTCCCTTTTATACCAGGGTATGGACGGTGAATGACGGAAAGACCACATCCAAGGCCTATGGCATCAAGGATGCGCAGCAGTGGGTCAAGGACAACAATGTGGAATTGACCTGGGATGACAGCCTGGGACAATATTATGGAAGCGCGGTGAACAGCAGCGGTGAACAGCTGATATGGATGGAGGAGAATGAATCCATGAAGCTTAAGATCGACTTGATCAGGGAATATGACCTGGCAGGAGTGGCCTGCTGGAAGCTGGGATTTGAGACACCGGAAATATGGGACATTGTGTCCACGGTAAAATAGACGTAAAACCGGGGGATGGATATGAGAAGTAAGAAGTGGATGATCGGAATTGCCATGGCAGCCGGCATAAGCGCTGCAGCAGCCGGATGCGGCAGGGAGGCGGCAGTGGAGGAAAGCGCACGGCCCTCGGTGAGCCGGACAGAGGAACCCTCATCTGAGGAACAGACACAAAAGCCCACCTCCCCTCAGCCCTCTGAGATAGAGCCATTTCCAGGCGCTGAGAAGGAGACAAAGGCGGAACCGTTAAAAGGCGGAAAACGAATCGTGGTGATGACTGATATCCACTATCTGGCTCAGTCCCTGACCGATCAGGGGGATATGTTCCGGTCTATGGTGGAGCATGGGGACGGCAAGCTTACCAATTATGTGTGGGAGATCACAGATGCAGCGTTTGAGGAAATCCAGTTGCTGAATCCCGATGTGCTGATCATAAGCGGAGATCTGACGCTCCAAGGGGAAAAGAAGAGCCATGAGGAGCTGGCGGAAAAGCTGGAACAGGTGGAGAATGCCGGTATTACCGTGGTGGTCATTCCGGGAAACCATGATATTAATAATCCCAGTGCGGCCGTGTACTCTGGTTCGGACCGTTTTCCGGCAGAGCCCACTACACCGAATGATTTTGTAAGGATATATGACGAATACGGCTACGCGGAAGCGAACAGCCGGGATCCTAATTCACTGAGTTACACTTATGACCTGGGGCCTGCCATGCGCCTGCTGATGCTGGACACCTGCCAGTATGAGCCGCGCAACCGGGTGGGCGGTATGATAAAAACAGAAACCTATGAGTGGATAGACCGACAACTGGAGGATGCCCGGGATGACGGGGTGATATTGCTTCCTGTGGCACATCATAACCTGCTGGAGGAAAGTAAGGTGTATGTGGATGACTGCACTATTGAGCACAGTGAGGAACTGATCCAAAAGCTGGAGGGTGAGAATATCCCTCTGTTCCTCAGCGGGCACCTTCACGTACAGCATTATATGCAGAATAATGACATTGGGATCTATGAGATCGTCACCAGCTCCATGAGCACCCCGCCCTGTCAGTACGGGGTGCTGGAATACATGGAGGATGAATCATTTTCCTACCATACAAACCAGGTCAATATTGAGAAGTGGGCCAGGAAGCACAGGAGTACGGATGAAAATCTGCTGAATTTTAATACATACAGTCCTCCTACTCTGAACCGGATCTTCTATAATCAGGCATATGATGCCATGAAGGATTCGGCGGAGGAGGAGACGGGAAGCGTCTATGTCAAGCTGACAGAACCTGAGAAGCAGCAGATGTCCAAAGTCTATGCGGATATCAATGCGGCCTGCTATGCGGGCAAGGCATATGAAGTGGCGGGGCGGACTGTAAAGGAACCAGGATATAAGATGTGGCAGGAATATTGTTATCCCAGCATCCTTTATGAGTATCTGGAATACATTGTGGAGGATGCCGTGAAGGATTATAACAGCCTGGCAGTGGAATAAAACAGGTCTTTTTCTTGTGGATGGGTGAATATACTGGATTAAAGGTTATCAGGGAGCACCCATTGATGAAGCAATCAGCATGGCAGACTGTGATGGGGATCCTGCTGCTTGGAATCGTGGCCCTTATATCGTGGCAGGCCGGGACACTGGTGTCGGTGCAGAACCATAAGGCGGATGCAGACAAGGCGAAGCCGGTGGTGGTCATAGATGCAGGACACGGAGGGAACGATCCTGGCAAGGTGGGAATCAACGGACAGCTGGAAAAAGACATTAACTTAAAGATTGTACAGCGCCTTAAGGAGTATCTGGAGGCAGCCGATGTAAAGGTGGTGCTGACCAGGGATTCGGATCAGGGGCTTTACAACTCCGGCGACAGCCATAAGAAGATGGCGGATATGCGCAGGCGCTGCGAAGTGATTGATGAGGCAAATCCTGACCTGGTGGTGAGCATCCATCAGAACAGTTATCATGAGGAGTATGTGTCCGGCGGCCAGGTCTTTTACTATAAAACCTCAGAAAAAGGAAAATATCTGGCGGAACTTCTACAAAAAAGGTTTGATTATGTGCTGGGAGAAGCCAACAAACGATTGGCCAAGGCCAATGATAATTATTATCTTCTTCTTCACGTAAAGGCGCCCATTGTCATAGTGGAGTGCGGTTTCCTCAGCAACAGCAAGGAAGCGGCCCGCCTGGAAGAGGAGGATTACCAGGACAGGATGGCCTGGACCATCCACATGGGAATCCTTCAGTACCTGAACACGGTGGGGAACCAGACCGCCAAGCAGTAAGGCCAGCGCCAAAACGGAATAAGACAGGAAGCTGTTCGTCATATGAGAATCCCGGATTCTCATTTGACGAACATTTTTTATAGGCACAGCAGGGCCGTACACAGGGGGATGTAAATAAAAGCAATGCCTTGCTATTATGTGCCCAGCCACATATAATGAAAACAGGATGAGCGCAAAAGAACCAATGTGTTGGAAGGTTTAAAATGGAGGAGATATGGATCAGGATACGGGAAGTAAGATAACCGGAAGTAAGATAACCGGAAGTAAGGTAACAGAAGAAGAGACATGCCTGTGCCCGGATGTAAAGGAGTCACTGGTAGGTGCGGAAGGAGCCATCCATCTGGTTCCCATGAACCATGTGGGCGGATATGATGTACGGCCGGGCTTTTATGATATTTACGGAGCCACGGCAATTCCCGGGGGTGTGAATTTTACCATCCATTCCCACGCTGCCACCGGGGTGGAGCTTTTGTTATTCAGGCGGACCGAGGATGAGCCGTATGCCGTGCTGCCATTTCCGGAGCATTACAGAATCGGCAATGTCTACTCCATGATCGTATTCAAGCTGGACATTGGGGAGTTTGAGTACGCTTATCGGGTGGCTGGACCCTGGGAGCCGGAAAAGGGGCTGATCTTTGACCCATCCAAATACCTGCTGGACCCATATGCAAAAGCAGTAACCGGACAGAGCCTTTGGGGTCAGCCTTCAACTCTGGGCCAGCGTTACAAGGCCCGGGTGGTAAAGGATGACTTTGACTGGGGTGATAACCCCCAGCCGCTGATCCCCATGCAGGACCTGATCATATACGAGCTTCATGTGAGGGGGTATACAAAGCATGGGTCATCAGGCGTAAGATTTCCGGGCACATTTGAGGGGCTTAAGGAGAAAATCCCCTATCTGGTGGAATTGGGGGTCAATGCAGTGGAGCTGATGCCAATATTTGAGTTTGATGAAATGTTGGATTACAGGGAGATTAATGGGGAAAAATTGTACAATTACTGGGGATACAATACGGTCAGCTTCTTTTCACCCAATACCAGCTATACTGCCAGCAAGGAGTATAACCGGGAGGGAAATGAACTGAAGCGTCTGATCCACCTGCTTAATACCCATGGAATCGAGGTGTATCTGGACGTGGTGTTTAACCATACCGCGGAGGGAAATGAGAACGGACCTTATTTTTCATTTAAGGGGTTTGACAATAACATCTATTATATGCTTACACCGGAAGGGTTTTATTATAATTTCAGCGGGTGCGGCAACACTCTCAACTGCAACCATCCCATTGTACAACAGCTGATCGTCAGCTGCCTGCGCTATTGGGTAACAGCCTACCGGGTGGATGGATTCCGATTTGACCTGGCTTCCATTCTGGGACGCAATGAGGACGGCTCGCCCATGGATAAGCCTCCCCTTCTCCAACAGCTGGCCTTTGACCCCATACTGGGAAATGTCAAGCTGATAGCTGAGGCATGGGATGCAGGCGGCCTGTATCAGGTGGGAAATTTTCCTTCCTGGAACCGGTGGGCGGAGTGGAACGGGCGTTATAGGGATGACATGCGGCGGTATCTGAAGGGGGACGAGGGGATGGCCCAGGCAGCGGCCCTGCGCATAGCCGGATCCGGTGATATATATGAACCCTCTGTCCGGGAGAATGCTTCCGTCAATTTTATTACCTGCCATGACGGGTTCACACTGTACGATCTATATTCCTATAATGAAAAGCACAATGAGAGCAACGGATGGGACAACACGGATGGAAGCAATGACAATCACAGCTGGAACTGCGGGACGGAAGGGGAGACCAAGAATGAGGCGGTAAATGCCCTGCGCCGGCGGATGATACGCAATGCCTGCGCGGTCCTGATGTGCAGCAGGGGGATACCCATGTTTCTGGCAGGAGATGAATTTGGAAATACCCAGTTTGGCAACAACAATCCTTACTGCCATGACGATGAGGTGTCCTGGCTGGATTGGAGCCTGCTGGATAAGAACTGGGACATATTCCGGTTTTTCCAGTTTATGATTCATTTCAGGAAGGAGCATCCGGTTCTGCGGTCCAATATAAGCGATGGGTTTGGCGGGCTTCCCGATATCAGTTTTCACGGTACAAGTCCATGGATTAAGGAGTTTTCCAGCTATGACAGATATATTGGTGTGATGATGGCGGGACAGATTGAGGGGAAGGCGCCGGAGGCTGTCTATATCGCCAGCAATGCGTATTGGGAACAGCTGGATGTGGTGCTTCCTGAGCTTCCGGAGAGCATGGCGTGGTCACTGGAGGTCAGTACCTGGGAGAATGACAGCAGGGAAGGAAAGCCTGTGGAAAGCTCTTTTGTGATACCTCCCAGGACCGTGATGGTATTTTGCGGGAAAATATAAGAAAAAGTCCACATAAAACTTGATGGGGGAAGAGTAAATGGTTGAAAAAAGCGGCTTTACCAGAGATAATCCTTAAGACAAAGAACGCCCCGGTTTGCGGCATATTTGGTCCCGGTTCAGTCAGCGTAGACCACTACGCTAACTGAACCGGGGCCCGCTACGCTGGCTGCACCGGGACCAAAATTTCCCGTAAAGTGTGACGCACATCTGGCGAATAGTATCTGACGAACAGCAATTTACAAACACGCTCTAGTATTTTTCTGTCCGGGGGTATGAAGCCGGTTTCATAGGGGTTATACTGTACATAAAAAACAGCGGACCCTCTCTTCAAAGGCTTCCGCTGTAAATAAAAAAGCGCGAGACGGGATTCGAACTCTCCCAATGTCGGGAAAGCTACTAAAATCAAGGAGGAACGCACACTGTCTAAGGTGTGTCTACAGGCTGTCTACAACTTGTAAATCAGAGAGGAAAGCTGTCAAGGGGTCTGCGGAGCAGATACATCTTGCCCCTTTACTGCTTTCTATTGCGACCGAATAAATCCCATACTTTATATAAGAGGTTGATAGAACAGTTTTTATCTATCAACCTCTTGTTTGCTATTTTTACAAAAAATAGATTACTTTTTGTTTTCTGCTCTATTATCTTCGCTCACAGTCATATTATTTAAAGCATATTCACAGGCTTGTATAACAAAACTAGAAAATGTAACATCTTGACCTTTTATTGTGTCCTCTATTTTTTCGATTAAAGGAATTGGAAATCTAATAGTTTTGTTCTCCGTTTCTTTTCTGTTTGCTTTCAATTGGAATGCCATATGCAGTACCTCCTGTCAGAATTATCGTACTGCATATCGTTTGGCAAATAAGCATTGCAATATGCAATCTATTTTGTATTGCCAATTATTTTTCCTTATGATAAGATATATACTAAGATAGTAAAAAGATATTTAGACATTTTTGCTGTTCTTACAAATTTTAAGATATAAGGAGGATAATGGAATGGGAAAAAAACAAATGATTAAGCGATTCATGGTCATGGTAATATCAGCGGTGATGGCTCTGGGTGCGGTAAGTACTGCCTGGGCAGGAAATGTATATGGTGATGATGGTAGTCATATCAAAATAATGACTTCTGCCGGAGAATCCACTTCACTTCCGAAAACAAACTTTAATGGAATGCAAGTCTCTTTATTACCGGAAGATACTAAGATATGGATATCAAGCGAAGGGTCAACAGCAAAAGCCAGTACAATCTTTTTTTATCATGGCATCTGTGCAAAAAATACGCTCACTAACCTTGAGCGAATAACAGATACTCGTTTGTATGGTGACTCTGCAACAAACCCACTTAATCTTAAGCGCTTACAATATGACAAGCAATTTTCTGCATTTCCAGTCTGCGATCACCCTGAACCGCATGACCCCCGCAACTCTGTATATGTAATTCTTCTTGAAGATACCGAAGACTTTAGTTGGCAAAGATTTTTTTACATACTTGACGATGGCTCTTATCCGATTATACCAACGGAATCAGCAAACGATACTAATCAGACAGTAACAGACGAAACACTCGCTCAACAGGGATTAGACTACACTCATCCCATCAAAAATGTTAATGATAGTGATTATGCCCCAAATATTGAAATCGGTAATTTTAATGAAAACATTGACGCTGACGGTATTGCCCACGGTTGGGAAGGCGATAAACCCGGTTGTATTTGGGTACCAAACTTTGGTTACATGAGCGGTATAAAGATTGGTTACATGGGATAATACTATTTTGTTAAGAGGAGACTATTTTTCAAGTCTCCTCTTCCTTTTTTAAAAGTTCAAGAAAATCCATCACTTCTTTCGTTTTTTCATCACTCGGTTCGGGATATTCTTTTTTATCTTCCTCACAGCCATATAGAACGGGAACATCCCCTAAACATATCATATTTATAAATGCTTCTTTATCAATGGAACATTCGTTAAAAATATTCGTCTTATTGTCTTTGGTATATGAACCATTCAATTCAGCAATTTTTCTTTTTCTTTCATTCTCTGATACAGTCGAATGACAAATTTCATTTAAGTCAGACATATAATTCCAAAAATCCTGTGGTATTGAAAAAACGACTTTGTCATCTGAAACTTTTAGGAAACGCCGAATATCTACCCTAAAGTTAGTGGTATCTTCTTTTTCAATAGAAGACTTTTCGAGCAAATTTCTTTGGCTATAAATCCAATTTAAACTATAATTCCACTTTTCTTTTATTAGAATTGCCTTGTCAATGGGAATATTGGATTGTTCAGTTTCATAGTTACAAACCATGCGTTCACTCACATCAAGAATCTCTCCTAGTTCTTTTTGGGTATAGCCCAGTTCCTCTCTAATCTTTAGCAAATTGTTTGGTATTATTTTTTTTTCTTTATTAGCCATTAATTTACCTCCTGGTCACAACCAGAAATTTAATTTCCGGCATTCCTGCTAATGATTTTATCATTTTACTATTGTAAAATCAAGACATGATATATCAAATGAGTTAATGTAGAGCTCGACATTGACAGAAAGGAGAAAATAAGATGCACGCAAACTTAATAGGCGTTCAGCCGCTTAGCTTTACAAATACTTCAGGCGAAATAATTAATGGAACCAACATTTTCGTAGCATTTAAAGACGAGAACGTGAAAGGTCTTCGTACAGAGAAATTTTTCCTAAAAGAAAACATCAATCTCCCTAAAGACACTAAACTTAACGATACGTTAGATTTAGCGTTTAATCATAAAGGAAAAATTGAAATGATTTATAAAGTATAATTTTTTTGTAGAGAGCAATATCTGAAAGCGCAACAGATAGAAAGACCAATACTGATAAATGTTGATTATACTAGGGTGGGATTTACTTCCCACCCCACCTTACAGAAAGGCGTAACTATCATGAAACAACATATAAATTTAAGTGAACCTAAATGGTTGCTAGTTATCGCGTATATCTTTTTTGTAATATTGATATGGCTACAGCGTTCTTTAATTTATGCTCCTTTAGGAAGTTTTATACGCGATACGGTTTTATTTTCCCTTGCATTTACAGGGCTTATTGTTCTTGTTCAATTTCTCCGAACTCCACCCTTGAAAGCAATGCAATTTAAACAAGCCTGTAGGTGGATTGGGATAAAAAACTTTGCAGATGAATATCCACGTCTACGTTATATATGCGCGAATAAAAGAACACGTCATGGCTTTATTTATGAGATTGAAAACAAGGGAATAACAGTTAGTATGCTAGAGGACAAATCAGAGCAACTCAATACAACATTAAATGTTCGGATAGACCATATAGAGCTATGTAAAAAGAGTACACGTACTAGGTTATACGTTACACCACGAAAGTATGTTATGGCTACTGTGATTTCTCCCAATAATGAAGCCTTTGTAAAGGATTTTATTACTTTTCCAAACCTGCTGTGCGTAGGGAAAACCGGGAGTGGGAAGTCCTATGCTTTGTCGGTGTTGCTCGGCATCTATGCAACCATTCCTGACGTAAGCATTACTATTTGTGATTATAAGAAAAGTAGTTTCTCACATTTTGAGAACACACCAAATTTTTATGGATACGAGAACGTACCTGATGGCATTAAGGCTTTCTATAATGAATTTTCTGAACGGCTTGAAGCCAATAATGAAGATCGCAATAAACAAGTGCGAGTGTTACTGATTGATGAGTACGGCGCACTTATATCAGCACAAGACAAGAAAACCGCCGAGGAGTTAAAAATGATGGTTGCTAATATGCTGTTTATGGGGCGCAGTTTGGGTATTCGATTGTTAATCGGCGTACAGCGTGCCGATGCAGAACATTTTAAAGCTGGCGCACGCGACCAGTTCCGGGCTATCCTTGCCCTTGGTAACTTATCTAAGGAACAAAGGCAAATGCTTTTTAGCGATTACAAGGACAAGATGGACGGACGCAACAATGGACTAGGTGAAGGATATTTACTCATTGACGGAAAGGGTATTGAAAAGGTGAAAGTCGCTCCAATTAAAGATATTGAACTGCTGAATGCCTCTATTAGACAAGCCATGTGTCGTTAATTACTGTACAGAATGGGTGGCGAAGCGGAGCGAAAGCCGCCCATTCTGCCGAAGTTGGCTTAGTATTACCTTAAACAACTTCTTGTGTCAGTGCCATCTGTATAAAAAGCCTTATAGAATCAATGGTTCCGGCATATCTTCGATTGTGTCGGCTCTGTGTCGGAACCTAGAAAGGAAGTACCATGACAACCAAAAAGAAAAGCACAAATAATAATCGGCGCAGCCGAAAATACCAATTAACCTTTAACAACCCGGAAAAGCACAAGAACTGCTCCCATCAGGCGATTAAAGAAAAGCTGTCCAGTTGGGAGAATATCATTTACTGGTGTATGTGTGATGAAGTTGCTAAGGCTCCACACACCCACTTATTTGCACAATTCAAAAATCCTGTTTACTTTTCAAGCATAAAGAAAACTTTTCCATCTGCCCATATTGAAGAAGCGCAAGGAACCGCAGAAGAAAACCGGGCATATATCCGCAAAGAGGGCAAGTGGGAAAATACAGAAAAGGAAACTACCAATTTAAAAGATACCTTTGAGGAATGGGGAACCATGCCACAAACGGGACAGGGGCGAAGAAGTGATTTAGCCAACCTCTACCAGATGATTAAAGACGGCTATTCCAACGTGGAGATTCTGGAAATCAATCCTGACAACCTCTTGAACCTACAGCACATTGACAAGGCACGTTTAGAGATACTTTCCAGCCGCTACAAGGCAGAACGGCGCATGAATCTATTAGTAACCTATGTGAGCGGTTCAACCGGCTATGGGAAATCAAGGTATATTCTTGATAACCACGGAGATTCCAATGTGTACCGGGTAACGGACTATAAGCACCCATTTGACACCTATTCCGGGGAAGATGTAATAGTCTTTGAAGAATTTAGAAGCGATTTGCCTATTGGGAATATGCTGAACTATCTTGACATCTACCCCCTACAGCTTCCGGCACGATACAATAACCGGCAGGCCTGTTATAACTTCGTGTATATCGTTTCCAACTGGAAACTGGATGACCAATACCATAATATCCGCTTGGAACAGGCAGAGACTTGGAACGCTCTTATACGGCGTATTCACAAGGTAAGGCTATACACGGCTCCCGGTGAATGGAAGGAATATGACACTACTGATTATCTGCATGGATTCCAGACGGTTGACAGGGCAGATACACCATTTAACAATTAAATTTGACAGGCGTTGGGACTTCACAATATACGCTGATAAAACTACTACAAACCAAAAAACGATAAAGAAAATAACAATACTTACAAATTATAAAATCATAAACCATATCAAATATCAATCTAACAATCCCCAAAATAAAATTTTGCTCCCTGAGCCTGTTTCAAGGCGGCGTATATGAACGACATTAAAAACACTTCGGAAATCTTCAATCTTTCTTTATTGAAAGAGGCTCTTGACTGCGGTATAATCAGTACAGACAGTGTGCTTGATACGCTTATGTCAACAAAGAGAGAACAAGTCCGGAAAATACATACTTACGCCATCACACCGCCAACAAAAGAGGGTGGACGGTGGCAGACCTGTTATAGAGGTTCAGACGGAAAACGAAAGAATATCAAGGCACAAACGGAAGATGAATTATTGGATAAGCTGATTCCGATATACTTCCAAAATTCGCACATTGACAAAATGACTTTTTACGAACTGTATGAGGAATGGTTGGAGTATAAACAGACCGTAACTAATAGCCCCAACACCATCAAGCGGCATAAACAGCATTACCACAAATACTTTGAACCATCTGCCCTTCATGATAAGAAAATCAAACGGGTAGATGAATTACTGCTAGAAACAGAGTGCAACCGCATTGTAAGGGAATTTAATCTTCCACGTAAAGAATGGGGCAATATTAAAACAATCTTAAACGGTATGTTTGAATATGCTATCAGAAAAAAGTATCTCACCGAAAACCCTATGGACAAGGTTCAGATTCTTGTCAAGTTTAAGCAGATAGTCAGGAAAACAGGAAAAACAGAAACCTATAATTCCGATGAACTGAAAGACTTGAACCAGTATCTTGACCGTATGTATACAGAAACAGAAGATACCGCTTTCCTAGCCGTCAAGTTAAATTTTCTGCTTGGCTTACGGGTGGGGGAACTGGTAGCCCTGAAATGGGACGATTACATCAATATCAACCACCTGCATATTATCCGTGAAGAAGTCAGAAATCAGGTTACAAACCAATATGAGGTAGTGGAGCATACAAAAACGAACCGTGACAGGTTCGTGGTTCTGGTTCCGAAAGCAATCAATATCCTGCAAAAGATTAAGCGTACCGGCGATTACATTTTCATGAGGGACGGGGAACGGCTTACGTCAAGGCAGATTGCCTATGTACTGGAAAAGTATGCGGAGCGTCAGGGACTGTCTACAAAGTCAACTCACAAAATGAGAAAGACTTTCGCAAGCAATCTAAACGCAAGCGGAGTACCGCTCGACTGTATACGGGAGTTGCTAGGACATAGCAACTTGAATACCACTTTAGGATATATCTACAATCCATTAACGGAAAAAGAAACCTATGAACTCATATCTAAGGCTTTGTAAGCTGTCTACAACTGTCTACAGCCTGAAAGACACACAAATATAGCGGAAGTCCTTATAAATCAAGGCTTCCGCTACTAATAAAAAGAGCGCGAGACGGGACTCGAACTTTATCGCCTTTTCTCCATCAGGACAGAATAAGAAGTGTCTACAACTGTCTACAACATTTTGGAGAACGCAAAAGGCTGAAACCCTTGTAAATCAAGGAAATTTCAGCCCATGTAAAGAGCGCGAGACGGGATTCGAACCCGCGACCCTCGCCTTGGCAAGGCGATACTCCACCACTGAGCCACTCGCGCATTATAACAGATATTTGATTAAAAAGCAGGTGATGGGAATCGAACCCACGTATCTAGCTTGGAAGGCTAGTGTTCTACCATTGAACTACACCTGCAATCTGCTGAATGCTTCTCAGCAGTGCCCAGAGCCGGAATCGAACCAGCGACACGAGGATTTTCAGTCCTCTGCTCTACCAACTGAGCTATCTGGGCATCGGTCTGCATAAAAAACGCTGTAATTGCGTTGTTTCATCATGCCGACAACGCTAATATTTTACCTAGTTTTTGCTCAGTTGTCAAGAGATTTTTGAATTATTTTTATCTGTATTGAACGATTATTCAATTAATATTTTTTTCAGTCCTAATTTACACGTATTCCTTCCTGCCGCTGGCATCTGCAATTTCTTCCTCTTCCCGGTATTTTGCAACGGTCCTGCGTGAGATGGTAATGCCGCGCTCGCCCAGCTTTTCCCCCAGCAGGCGGTCACTGTAGGGCTTTTTTTTGTCCTCGGCATCTATGATCTCCCGAAGGGCCCGTTTGATATCCGCGGCAGTAACTGCCTGGGAGGACTGGGAGCCGGAAGCATTTTCCTGGACCGAAACCTGGCGGGAGAAGAAAAAGTTCATGGGATACACGCCCCAGGAACACTGTAGGTACTTTTTGCTTACAGCCCGGCTGACGGTGGACTCGTGGATATCCAGCTCCTGGGCAATGTCTGCCAGCTTCAGGGGAGCCAGGTGGGAGGGGCCGTAGGTGAAAAATCCTTCCTGGTGTTCCAGCAGGGCTTTGGACACCTGCATCAGGGTCTTGCCTCTCTGTGCCACGCACTGTTTTACCCATTCCGCCTGACGGATCTTGTTGCTCAGGTATTCCTTCAGCTCCGGGGAATCGGGGTTGCGGTTCATCTGACTGTAGTAACTGTTAACTTCTATATTAGGATACATGGATTCATTGAGAAGAATATCAAAGTGTTCCTTAAACTTTACAATGGTCACGTCCGGTATGATATACCTGAGTTTTTCCCTGCTGCTAAAGGAGACCCCGGGCTTTGGATTCAGGGATTTGATGATCTGGCAGTATCCGGCTGCCTCAGCAGGGGACAGGCGCAGTTTGCGTGCAATGGCGGGAATCTGGTTTTTTGCCACCATTTCCAGACAGTTATCAATAATGGCGGCCAGAATGGGAGTGAGCATCTCCCTTCGCTCCAGCTGAAGAGTAAGACACTCTTCCAGGTTCCTGGCGCACACCCCTGCGGGATCCAGTTCCTGTAAGGAGTACAGAAGCTTTTCTACCAGTGCGGCATCGGCCTTAAAATATGCGGCGATATCATCCGTGCTTTCGCTGAGATATCCTTTGTTATCCAGGGATTCCAGCATAAACTTTATGATCTCGGTCTCCTGTTGGGAAAAATCCTCTGTGACCAGCTGTGACCAGAGGTAATCCTGGAGTGTCTCACCGTCATCCGTGTTGATATTCCAGTTGCTCTTGAAATCGTAGTCATCATCATTATTCTGTCTCTGATAAAGATAGTAGTTTTCCTCATTGAAGGAGTTAAGCCACTGCTGTTCCTCGATGGACTCCCTCTGCTGGGTTTCGGCAGGAGGTTCCACAATATCGATTACGGGATTTTCCAGTGCCAGATCATTAATATATGTATTCAGCTCCTGGGATGTCATCTGAAGAATTTCTGCCGACTGTATCATACGCTGAGACAGTGCCTGAGTCTGTTTCACCTGCAGTTTTAAATCCATAGTACTTCCTTCTTTCATCATCAGTCCAATGTTTTTTTGCCCATACAATTATAACACAGAAGGCCGGCAAGTACAATCAGGGACTTGGACGGATTCCCCATTTGATTCCTTGCTTTTGATTCCCTGCTTAACGTCTCGGTCTTGTGGGAAAGGGGGTGGGCGTGGTATAATGTCCACTGAGGGTAGGCAATGAGCAGTGAGATAGAATATACTCCCAAAACCAATCCAGGAGGACCCGTTTCATATGCTGTTTAGCTCCATGATATTTTTATGGCTGTTTCTGCCGTTTGTCCTGATCGTAAATCTGATACTTCCCCACAGGATCAGTAACTGGTTCCTCATGGCAGCCAGTTTTATTTTCTATGCCTGGGGGGAGCAGGAATACATATGGCTGCTGCTGGTGTCGCTGCTGGTGAATTTTTACGGCGCCCATATCCTGGGATGCGTTGGCAGTCCCGCTCAGTCCCTGGGCTGCTTATCCCAGAGCCATGTATCCCAGCGGCATGTATCCCAGAACATCCGCCCGTTCTTTTTTGCCCTGCTCCTTGCAGTTAACCTGGGGTTCTTGGGATATTTCAAATATTTTGACTTTTTTACAGGGCTTTTGGGAAGGCTGGCAGGCCGTGAACTCATGGCGCCCAGGAACCTGCTACTGCCCATCGGCATATCTTTTTACACATTCCAAATGATATCCTATATCGTTGATGTATACAGGGGCGACATTGAGCCGGAGAAAAAACTGTCCCATTTGGCGCTTTACATTTCTTTTTTTCCGAAAATGATCCAGGGCCCCATTGTGCGGTATCGGGGGTTTGGCGCATGCATAGAGACGCGTCATGTCACGCCGGAGACATTTGCCTACGGCGCCAGACGCTTTATCTACGGGCTGGCTAAAAAGCTGATCCTTGCCAATCAGTTCGGCAGTATCGTGGACAAGGTGTTGTCGAGCCCCATGGAGCAGATCAGCGGCGGTCTGGGCTGGTATATAGGGGTTCTCTACACCCTGCAGATTTATTATGATTTTTCAGGCTATTCAGATGTGGCTGTGGGCATAGGGAAAATGCTGGGCTTTCATATTCCGGAAAATTTCAATTATCCATACCTTGCAAGGAATGTGGGGGAGTTCTGGCGCCGGTGGCACATTTCCCTGTCCTCCTGGTTTAAGGACTATCTCTATATACCCCTGGGAGGAAGCCGAAGGGGAAGGGCACGCACCTGTGTGAACCTGATGGCAGTGTTTCTCTGTACGGGATTCTGGCATGGGGCCGGCCTGTCCTTTCTTGTATGGGGGATCTATTATGGATGCCTGCAGATATTGGAACGCCTGTTTTTAAAAAAGTTCCTGGACCGGTTTCCGGGATTCTTTTCTTCTGTGATAAGCTATATTTATATGTTCTTTGTCACTGTGGTTGGATGGACCATGTTCCGTGCGGATTCTCTGACCAGGGGCATGACCCTTTTGCGTCAGATGTTTTTCTTAAAGCCCGGGATATATGACCTGTCCATGTTTGTCACCCATAAGACAACGGTATGTATGATGGTCGGTTTTCTGATCTGCGGCCCGGTGCAGAAAATGCTGCCCGGACTGGCCCGGCATATGCTGGATGAAGACAGCGTTTCCCTGACGGAAAGCATGGGGCTTATCCTGCTGTTTGCCTATAGTATGGCCGTGGCTGTGGGAAGTACATATAATCCGTTTATATACTTCAGATTCTAGGAAGGGGGCGCCGGATGAATAAACGTACAAAAGCATACATATTTGCAGCCATGTTCATGGGGATGATGGTGCTGCCCCGGCTTTTGTTCATTCCCCTGAAGGACTATGTTGACACGGAGAATTATGAAAACAGGGCCTACCAGGAAAAGCCTGTTCTTAGGGTCCGTGGAATAAAGACGTATCCGGGGTTGTATGACGCCTATTTTAATGACCACCTGGCTTTTAAGAATCCGCTGGTGGCATTTGTAAAGCTGGCGGATATCCGCGTATTCGGGGAGGTATCCTCAGATGCCGTACTGATGGGACAGGACGATTGGATGTTCTATAAGCTTAAGAACGAGAATGAGGACAGCCTGGCTGATTATCAGGGAACAAACCGGTATCCGGAAGAGAAGCTGGAGTGTTTTGCCCGGCTTTTGGAACAGGCGGACCATCATCTTGCCTCCAGGGACATAAAACTTATATTGTATATTGTGCCAAACAAAGAGCAGGTGTATAGTGAGTATATGCCTTCCGGCATAAAGGTTGTAAATGAGGAGTCCAAGGCGGACAGGCTGTTTGAATATCTGCGGGATCATACGGATGCGGACGTGTACTATCCTCTGGAGGAGTTTAAGAGGGCAAAGGATGACTGGTGTCAGATATACCGCAAGTATGATACTCATTGGAATGATATGGGGGCATTTCTGGCATCCCAGATGGTGATCAGAGATATTGACAATGAGAAATTCGGCCCTGAGTCCTATATGGAGTACCCCATTGAGAACAAGGGATCCTTTAGCGGGGATCTGGCCGTTATGCTGAACCTGCAGAACTATTATGATGACGATCCGTTTCTGAAGGTGGGAGGATACCGGGACGATATAACCATTTCCATGGATTATGAAAATGAAAGGGGCACCGTGACCCACTATTCATCAGATGTTCAGGATGACACCAGGAAAATATTGATCTGCCGTGATTCCTTCGGCGTCCATATGGCAGAATATTTTGCAAAGAATTACCCGGATGTGACCTTGCTGGATTACCGCACCGAGGATTGCGGGGCGGCAGTGATGGACAGGAAACCGGATGTGGTGGTGATAGAGGCCGCGGAACGGTATACGGATTATATGTTTGGGCTGCTGGACCAGCTGGCCGGTATATAGTGGGATCAGAGCAAAGAATGTGCATTGTGTTAAAAAAAGGAGGATTTTAACGATGAGATACAGGACAATGAGATTTGATAACGGAGAGGACAGGGTATCATTTCTGGGATTCGGATGTATGCGTTTTCCGAAGACAGAGGATGGGAGGATCGATGAGGCGCAGGCCGCGAAGATGCTGGACACTGCCATAAAAGCAGGAGTGAATTACATCGATACCGCATATCCCTACCATGACGGAGCCAGTGAGCCGTTTGTGGGCCGCGTGCTGTCAGGATATCCCAGGGATCAATTCTTTTTGGCCACCAAGCTGCCTGTGTGGAAAGCAGATTCAGCCCAGGACGCCCAGGAGTTATTCGAGGAACAGCTGAACCGTCTCCAGGTGAAATATGTGGATTATTACCTTCTCCATGCCCTGAACAGGGAGCGGTGGGACAAGCTGGTCCGCTCCGATATCATTCCGTGGGCAGAGCAGTTAAAGAGGGAAGGGAAGATCCGCCATCTGGGATTTTCATTCCATGATGATTATGAAATGTTCCGGGAAATCATTACCTACAAACAGTGGGATTTCTGTCAGATCCAGTACAATTATATGGACAGGGATGTCCAGGCCGGGGACAGGGGCTATGCGCTGGCGGAGAAGATGGGGGTCCCCATGATCGTTATGGAGCCGGTTAAGGGAGGCACCCTTGCGAATCTTCCGAAAGAGGCGGAGGACGTGTTCCGGGCAGCAGACCCGGATGCCACCTGCGCATCATGGGCCCTGCGCTGGGTGGGGAGCCGTCCCAATGTTAAAGTCATCCTGAGCGGCATGTCATCCCCGGAACAGGTGGAGGACAATTTAAGGTCATTCAGTCCCTTTGTGCCTTTGGATGAAGAGGAAGAACAGGTGGTGAGCCAGGCTGCCCAGGCGATCCGAAGCCGGATCAAGAACAGCTGTACGGCTTGCCGTTACTGCATGCCCTGCCCTGCGGGGGTGGATATTCCCGGAAATTTTGCCATTTGGAATGAAGGAAGCATGTATGACATTGAAGAAAAGGCAAGAAAAGCATTCAGAGAAAAGCAGGAAGCAGGCGCAGGCGCTGAAGCGTGCATTAAGTGCGGAAAGTGCGAGTCGGTCTGTCCCCAGGGGATCCATATAAGGAAAGATCTGGAAACGCTGGCCGGGGAGCTTGGGATGGACCGGGTGAAGGAGGAAGCGCCAAAGGAAGTAGATCCCTGTCTTAAGATCAGGTGATGCGGAAACAATCGAAAATAGAACATAATAAGAAACGGAGCCGCTGCAGCAACAGGCTCCGTTTTGTCAATCCGCTGTAAGCGGATCAGTGATTCTATTGTTGCCGGCCTTTTAATTAGCCAGGAATCCTTTCCCGATAATTTCGCTGGAATTGGAGATCAGCATAAAGGCGGTTGGTTCAATGCCGCGTATATAATTTCGCAGCTTCAGGGCCTGGCTTCTCTTCATGGTGGTCATGATAACTGTCTTTTCGTTGTGGGAAAATGCTCCCTGGGCGTGGTAGACCGTGGCGCTTCTGTGAAGGGTGTTGATGATATAGTCACAGATCGGCTCCGGGTTGTCACAGATAATGTTAAAGCATTTGCACAGGTTCAGGTTCTGGATCACATCATCAATGACAAGGGACTTGGCAGCGAGTCCAATGGTAGAGAATAGTCCTGTCTCCGGTCCGAACACAAAGAATGAGGATGCTACTGCTGCCACATCCACCAGCATCAGGACCGTGCCTATGTTCAGGCTGGTATGCTTTTTTAAGATCATGGCTATGATATCCGTACCTCCGCTGGACGCCCCCAGGTTAAAGAGAATGGCAGTGCCCACTGCGGGGAGGAAGATAGCAAACATAAGCTCCAGCAGAGGTTCGTCAGTCAGAGGCCGCGCCAGCGGGCAGACACGTTCCAGGAGGGATAAGGTAAAGGACATAAGCATGCTTGCGTAAACGGTCTTAATGCCGAATCCTTTTCCCAAAAACATAAATCCAAGCAGCAGTAAAAGCGTATTCACAATGGATGTGAAATCGCCGGCAGACCACCTGGTAACCTCGCTGACCACAGTGGAAAAACCGGTCACTCCTCCAAAGGCAAAATGATTGGGAAACTTAAAAAAGTAAATGCCCACCACCATGATCCAGATACTCAAAGTTATGACACCATACTCGGCGGCTGTGCGCCGGAATGGATTTTTTATTTCTTTCATAATCCCTGCTTTCCGGTTGGAAAGCTTACCCCCTTTGCAGCCCGGGGCTGCATTGTTATTATCATTTCAATGTTACATTTCAACCATATAATAATCGCAAAATGTTACAAGTGCAATCACCTTTTTTGCTGAAACAAGTACAATGCAGGGGCTGTGGAAAGACGTTGAAAATTGAGGGAAATAAAAAATGGTAAATAAAGACAAAACACAGTATTTTGGGTATTTATGTAAAAATACGGCTTGTAACCACAAGATATATGGTTTATAATGGGTTTCGTGACCGTAAGGTCAGTACTGCGCTGCATGTATGGAAGGAGATAAAAATAACATCATGAATGATAGGGATATAGAGACAGGATTGGGGAAATTGGAAGGATGGGGAGACAAAGGCGCCGGTCTGGAGAGATGCCTGAGGGAAATACAGAGGGATTTCCCAAAAGAGGGGGAAGAGGACCGGTATGCTTTGGAGCATCTGTTTGAGCGGTACCGCGCATTTGAAAAAACGGATATGACGTTCCCGGAGCGGATGGATGCCCTGATCCGGTCCGCGGCCGAGCTTACCTCCAAGGAGAATCCCAGATGGGAATTTGTGGCGGCCAGGCTTAAATACTGCCAGTTTTCCATGGAGCTGCAGGACCGCCTGGATGACCTGGGGATCACCTGCCTGTATGAAAAGCTGCAATATCTCACAGAACAGGGGCTTTACGGGGATTACATCCTGGAGCATTATGGAAAGCAGGAGATTGAGCAGGCGGAAGGGTACTTGTGTGAGGACAGGAATCACCTGTTCACATACGCGGGCCTGGACCTGCTTTTAAAACGCTATGTGATCCAGGACCACAGCCGTCACGCCCTGGAGACACCCCAGGAAATGTATCTGGGCATTGCGCTCCATCTGGCCATGAAGGAGGACAGGAACGGGCGCATGGAATGGGTGCGCCGGTTTTACGATATGCTGAGCCTGATGCAGGTCACCATGGCCACGCCAACCCTTTCCAATGCAAGAAAACCATATCACCAGCTGTCCAGCTGCTTTATAGACACAGTGCCCGACAGTTTGGAAGGTATTTACAGAAGTGTGGACAACTTTGCCCAGGTGAGCAAGTTCGGTGGCGGCATGGGCCTGTATTTTGGAAAGGTCAGGGCAACGGGAAGCAGCATACGCGGATTTAAGGGCGCGGCAGGGGGAGTGATCCGCTGGATCAAGCTTGTCAATGATACGGCTGTGGCCGTTGACCAGCTGGGGATGCGCCAGGGCGCCGCGGCCGTGTACCTGGATGTGTGGCATAAGGATCTGCCGGAGTTTCTTCAGCTCCGCACCAATAACGGAGATGACAGGATGAAGGCCCACGACATTTTCCCGGGAGTCTGCTATCCGGATCTGTTCTGGAAAATGGCAAAAGAGAGCCTGGACCAGGACTGGTATCTGATGTGTCCCCATGAGATCGAGGCGGCAAAAGGGTATTGCCTGGAGGATTCCTATGGCGCGGAGTGGGAAGAACGGTACTGGGATTGCGTGAAGGACCGGCGCATTTCCAAGCGGACCGTGCTTTTAAAAGATGTGGTAAGGATGATCCTCAAGTCTGCGGTGGAGACAGGGACTCCCTTTGCTTTTAACAGGGACCTGGTAAACGGCGCAAACCCCAACAGCCATAAGGGAATGATCTATTGCTCCAATCTTTGCACTGAGATTGCCCAGAATATGGAGGCCATTGAAACAGTATCCACGGAAATCGTGGACCAGGACGGGGATACGGTGATCGTGAACACTACCAGGGCCGGAGAATTTGTGGTTTGTAATCTGGCCAGTCTTTGTCTGGGGAACATTGATGTCACAAGGGGCCGGGAGGTGGAGGAGATCGTATCCTGCGCGGTCAGGGCGCTGGACAATGTTATAGACCTGAATTTTTATCCCCTTCCCTATGCCAAGGTGACAAACAGGCGGTACAGAAGTATTGGTCTGGGAGTCAGCGGCTACCATCACATGCTGGCAAAGCATGGTATCAGGTGGGAGAGCGAGGAGCATATCGTATTTGCGGACCAGGTGTTTGAACGGATCAATTACGCCGCCGTCAAAGCAAGCAGCGCTATTGGTGCGGAGAAGGGAAGCTATGCATATTTTCAGGGAAGTGAGTGGCAGACAGGGGAATATTTTGAAAAACGGGGATATGTAAGCGGCAGGTGGCGGGAACTGGCCCGCACCGTGGCCGAACAGGGAATGCGCAACGCCTACCTAATGGCAGTGGCGCCCACCAGCAGCACCAGCATACTCTCAGGCACCACCGCAGGTCTGGACCCGGTGATGAAGCGCTTTTATCTGGAGGAAAAGAAGAACTCCATCATGCCAAGGGTTGCTCCGGAACTGACCATGGGCACGTTCTGGCTGTATAAGAGTGCTTATACCATTGACCAGACCTATACGGTGAGGGCGGCCGGCGCACGCCAGCGCCATATTGACCAGGCGCAGAGCGTGAACCTGTATATTACCAATGAATACACCATGCGTCAGCTTTTAAACCTCTATATTCTGGCATGGGAGCAGGGGGTGAAGACCCTTTATTATGTGCGCAGCCGGTCTCTGGAGGTGGAGGAGTGCGAAAGCTGCTCAAGCTGATTTCAAGGCTGTTAAACGCAGTTTGCAGAGCATGCCAAGGAAGGAAAGGACAGATATGACAGTACTAAAAACAAAACCCCTGTTTAATCCCCGGGGAGACACGGACAAGAACAGCCGAAGGATGATCGGGGGAAATACCACCAATCTCAACGACTTTAATAATATGAAATATACCTGGGCCAGCAGCTGGTACAGACAGGCTATGAATAATTTCTGGATACCGGAGGAGATCAATCTGAGCACGGATGTAAAGGACTATCAGATGCTCTCCGGGCCGGAACGGGATGCATTTGACAAAATACTCAGTTTCCTGGTGTTCCTGGACTCCATTCAGACAGCCAACCTTCCCTGCATTGGCCAGTACATAACGGCCAATGAGGTGAATCTGTGCCTGACCATACAGGGATTCCAGGAAGCGGTCCACAGCCAGAGCTACAGTTATATGCTGGACAGCATCTGCAGTCCTGTGGAGAGGGACCGCATCCTTTACCAGTGGAAGGAGGACAGCCATCTGCTGCAAAGGAATACATTTATCGGAGACCTGTACAACGAATTCCAGGAAAAGAAGGATGATGTGACGCTTCTTCGGGTCATGATGGCTAATTACATTTTGGAGGGCATATACTTTTACAGCGGGTTCATGTTCTTTTATAATCTGGGGCGCAACGGGAAAATGCCGGGAAGCGTCCAGGAGATCCGCTATATCAACAGGGACGAGAACACCCATCTGTGGCTGTTCCGCAACATGATCACAGAACTGAAAAAGGAAGAACCCGGTCTTTTTACCCGGGAGAATGTGAGCATGATGGAGGAAATGCTGCGGGAAGGGGTGAGACAGGAGATCCAGTGGGGATGTTATGTGATCGGTGATGAGGTGCCGGGGCTGACAAAGGATATGGTCACTTCCTATATCCGCTACCTTGGCAACCTGCGCTGGACCAGTCTTGGATTTGAGCCCCTGTACCCCGGATCTGAAAAGGAGCCGGAGTCCATGGCATGGGTCAATCAGTATTCCAATGCCAACATGGTGAAGACGGATTTTTTTGAGGCAAAGAGCACGGCCTATGCAAAGAGCGCGGCGATCATTGATGATCTATAGGAAGCATGTGCTGTAATATAGGATGGATGGAGGAAATGACAGATGGAAGCAGAAGAGTTGGAAGAAGAACGGGAAGGGAAAGAACAGAAAGGGAAAGAACAGAAAGGGAAAGAACAGGAAACAGGCAGGCAGAAGTTAAACCGGGAAGCCTGGGAGCTTACCAGGCAGCTGGTGGAGATAGACAGTTCCGATCCCGGAGCCTATGAAGGCGCCATTGAAAAATGGATTTTCCGGTGGCTTGAGCAGAGGATCGGGGAGTATGCCGGGGACCTGGCGGACCAGATCAGGCTGGAGGAATCTGAGGTGCTTCCCGGACGGTTTAATATAATGGCCCGCATACCGGGCAGGGAACCGGGCCCGGGTCTGATCTACATATGCCATATGGATACGGTGATGCTGGGAGATGGGTGGAATGCGGATACACCGGCCCTGGGAGCGGTGGTGAAGGAAAGACGTCTTTACGGCAGGGGAGCCTGCGATATGAAATCCGGCCTGGCCTGCGCCCTGACTGCATTTTCACAGGCAGTCAGACTTGGAGGAGAGACCGGACAGCTTCCAAAGCGTTCCTTTGCCTTTATAGGGACTGTGGATGAGGAGGATTTTATGCGCGGGGTGGAGACCGCCATCAGGGAAGGCTGGGTACACAGGGATGACTGGATCCTGGACACGGAGCCAACGGATGGGCAGATCCAGGTGGCCCACAAGGGCCGGACCTGGTTTGAACTTACCATGGACGGGATCACGGCCCATGCCAGCAATCCATGGAAGGGAGCGGATGCCATCGCGGCCATGGCCGAGGCGGTGAGCTTTATACGCAAGTCCATAGCGGGCTGTCCGTCCCATGCAGACCTTGGAAACTCTACCGTGACCTTTGGCCAGATAACCGGAGGATACCGTCCCTATGTGGTGCCGGATTCCTGTAAGGTGTGGATCGATATGAGGCTGGTGCCGCCCACGGATACCCGGGCGGCAGAAGCGATTATAAAACAGGCCATAGACCTGGCGCAAAAGGAGGTTCCCGGAGTAAAGGGGCATTATATCATAACAGGGGACCGGCCCTACGTGGAAAAGGATAATGGATCTCTGCTCCTGGAATTGCTGAAAAAAACATGCGATCAAGTCACAGGCAAAGATACGGTGATTGGTTCTTTTAATGGTTATACGGACACGGCAGTGATCGCCGGCACCCTGGGCAGCCATAACTGCATGTCCTATGGGCCTGGAAGCCTGGAACTGGCCCACAAGCCCAATGAGTTCGTGCCGTATGAGGATGTGTGCAGGTGCCGGGAGGTGCTGTGGCATCTGGCTGAAAACGCGGTGTTTTAGCAGATCATGACCGTTCCTGATTTCGGTTCATGTATCTCCACAGGGTGGTCCTGCTGATCCCCAGCTGTTTGGCGGCCGCGCTTTGGTTGCCGTTGTGCCTGGACAGCACCTGACTGATTATATCACAGGTAATCTCGTCCAGAGTGCGGTCCACATCCAGACCTGTATGACGGGTCTTTGCTGGCTGGCTGCTGCCGGCAGAAGAGGAGGCCTTTTCTTTTTCTAATAAGTTCCTGACATCCCGGGCGCTTATATAGGGCGTGGAGGTAATGACCGCCAGTTCGTTGACCACCCGCTTAAACTGAGTATAATTATAAGGCCAGTCATATGCCTCAAGCAATGCCATTGCCTCAGACTCAAACCCAATGATCTGCCGGGCCAGCTCCACGTTCAGGTTGCCAAGGTACAAACTGGAGATGGTGGGAAGCTCCTCGGCCCGTTCCCGCAGAGGCGGCAGATGGATGGTCATGCAGGAGAGGAGATTGACAAATTCCCTGGCAGCAGACGGCAGGGCTGTCTGGCTGGCGCTGACACAGGAGAATATGAGCCGGTTCCGCTTGTCCAGATTCATGTCCAGTATGATGGACAAAAGCTGTTTACGCCGTTCCGTGGGAAGTTCTTCAATATTTCTAAAGTAAATCGTATTGCTGTCGTCATTTAGAGGTGAATTGTAGTGATTGGTTAAAAAGCCCCAGCTTTTATCATTCACAAGGCTGCAATTAATGGCGATCAGTGGATTGTGCTGCAGTGCGCTCTGGGCGTAGATGGCCCGGGCAATCTGCTCCTTGCCTGTACCCTCCTCACCGGATATCATAACAGGAAAACTGCTCTGGCTGATCTGCTCCACCGTGCTTCTCAGGCCCTGCATGGAGCCGGTGATGCTGTAAAAACTGTTGTAGAAATGCTGCTCAGCCTCTCTTTTATTTGAAAACAGTATGCCATATTTGCTGGTGGCCATAGGCACCTTGGTGGATGAGACGTAAAATACAACATACCGGTGCAGGGGTTTTTCAATTACACGGCTGTTTATGGAGAAAAGGTTGCCGTCTATGTTGCGGAAAGCCTTGTAGTTATCCCCGTTCAGGGTTTCCGGTATCTCCCTGCGAAGAATGTCGGTGATTTCAGAGCCATCATTGTCCCAGGTGGTGAAATAAAGGTTTTGCTTTTCGTCAAATACAAATGTATCGGAATTTTCCCCCCGGATGATCTCGCCTAAAAGGGAGTTCTCTTCCTTAATATTGGCATAGCTGATACACAGCTTATATGCCTGGTCAAAGGCATTCTCAATGCTCTCGCTTCCTGAGGTGATCAGGATGGAGTTGAGGCCCAGCTTTTTGGCAGTGGTGTTGGCGATCATGTCACACAGGATCATGCGGCAGCCGTTTTTCTTTAAATCCCGCAGGGTGGCCTCCACCTCGCTTTCGCTGTGGATGGTAACAATGTCCAGTTTATACTGGAGCAGGTCGCAGAGCAGATGCGCGCTGCCTGTAATGCCGGGAAATCCCACAACTGCATATTTGTCAGAATAGTTTTCCGCCAGCTTCATGGCTCTCAGGATATCATATACGGACAGGCTGATTTCGATGACGGGTATGTGGGTAACCTTTCCGATCATCTCCGCTGTGCCTCCGCGGGATATGATCACATCATAGTTTGCCTGAGTATACTTCTGTGCAATATCAACCCCTTTCTTTAAATCTCCCACATAGACATCCAGATCCATCTGCGGCCTCTTTCTGGCCAGTTTTTCCATTATAGTTTTCATGGCCTCATAAGGGGCGATTCCAAGGACTTTGATCTTGGGCGAATCCATATGCAACACCTCCACTGTTTCTGTTTGAAACAATTGTAACATATTTGAACACTTAAGTCCAGACGAAAAGAAATGATGTTTCAAAAATATACAAAAAAGTACATGGGACCAGTTGAAAATCCTCTGATTATTTAGTAAACTGAAACAGAACTAAGAAAAAGCTAAAAGACAGAAACGATATGTTCATATATGTAACATAAAAGGAGACGGGTGGTGATTGAGTGATAACCTTACTGATAATAGCAGATGATTTTACAGGTGCCCTGGATACAGGAGTGCAGTTTGCAGCAGCAGGTGCAGGTGTCAGGGTGGTCACGGATATCAGGTATGACTACAGGAAGTCGCAGCCGGGTGTCAGGGTCCTGGTCATGGATGCGGAGACACGGCATCTTGACGGCAGGGAGGCATATGAAGTAGTATGGAATATCACGAAACGGGCCATGGCCTGCGGAGTGCCCTTTATCTATAAGAAGACGGACTCGGCCTTAAGAGGGAATATTGGCAGTGAACTCACAGCCCTGCTGGATGCATCGGGACAGGACAGCCTTCCGTTTATACCTGCGTTTCCCCAGATGGGGAGAATCACAAGGGAAGGTGTTCATTATATAAACAATATCCCGGTAAAGGACAGCGTATTTGGGCGGGATCCCTTTGAGCCGGTGACCTGTTCGTTTATACCGGATATCATCCACCAGCAGAGCAATATACAGGTGGAAGTGATGAGGGAAGAGGATGACAAAAGGGGTATGGACCGGATGGAGACTGCCCGGGAACCAAACAGGGGACAGCAATCTAAAATAGTGGTGTATGATGCCCAGTCACAGGAAAGCCTGATAACAGCTGCCTCTGACCTGTACCGTAAAGGCTGTCTGTCAATCATGGCCGGCTGTGCGGGATTTGCATCCGTACTCCCCAAGCTTTTGGGATTGGAGGGCGGGGAATCACATGTACCTGAATTCATATCCCGCTTCCTGGTGGTTTGCGGCAGTGTGAATCCCATTACAAAGAGCCAGCTGGATTATGCGCAGGCTCATGGGTTTACGAGAATCCGTCTGACCCCGCGTCAGAAGCTGGACAGGGGATATTGGGACTCGGAGGAAGGCCAGGGGACCTTAAGACGGTGGATGCTGCGCTGCCAGATCGAGAGCCGGTGCATTCTGGACAGCAATGATCCCGATGGTACGGATGAAACCTTGGAATATGCCAGGAAGAAGGGCATCAGCCTGGAGGAAGTGAGGACCAGGATCGCAGATGCCATGGGTTTTGTTTTGGGGAATATGGTGGAACGGGGGCTTAACAGTACGCTTCTGATAACGGGGGGCGACACGCTGATGGGATTTATGAATCAGATAAAGGTCTGTGAGATGGAACCGGTGTGCGAAATGGCTCCCGGAACCGTGCTTTCACGCTTTAGGATCAGCGATCATATGTATCAGGCTATATCCAAGTCGGGCGGCTTTGGCTCTGAGGATTTGCTGGTACAGCTGGCGGATACCATATTGGATAAGAAGGAGAGAGCATTATGTTAACACAGTATACATTAAAAATGCCCCATGGGGTATACAGCGGCCGGGGCGCCCTGGACCACGTGAAAGAGATCGTGGGAAAATGCGCAACAAAGGTGACGGTGTTCAGCGACCAGGGGATCATCGGAGCAGGCCTCCTTGAAAAGCCGTTATCCCTTATAAAGGAAGCGGGAGTGGAATATTCGGTTCTGGACGGACTTCCGGCAGAACCTGACTGCGACCAGGCACAGGCGGTTATTAATAGGTTTAAGGCTGAGAAATCTGATTTTATTGTGGCAGTGGGCGGAGGAAGCGTAATGGATATTGCAAAGCTTGCCTCTGTGCTTGCCACAGACGCATATACGGTGAGGGATCTGCTGGATAACCCCGGGCTTGCAGGTAAATGCGTTCCCACTCTTATGATACCGACCACGGCCGGCACAGGCTCGGAGGCCACGCCCAACAGCATTGTGGCCGTGCCTGAAAAAGAGCTGAAGGTAGGAATTGTCAATGATGCAATGATTGCCGACTACGTGATCCTGGACGGGGAGATGATCAGACATCTCCCAAGAAAGATCGCGGCGGCCACGGGAGTGGATGCCCTGGCCCATGGGATTGAGTGTTACACTTCCAATAAGGCAAACCCATTCAGCGATACCTTTGCCCTGGAGGCCCTGGACCTCATATTCAATCATATTGAGAGGGCCTGTGACGACCCCGATGCCCTGGATGCCAAGAACGCCATGCTGATCGCCGCATTTTACGCAGGGGCAGCCATCACAGCTTCGGGAACAACGGCCGTACATGCATTGTCCTATCCCCTGGGAGGCAAGTACCACATCCCCCATGGCGTATCCAATGCCATGCTGCTTACTCCGGTAATGAAGTTTAATGAACCTGCGTGCAGGGAACGTCTGGCAGCTGTCTATGACCGGGTGGCAAAGGGCGGACGGGAATCCGGATTGCCGCCGGAAGAAAAATCCGCCTGGATCATTAGACGCCTGGATGAGATCGTAAAACATCTGGAGATACCAAACAGCTTGAAAGAATACGGGATCGGGGATGAGGATTTGGATGTTCTGGTGGAAGCGGGAATGGATGTAAAGCGGCTTCTGGTAAACAATATGCGGGAAGTGACTGCGGAGGATGCAAGAAAACTGTATCTGGAGATCATGCGGTAAACATGGATAAATCAGCAGTTACGGATCTTAGCAAAAGGAGGAGAGGAAGAGAAAATGAAAAAAGTAGAGATTAGGGGAATCATCCCGCCGATCATAACTCCCATGAATGAGGACGAGACCATTAACGAAGGGGAACTGAGAAATCAGGTCAACCGTCAGATCAAGGGAGGAGTACACGGACTGTTTCCCTTTGGGACAAACGGAGAAGGATACATACTAAGTGAGGCGGAAAAGGAACAGGTGCTGAGTATTGTAATCGATGAGACAAAAGGACGCGTCCCTGTCTATGCGGGAACAGGATGCATCAGTACCAGGGATACCATCCGCCAGTCCGGGATGGCCAAGTCTCTTGGCGCGGACGTGCTGTCCATCATTACCCCGTCATTTGCAGCCGCTTCCCAGAATGAACTGTATGAGCACTACAAGGCAGTGGCGGAGGCGGTGGATATGCCCATCGTACTCTACAATATCCCTGCAAGAACCGGTAATTCCCTGGCTCCGGCCACGGTAGCCCGTCTGAGTAAAATAGAAAATATTGTGGGAGCCAAGGACAGCTCAGGAAACTTTGACAATATGCTCCAGTACATAGAACAGACCCGTGAGAGCGGCGATTTTGCAGTCCTTTCCGGCAATGATTCCCTCATACTCTGGAATCTCCTGGCAGGAGGCGCAGGCGGTATCGCAGGCTGCGCAAATGTATTTCCGGAGGTGATGGCATCTATCTATGATTCCTTTGCGGCAGGAGATCTGGAAGGCGCCAGAAAGGCGCAGGACAGCATCCGGTCCTTCCGCGCATGCTTTAAGTACGGCAATCCCAACACCATTGTGAAGACGGCTGTAGCCCTTCTTGGATATCCGGTGGGAAAATGCCGTGCGCCCTTTAACCAGGTTCCGGAAGAGGGAATTGAGGCATTAAAGAAAGTCCTGGCTGAAAACCACGAGAAAGGAATGTGCTGATGGAGATGGAGGAACGTCTGATCATAGGAATTACCATGGGCGATCCGGCCAGCATAGGGCCGGAAATAACGGTAAAAGCCCTGTCTTTAGAGGAGATATACCACAAGTGCCGTCCTCTGGTCATTGGGGATGCCAATGTAATGGAGGCAGCGGTCCGTATTGTGGGAAAAGACGGAATTAAGATCCACCCTGTACACTCGGTGGATGAAGCGCTGTTTGAACCGGGTACCATAGATGTATATGATATGGGCCTGGTAGATATGGACCAGCTGGAACGGGGAAAGGTTTCCGCCATGGCAGGGGAGGCTGCATTCCGCTATGTGGAAAAGGTGATCCAGATGGCTCTGGCAGGCGAGGTTGACGGTACTGTCACCAATGCGTTCAGCAAGGAGGCTATTAACCTGGCCGGTCATCATTATTCGGGGCATACGGAAGTGTACGCCGATATGACGGGAACAAAGAAATACACCATGATGCTTGCCCACGAGAATATGAGGGTGGTGCACGTTTCCACCCATGTGTCTTTGCGGGAGGCATGCGAACGGGTAAAGAAGGACCGGGTGCTGGAAGTGATCCGTATTGCATATCAGGCATGCAGGAATCTGGGCATCCAACAGCCTAAGATCGGTGTCGCGGGGCTCAATCCCCACAGCGGTGAGAATGGCCTTTTTGGCAGGGAAGAGATAGAAGAGATCATCCCCGCAATTGAGGCAGCCAATGGGGAGGGGATTTTCGCAGAGGGGCCGGTTCCGCCGGACACGGTTTTTTCAAAAGCCAGAGGAGGCTGGTATGATATGGTGGTGGCCATGTACCACGACCAGGGGCATATCCCCCTCAAGGTGGTAGGATTTGTATATAATCAGGAGCAGCAGAAATGGGATGCTGTTGCAGGCGTCAATATCACGCTGGGACTTCCCATTGTGAGAGCCAGTGTGGATCACGGAACCGCCTTTGACCAGGCTGGCCAGGGTGTGGCAAATGAGTTGAGTCTGATGAATGCCATTGACTATGGCATCCGTCTTTCAAAAAGCAACAGGGAAAAAACTGTCAAAAAACAATAAACGGAGGGATAAGTACATGAAAAAAACAGTGAAGAAATTATTGGCATTGAGTATGGCTGCTGTTATGGCAGCGGGGCTGGCAGGCTGTTCCGGTTCCGCAGAGACAACAACTGCGGCGGATTCCAAGGCGGAAACACAGGCGGAGGCAAAGACGGAGGCACAGGCTGGCGGAGGTGAAAGCCAGGCGGGCGGCGCTTACACGGTTACAGATCCGGTTGAGATCACATTTGCGACCCAGGATGTAGGAACAACCGCATATGTATATGCGTCCACCATGGCCAATCTTTTTTCAGATGCATTTCCAAGCAGTTCCGTCATAGATGTGACCACCACATCTCCGGGCGGTGTGGGATCTCCGGTCATTCTTGAGAATAAACAGTGTAATGTGACCATCAGCAATGGTGCTCCCGCAAAGTGGGCGGCTGAGACAGGCATTCTCGGAAATCCTCCCACAGAGAGCGTCAGGGGGCTGGCAGGCGGTCTGGATAAGGCCATCCTCAATGTGATCTTTACCCAGTCATTTGTTGACAAGACCGGTATTACCACGGTTGAAGAACTGGTTGCCCAGAAGTATCCGGTCCGCATTGCAGTTAAATCCTCCGGAGCATTCGGAGAGCTGGCCTGCAATAAAGTGTTTGAAGTACTTGGCGTAAGCTATGAGGATATTGAGTCATGGGGCGGAAGCGTTACACAGACCGGTTCCGATGCAATCGTCAGCCTGTTAAAGGATGGAAAGGCAGATATGACAATTGACCACATTGCTCCGGGACAGTCCGCCACATCCGAACTTTGTATGACGGCGAAGATGTATTTCCCGCAGTTAAGTGACGATACTCTGGAGAAGCTGACCAAAGAGGGGTTTGATTATACCGTGATTCCGGCCGGAACATGGTCGGGGCAGGAAACGGAAATCAAAACAGTCGGTTCACCCCAGGTCATACTTGTGTCTGCTGATCTGGATGACGCCATTGTCTACACCATGACAAAAGCCCTGTGTGAGAACACACAGACGCTGGTTAACGCAAGCGCTGCCCTGGAGGCATTTGACCCAGAGACAGCCTGGGAGCCGATCAAGCTGGGAGCTCCGATCCATCCAGGCGCTGAAGCATATTACAGAGAAATGGGATACATGAAATAGATGAAATTTGTCTGACAGAAAGGGGCAAATTATGGAAAAAGTAAAAGTACCGCCTAAGAAAATGGCCTATATTGCGATCGGTACGGCCTGGATCCTGTTTCAGCTGTATCTGGCACTGGTGTCACCGCTTCATCCCATGCTGCAAAGCCCGGTCCACCTGATGTTTGCGCTGTTTATTGTGTTTCTCAATAATCCGGCCGACAAAAAGTCCAAAAAACCTTGGATGAAGGTTTTTGATATCCCGATCTATGCAGGTATTGTTTTTATCCTGTATTATGTGATCGCCAATACTGCACGCCTGACATCCCGCGTGCAGTATGTATCACCTGTTACCATGATTGACAAGATTGCCATGGTAGTGTGTATTATCATACTTTTGGAAGCGGTCAGAAGAACACTGGGAACCATTTTGTTTGGGTTTATCCTGTTTTTCATTGTTTATTTCTGGTTTGGAAAATATTTTCCATCCATCTTCCGGCTTAAGGGAACCAACATGCAGCAGTTTACGGAGTTGATGACCATGGGTTCCAGCGGTATTTACGGCACGCCATTGTACACTTCGGCCAGCAGCTTATTCTACTTTATGCTTTTTGGAGTATTCTTCTCCGAGTGCGGAGGCGGACAGCTCCTCATAGATATGGGTATGAAGGTTTCAAAGAACGGCACGGGAGGTCCTGCAAAGGCTGCTGTTATCTCCTCCGGACTGATGGGGATGATTTCCGGAAGTGCGGTTGCCAATGTGGCAACCACCGGTGTCATGACAATTCCCATGATGAAGAAGATCGGCTATGAGCCGCATCAGGCCGGCGCCATTGAGGCGGTTGCATCCACCGGAGGGCAGATCATGCCTCCCATCATGGGTGTGGGCGCTTTCATCATGGCGGAAATGCTGGGCGTTCCGTATAAGACCATTGCATTTGCCGCATTGATTCCAGCCATCGCCTATTTTATGTCGGTGTTCCTTCTGGTCACATTCATGGCGGATAAAAAGAGCATGGTTGACGGGGCGCAGAAGGCGGAGGCGATCCAGACAGAGAAGATCCTTCCCAGGCTGTATCAGCTGATTCCCGCCATTGTGCTGGTGTATTTTATGGTTTCGGGCGCATCCCTGATGAGAAGCGGAATGATGGGCATTTTTACCTGCCTGATCATAAATGTTGCAAGCAAATTCGTTTTAGACGGCAGGTATTGCGTCAGCCTTAAAAAGCTGGGTGAAACTGCGCTTCAGGGCGTAAAACAGGCGTCTGAGATCGCAGTCCCCACGGCAGCATGCGGAATTATTATCGGTGTTGTGATCCAGTCAGGTCTGGCTACCAAGGTTTCCAAACTTATCGCCAATGTGGGTTCCACCTATCTGATCGTAGCGCTTTTGATCACAATGCTGGGGTGTATGCTTCTGGGTATGGCCCTCCCCACAGTGGCTGCTTATCTGGTGGCAAATGTTCTCTTTGTGCCAACCCTGATCGGATTGGATATCCAGCCATTACAGGCTAACATGTTTGTATTCTACTTTGGCATTATGGCCCAGATCACACCGCCGGTTTGTGTGGCTTCGTTTACAGCGGCCGGTATAGCGGGGGCGGATTCCATGAAGACGGGTCTCACGGGGTTCGCATATGCCCTTGTGGCATTCCTTGTACCATTTATTTTCATTTACGATCCGTCCATATTGCTAATTGGCACACCCCTTGAGATCGTTAAGGGAACCCTGATCCTGTTCCTGGGAACCTACCTGCTGGCCTCGGGAATGGCCGGATTCTTCCTGGTACCGCTGAACCGGATAGAGAGGACCATCCTGCTTGCATCTGCAATCCTCATCATCCTTCCGGAGACAATAACGGATATCATAGGTATTGTAGTGGCAGTGGCATTTTTTGTGATCTGTTCGGCAAAAAAACGGAAATTCTACAGCAACAAACGAGAAGAAAATAAAGTCGTGGCGTGATGGAGAAGATGGACATGCTAAAAGGAAAAATAGCCATAGTTACTGGCTCCAGCAAAGGGATCGGCCGGGAAATAGCCCTTGCCCTGGCTGAAAATGGCGCTGATCTGGTGATCAACGGCAATAACCAGGAGCAGCTGGAACATGTAAAGGCACAGATAGAGACCCTGGGTTCAAGATGCCGTGTTGTGAGAGGGGATATCTCTGACAGCAACACGGCTGCCAGGCTTGCGGCTGCCTGTATGGAAGCATTTGGGAAAATAGACATACTGGTAAACAATGCAGGCGTAAACAGCAGGATCCCCTTTCTTGAATTGACGGAAGAAGAATGGCGCAGGATGATGGGGATTAATCTGGATGGTGTGTTTTACTGCTGTAAGGCCGTACTCCCCCACATGGTGCATCAGCAGTCGGGAACCATCATTAATATATCATCCACGGCCAGCAAAACGGCTCATGCCAATGCGTCCATATGTTACGGGGCATCCAAGGCAGCGGTCAACTCCATGACACAAAAGCTTGCATATGAAATGGGACCCCACCATATCCGGGTAAACGGCATATGTCCGGGACCCATTGAGACGGATATGTCGCTGCAGTGGACGGAGGAATACAGGAAAAATGTTGTAAAAAAAATTCCGCTGGGTCTGTTGGGAACAACTAAAAATGTAGCGGATGTGGCGGTTTTCCTGGCCTCCGATATGGCCGGATTCATTAATGGGGAGACGATCAACGTAAACGGCGGAAGCTACATGAATTAAAGGACGATCATATGGTAATTGACAAAATAGAAAACATATTATTTTATAAGCCCATGATTCCTGCTCTTGAAGCAGGAATCGCGGCAGTTAAGGCAATTGAAAAGCTGGAGCCCGGAAAATACAGATTTGACGGGGGATATTTTAATATACAGAAGGGTGAAACAAAGCCCATGAATGAGGGCACCTTTGAGGCACACCGCAGATATATCGATGTGCAGATCCTTGCAAAAGGATGCGAGGAAGTGGCTTGGGCCGATGTGGGGGATCTTAAGACCGTGATCCCATACGACAGGGAAAAGGATGCGGAACGTTTGTCCGGGGATACAAAGAACCATATACGTGTGGACCAGGGGATGTTTTATATCGCATTTCCCCATGACGGGCACAAACCGGTATCCCACACAGATGAGCCCCATTCTTTTACCAAGATCATTATAAAGATACCCGTACCAGAGCGTGTTTAGGCATATTCTGGCGGATAAAATGGAGGTAGTTATGGCAAAAAAGCATGACGTTATCATTGTGGGCATGGGGCTTGCATCCCTGGCAACAGCGGCCAGGCTCTGGGAGCTGGGGGTAAAGGATATTGGAATCTATACCACTGCCTATGGCGGAACCCCTTTTATTGCGGCAATCAATTTTGTCCTGCCGGATAACCCGTATAATGATACCACGGAACAATACAACGATGATATGATCCATGCGGGCTATGGGATCAACAACCGCGGGCTTGTAAAAGAGATGACCGACAGTACCATGGAGGGATATAACCTTCTGCGCAGATGGGGAGTGGAATTTGCCAGTAATGCGGACGGCACTACAAAGCTGAGACATCTGTCAGGGCATACTTATCCCAGATCCCTGTGCTGCACAACCCAGCTGATCGGTGTGGAGATGGTTAAGAAGCTGGTGGACGGACTGGAGGAAAAAGGGATCCCTGTACATATGGATCATGAATGCCTTCATGTTCTGACTGAGGACGGTCATGTGTGCGGCATTACCGTGAAAAATCCGGATGGAGATATTGAAAATGTGTATGCTCCCATTGTGGTGGCAGGCTGGGGAGGCGTTGGGAACCTGTTTGGTGTTTCCACCTATCCGGGTGACATTAAGGGGAATACCCTTGCCATTGCAAAAGAGGCCGGAGCCAAGCTGGTGGATATTGAATTCCTGGAATATGAGCCCATGGTGGTAATGAGCCCGCCGGGAGCAGTGGGAGAACCATGTCCCACCGCCATGCTGGGCGAAGGCGCGCATCTTCTCAATTCAGAAGGAGAGCGCTTCATGTTAAAGGTGAGGCCTCAGGGAGAAGGCGGTTCACCAAAGACCCTGATCAACAAACAGATCTGGAAGGAAGTGGATGCGGGCAGAGGCACACCTCACGGCGGAGCGTGGGCGGACCTGCGCCATATTGACAGGGAAGTGCTGAAAGCATATCCCTGGTTCTTTAACCGTCTGATGGATAACGGAGTGGACCCTAATGAGGAGCTGGTTGAGGTGGGACCCATGGCCCATAGTTTTTCCGGGGGTATTATGGTGGATGAACATTATGAATCTACGGTGCCCGGGTTCTACGCGGTGGGAGAAGCCTGCGGCGGCGTTCACGGAGCCTGCCGGTGCGCGGGCAATGCAGCCAGCCAGGCAACCTTATCCGGCCTTTTGTGTGCACAGGCCATTGCAGAATCAGGTGATTTCCCGGCCCGGGAGGCAGCTGTCCATGAACTTCCGGCAGAATATGCCAGGGATACAGATGTATATGGCAGATTTGTCCCGGAAGCTAAGGAAATCGCTGTGAAAGCCCTGGGGATCTACCGCAGGGGGGAGACACTGGAGCAGGCCCGGATACGTCTGGATGAGATGCTGGCCGATGAAGAGATAAAGAAAGATACACAGGCATGGCAGGTGGTGCAGTCCATCCGTCTTATGGTGGAGGCCGCGTGGAACAGGAAGGAGAGCCGTGGAACCCACATGAGACTGGATTACCCTGAATCGGCAGAAGAGTTTGAAAAGGAGTTTTCCATATAGATGCTTAGATGGTATGGCCGGACCGATTGTCCGGTCATATATATTTGGTATGACCGGGCATGTATGTTTTGATTTTTTCCGACAATTGTGCTATTATGTAACCAGTTTATATCAAAGGAGAAAAAAAGAATGAAAGAGACTGCGCTGGTCATTATGGCTGCCGGCATTGGAAGCCGGTTCGGGGGAGGAATCAAGCAGCTGGAGCCCGTTGGACCGGGAGGAGAGATCATCATGGATTATTCCATCCATGATGCAATGGAAGCCGGATTTAATAAGGTCATATTCATTATCAGGAAAGACCTGGAAAAGGATTTTAAGGAAGTGATCGGAAACCGGATCGAGAAGGTGGTGCCGGTGGAATATGCATATCAGGAGCTGGATGCCCTTCCGGACGGCTATGAGGTGACACCGGGACGCACCAAGCCATGGGGAACCGGACAGGCTGTGCTGGTGGCAAAGGGACTGGTGGACGGTCCGTTCCTTGTGATCAATGCGGATGATTATTATGGCAGGGAAGGCTTTAAGAAGATCCATGATTATATGGTAAATGATATGGACACAAAAGCCGGTGTCTATGATCTGTGCATGGGCGGCTTTGTCCTTTCCAATACCCTTAGCGACAATGGCACCGTGACCAGAGGGGTATGCCAGGTGGATGACAGCCATATCCTTAAGACGGTGAATGAAACCTATAATATCAGAATGACGGAAGACGGACTTCAGGCAACGGATGAACAGGGGAATCCTGTCCGGATCAGTCCGGACCAGCCGGTTTCCATGAACATGTGGGGTATTCCGGCAAGCTTTTTGGACGAGCTGGAAAAAGGCTTTCCACGGTTTCTGGACAGCTTAAAGGAAGGCGATGTAAAGTCGGAGTACCTGCTTCCAAGAATTATTGATGACCTGGTACAGTCCGGGCGTGCCAGGGTGACGGTTCTCGACACCCCCGACAAGTGGTTCGGAGTGACCTACAAGGAGGATAAGCAGGCGGTTGTGGACGCTGTCAGGAAACTGATCGATGCGGGAGTATATAAAGAAAAGTTATATGATTAAGGTAACAGTTCAGAAGATTTCTATTATTAAGAGCACGCGGATGATGTCAATCCATGTGCTCTTTTTTTATGCATAATTTCAAAACCCCAAGCCTATACTATAAAAACAGCCCGTATCAACCGGAACATTTTCAAATACGTTCCAGGGCACGACATTATAATGAGTTTTGGGTGGACAACTTGGATATGAAATTATGGAAGACATTCAGCATACAAAAACGGGAAGATATTGCCTATTACAATACCCAGTCAGAGTTTGAGACAGAGCAGTTTGCAAGGCATCTCAACTGCCTCATCTGTCAGGAGATGGAGGCAAAGGGGAAAGACGGAGTTATGTTTCTGTGTATCGGTACAGACCGGTCGACAGGCGACAGCCTGGGACCGCTGGTCGGCCATAAACTGAGGGGAAGACGCCTGAAAGGGGCTGCAGTCATCGGTACACTGGATAAACCGGTCCATGCAATGAATCTGGACCTGTACGCAAGATATATAAGGCTTCACTATCCGGATTACGTGATCGTGGCCATTGATGCTTCCGTGGGCAGCCCGGACCATGTGGGTTACGCCACCCTGGGACGGGGAGCGCTGCAGCCCGGTCTGGGCGTATCCAAGGAACTGGAGGCAGTGGGGGATATTGCCATTACTGGGATCGTGGGAGGAGCCGGAAGCCGGGATCCCGTGATGCTGCAGAGCGTGCGCCTGTCCATTGTGATGAAGATGGCGGACTGCATTTGCGAAGGAATCTGCCTTGTCGAACGATTATGGGAAAATGCCGCCATAATATGACAGAAACTGCACATGGAATCTGCTATGCTTGTACAGATTAAAGACAGCGGGGTGATTCTATGGGAGAATTATATGAACCCTTTCCCAAGCTGCCGAAAAATATTCGGCAGATAGGGGAACGGGACCAGGTTTTAAAGTTATATTTGGAAGACTATGTGAATACTTATTTAAAACGCCTCCAGCCGGCCAAGGGGGCTGATCTGCGTGTGGGTCTGCTCCTTGGAAGCAGGGAAACCCATGAGGACACGCCCTATGTATTTGTGGACGGCGCCCTGGAAATGGATTCCGTCACCGAGGAAGGCGAAAAGGTTGTATTTACCGAGGATGCCTGGAAAAAGGCATACCAGGATGTGGAGCAGATGTTCCCGAAGAGGACTGTACAGGGATGGTTCCTGTGCGGAGGTCCGGGCTGTACCTTAAGTCCCCTTAATTACTGGCGCCAGCACAGCCAGTACTTCACAGGCAAGAACCAGCTGATGTACCTCAACTGCGGCCTGGAAGGAGAAGAATCAGTTTACATAACATCATCCGATGGCTTTTACAAGCTTCGTGGATACAGTGTATATTATGAACGCAACCAGATGATGCAGGATTATATGATACAGCGCAAGGATGCGCCCAGGGCTGAAACAGAGGTAAACGACAAGGTGATCCGTGATTTTAAGCAGCGCATGGACGAGCGCAAGCATGAGGTGGGACGTCACAGAAGCACCGTGGGCGTATTATCCGGCCTTTGCAGCGCCCTTGCGGTCACTGTTTTGGCAGGCGGTGTTGCCATGTTTAATAATTATCAGAAAATGCACCAGATGGAGAGTGTGATCGCCTCTGTGATGCCCGATGGAAGTGTTAAGGACGGGCTTTTGGCATCCTCCGGAAAACGGCCGGGAATTGCGGAAAATTCTTCAGGCAAAGGATGGTCCGCGGTGGACGAGCCGGACTATGTGATCGAGGAAGCAGCCGGCAAGGTCTATCCAACCACCGCTCCTGCGGCGGAAAGTGGAAAAGAACAGTCCTCTGAAGTGAAACCGGAAACCATGCCCGCGGCAGAGACTAGCGCCCTTGACGGCACGGCCGGAGGAGAAGCTGAAGGAGAGGCGGCAGGAGCGGCTAAAACAGAAGACGCCGGAGGGACGTCAGCCGGGTCAGGAACGACCGAAACAAAAGCGGCCGGAACAGAGAACTCCGGGACAGGGACAGACGGAACAAAGGCAGAGGGGACAACGGCAGCCGCAGGAGATGGAAGCGGTCAGGCTTCCTCCGGCCAGGCCGATCCTGCAAAACCGTCCGGTGACACATCCCCCACAGAGGAAACAACCCTTCCTCCCACCGGAGGCAGAGACGGATCCGCCGAAACCGTGTCCGCTGTCAACTACAGTGTGTACACAGTGGCGGACGGAGAGACATTGTACGGCATTTGTTTTAAGCTGTATCATAACCTGAAACATATTGACGAGATCTGCCGGGTAAATGCCCTGACGGATGAAAACAGCATCTATGCAGGCCAGAAGCTGCTTGTCCCTTAAACTTAATCCATTTCACAAAGGGGAAAGTCCGTCATCCGGAAAAAGATAATGCGTTTTGCCAAAAATTGTTGTATACTATTGCATATATGCGATAGTGGATTGTTGGGAGAACGTAAGATGGGCAGTACCAGTTCAATGAGCCGAGAAAATAAAAAAAAGCAGTTAAAGCGACAGATTGTTCCTCCAAACAGCCGGCACCAGGAAGAGGAAGACAGCCGAGAGATCGTCCATAAGGCCCATAAGCGTGTGGTACGGAAGCGGCTGGCCATATTTTTGGTGCTGGTTATTCTTGCGGCAATTGCAGCCTTAGTGCTGTTCAGATATGACAGGTATCACCAGTTTACGGATTACCAGGTCATATGGGAAAAGAATCTTACCAGCGAGGCCCAGGAAGCCGCCGTGCAGGGAGAGGGCAGCTTTTGCGCGTACAGGGACTATGGAGACGGTGTGTTAAAATACACCAAGGATGGAGCATCCTATATTGATGCCCAGGGCAAGGTGGTCTGGATCCAGAGCTATGAGATGAAGTCACCGGTGGTTTCCATCAATGGAGAGTATGTTGCCATTGGCGACCAGCAGGGCAATAGTATCTACATATGCAATAAGAGCGGCAAGGTGGGACAGGCCACCACCCTGCTCCCCATCCTCCGGGTGACTGTGTCGGCAAAGGGTGTGGTGGCAGCCCTGCAGGAGGATTCCAAGGCCAGCTACATTTATCTTTATAAAAAAGATGGAAGTACCCTTGACCTCAGTATCAAGTCTCTGTTGTCCGGTGACGGCTATCCTGTGGATATGAGCCTGTCACCCAACGGAACTCAGCTGATCACCTCTTACATGTATCTGGACCAGGGGATCATTAAGTGTAAGATTGTGTTTTATAACTTTGGACTGGGTAAGAATGATCCCAGACGAGTGGTGGGGATCTTCTTTCCCCAGGATCTTGGCGATGCAATGGCAGGAAGGGTCAGATTCCTGGACGAGAGCCATGCCGTGATATTCACGGACAAGGGCATGCAGCTTTTCTCCACCCGTGTGGAGACATCGCCGGAATCCGTGAAGCAGATTCCCATAGAGGAGAATATCCGCAGCATTGCCTATACGGAGGAATATGTGGGACTTGTGACAGATAATGTGGAGGGCGGAGATCCCTATTCCCTGAAGATTTTTGACAAGGAGGGAAATCCTGTATTTGACCGTACCTTTAATTACCAATACACTGGATTTGACATAGACGGAGGGCTTGTACTGTTGTATAATGACAGTTCCTGCAAGGTGTTTAATATGACAGGAACGGAAAAATATAACGGGACCTTTGAGTTTACGGTGTCCAAGGTATCGGCCGGCAGGTTTCCGGGAACCCTTCTGGTCATGGGACCGCAGATGATGATGGAAATAAAACTGCAATAATTAATAAACGGAAAGGATGTATGTACCATGGGGATGAAGTGTATCGGAGTTGACATTGGAGGCACATCTGTAAAGATCGGTCTGTTTGAGGTGACCGGCGAACTGCTTGACAAGTGGGAGGTAAAGACCCGCAAGGAAGACGGGGGATCCCAGATCCTTCCGGACGTGGCTGCCTCCATCCGAGAAAAGATGAAGGAACACGGGCTGGACCTTAAGGCAGACCTGGCAGGCGTGGGAATGGGAGTCCCAGGCCCTGTGCTTCCCGATGGATATGTGGAAGTCTGCGTGAACCTGGGATGGCATGATCTGAACCCTCAGGAGGAGCTGAGCAGACTTCTGGATGGGATTCCGGTAAAGAGCGGCAATGATGCAAATGTGGCCGCCCTGGGCGAGATGTGGCAGGGAGGCGGCAAGGGCTACAGCGACCTTGTTATGCTGACACTGGGGACAGGCGTGGGCGGAGCTGTTATCATTGACCAGAAGATCATCGCAGGCAAGCACGGCCTGGGCGGCGAGATCGGACATATCCATGTCCGGGATGAGGAGTGGGAACACTGTAACTGCGGCGGCGTGGGATGTGTGGAGCAGATCTGCTCCGCCACGGGAATCGCCAGGGAGGCAAGGCGCAAGATGGCTGCCAGCGAAAAGCCCTCCCAGCTGCGCGGGTTTGGCGACTCCGTGACAGCCAAGAATGTGCTGGATGCCGCCAAGGAGGGCGATGAACTGGCCATGGAGGTGATGGAGGTGGTAGGCCGTTATCTGGGCCTGGCGCTGTCCATGGCAGTCATGACAGTGGATCCGGAGATCTTTGTTATTGGAGGCGGTGTCTCCAAAGCGGGACAGTTCCTGATCGATGTTGTGCAGAAGCATTATGACCACTTTACGCCCATTTCCAAACATAAGGGAAAGCTGGGCCTGGCTACACTGGGCAATGATGCGGGAATCTATGGAGCCGCAAGGCTGATCCTGTAAGTGGGATGTGTGGAGCGGTACGGGACAGGGTAATGTATGGGACAATAATATAGAATAACATAAAAGAGGCAGACCGCCGGTTGTGATTGAAACCGGGGGGCTGCCTCTTTTTATGATTAAGTAAAATGTCATGAATAAATCATCCCCGCCCTCTTTCATCTTGTGCATTTAAATGTTATTCTGAGAATATATCCGGACATAAACCACTTCGGAAATTACATGTTACACAATAGGGAAAAGGCAGGGGACATATGAAGGGGATACGAAAATACTGGAGTAAACAGTCATTTACAAAACAGATATCTGTTGTATTTATCTTGTTATTTACAGCGCAGATCGTATTTCTGGCCGGTATAAGCAATACGTATCTGACGGATATTATTGAGAAAAAGATCATTGGTTTTTTTAGTATAGCAGTGGGACAGGCAGCATCCAATATAGCGGCAACCCTGAACGGATATGAGGAAGCAGTGAATCAGATGATTATAGATGAAAAATTTCTGGATCAGATGGAGCGGTTTGAAGAAGCCCAGGGGCAGATGGAGCTGAGTGTAAAGCAGGAACTGAGAAAGCAGATGCGGACCTATATGTCCTACCGGCCTCAGGTATGGTGCATGGCCGTTGAGACTGAGAATGGAAAAATATTCAGTTCGGACAGGCTTCAGATCGATTCTTTATACCAAAAAAGTCCGGAACTGTATGGCCGGTATTTTTCACAGGTGGCAAAACAGGAGATCCTTAAGGGGGAGTGGATTCCTACAGAGTATTATGACAGACAGGGAACCTCGGATTATTATCTTTTCACATACCGGAAGCGGCTGATGGATTTCTACACGACCAAGTATGTGGGAACCTTTCTCATGGGCGTTAATGAGCTGGTACTTTCAGATATATGCCAGGAGGCTCAGATCACACCGGACAGGGATACGAATTATAATTTTATCGTGGACCGGAACAACCGGATCGTTTCTCATTATGACAAGTCCAGGATAGGCACGGATATTACTGATATGGACGGATGGGAACAGCTGGTTTTGGGAGACGGCCGGAATGTGCATCTGGTAAAAGATAACCATGAGGAAAAAACAGTGGTGCTGGTGGATATTCCAAAGACATCCTGGCGCCTGGCCGGTGTTCTGGATAATGACTACATACTGAAGGAAATCAGAAATTTCCAAAAGATCATATGGATGATAACCATTTGTCTGATGGTACTGGGTGGATTCTTCATATGGATCCTGTCCCGAAGGTTGTCGGCTTCTGTTAAGCAGGTTGTAAACACCATGAAGGAGGTAAGGGCCGGGGAAATGTCCGCCCATATGGAGATGGAAGGCAAAAATGAAATATCCATCATAGCCAATCAGTTTAATAAGATGATGAAACAGATCAATAATCAGATGGACGAGATCAAGCAGGTAAGTGAAATGAAAAAAGACGCGGAGATCAGGGCCCTCGAAGCCCAGATCAATCCTCATTTCATCTATAATACCCTGGATTCCATCCATTGGCTTGCCATAGAAAACGGGGAGGATGAGATCAGTGAAATGCTCAGTGAGTTTGCCCAGATCCTCAGGTACCAGATCAGTGGAAGCAATGCTGTGGTTAAAATAAAGGATGAGATGGAGTACCTGAAAAAGTACCTCTTTCTTCAAAAAATCCGATTCATGGATAATTTTGAATATGCGATTGACTGTGAGGAAGGAATCCTGGATTGTCATATCCATAAGATGATATTCCAGCCTTTTATTGAAAATGCGATAATCCATGGATACGCAAACATACGCCATGGAGGACTCCTGCGCATAAAGATTTATCATATAAATGAAACCGAGATCTGTTTTTCCATTATGGACAATGGACGGGGAATGTCGCCGGATAAATTAGGGGAAGTTTTTGGGAATGATGGAGGTACTCCGTCTATTGGCGTATCAAATGTATTGGCCAGGCTGAAGCTTTATTATGGGGATAACTACAGGCTGGAAGTACACTCAGAGGTAAACAGGGGGACTTCCATTAAAATTACCATACCAAAAATGTGATGTAAAAGAGGATGATGAGATGAAGATCATAATTGTGGAGGATGAAAGAAAGTCATTAATGGGACTTACAGCCCTGATCAGCCAGCTGGAAGAAAGATGGAATATCGTGGGGACAGCCGGGAATGGAGAAGATGGGACACGGCTGATCGCCAGGGAACAGCCGGATGTGGTCATCACGGATGTCATGATGGAGCAGATGGATGGATTGGAAATGATGGAGGCGGTGAGGAATCAAGGCAATGAGTGTAAATTTATTGTTTTAAGCGGGTTTGCTGATTTTAAATTTGCCCAGAAAGCAATTCAGCTTGGGAGTGTGGACTATCTCTTAAAACCCGTAACTAAAAAAACATTGAGGGAAGTGCTGGAACGGGTGGAACAAAAGATCAGGGAAGAAAAGCATCAGATACGGCCGTCCACCTTTTCTGAGCAGGAATTATGGGAGCGGTTATATTCAGTTCCTGAAGATGCAGCCGAGAGTTACCGGAGGGAGCTGGAAACCAGGATGGCGGGCAGAGGCGTATATCTGCTGATGCTGAAAGGGGATACTGGTTTTACCGTATCAGAAGAAAAAAAGTGGAAGGAAATCATGAAGTATTACCTGGCAGACTTGGTATTCCATTCTTTTTCCGGAGATAGGCATAAACTGTTTTATGCAATTGAGCCACAAGGGTTTTCATGCCCTGAAACGCGGATACGGGAAGCGCTGAAGCGCGGGAAAAGCCTGTTCCACAAGCCCGTTGTAGCGGTATCATACCCACTTGGGAGGTTAAGTGAATTTTACAGAGCGCTTAAAGTGATGGAGGATAACAGTAACTGGGGACTGTCCGTTATACAGATGGATATTGTAAATGAGGAAAACCTTAAGACAGTGGCCTGCAGTAAGTTTATTTATCCAATGGAGATTGAACGGAATATGATCTGTCATATTGCGGACCTGGACATGGAAGCAGTCCGGGAGGATCTGCGGGAATTTGAGGAGTATCTGAAAAAACAGGTTTACCATTATGCTGATATACGTGAGGCAATGCTGTGTATGACAGTTGCTATTTTGTATGAAATCCGAAAAACAAGCTATGGAATATATGAGGAGATCAGTCATCTGAATGTACTGGAGTGGGTAAAAACCAGAATATCCACGGACACCTATGCAACCATGATGTTGAATATTCTGAGCGAATTTAAACGTTATAAAGATAATGTACATCACTGTGATAATGCGGTGATTAATGAAATATTAAATATTATTGAAAAGGAATACAAAGAAAATATTCTTGTGGAGGAAATGGCGCGCCGTTTTAACCTTACTCCTGAGTATCTGAGCACTCTGTTTGTACGGGAACTGGGAATCAAGTACACGGCATACTGCACCCAGGTTAAGATCGAGCATGCAAAAAAGCTTTTAAGAAACAACAATATGAAGATTTACGAAGTAGCTGAACAGAGCGGATACCTGGATGTAAAATATTTTTGTAAGGTGTTTAAAAAGTATACGGGAAAAAGCCCCAAGGAATATATCCAGATGTAACGTTTGTTTTGGACACCTTTCTTAGAAATGTAGAATGGGAAAAAAGATAAGGAGATGGTATTCTTTAATCAGAAAATAAACAGGGAGGGATTTCAATGAGAAAAGAACACAAATGGTTATGGGCGGCGGCAGCGGTCGCAATGGCGGCAGGAATCTGTATGGGGTGTGGCGCAAAGTCTGACGGGGGAAAAGACCAGGCCGCTGTGCAGGAGGAAAAAGGCCGGGAGGAAAGCACAGAGCAGGCAGCTGCATCACAGAATGGGGGGGATCAAAAGATCACATTACTTTTAACATATCCCAAAGAAAAGGCGGTTCTTTATCAATGCATCGAGGATTTTACAGCTGAAACCGGGATACAGGTGGAGATTCAGTATATGCCTCTGGCGGATTCCAGGAAGCAGATCAATATCATGGTGGCCAGCGACAGTCTTCCGGATGTAATGGATGTGGACAACACAGATACCGCTACTTATGCAAAAATGGGAATCCTGGCAGATATCACGGACCATGTTAATTCAGAACTGGAGCTGGACCAGTATTATAGCAGCATCCTGGGACAGAACCAGTATGAAGGAAGGTATTATGGCCTTCCATTTACATCCAATAATCTGTGTCTTTATTATAATCAGGAATTACTTGATAAAGCAGGTGTGACAGAGGTCCCGGCAAGCTGGGATGAGGTTCTTGAGGCATGTGGGAAACTAAAGGAAATTGGGGTCAATGGATTTGGTGTGGCGGGAAGCCAGACAACAGATACCACGTTCCAGATGTGGCCCTTTATATGGGGATCCGGCTCTGATGTAGACCATATTGATTCTCCCGAGACAGTAGAAACGCTGAAATTCTATGAGACAATGGTGGAAAACCAGTACATGAGTACGGAAGTGGTGAACTATAATTCCGGTGATAATGCAAACCAGTTTATTGCAGGCAAAACCGCAATGATCGTTGACGGTCCATGGCGTCTCAGTTCGATTCAGGCTGATGCCGGTTTTGAATTTGGCGTGGCCAAGATCCCTGAGGGAAACGCCGGATTTAAGACCGTTCTGGGAGGCCATAATTTTGCAATTTCCAATACGGGAAATGTGGATCTAAGCTGGGAATTTGTCAAATATATGAACAGGCCGGAGGTCATGGTAAAGTACAGTGAGGCCGAGAATTATATTCCGTCCAGAAAAGATGTAGCTGCAGAATCTGAGTATTTTGCTAAAGAACCTATACGGACATTTGTGGAAATGCAGGATTATGCAGTGGCAATGCCGGTGGAAAATTATAATAAGATCAGCGATATTCTGATCGAGATGTGGCAGTCGGTTGTGCTTGGAGCCAAGGATCCGGAACAGGCAGCCAAAGATGCAGGTGCATCCATAGCAGGATTATAATAAAACAAGATATATAACAAAGCGCTGCAAACACATGGCAATTGTGCTTTGCAGCACTTTTTATGCCAAAAATCACGTTAAATGAGTTGGAAAGCGGTGATCATTGATGATAAGAAAGAAAAAAGTTCCCATTTATAACAGATATACAAAGCGGGAGATTATGGCCGGATACTGTTTTATTCTTCCAGCAGCAGTGTTTCTGGCACTGATCGTAATATATCCGTTAATATACAACTTGAGTATGAGCTTTCATGAAGTAACGCTGGAAACCTTCCGGGGAGGACAGCCCTTTATCGGCCTTGAGAATTACAAGGAAGTCCTGGCCATGCCAATGGTGAGAAAGGCCATATGGAACACGATCTATTTTACGGTAATGTCCATTATATTTCAGTTTGTAATAGGGTTTGCCCTGGCCCTTCTGTTTTCCAAGGCATTCAGGCTCAGCAAGATATCCAGGGGCCTCTTGATGGTGTGCTGGCTGGTTCCTGTTATTGTATTTGCCTCTGTATGGAAATGGATATTTGCAGGGGACGGTTCCGGCATTTTGAATTATTTCCTGACACAGCTGCATATTGTTAAGGCGCCGGTTTCCTGGCTGACCACGGAAAGGGGAGCCATGACAGCCCTGATCATTACCAATATCTGGAGAGGCGTGCCCTTTAACATGCTTTTGCTTGCCACAGGGCTGACTACATTGCCGGAAGAGCTGTTTGAGGCAGCTGCCATTGACGGGGCAAACCGCATCCAGAGATTCCGCCATATTACACTTCCACTGCTTAAGCCCACCATCCTCAGTGTGGTGACACTTGGGTTTATCTATACATTTAAGGCATTTGACCTGATCTACATTATGACAAACGGAGGTCCCTTAGATTCCACACAGATACTGGCAACAGCCTCTTATAAACTGACATTCTCCAATTTTGAATTTGGACAGGGGGCAGCAGTGGCCAATATTATGCTGATCCTCTTACTGGTAGTTGCCATATTTAATTTGAAATTAATGGAGAAAGATGAGGTGATGTAACATGGATAAACGGAAAAAACGGGAACAGGTACTGTTTAATCTGATCGCACTTGCTGTTCTGATCTTATTTTTGTTTCCCATCTATTGGATGGTGATCACCTCCCTCAAATCTTCCAGAGAAATTTTTGCTGAGGTTCCAACCTTTTTTCCTAAGAAGATTGAACTTGAGGGATATATTTCCCAGTTGTTTGTCAGAGGAAGCGTACCTATCTGGATCAGCTTTAGGAACAGTTTTGTTATAGCAGCAGCCACAACTGTCATATCTACACTGCTGGCCACCCTGTCCGCGTATGGTCTGGCCCGCTTTAAACTGAGTATCAACCGGGCGGTACTGCTGGCGATCCTTATTACACAGATGCTGCCCACCGTGCTGTTCCTCTCCCCTCTTTTTATGACATTTAAAAAGATAGCAATATTAGACACCCTGGCAGCGCCTGTTATTTTTACCTGCCTGCACAGTATTCCTTTCTGTATCATTACACTCCGGCCATATTTTCTGGATATTCCAAAAGAGCTGGAGGACGCCGCTATTATTGACGGGTGCGGCCGGTTCCAGGTGTTCTGGAGAGTCATGGTACCCATTACGTATCCCGGCATTGTAGTCTCGGCTGCATTTACCTTTCTCTGGGGATGGGGAGACCTGATGGGAGCCCTCACCTTTATTAAGACAGACCGCCTATATCCTCTGACTGTTAATATGTATAAGGCAATAGGGGAATATGGGATCGAGTGGAACAGCCTGATGGCATTTGCGGTTATTTTGACCATACCTGTGCTTTTGATATTTATATGTCTTCAAAAGTATCTTATCACCGGTATTACGGCTGGTGCGGTAAAAGGATGAGTGCGCCCAGACAAGGAATATGAAAGGATGAATATATGAATGAGAGATGGCAGAGATCCCTCCCTGTAAGCTGGAAAAAGGTAAGATTTACAGGAGGGTTCTGGAAGAAGAGACAGGAGATCAACGAACAGGTAACACTTCCTGCTGAATATGAGCAATGCAGGAGTTCAGGCAGGGTGGATTCAATAAAATGTATTTATGATCCCGTGGAAAACAGTGGCCCGGCAAAGGGCGTGTTTACCATAGATGGTGTCCTGGAGGAGAATCTGACAGATGGGGAAAAAGTCCCCAGGCCGCATCACTACTGGGATTCTGATCTGGCAAAATGGATTGAGGGAGCATCCTATGCCCTCTGGTATCAGAGAGATCCGGAGACAGAAGCAGTCATTGATGAAATCGTTGATGACTTTGAAAGGCTGCAGATGCCCGATGGATATGTGAATACCTATTATACGGTAGTTGAACCCGGAAAACGCTGGACCAATGTCCACCGCATGCATGAACTTTATTGTGCCGGGCATCTGATCGAGGCAGCTGTTGCATATTATGAGGCCACGGGAAAAACAAAACTGTTGGATATCGTAGAGCGGTATGCCCATCATATTAACCGTGTATTCGGTCCGGCAGACGGTCAGATCCATGGATATCCAGGCCATCAGGAGATAGAACTGGCCCTTGTAAAGCTGTATCGGTTGACTAAAAATCAGACCTATCTGGAACTGGCAGCGTATTTCCTGAATGAGAGAGGAAAGCAGCCGTACTTTTTTGAGGAGGAGGCAAGACAGCAGGGAAGGGACCCGGAGGACGGCGGACCAAAGGGGATATTAGGGAAGAGTTTTCTGGCACAGGGCCCATATGCACTGTTTCAGGCTCATCTGCCTGTCAGGGAACAGATGACGGCGGAAGGTCATGCAGTCCGGCTGGCTTATATGGGAGGAAGCATGGCGGATGTGGCGGCAGAGACCGGAGATAAGAGCCTATGGCAGGCATGCGTCCGTCTATGGGATAATGTTACATTAAAGAGAATGTATATTACCGGAGGCATAGGTTCACAGGATGGGTGCGAGAGGTTCAACTTTGATTACCAGCTCCCCAATGAAGAATCATATCATGAGACATGTGCATCTGTTGCCATGGTAATGTGGGGATTCAGGATGCTTCAGGTGGTACCGGACCGCAGATATGGGGATGTGATGGAACGGGCATTGTACAATGGGGTGCTCAGCGGGGTTTCACTTAGCGGTGACCGCTTTTTCTATGCGAATCATCTGGCTGCCCATCCGGAAATGTTCCGGGACAGGATCATTAAGAACCCGCGTATGCTTCCTAAGCGTCAGCGCTGGTTTGCCGTATCCTGCTGCCCCATGAACCTGGCCAGACTGCTGGAATCCCTCAGCGGTTACCAGTATACCCAGGGGGAACTGGCTGACGGGGGACAGGCGGTATACGTGCACCTCTACCAGGAAGGCAGGGCTGATATTGAAGTTAAGGATAAAAGGGTTGTCATCCGGCAGGAGACAGCCTATCCATGGAAGGGAGATATCTCTGTGACGGTAGAGACAGACCTGGACGAGGCATGGGCCCTGGCTTTCCGGATACCGGAATGGGCCGGGCAGCCCGCACTGGAGACAGAGGATGCGGATATCTGGGAAGACAGAGGGTATCTTTATGTAAGAAAAAAATGGAACAGGAATGGACAACTGAATTTAAGCCTGCCAATGCAGCCGGTATTAGTGGAGGCACACCCGGGAGTCAGGATGGATTGCGGTAAAACCGCTATTCAATATGGTCCGTTGGTTTACTGCGTGGAGGAAGCGGATAATGGTGCGGATCTGTTTGACTGTACCCTGACCAGTGACAGCCGGTTTGAGGTGAACTTTGAAGAAGGGCTTTTGGGAGGAATCTGTACCGTCCAGGTACAGGGCATCAGGCGGGACCGGGAACAGTGGAAGGGCAGACTGTATCGGCCTGTATCCGGGTGCTATTTTGAACCGGTAAAACTGAGGGCTGTTCCATATTATGCCTGGGCCAACCGGGGAGATGGTCAGATGACTGTGTGGATGAACCACATTCCTGATATAGGCCATATGGGAATGGGTCGAATCGGTAAGGATAAGGAAGACAGGAGGAATCAGGATGAAAGGAATTGTTTATGAGGGACCCAATACCCTCACTTGCAGGGACGTACCGGATGTAGCGCCCCGGCGGGGAGAAGTAAAGATCAGGGTAAAGGCATGCGGTATCTGCGGAAGTGATGTGCACGGTTATCTGGGCATCACAGGCAGGAGGACAGCGCCAATGATAATGGGGCATGAATTCGCCGGGGAAATAGAAGCGCTGGGAGCGGATGTAGACGGATTAAGGCCTGGAGACAGGGTTTCTGTCTATCCGGTAGACTTTTGCGGAAATTGTGAAATGTGCAAAAAGGGTATGGTCCACTTGTGCCTGAATAAACGGGCCTTTGGTGTTCTGGATGTGGACGGAGCGTTTGCGGAATATATCTGCGTGCCCGCAAAATGCTGTTTTTCCTTATCAGATAAGGTTTCCTATTCAGTGGGTTCCCTGTTTGAGCCCCTGGCGGTTGCGTACAGGAGCGTGGAGCATGCAGGGGAACTGAAAGGAAAAACCGTGTTGATCGTTGGTGCAGGAACCATTGGACTGCTGGCATTGGCATGTGTAAAAATGAAGGGGGCCGCCAGGATCATCCAGTCTGATCTAAGCGATCACCGTCTAAAGGTTGCCAGGGAGATGGGGGCGGATGTGACCGTCAACCCGGGAAGCAGCGGATGGAAGGCGGAAATTCTTGCACAGACAGGTGGTAAGGGTGTGGATGTGGCCATCGAAGCAGTAGGCGCAGAACCTACGGTACAGCAGGCCATGTCTGCTCTGAGGTTTGCAGGCAAAGCCATTTGGATAGGCAATAACAAACCCATGGTTGCGGTCAACATGCAGGAGATCGTTACAAGGGAACTGTCCGTCCAGGGGTCGTTCTTGTACGGTTATGAGGAGTTTAGGACCGTGGTCGATCTTGTGAACCGGGGCAGGATCCATGTGGCCCCGCTCATAAGCAAAGAGGTAAGTATGGAGGAAACACCTGCCTATTTTGAAAAGCTGGCAAAGGATCCGGGTAACCTGATCAAGGTAGTGATGGTGGATCAGGAGTGAGGACTGTTTGGAAATAAATCATGAACACGCTCTGGGAAAGGATGGGATCCGTGATGGGATACGATGAAAAACTGATAGAAAATGAAAAACTGATAGAAGGATTAAAGAAAAAGGCCCAAAAGCTGAGGCGGGATGTGATCATCAGCATGGGCGTGGGAGTGGCCGGCCACATCGGAGGGTCTAACTCTTCAGCGGATATAGTGGCAGCACTCTATTTTTATAAGATGAAGCATGATCCGAAAAATCCCAAATGGAAGGAGAGGGACAGGTTCCTGTTAAGCAAGGGACATGTTGGGATCCTTCAGTATGCGGCACTGGCGGAGAGCGGGTATTTCCCTGTGGAGGATCTAAAGCATACCAAGGAGATCGGCTCCTACCTGCAGGGGCATCCGGATGTGCAGAAGACCCCCGGTATCGAGGCCGGCACAGGTTCCCTGGGACAAGGGCTCTCCATTGGCCTGGGCATGGCCCTGGGACAGAGGCTGGATCATCTGGACAGCAGGACTTACGTGCTGGTAGGGGATGGCGAGATCGCCGAGGGCCAGATCTGGGAGGCAGCCATGGCGGCCAGCGCCTTTAAGGCCGACAACCTGACAGCCATTGTGGACAGGAACCGGCTGCAGGCCAACGGTAAGACTAAGGAGAGGTTTGACACAGGGGATATCATGGCAAAATTCCTGAGCTTTGGCTGGCATGTGATCGAGATCAATGGACATGACATGAGAGAGATCTTAGGGGCATTGGACGAGGCGGAGACGGTAAAGGGAGTGCCCACGGCCATCATAGCCAACACGGTCAAGGGAAAGGGCGTCAGCTTTGCGGAGAACGTGGTGGGTTACCACAACGGGATGCTGACAGAGGAGACCTACAGACAGGCGCTTCAGGAATTAACCGGACAGGAACAGGAGGCATAGAAATGGGGTATACAAATCAGAGAGTTGCATATGGCAATACATTAGTGGAACTGGGAAGACAGGATGAGCGGATCGTGGTGCTGGATGCGGATCTGGGAGCGTCCACCATGGGGAAGCTGTTCGAGACGGAATTTCCCGGGAGGCATTTTGAAATGGGGATCGCGGAGGCCAATATGACCAGCGTGGCGGCAGGTCTGGCCCAGACAGGAAAGATCCCGTTCACCAACTCTTTTGCAGTGTTTGCAGGCGGGCGGGCCTATGATCAGATACGCCAGACCATTGCCATAGGAAAACTGAATGTAAAGATCTGCGGATCATCTTCGGGATTATCCGATTTTGGAGACGGCGCCACCCATCAGTGCGTGGAGGACCTGGCTATTTTCCGTGCAGTGCCAAACATGACAGTCGTCTGCCCGGCGGACGCCAATGAGACTGTGGAGGCGGTAAAGGCCATAGCAGCCATGGACGGTCCCTGTTATCTGCGCTTGAACAGGAATGATTATCCCAATGTGACAAAAGAGGGAGAGAAATTCACCTTGGGCGTGCCCGGTGTTCTGAAGGAAGGAACGGATATTGCCCTGTTTGCCACCGGATATATGACAGGACTCGCCCTGGAAGCGGCCGCAGAGCTGGAGGGAAGCGTATCCGTAAAGGTCATCAATGTTTCCACCATCAAACCCATGGATGCAGAAGCTGTGAGAAAAATGGCAGAAGGCTGCCGGGCTGTGGTAACAGCGGAGGAACACAATGTTACAGGCGGATTGGGAAGCGCCCTGGCCGAGGTACTCTGCGGGAACCCCAAACCCATGAAGATGGTAGGGATCAAGGATACCTTCGGATGCAGCGGACACAATTATCAGGAGGTATTGGAGTTCCACGGCCTGACAAAGGCAGCCATTATGGAGGCGGTCATGGAGATGGCAGAGTTGTGACAGGAAAAGATGTGTACTCTCGGAATCCCCGAGAGTACACAGATATAAAAAGGAGCAAAAAGTGATGAAAATAGGATTTATCGGCTTGGGGATCATGGGAAAACCCATGGTTAGGAATCTGCTGAAGGCAGGACATGAATTGATCGTATATGATGTGGTTAGATCCAATGTGGATGAAGTGGTAAAAGGTGGTGCAAAGGCGGCTTCCTCCTCCAAGGATGCAGCTGCTCAGTGCAGCCTTATTATCACAATGCTGCCCAACTCCCCCCATGTTAAGAGTGTGGTCCTGGGAACGGACGGAGTTTTGGAAGGGGCTGCCCCGGGTACTATTCTGGTTGATATGAGTTCCATCGCGCCCCTGGCATCTCAGGAGATATGCCGGGAATGCGAAAAAAAGGGTGTAAAAATGATAGATGCGCCCGTGTCGGGAGGTGAGCCTAAAGCTATAGACGGCACCCTTTCCATTATGGCAGGCGGTGAAAAGGAGGTATTTGAACAGGTCTATGATGTGCTCATGACCATGGGGGCAAGCGCGGTCCACTGCGGGGATATCGGCGCCGGAAATACCGCTAAGCTGGCAAACCAGGTAATTGTAGCCCTTAATATTGCAGCGGTATCGGAAGCCTTCATGCTAAGCACCAGAGCTGGTGTGGATCCCCTTAAAGTTTTTGATGCCATCAAAGGCGGTCTGGCCGGTTCCACGGTTATGAATGCCAAGGTTCCTATGATCACAGGGGGAAATTTTACTCCCGGGTTTAAGATCGACCTTCACATCAAGGATTTGGGGAATGCGTTGGAGACTGGCCACGGAGTCGGCGCCCCGCTCCCCCTCACCGCTCAGGTGATGGAGATAATGCAGAACCTGCACGCGGACGGACTGGGGGAAAATGACCACAGTGCCATAGCAAGGTATTATGAAAAATTGACGGGGACAGAAATACGGAAATAGGAGTGCCTTCAGTGGTGGGGCAGTGTGTGAAGAAGTGTCCGCTGGCGGTGCGGATGAAACTGGAGAGGACTCAAAATTTTGTATGGAAATGAAAAACAGTGCCGGGCTTTAACCCGGCACTGCTTTGTCTGCACACTGAAATAGCTACGGATATCAATGCTCCGGATATCTATGCTCCGGGCACCCATTCACCGGATTCATTGACCCAGTAGTTATCAGGTGTCCTGGCATTGGTAACCATGGCTCCGGTGGCCGGATCCAGATAATAACTCTTTCCGCTCACCTCAACCCAGCCGGTTGCCATATAACCGTCCACATTAAAATAGTACCACTTTCCATCGATCTCCTTCCAGGCGGATGTGGGGTAACTGCCGTCCCCATTGCGCCACCACCAGCGGGTGCCGTCCTCTGAGGTCTGCCAGCTGCCGTTGTCAGCCGCTGGAACAGCAGCAGGTGCATTGCCCAGGGCCAGAACATCCCCATCGCTTACGGTCCAGGAACCGGATGTGGTCCAGCTGCTCTTGGCGCTGTTGCTGGACTTCACGGAACGAACCTTGAACTTGTAAGTTCCGGGTGCAGTGATCTGTTTGGAAAAGTCATAAAATGTGTCATAGGTATCTTTGATCTCGCCGATCTCTGAACCGTCTTTTATGAGTTGAACCTGGTAGTACTTGGAACTGGAAACAATGTTCCACAGGCCGGCGCCCATGTGCTCGCCGTCCCACTGGAGGTTGGCGGGCGCGGTTGCAGCGCTGGTGTCCGCATCCTTGTCAAATATCAGCTGGATGGTCAGGATAAGGGTTGCATTGCTGTCTTTACGCTTTGCATCCACGAATTTTATCTTGTCAAAACGGTATTTGCTGGAGGAGCCAAGGGTCAGTTTGAAAGCGCTGGAAGAGCTGCTTGAAAAATAGTACTCCTCCTCGTCCTCCACGCCCAGGGTGATGGTTACTTCCGGGGGTTTGGATTTGGTCCAGCTATCCCCGTCATCATTGGTGACTTCCCAGGAATCCACGTAATAAAGACTGGTGTTGTCGCCGGTAGGTGTTACCTCCACATCCCCTCCGTCACGTCCGGTACGGATATCTGAATCAATGGTAAGATTGATCTTGCCCACTTTCTGTTTGCTTGCTGCCATGACTGCCGGTGCCATTGCAGTGGACAGCAGGGAAATGATTAAAAGTGCAGCGCCTGCTTTTTTCCATATGATCATATCGGCATGTCCTTCCTTTCTTGGTTTTTACAAGGTTTATCTACTTATAACTATATCACATTATTCCAGGAAATGTCTTACAAATTATTAAAGGTTGGTGGAGCGGGGGAGGGAGAAGATAAATTCCGTGCCTACCCCTTCCGTGCTTACCACATCGATGTTTTCCCCGTGAGACTGGATGATCTCCTTCACGATGGAAAGCCCCAGCCCGGTGCCTTTTTTATCCTTGCCCCTTGACAGGTCCGTCTTATAAAAACGCTCCCAGATCTTTTTTTGGCTGTCCTTTGGGATGCCGATCCCCGTATCCTTCACTGATACGAATATTTTCTCATACCGGCCTGATGCCTGTATATAGATGGTGGAGTTGTGATGGCTGAATTTGATCGCATTGTCAATGAGATTGTAGAGGACCTGCTGTATTTTCCCAAGGTCCGCAAACACCATCTGGATGCTGTCGGAGAATGTGAGTTCAAAGCTTATATTCTTGGCATCGCAGGTGCCCTCAAATGAGGCCGCCGTATCCTTGATGACCCGGTTGATGTCAAAGTTTGTGCGGGACAGGTAACCTTTGGCATCCAGTGAATTCAGGGTCAGCATGCTTTCAGTCAGCTTGTGCAGGCGGTCTGTCTCTGAGATAACACGGGAAATATACTTCTCGTACATCTCGCTGGGAATGGTGCCGTCCAGGATGGCTTCCAGGTATCCTTTGATGGAAGTCAGCGGTGAGCGGTAATCATGGGAAACATTGGCAATGAAGTTTTTCTGGTACTCCTCCATCTTATTCAGCTCATCGGACATGTAGTTCAGCGTGTTGGCCAGATAGCCCACCTCATCATGGGTTTTTACTTCAATCCTGTAATCCAGATTGCCTGCGGCATATTCGTTGGCGCCATAGGTGATCTTGCGCAGGGGCAGGTATACGGTCTGGGTAAATACCAAAAGGATGATCAAGGACAAAGCAAACACAATGGCGGATGTGATGTAGAGGATGTTCAGGATATCATTTTGGGACTGGGTGATCTGACTCAGAGGGAGATGGATCAGAACGTAGCCGTAGGTGTTGTAATTCCCTGTGATGGGAGCGGATACGCTGAGTACGTCCTCTTTAAATAACCCATAATAGTTGCCCATGGAATAGGATCGGTTGCCCACTGCAGTGGGGTCAAAATTGGTGATGGTGGTCTGGACCCGGGAACTGCCCTGGCTGTCCATGACAACAGTCCCCTGCCGGTTGACAACCCATATTTCGGCCCGCAGGTACTTGGAAAGAGCCCGGATCTGGGAGGTGACCTCCTCGGAGTCCAGACGCTTGCCCTGGTACATGGTGCTGCAGGAGGATGCAATGATATTGGCTTCGTCATACATGGCATCCGCCTGGTATCTCACCAGATAGTCGCGTGTCATTTTCGATGAAAATGTGGCGATTGTGATGAACCCTAAAAGCCCGAATATCAGGTATCCCAGTATGAACTTGGAATATAAGGAACGGGTCATCGTGTTACCTCTTTACTTCAAATTTGTAGCCGATTCCCCACACAGTGGTGATGGCCCAGTTGGTATGATCTTTTATTTTTTCCCGGAGACGTTTGATATGTACGTCCACGGTGCGGGTGTCGCCTATATACTCATAGCCCCAGATGTGGTCCAGAAGCTGTTCCCTGGTGAATACCTGGTTGGGTGAGGATGCCAGGAAATATAAAAGCTCCAGCTCTTTTGGCGGCATTTCCACGGAGTGGCCCATGTAGATCACGGAGTAGTTGGTCAGGTTCACAATCAGATCCGGATACTCCACATACTCCCCCTGCTGCTGGGTGGAGGAGGGCATGGGAGCGGGAGCCGCCTGGTAGCGGCGCAGCACGGCCTTTACCCTGGCCACCAGTTCCTTGGAGTCAAATGGTTTTATCATATAATCGTCAGCCCCCAGCTCCAGGCCCAGGACTTTGTCAAAAATCTCTCCCTTGGCCGACAGCATGATGACCGGTACCTGAGAGGCGGACCGCAGCTCCCGGCACACCTGATATCCGTCCATGCCCGGAAGCATCAGGTCCAGAAGGACCAGGTTGGGCTTAAATTCAGGGAACACCCTGAGCGCTTCCTCACCGTCTCCCACGATCATTGTCTCATAACACTCTTTCATCAGGTAGAGGGAGATTAATTCCGCAATATTTGCATCATCATCCACAATCAGAATTCTCTGCTTCTCTGCCATGTTCTATTCCTCCTCTTTGGGTCAGTTTTAGTTGGGTGATCATTTACTTGAAGGTCACAATAGTTACGCCGGAGTCCCCTTCTCCGAACTGGCCAAGGCGGAATTCCTTTACGTATTTTAACTGGCGAAGACGCTTGTGCACCGCGTTCTTTAGGGCGCCTGTACCGCGCCCATGGACTACGCGCACGCTCTGCAAATGGGCCAGGTAGGCATCGTCCAGGTATTTTTCCATGACAGGAAGGGCTTCATCAGTGGTCATGCCTATGAGGTTCACTTCCGTGGAAATGGATGCGGACTTGGACATCTTGATCTGGCTGGAGCCGCTTCCCTTGCCCTTGGCCGGGGACTTCCCGCCATAGCTGTAGGAGGAGCCGTCACCCAGGGTGGCGCTTATGTCCTTTTCATTGAGGAGTTCCAGGTCCTTAATGTTTACCAGGGAGCGGAGTATGCCCATCTGCACATAAAGGTCGCCCTTGGCATTGGGCAGGGTGCTTACCGTGCCCTTTAAGTTCATGGACAGGACCTTGACGCCATCGCCGATTTTCAGTTTCTTGGGAGAAATGGGCTGGCTGGGGCCTTTGGCCTTAACCGCCAGTTTCTCATCTGTTTTTTTCATCTGGTCCCTCAGCTTGGCGCGCTGTTCCTCCAGCTCCTTGTTCACACCGCTGCTGGCAGCCAGTTTGTTGATCTGTTTGATGGTCTGGTCCGCTGTCTCCTTGGCTTCACGCAGAATGCGCTGGGCCTCCTCGGTGGCATTCCGGATCACCTTATCCTTGCGTTCGTCCAGGCGCTCCTCCTTCTGGGTGAGCCTGGATTTGAGCTTGGCGATCTCTTCCTTGTAGGTATTGATCTCCGCCTGCTCCTTCTCTATGGTAAGGCGGCTGGACTCCAGGCTGGACAGCAGGTCCTCAAAGGACTCATCCTTGGCTTCCAGATGGTTCTTGGCGTCCTCAATGATATAGTCCGGAAGTCCCAGCTTCTTGGAAATGGCAAATGCATTGCTTTTGCCGGGAATGCCGATCAGCAGTCTGTAGGTGGGCTGCAGTGTCTCCACGTTAAACTCACAGCAGGCATTCTCCACACCCTGTGTTCCAAGGGCAAACACCTTCAGCTCACTGTAATGGGTGGTGGCCATGGTGCGGCACTTCATGTTGTGCAGGAAGGAAAGGATGGCAATGGCCAGGGCAGCACCCTCTGTGGGGTCTGTTCCTGCGCCAAGTTCATCAAAAAGACACAGGGAGCGTGCATCAGCTTCGCTTAAAATGCGGACAATATTAGTCATATGGGCGGAGAAGGTGCTGAGACTTTGTTCAATACTCTGTTCATCGCCGATATCTGCAAACACCTCGTCAAACACTGCCAGCTCGGATCCTTCCCAGGCCGGGATGTGCAGCCCTGACTGGCCCATGAGGGTAAAGAGCCCCACGGTCTTTAAGGACACGGTCTTGCCGCCGGTATTGGGGCCTGTGACGATAAGCAGGTCAAAATCCTTTCCCAGCCATACATTGATGGGAACCACGGACTGGGGATTTAGCAGCGGATGGCGCCCGTCCTTGATATGGATAAAACCGCGGTTGTTAAATACAGGGGCACTGCACTTGTAGCGGCGCGCCAGGCTTGCTTTTGCGAAGATAAAGTCCAGTTGTGACAACAGCTCCTGGTTCATCTTAAGCTCCTCAATAAAGGGCGCGGCCTGATTGCTGAGAGAAGCCAGGACAGCTTCGATCTCCTTCTGTTCCTGGATCTCCAGTTCGCGCACTTCATTGTTCAGCTTGATAATGGCCATGGGCTCTATGAACAGAGTGGAGCCGGTCGCAGACTGGTCGTGGACCATGCCGGACACCTGGTTCTTGTATTCGGATTTGACGGGAAGGCAGTAGCGCCCGTCCCTCATGGTGATAACCGCGTCCTGAAGATAGGAACGGTTGGAATTGAGGATGGAATTCAGCTGTGTATGGATGCGGTCGGCGATCACCTTCATGGACCGGCGTACATGGGATAATCCGGGACTGGCATCATCCGCCACCTCGTCCTCGGAGAGGATACAGCGTTTGATCTCGTTGTTCAGGGGGGTGAGGGGTTCCAGACCTGCAAACAGAGGTTCCAGGGAATCGGATGTGTCGATTCCGTCCTGCCGGCTGCCATCGACCTCTGCCTCATGCCTGCCATAGGCCTTGGCCCTGGCCGCTGCGGTCATGTTGGAGCTGATGGAGAGCAGCTCCGGTATGCTTAAGGAACTTCCGATCTCCAGACGTTTTAATGAGTCCCTGATGTCCCTGACGCCTGCAAAAGAAGTGGTGCCTCTTAATCGGACTCTTGTAACTGCATCAGTTGTCTGCGCCTGCCATGTGCGGATCTCTTCCAGATCCGATGAAGGGGCAAGGCCGCGGCAGAGTTCTTTTCCCAGAGGGGACGCCGCATATTCTGTCAACTGGTTGATTATCTTATCGTATTCTAACGTTTTTAATGCTTTCAAATTCATATGATCCACCTATAATTTATGTCAAGATGCTGGATTAAAAAGGGCCTTTTTCCAAAAGGCGACATTTAAATTATACCATAAAAAATGATATTTACTATCTTTTTTACGATCTTTTCATATATAAAATCTTGCATAATATCTGGAAGAAACGTATAATAGAAAATGAGATTCTTCGTGAGGGAGGAGTACTATGGCGGATAAACATGCAGACCAGCATAGAAATACCAACCAGCAGGACCATGAGCCGGACAAGTCCCACCGCTTTATCAATGAAAAAATTGTCCGTCAGCCCCTGTCCAGGCGTCAGGTTGCCAGGAAGATCCTGCTGACTGTATTTTGTGCTGTGTTGTTCGGCGTATTGTCGGCTATCTGTTTTGTGGTGAGCCGTCCCGTGGCGGAGCGTCTGCTGGGCCAGGAAACACCTGAGGAGAGCAGTCAGATCACCATTCCCAAGGATGATCCGGAGACCACCCAGGCCACTACGGCAGAGGAATCCTCCGAAGCGGAACCGGCCCAGACAGAGCCTGTGGATGAGATGGTACGCTCCGAGATGGAGAAGTACCGGTATTCCATTGACGATTTGAATAAATTATACAGCAACCTTCGTGCCATTGCCGTTAATGCGGACGACAGTTTGGTGGTGGTGCATTCCATACAGCATGAAAAGGACTGGTTTGATAATCCTATTGAGACATCAGGACAGTTCTCCGGAATTATCATTGCCAGGACCAGGGCTGAAATCCTTATATTGGCTCCCGGGCAGGCGGTGAAGGCAGCGGATTCCATTGAAGTTGCGTTTCCGGATAATACCATGATGCCGGGCACGGTGAAGCAGAGCGACACCATCGCCGGTCTGGCTGTGATAAGTGTGGATGCGGCCCAGATGGACAGCGAGCAGTTTAAGAAGGTAGAGGCCATTGAACTAGGTAATTCCTACTCGGTAAAGCAGGGAGATCTGGTGGTGGCAGTGGGCGCTCCTGCGGGGATCGTGCATTCCAGTGATTACGGCAACATTTCCTATGTTGTGCGCAATGTGCAGACCGTGGATGGTACAAGCCGTTTTTTCTACACAGATGCCAATGGGGATGCGGATGCAGGAACATTTCTGGTCAATACATCCGGTGAACTGATCGGATGGGTTACGGATCAATATGATGATGAGGACTCCGGCCGGATGACCACGGTGGTGGCTGTGTCTGATTATAAGGGGATCCTTTCCATGCTGATCAACGGGATTTCAGCTCCGTATTTCGGCATTAAGGGGCAGGAGGTAAATCAGGCCATGGAGGACAGCGGCATGCCTTACGGCATTTATGTCACTGCATCCATTACAGACGGACCGGCGTATAATGCGGGCATACAGGCAGGCGACATCATTACCTGGATGAACGGTGAGCAGGTGGGTAATATGAAGGATTTCCAGAACCAGGTGGAGAAGTTTCATGTGGGCGACAAGATCAAGGTAGCCGTACTGCGCAACGGGAAAGATGAATATAAAGAAATTGAATTTCCAGTAACCATCGGAGCCAGGTAGTTCAGACGCCTGGCTGCGTTATTGTATAGTCATTTAATATAGTCATTCAAACTTATGCAATGCAGTACTAAACATATCAGAAAGACGAGGAAGTAAAAATGAAATACATTGACACCTTCAGGGAAGGCATGCACATTGCGGATGTGTACCTGTGCAAGAACAAGCAGATTGCACTGACAAAGAGCGGCAAGGAGTACGGCAATCTGGTGCTTCAGGATAAGACAGGGACCATTGATGCCAAGATCTGGGACCTGGGTTCGCCCGGCGTGGGAGAGTTTGAAACCATGGATTATGTTCACGTGGAGGCGGACATTACCCTGTTCCAAAGCTCCAACCAGATGAATATACGCCGCATCCGCAAGGCCCAGGAAGGGGAGTACGTGGAAGCGGATTATCTGCCGGTTTCCAAGAAGAATATTCAGGAGATGTATGAGGAACTGCTGGGCTACATAAGATCCGTGAAGAACCAGCATCTTCAGAAGCTGTTAAGTATTTATTTTGTGGACAGCCCGGCCTTTGCAAAGGCATTCCAGTTCCACTCCGCTGCAAAAAGCGTCCATCATGGATTTGTGGGCGGACTTTTGGAGCATACCCTGAGCGTGACAAAGCTTTGTGATTATTATGCTTCCTACTATCCTCAGCTCAACCGGGATCTGCTGCTGACAGCAGCCATTTTCCATGACATCGGTAAGACAAAGGAATTGTCCCGTTTCCCGGAGAATGATTATACGGATGACGGCCAGCTGCTGGGGCATATTATTATTGGTACCGAGATGGTGAGCAGGGGTATACGTGCCATTCCGGGATTCCCGGAGGTGCTGGCTCTGGAGCTTAAGCACTGTATCCTGGCACATCACGGAGAGCTGGAATACGGCTCACCTAAGAAACCGGCTCTGTTAGAGGCATTGGCCCTGAACTTTGCGGATAATACAGATGCCAAGATGGAGACCATGATCGAGGCGCTGAATGCAGGCAATGCTGGAAATGATAATAAAGGCTGGCTGGGATACAACAGGCTGCTGGAGACAAATATCAGGAAGACTTCGGAGTAAGAAAGATTTTTACAGCAGAAAAATTTCGACAATAGAATGAATGGAAAAGGCTGAAAACACGGGGCGTGAGGAGTGGTGGAAGAAAAAAATCAAACGCGCGTTGATGTTTTCAGCTTTTTAAATGAATATTTGCCTGAAATCCAAGGGCAATAACGTTAAGGCAGGAGATGTATAATGGAAAAGAACCAGGAATTTACGGTTGTGATAGAGGACATGAGTGAGGATGGCGCAGGGGTGGGAAAGCTGGATGGCTACATCTGGTTTATCAAGGACACGGTAATAGGGGATGTGGTCCGTGCAAAAGCCATGAAGATGAAAAAATCATATGGTTTTGCACGCCTGATGGAGGTGCTGGAACCGTCCGGCAGCCGGGTGGAGGCGGCCTGCCCCGTGGCACGCCGGTGCGGCGGGTGCCAGCTTCAGTCCATGAGCTATGAAGAGCAGCTTCAGTTTAAGGAGCGGAAGGTGCTTAACAATCTGATGCGGATCGGAAGGTTTGGCAGGGAGGAAATTAACATGCTGCCCATCATGGGTATGGAACATCCATGGCGATACCGCAACAAGGCACAGTTCCCCTTTGGCAGGGACAAGAATGGGAAGATCATAGCGGGATTTTATGCCGGCCGTACCCACGACATCATAGAAAATGATGACTGTCTCTTGGGGGTGGAGGAGAATCAGGAGATATTAGGGATCATCAAACGGTTCATGGAAGAACAGGGGGTGGAGCCCTATGACGAGACCGGTCATAAAGGTCTTGTGAGACATGCGCTGATCCGAAAGGGATTTAAGACCGGGGAGATCATGGTCTGCCTGGTGATCAACGGGAGAAAGCTGTCAGGGAAGAACGCGGGGACAGGAGAGGAGCGCTTGGTGGAAATGCTGCGCCAGGTAAAAGGGATGACCAGTATTTCCTACAGCATCAATACGGAACAGACAAATGTGATCATGGGAAAGGAGATCGTAAACCTATATGGGCCTGGGTATATAAGGGATTATATCGGGGATGTGCAGTACCAGATCTCCCCGCTTTCATTTTACCAGGTAAATCCCGTGCAGACGGAGAAGCTGTACAAAACCGCCCTGGAGTATGCAAATCTTAGCGGAAATGAGACGGTGTGGGATCTGTACTGCGGCATCGGGACCATTTCCCTGTTCCTGGCCCAAAAAGCAAAGCAGGTCTATGGGGTGGAGATCGTGCCCCAGGCCATTGAGGATGCCCGGAGGAATGCGGCTGTCAATGGGATGGATCATGTGGAATTCTTTGTGGGGAAGGCGGAGGAGGTACTTCCCCAACAGTATGAGAAAAACCAGATCCACGCGGACGTGATCGTGGTGGACCCACCCAGAAAAGGGTGTGATACGGTCTGCCTGGATACGATACTTAAAATGCAGCCGGAGAGGGTGGTCTATGTGAGCTGCGATTCGGCTACGCTGGCCAGGGATCTGAGATATCTGGCTGATGGGGGGTATGAGGTGGAGAAGGTGAGATGTTGTGATATGTTTCCTGGGACGGTGCATTGCGAGGTCGTGGTAAACATGACGTATTGTGGTGATAAGAAGAAATAGCGGGGTTGAACCACAAGATGTTGTTATTATAAGCAGAGATAGAAGCTAAAAAGTGAAAAGCAGAATGGTCAGTACGGTTATTCCGCTTTTCACTTTTTAGGGTTCTCTTGCAGAGATATCTTTGCGGAGTCGCTTTTGGGAGTGAGCCGGTCATACTGGATGACTTTCTCTCCAGTACTGACAGTAATCTTTTCTTTAAAGAGTAACGTGTATTGTGGTTGCCCAATCGTATAATCTTTCTTTTCTTTAGGAAAAAAGGAACGACAGAAAAATCGTCCTACAGTTTCTTTTTCCTTGATAAAAATATAAATATCATTCCCAGAAAAAGCGGTGGACAAAAGGTAGTCTGTTTCAATTAGGGAAAATTGATTCTGTTTTTCATTATAGCGGAAGATCAGTTTATTGCTGTCAAAAATCTGCTCGATATAGGAAAGGGGAGTGAAGCGGTTTTCAATCTGTCCTATGTAACGACTCTTACAGATGGAAGGATACGTGATTGTTCCGTTCAGGATTCCGAAATAAACGGATTCCCGGTTCTGCGTTGCAATACGCAGGTCTTTTAATTTCCCAAGCCCCATGAGATGATGAAAGTCGATAGGTTTAAATTCAATGGTGATATCTACAGATTTTCCTTTGCGCCCGATAATCAGATGGTACTGTGCATCGGAATAGTTAATACTTAGAAGGTATGGTATGTGTTTTGGGTTATTGTTAAATGTATTTGAACACATGTCGAGACTATTGTAAAATTAGAACGGAGAGAAAAATAGAAGGGGATAATTTTATGGAACCATCGAAACGTGATTGGAAACTTTATAGAGAAAAAGTATCTGGTTGGCAGGAACATTATATGGAGCGGCTCATTGAGGATTATGTTGCTTACTTAAACAGTAATGAACCTGCTTCAACAAAGTTTTGGACAATGGAGAAGCGTATGAAACAGGATAAGAAAACACCTGGGGTCTGTATAGAACTTAGTAAAAGAAATATGATATTTGATCTAGTCCGTTTTTTGCAGGATGAAGTAATTGTATTTGATGATTTGGACGAATTTTCAGAGGAACTAAGGGAAAGCGTAAAGCTTTTGAAGGAAAGATTCGGCTGATTAAAATGTAAAAGGACGGACTACTACGAATGGAGGTGTGAGTACAGATATGTATATATGAAAAAATGTAACTGAAAGAAACAGTCATTCCCGTTCAATTGATGGAAACGGAAGACAACCATCATTAAAGAAAGGCCCAAAATAGCATGAATGAATTGGAACAATACAAAGAAAGACTGCGTATCGCTTTGAGTGCTGCAAGGATCTGTATTTTTGAAGTTGACATTTTGCGGCAGCAATACACCTTTTTTGAAAACGCGGAGACCATATTCGGCGTTTCAGGGGATGATATTCTAAAAGACGTGCAGCCCTACAGCGTGTTGGAGCCGGAAGCATACCGACTGGCTGTTAGCGAATATTTTTCACATCCGGATGATTGGGAAGTGATCGAGGATGCTTTTGCACAAATTCTGAACGGCAAACCGGCGATCTATGATGCCCGCATGAAAGCCGGAGGGTCTGGGTTTATATGGTGCAGGATCCATGTGACTCCTATCATAGAAGATAATAAGCCCGTAAGAATGATCGGCGTAATCATGGATATAACTGATACAAAGAAAAAGACCGAAAGCTTGGAACAAGCTGTCAACCGGGATGCTTTTACAGGCTTTTACAATAAAGAATATTCCATCACATTGATTCGTGATATCCTGGAGGAACGTAAAAATTTACAGCATGCTCTTGTAATATTGGATATTGACAATTTTAAGCATTTTAATGATACTTATGGACATGATCAGGGTGATAGGATTATCAAATCGCTGTCCCGGACAATTAAAATGTCATTCCGTAAAACAGACATACTGGGCCGCTTTGGCGGTGACGAATTTATTATATTTATTCCGGATATCGAAGATGAGAAATGGCTGTACCGTAAGCTTCAGAATCTGAGCCGTTTGGAGATTGATGATTTTGTCTGCACGAACAGTATGGGAGTTGCTGTTTTTCCCAGGGAGGCGGCAAATTTTAACCTTCTATTTAAAAAGGCGGATATAGCGCTTTACCATGCCAAGATCTCAAAGGAAAAGCCTGTATTCTTTTCAGAACTTGACAGAAGCGAACAAGAGATCCCCTTGCGCTAAGGCGGACTCCGTTTCTTCAGACATCATTATTAACCGGATTTCCTATTGACGCGAACACTGTGCCACGCTGTATTCTTGGGCTTAAATGGTCTAAAATGTCTTCTCGCCTTCCAAGAATAAACGTATACATACCCGCAGATAATATTACCCTTCATCCCGATACTATACTGGGAAATTTGCAGAAATGGAAACAGAGAATAGCATGATTGATTTCAAACAATTGATGAACACAAGTGAATATGATTTCCTCCGGACAGAGAAAAGGCTGGGAAACAGGATCATCCTTCTGGGCCTGGGGGGAAGCTATGCATACGGAACGTGTAATGAGAACAGTGACATTGATTTTCGCGGGATTACCTTGAATATGCCTTCTGACCTGATCGGGCTTACGGAATTTGAACAGTATGAGGATGCCAATACGGACACGGTGATCTATTCATTTAACAAGATCGTGAGACTGCTGCTGGACTGCAATCCCAACACCTGTGAGATCCTTGGCCTGGATGAGGACCAGTACCTGATCAAATCAAAACTGGGCCAGGAACTGCTGGATCACAAGGGGATCTTTTTATCCAAACGGGCGGCCAAGTCCTTTGGGGGATATGCGGGAGCGCAGCTGAGACGGCTTCAGAACGCCATTGCCAGGGACTCCATGCCCCAGACCGAAAAGGAGCAGCACATCCTTCGGTCGGTGAGAAATGCCCTGGAGGATTTTGAAAGGCGGTATTCCAGCTTTGACAGGGGAAGTATCCGCCTGTACATTGACCGGTCTGAGAATCCGGAATTGGAAACTGAAATCTATATGGATGCGGACTACCGGCATATGCCTCTTCGGGATTATGAAAGTATGTGGGCGGCCATGCACAGCGTTGTGAAGGATTATGATAAGATCGGTAAACGCAACAGGAAAAAGGATGATAATCATCTGAATAAACATGCAATGCATTTGATCCGGTTATTTATGATGGCTGTAGATATATTGGAAAAAGGGGAGATTAATACCAACCGGAGGCATGATCTGGATCTGCTGATGAAGATACGCAGCGGAGGGTTCCGGAAAGAGGACGGGACATTTGACAGTGAATTTTACGATATCCTTGCCGATTTTGAGGAACGGCTTCAAACCGCCACCAGGGAAAGCATGCTTCCGGATAATCCGGACATGGAAAAGGTGGGGGCATTTGTGGAATATGTAAACCGAAGATCCATAGAGGGGGATTATTGATGATGGATGATATTTTTAATACGATCCAGCAAAAGCTTGGGGAAATTGAGAAAAAGGAAAAAGTCAGGATTCTTCACGCAGTGGAGTCGGGAAGCCGCGCTTGGGGCTTTGCTTCCCCGGACAGTGATTATGATGTAAGGTTTATCTATGTGAGAAGCGGAGAAGATTACCTGAGACTGGATGAACCAAGGGATGTGATCGAATGGCAGCTGGACGAGGTGCTGGATATCAATGGATGGGATCTGAAAAAGGCTCTGAGACAATTCCATAGAGGGAATGCGACTTTGTTTGAGTGGAGCAATTCTCCTATCGTATACAGGACCACAAAAGAGTGGGGGCGGATCTATGAGGCGGCAGCCGGCTTCTTTTCCTCAAAGGCGGCCTCCCATCACTATTATGGGACGGCCAACAGTACATATGCCCAGTATCTGCAGGAGGAGAGGGTGAGTTATAAAAAGTATTTTTATGCCCTGAGGCCTCTTCTTGCAGGAAAATATATTGAGGAAACCCACTGTCCGCCGCCGGTGCTTTTTTCTGATCTGATGAAAATGGACATACCCCAGGAACTGAGGGAGGGTATAGAGGAACTTCTGGAGCTCAAGGGACGCATGGGAGAGGGCGAGAAGGGGACGCAAATGCCGGCCATTCAATGTTTTATTGAGGAGGAGCTGGCAAGGCAGAAATCCTATACGGATCATTTGCCTGAAGACAGGAAAAACGGATGGGATGAATTAAACCATGTTTTCATGGAAATTCTGGATTCAGGTTCCCGCTGTCCTGAACTGTTACTATAAAATAAAAATCAAAAAGTGCCTGCAACTTTAATCCTCATTTCTCCGTCTAAGATATGTAACCAATAGGAAGCTATCACAAAAAAGAAGGGATAAAGAAATGAGATTAAATATGACAAGAAGACACACGGTAATTATGCTATGCGCATTGGCAATGGCCACCACCGTGCCGGCCATACCGGCATTTGCGAATGGAAACATCCCTGTCAAAGGGCAGGCTATTGCAAAAGGCACAGCCTATGGGGCCAGATCCCAATCTTCTGATGAGAGTAAAATGAGGGACGCGGCAGCACATGTGCAGGAGGCATTTGATAAACAGGATCTGAATAAGCTGGCCGGGCTGTGTACGTATCCTTTGACGGTTTCCTATAAGAACGGAGATTTGGTGGAGATAAAAAATAAGCAGGGATTTCTGGCATTGGGCAGTGAGATAATATTTTCCAGGGCAATGAGAAATGCCGTTGCTTCCACCAATGTGGCGAAATTAGTCAGCGTAGGCAAGGCGGGGGCCCAGATGGGGGATGATTGCGGGCTGTCTTTGTATAAAGTGGGAGGAAAATGGAAGGCAGGCTACTTCTATCTGGATGCGGCAGGCAGTTCAGACCAGCAGGCTGTGGATATCAGCAGCCTTTCTGAGATGGCTGAGCAGATTCAGAAGACATTTTCTTATAAAAGCCTTGACACTCTTGCCATGATGTGTAATTATCCAATGGTAATGACCTATGCAAACGGTACCAGCCAGGAGATCCAGACACCGGACCAGTTAAAGGCCCTTGGGGAAGATAAAGTGTTTACGGATAAGTTGTCCAAAGCCATCGACAAGGTGGAGGTGTCTAAATTAAAAGAGGTAGGAAATGCCGGCGTGCAGATGGGCGGTGACAGCGGCCTGAATATGTATCGGTTTAATGGATATTGGAAGATCAACCAGATTTACCAGTAAAAGACGGCTTACCAGTAAAAGACAAAGAGATGTGTGGAACCGGAAGACTGCTGCAGCTTCCGGTTTGTCCTGTTTTACGGAACAGAAGACATGGGAGCCGTATGGATCGGGCATGGCAGGGGCAGAATAAATTAGCTTGGAGTGTGACTGAAAAGGGACGGGTGTGGGCAAATGAACCAGCATTTTAATGTTTTAAAAGTAGTGAAAATAGCCGGCGGCAGCCTTCTTGCCATGCTGATCGCGGAGGGGCTTGGATTAAATTATGCTGCGTCAGCAGGGGTGATCACTCTTTTGAGCATACATGACACCAAACGTGAGACCATACGGCTGATGGCCAGGAGAATGTCTGCCTTTCTTCTGGCCCTGGCGCTGGCGCCCCTGTGCTTTGGGCTGTGCGGATACGGTCCGCTGGCCATAGGTGTGTTTCTTCTCCTGTTCACTCCTGCCTGTACCTGGCTTCAGATACAGGACGGAATATCGGTGAGCACGGTGCTTATGACACATTTCCTTGCAGAAGGCGCCATGGGAACTGCCAATGTGGTGAACGAGGTCCTGCTTTTAGTAATCGGCACCGGTGTGGGGGTTGCCATGAATCTCTATATTCCGGGGAGAAGGGCGGCCATTCGGCGGAGACAGCAGATGATCGAGGAACAGTTTCGCTTTCTGCTGGCAGGGATGGCGGATGTTTTGGACGGAAAATCCAAACGCGGAGAGGAAGGACGCAGATCTTATGATACATGTGTGGGGAGCTTGGAACAGATGCTGAGAGACGGCGAACAGGAGGCATACCGCCATATGGAGAACAGCCTGCTGGCAGATACAAGGTATTATCTGAGTTATATGGGACTGAGGAAAAATCAGCTGGCCGTGCTCAGAAGGATCCGGTCATATTTGGAGCGGGCAGATTCCTTCCCGGTGCAGGCTGAACGTCTGGCTGTTCTTGCCCGTGATATCAGCCGGTCGTTTCATGAGTATAACAATGCGTTAGGACTTCTGGAGAAAACGGAATGGGTGAAGCTGGAGATGAGACAGCAGCCCCTGCCCGCGACCAGGGAGGAATTTGAGGCCAGGGCTGTGCTGTTTCAGGTGCTGCTGGAGCTGGAACGGTTCTTGGTGCTGAAGCGGGAATTTGTCCAGGGACTGAGCCGGGAGGATATCAGCGCGTTTTGGGAAAAGGCGTAGGCTGTCCAGGGAAATGTATGGGGTGCCGTGAAATGTACAGAGCCTGAGCAGACCATATAAAATGACACACAGATGTCATGTTTGATCTGATATATTATCCATACAATAAAGCAGATGAGAGAGGTGGATTTATGGTTTGGCATGAAGCGTATCCTGCAAACAGACAGCCTGATATGGAGGAAATAGATAGTTTTATCGGGAGCCCATACTGGAAATCCCTGTGCACTTATGTGGAGAGAAACTATCTTGTAACACCGCGCATTGAATTCAGCAGATGCACCATGCAGACGGGGTGGAATGTGAAATACAAAAAAAGTTCCCGGGCAATCTGCACCCTGTATCCTGAACAGGGGAAGTTTATCTGTATGATTTCCATCGGAGCAAAGGAAGCAACTGAAGCAGAGCTGGTATTAAAGGGATGCACTGCCTATCTCCGGCAATTGTATGAAAGATGTACCCCTTTCAACGGTGGGCGGTGGCTGATGATTGAGGTGACCAGTGAGGAGATCTTGGAGGATGTAAAGGAACTGATAGGTGTAAGGATGAAGACAAAGAGATAGAAGCGGGTAAGCCGGTGTATAAGGGCCGGTGTATAAGGGCTGCAGTTTGTGAATCACACATCACAGGCTGCGGCCCTTTTTTGCTTTCGTATTATCGAATCAGAAGATAAAAAGAACCATAACGAACAAATGTGGAAAGGAGATGGCAGAACGAATATATAAATAGTGCACATAAATATATGTACAAAAAGCTGAAAATAAAAAGAATTATACAAACCATTGACTTAAAAACAGGTTTGGTATAGAATAAAAGCACTAAAAACGAACTGATTAGAACTACATAAAGGAACAAAACAAACAATAATAAACAATAGGGGGTGTGGATGGATTCCATGTATGGAGGATCATTGTATCAATGATCCCTCCCGGTTATTTCAGGTTTAAAAAGAAAATGTCGGATGTAAGAGAAAATAGTATAAAGGAGGTAATGAGATGGCAGAAAGAAAAGTGAGTAAATTCGAGACCAGGATGGAACAGTTTGGCGCGTGGATTGAGAAGTATGTGGCGCCTCCCCTTGTGAAGTTCGGCAACCAAAGGCATATGGCTGCGATCAGGACCGCGTATATCAGAATCATCCCGTTTATCATCGTGGGTTCTGTTCCGCTGATCCTTACAAACCTGCCGATTCCCGGACTGGCAAACCTGTTTGCACCCTATGCTGATAAGTTGAATGTCCTCTATTCCATGACCTTTAATTTTATCGGTCTGTGGCTGGCGATCAGTCTTGGCGCGGAGATGGCTAAAATGTATGGGTTGGACCAGAACATTGGAAGCATTGTGACGGTGGCATGTTCTCTTATTGTGGTGTCTCCCATTGATCTTTCCGCCAATACCATGGACTGTACCGGACTTTCGGTCAAGGGCATGTTTTCCATTATCATTGTCAGCGTGATCGTGGCGGAATTTATGAAATTTGCCCATGACAAGAACCTGACCATACGTATGCCCAAGGGCGTACCTGCCAACATAGCAACCAGTTTTGGCGCCCTGGTCCCCATGTCCATTCTGGCGACTTTTTTCTGGATCGCCAGGGTGGTGCTGGGATTTGACCTGACCCAGTTCCTCAATATTATCATCAGTCCCCTGCTGGTGCTTCAGGATACATGGTTTGGCGTGCTGGTATGCGTTATTTTGCTTCAGCTTCTCTGGTTTGTGGGAATCCATGGAGGATCCTTTACTGTATGGGGGGTATGTTATCCCCTGCTGATCACCAATATTGCTGAGAATACAGCAGCATCCCTGATCGGCCAGCCTTTGCCTCATGTATTTACAGAGCCCTTTGTGTACACCTGGATCATGATCGGAGGCGTGGGCAGTACACTGCCCCTGTGCCTGATCTGGTGGAAGTCTAAGTCCGCGACCCTGAGGGAGGTGGCTCACCTGGCTTTGCCCTGCGGCATTTTTAATATCAATGAACCCATTATCTTCGGCGCTCCCATTGCATTTAACCCCATTATGTTTGTGCCTTTCATGCTGTCGGGGATCGTGGGATCCATGTTTGCGTATTTCCTCACAAGGCTGGGGATGATCACAGCAGCCTATGTGCCGACACCGTGGACCACGCCTCTTTTGATCAATCCATACCTGTCATCCGGAGGGGATGTGTGGTGTGTGGTTGCCCAGGTGGTGCTGCTGATCGTACTTTTTGTCATTTACTATCCATTTGCTAAGATCTGGGAGGCAAGGATGATCGAGGAGGAGAATTCATAGAAATAGGCTTATAGAAGCGGGATTATAGGAACCGGTTCACAGGAATGAAATAAAAAGGAGTGTGCGATAATGGCAAGAAAAGTTAAAATGATGGTTTTATGTGCGTCCGGCATGTCCAGCGGACTGGTGGTTGACAGTATCATCCGGCACGCGGGGGAATACGGTGTGGAGGCGGATGTGCATTGTTCGCCCAGCCTGCGTTACCGGGAATTGGATTACAATGGGCTGGATATTATATTGATCGCCCCTCAGGTTAAAAGCTCCACCGGAGATATCATGGAGTATGTAAAGAGCCTTGGGCTGGATATCCCCTATATGAATATCCCGATGCGTGAATATGGGCTGGTAAAGGGCGGGGCGATCCTGAAGGAGGCTCTGGATGTATTGGATCATTACCAAGAGTGACAGGGGAGGATGGAGTAAATGGCACTTTCATTGGAAGAATTAGCAGCCCATTGCATGGAGATGATCGGCTATACGGGGGAAGGGAGATCCCTGGTGTATGAGGCGGTGGAACTGATGGTGGCGGATGAGTATCAGGCGGCTCTGAAGAAAATAGAGGAAGCGGAGGATCATCTCTCAAAGGCCCATGAGATCCAGTTCCTGAAGCTTATGAGCGTCCAGGCAGGAGGGGAGGAGATCCCCTGTAATATGCTTCTGCTCCATGCCATGGACATTCTTATGACCAGCACGGCGGAAAAGGATATGATCAAGACCATTGTGAAGGCAAAGATCAGGAAAGGGGAAGGAGTCAAAGAATGAATGGATTTATAGAGGAAGTATGTACCCAGGGGATGCTTCTGAAACGCTACCTGAAGGAATACTGGCCCGTGGACCGGGAAGTTGTGGATGCGATTGCCGAATGCTTTAAGTCCAAGGCCATGAACCGTGTGATCCTTACCGGCATGGGAAGCTCCCTGTACGCCATAGATGCGGTCAGAAGCTATCTCACCGGACACGGAATCCCGGCCCTGGCATTCAGTTCCTTTGAACTGTCCAGATTTCAGTTTAACCAGATTGACAGCCGCTGCCTGGTGATCATCATTTCCCAGTCCGGAAAATCACCTGAGGTGGTGGAGATAGCAAAGAAGGCCGCTCAGATTACCACAGTGGTGGGTATCCACAATTATGAGGAGAGTCCTCTGAAAGAGGAATGCGGCTTTATGCTTCAGATCCATGCCGACAAAGAGTATTCCGTGACAAACAAGACATATGAGCTGACCATGCTGATCCTCAATCTGGTCGCCCGGAGGCTGACAGGCGAACTGGACCAGGGGTTCATGGAGGAGTGCCGGAAGACGGCGGACTGGGCATGCCGGTGGCTGGAAAACTGGGAGGAAAACACCAGACCCATGTTTGAGTTCGCCCAGGGCACGCTTCTGTACGACCTGCTTGCAAATGACGCATCATTGGCGACTGCGCGCCAGCTGTCCCTGGCTTACAGGGAGGGACTGCATAATTGTACAGCCGTGTGGGAATGCGCGGATTATGCCCACGGGCAGTATCACAGTTCCAAGCTGGGGGCAAAGTACCTGGCCCAGATGTTTTTTCCGGATTTTCTGGAAGGCACAAAGGAAATGAAAATGAAGGACTACATACTGGATCATGGGGGAAAAGTGATGCTTTATACATGTACTCCCATAAAACTCCAGGAGAACCTGATGGTGGTGCGGCTTCCCAGGGTGCAGGATTCGCTGATGCCTCTTGTGGAAAGCATTGCAGCTGAAACATTTCTGGGTATGCTGTATGGAGCGGATTGGGTAAAGGACCATTGATCCGGCCCCGCAGTTGCCGTGGCCAGGCCGGCATGTAAGCGTTTAGAAAGGAGGAGATCTGCATGATTATTGATGTATCAAATACACTGGGACGCCACCGGTTCAAACCGGAGATCAAAGCAGAGGAACTGTTAAAGGAGATGGACAAAAACCATATTGATATGGCGGTAATCCACTGTTATGGGGAGAGTATGGACAACGAATCCGTATACAGGGCGGTCACGGGCCATCCGGACCGGTTTATCGGCCTTTATACGGTAAATCCCTGGTCAACGGACAGCGCCGGGGAGCTTGAGGAGGCATTGAAGGAAAAAGGGTTTAAGGGGCTGTACATGGATCCGGTCCGCCACGGCTACATGCTGTGCGAGCGCGAGGTGTTCTATCCCCTGCTGGATGTGTGCAGGAAGCACCAGGCGCCTGTGTGGTGCTATGGGGCGGCGGAGGTATTTTCCAACCCTGTTTTCTTTGAACAGATCGCGGAGGATTATCCGGACGTCAACATTATCATGGGGCGGATGGGACTTCAGTACGACAATGCAAGCGCGGTCGTGGTGGGGAAACGCCATAAGAATGTATTCCTGGAAACGTCCTCCAGTATGGATTTTAATACTCTGAGAGCCATGAAAACAGCGGGGATCGACCAGGTGCTTTTGGGAACGGGCACGCCGGATGCGGGATTCTATGAGCTGGAACTGGTAAAGGTGAGAAAGGCGGCAGTCAATTTCCCGGATGGGGAGGAAAAGGTTTTGTGGAAAAATGCAGCCAGGATATTCCGCATAGGGGAGGTGGACTAGATGATCATTGACATGCTTGCACATATTGGCATAAAAAAAGGTGAGGATTACCATGTGGAATCCCTGATCCGGATCATGGACCAGTCCGGCGAGGACAAGTGCATGATCTGCTCCCAGCTGGAAACGGTGAACAACGAATACATATATGAGTCCGTACAGAAATTCCCGGACAGGACCTTTGGTTTTGCGGTCATTAACCCATGGGATATTAACGGTGAGGAGCAGCTGGAAAAATGTTTCCGTGATTATCATTTTTATGGATTGAAAATGAATGCCATACGCTTTGGATACTCAGCCGACCGCCACAGCTTGCTGGATCCATATTTTGAATTATGTTGTAAATACAACAAATTTGTGGTAGTTCACGGACAATCAGATATGTTCTCTATTCCGGACAAATGGGCCCAGATGGCAAAAAGTTTTCCGGATGTGCCTGTGGTGCTGTTTCATATGGGGGTTCCCTTAATGTATGAGAGGGCCATAGAATTGGCCGGGGAAATTCCGAATTTTTACCTCAGCACGGCAGGGGCGTATGTGCCTGTGATCCAGATGGCATATGACCGGCTGGGACCGGAAAAAATACTGTTTTCATCCGATGCCCCCTTCTGCGACCAGACACAGGAGATGGATAAGATCCGTTACGTGACAAAGAATGAGGAACATCTGGAAATGATGCTTGGAAGGAATGCGGCCAGGATCATGGGGATGGAATACAGATAGGAGCCTTGAGGGGAGGGAAAGATGAAGGGTACAAGTATCATGTGGGATTACATCAGGGAAGAACAGGCGGCGCTCAGCCGGATGCTGGATGACAAAGCACTGTTTGAGTGCGCCGGATCCCTTCCTCAGGTGGATGCAATCTATATTGTGGCCCATGGCAGTTCCTTTAACGGCGCTGTGGTGATGTCGGATTTTCTGTCCCGGTGCATGAATGCCAGAGTGTACGGCTATATGCCGGCCAATTTCATTCACAGCTGCCACTCCCTTTTGTGTGAGGACAGGAAACGATGTATGGTGGTGGCTATCAGCCAGACCGGTACCAGCAGAGGGCTTTTGGAGGCTGCTGTCCATGCAAAGGAACTGGGCTTTGCTGTGGTGGGGATCACCCAGGTAACTGATTCTCCTATCAGCCGTCTGGCGGACCGGTGTCTGTATCTGGGATGCGGCGGGGAGAACAGCAATGCCAAGACCAAGGGGTACAGCAGTACCCTTCTGGCCCTTATGATCATGGGCATCGGATATGGGCAGAAATATGGCAGTATGGACCAGGAAAGCTGCAGGAATATCCTGGAGGAACTGCGGCTGTGTGTAAAACGGCTGGATCGTACCATGGAACGGACCATGGATTGGTGCAGCCGATATGGGAAGGATTGGAAGATGCACGACCTCTACGTGCTGGGAACAGGAATGAATTACGGCACGGCCATGGAGGGACAGCTTAAGCTGATGGAGACCATGTGTATTCCCACCATGTACAATGATCTGGAGGAGTTCTCCCATGGGATGCACCGCTCCATCGGAAGGGGATCCAGCGTCCTGCTGCTGTGCACGGATGGGATTTATAAAGAACTGGCCATGGGAACATTTTCCTACCTGCTGGGCATAACGGAAAAAGTGCTGATGCTCTATGCGGGCGATGAGGATATAAGATGTGAAGAAAGCCATGAGAAAGTGCTGAAGCTGGATCATTACCCCCTTACACAGTCGGTGCTTCCCATTACCATGGCTGTGCAGGTCCTTTCCGTATTTATGCCCGAGGCCCTGGGGCAGGATCCCAACAGGGCAGCCAATGACGGCTATACGGACTTTGTGCACACGAGGGTTACATAGATTGGTTTTCACCCCTGGACTGGAGAAAAGCGGTTGATAAGGACTTTTTCCTATGGTATATTGAAATCAGAGGGGAGGATTCAGGATGATACAAAAAAGACGCCTGGACACGATCATGGGCATTCTAAAGGAAGAGGGCATGGCGGATGTAAAGACCCTGAGCCAACGGCTTGAAGTCACGGAAAAGACGGTCAGGCTGGACCTTAAAGAGCTGGAGAATCAGAACCTTCTGGAGCGTGTCCATGGAGGGGCCGTGCTTAAGACCCAGGAACTGTCCCTGGGGTATAAGGATTCCTCCCGCAGGACATCACATCTGGAGCAGAAGCAGGTGATCGCAAGGCGGGCTCTGACATTGATAGAGGAAAATGACGTGATCCTTCTGGATGACGGAAGCACCACCCAGGAGGTGGCAAAGCTGTTGGGGGATTTTCGGGTAACCGTACTGACCAATGATCTTTTGATCGTGAATGAACTGATGTATAAACCCAATATCACCCTTTACATCATAGGCGGGCTGGTGCGCAGGGACAGTGATTCCTACATTGTCACGGGAGAGGATGCGATCCAGTTCCTTAAGAAGTACCGCGTCAGCAAATTGTTCCTGGGAACCAGTACCGTTGACGTGAAGGAAGGGCTGATGATTTTTAATTACGGGGACAATTTCACTAAGAGGGCATTTATCGATGCGGCGGACAGGGTGGTCTGCCTGGCGGACTCTTCTAAGTTTGACCGTACGGCATTTACCAAGGTGGCCAGGCTGAATGAGGTGGATACCTTTATCACGGACAGCGGGCTGAGCCAGGAAGTGATCAGGCGGTATGAGGGCCTGGGACGGGAGATTATTGTAGCGTAGAGCGTGTTTGGAATATTAAACCATAAGGCCCATTGAACAGATGAGAAATCGTGTATGACAGGGACAGCCCGGTAGGAACAAGTTCTTACCGGGTTCTTCTTATGAACTGCTTTTGCTGTCCCCAGGCTGTTTTTGTGGTATACTGATCCTATAATCCGCGCATAAAAAAGCAGCCCATGTACGGCATTGCGTGCAGGCGGTATGAAGACAGGAGGAAGCAATGAAACTAAGGCAATATCAGTCCAAGGACTGCGGCGGGATGTCAGAACTTTTTTATGATACCGTACATACAGTGAACCGCAGGGATTACACAGAGGAGCAGGTTTGTGCATGGGCAGACGGACATGTGGATCCGGATGTCTGGAACCGGTCTTTCCTGGAGCATTTTACAGTGATAGCGGAGGACAATGGAACGCTGGTGGGATTTGGGGACATGGCAAAGGACGGTTATCTGGACCGGCTGTACGTGCACAGGGATCATCAGGGAAAGGGGATCGGCAGGGCGCTGTGCGACTGTATGGAACAGTGGTACAGGGAGAAGGGCATGGCCGGGGACAGGGATGGTTCGCCCCATGAGGTCACGTCCGATACGGCCACGTCCCATAGGGTCACGACCCATGCGTCAATTACGGCCAGACCCTTTTTTGAACAGAGGGGTTACAGGGTAGTGAAGGAACAGCAGGTGGAGCGGAGAGGGCAGATGCTTACCAATTATGTGATGGTAAAGGATCTCTGAGTGATATGGGGCCGGAAGTGATGCGTTGTTATCCGTAAATATACAGAAGGAGTCAGTATGATCGAATTACCGGAAGCACTTACATATAAAAAGGATTTGGAGCAGTATGTGGTTGGGAGGACAATTGCCCGGGTATATCCGCCTTCCTCGCCCCATAAATTTTGCTGGTTTAACGGGGAACCGGAGCGCTATCATGAGCGTCTGGCAGGAAAACGTGTGGCGGGGGCAGATGCATTCGGCATTTATGGAGAACTCGAACTGGAGGATGACATGAGCCTGGCATTTAACGATGGCGTAAATGTAAGGCTGGTGGAACCGGGGGATAAAAGGCCGCCGAAATATCAGCTGATGGCAGAGTTCCTGGATGGGTCCGCTCTGGTGTTTTCTGTGGCAATGTATGGGGGGATCATTTGTCACGGCAAAGATTATGACAACGAATATTACGTCAGGAGCCGTGAAGGAATATCTCCCATGGACATCAGGTTCAATCTGGAGTATTTTGGAAATATGATGAGATCGGTAAAGCCTTCCGTCAGCGCCAAGGCATTTCTGGCCACGGAGCAGAGGATTCCGGGCCTGGGCAATGGGTGCCTTCAGGATATTCTGTTCAAAGCCAGGATGCATCCTAAAAGAAAGCTTGCCGCCTGGTCCGGCGAGGATGCCGCGCGGGTGTTTTCAGCCATAAAGGATGTGATGGCGGATATGACGGCAAAGGGCGGAAGGGATACGGAAAAGGATCTGCTGGGACATGCAGGCGGGTATAAGACAGTGATGTCCAAGAATACGTGGGACAAGGGATGCCCTGTTTGCGGGGGAAGAATTATAAAGGAATCTTATCTGGGAGGTGCAGTGTATTATTGCCCGGTGTGCCAGCCCCTTGACTAGCGTCCCGGAAGCATGATGGGGGTTGCGGGAAATGCGTTCCCGTGCTACAATATTTTTATTTAGAAATCGATTGCAGGATACAGCTGCAGGGTATAGGCAGGGGAAAGGGCAGAGGGCTATGACTATTTATGATATTGCCAGGATCGCCGGGGTTTCCGCCAGTACGGTATCCCGGGTGGTGAATAACAAACCGGGCATCAAGGAAGAAACAAGGAAGCAGATTCTGGCACTGCTGGAGCAGTATGATTACAGCCCCAATGAGACGGCAAGAGGGCTGGTGAATAAGGCCAGCCGTATGATCGGCATACTGATTGAGGATATCCGGTATGCTCATCATGTGGATATCGCCTACTATATTGAGGAGGAGATGGGAAAGCACGGCTACTGCAGCCTGATACTGAATACCGGCCTCACGGATGACAAAAAGGTGGAGGCCGTTAAGGTACTGGCGCAGAGGCGGGTGGACGGAGTCATACTGGTTGGCTCCACTTTTGAAACAGAAGCCGTGAAACGGGCCCTGGATGCTGGTCTTTCCGCCGTTCCGGTGATAATGACCAACGGATACCTGAACCTGCCCAATGTAAAGGGGGTCCTGGTGGATGAGCGGGAAGGCGTGGAGAACTGCGTGGAGCTGATGCGCGTGAAAGGGCATGAGAAGCTTGCCTTTGTGCGTCCCAGCCACACCAAGAGCAGTCTTTCCAAGGAGCAGGGATTTGTGCAGGGGATGGAGCGCCGCGGCTTTAAACGGGAGGAACTTTGGATTTATGAATGCCCTACCACGCTTGAGGACGGATATGCCATGATGGAGCGGATCCTAGAGGACCATCCTGATGTGGAAGGGGTTATTTTCGGGGAGGATCTGTCGGCGGTAAGCGCCATACGGGCTCTGGTGGACCGGAATATAAAGGTGCCGGAACAGGTTGCCGTGATTGGAGTGGATAATTCCAAATACTGTGATATCTGCTATCCCAAGCTTACCTCATTAAATAACCGGATGGTGGAAATGAGCCTGGAGGCTGCAAGGATATTGTTTGACAGTCTGGAGGGCAGGGAGAATCCCGATCGGATCATGCTGTTTTCACGGATTGTGGAAAGGGAAAGCACGTAAGGGCTGCGGGTATGTAATAAGGCCCGTAAGCGTGTAAGGCCCGTAAACGCATAGGAGCTGGTAGAAAGATCATATGGAAGGGATGTGTCCTGGGGTTATATTAACAGGACTGCATCCCTGCTTTTATATGTAAAACGATATCGATTGCAGAATGTGGAACAGATCAATAAACAGATCGGGCATTCTCTGGATAAAATGCACAATATTTGTTGAGTAAATACAGTAAATAAGACAATAAAAATAGACTTGAAAACACATACCAGTTGTGATATGATTTGTACATAAATAGCAATCGATTGCAAAGTATTTTTATTTCAAATAAACGATATGAATCTTCAACAAAACCGGAAAGAGGTAAACCATGATATTAGGACATATCAATGCCAGGGAAAGCGAGGCCGCCTATTCAAAACAGATACAAAGGGCCGTTGCCTATTGCAGGGATACGGACGTATCCGGGATGGAGGAAGGCCGTTATCCTCAGGATGGGGATGATTTTATTGTATTGATCAATCAGCGCCGTACCGGAAGCCGGGAGGAAAAGCTCCCTGAAGTGCACCGGGAATATGCGGAACTGCAGTACATGGTCTCCGGCAGGGAATATATGGGATTTTATCCGGACAGGGGTGATAATGAGGTATTAAAGGACTGTCTGGAGGAAAAGGATACCTTGTATTATAAGGAGAATCCCGGTTCGGGTGAGGTGATGCTTCCCCTGGTGCCGGGCTCCTATGGAATATTTTTCCCTGAGGATGTACACCGCCCCTTTTGCCAGGTGGATGGGCCTGAGGATATAAAGAAGATCGTTATCAAGATAAGGATGAGCACGCTGTAGGATAAGCCGGGCTTTATGACGACAGGGTTTGTGGTGATCAAACACAGACTCTTTTCCTTCGATTGTTTTGGCAATCGATTGCAACGACTGTAAATGATTGTAAAACTGCGAATATATTAAACAGGAGGATATAAAGATGATGAGAATTCCCTATGAGACAATGGTAAGCGAGTTTGAGCGTGTACTTAAAAAGAAAGGATTCAAAGAGGACCGGGCCCGGGCAGCGGCAACTATTTTTGCCCAGAACAGCCTGGCCGGCGTGTACTCCCATGGATTGAACCGTTTTCCCAGGGTGGTGGAGTATCTGGAAAAGGGTGAGATCGATCCGGACATTGTGGCAGAGTGCGAATTAAAGCTGGGGGCATTTGAGCGCTGGAACGGACACAGGGGATTTGGCCCGTTAAATGCAAAGCTTGCAATGGACAGGGCCTGTGAACTGGCAAAGGAATACGGGATCGGCCTGGTAGCCCTTGGGAACAACAACCACTGGATGAGGGGCGGAAGCTATGGTTTTCAGGCAGCAGACCAGGGCTGCATAGGGATCTGCTGGTCCAATACATGCCCGAACATGCCGGCATGGGGAGGCAAAGACAGAAAGATCGGAAATAACCCCATTATCTTTGCAGTGCCCAGAAGCAATGGACAGCATGTGGTCATTGACTGTGCGGTATCCCAGTTCTCCTATGGAAAGATCGAAGACTGCAAATTAAAGGGGATTGAACTTCCGGTTCCAGGCGGATATGACACAAAGGGAAAACTGACCACTGATCCGGCAGAGATTGAGAAGACCTGGAGGGTGCTTCCCATGGGTTATTGGAAGGGAAGCGGAATCTCCATCGCTCTGGACCTGATCGCCACTGTACTTACAAACGGCAATTCCGTGCAGACCATTGGAACCTTTGGGGACGAGGTGGGGCTGACCCAGGTCATGATCGCCATTGACCCTACAAAGGCCAACTCAGTGGAATTGACAGATGAGATCGTGGATCAGATCGTAGCAGATGTTAAGTCCTCCGAACCGGTGGAGGAGGGCAGGGACGTACTTTATCCCGGAGAGCCCGAGGCCCTGACCATCCAGGATAATCTGGCCAATGGTATTCCTGTGATCGAGGAGAAGTGGAATCAGGTATTGGCTATGTAAGGTGTGCTCTCGCAGTCTCCGAGCGTACACTAAGGACTGAAAGTGGAGCGGGATTTCACCTGGATGTGTGAGACCCGGCAGATATGCAGAACGCCCTGGTGGAATTATGTTATACAGTATGACCGGCATCCATATTAATTCACCAAGGCGGATTGCATTCAAATAAATGGTGTCAATAAGTTGCCAATAAACGGAAAGCTCCTGGAGAAAGGAGCTTTTTTTGATCATGATGTTAAGGCTTATTCTACTCCATCAAACACCCCTCAGAATTATGCATTTTCAGGTATTCCCTGAGGTACCGGGTAAAAAGCTCCGTATTGCCGGAGGATATGCGGGAGGGGGATTCATGGGGCAGCATATACAGGGTGCGTCCCGGCGGAGGGGGAGACAGGGGCAGTATGGAGATGGGATACTGCTCCTTAAGGCCGTTGGCGGTGGTGGAGGGCATGATGGTCCAGTAATCCCCTGCTTCCAGAAATCCGGTGAGAATGGAAATGCTGGAGGCAGTTACAAGAGGGCGGGCCTGGGGATTGATGTAACGGTCATGCCACAGCCTGAATTCCGGTCCCCATCCCATATTGCTGTTGAACCGGGATCCTGTAAGCAGTTCCTTATCCGGCGCAAGGGAGGACGGGTGGACCGGGGCATGGTTTTCACTGCTTTCGCGAAATGCGGGCTGTCCTTTTGGCACGACCAGCACCATGTCATCTTCCATAATGGGAACCACGTCCACATGGGGACAGCTGGTATGGTAAAGGGCAAAGCCGATGTCAGCCTGTTTGCTGCTCACCAGGGAGTAGATCATGTCGGCGGGATAGCATTTGATGTCCAGGGAAAATCCGTGGGCTGATACCAGCTCCCTGTAAAGGGGGGTCAGATTGTGATCCAGAAAGCTGTCCACGGTGGCAATGGTGAGGAAGGGTGATTCACAGTGGTGGCGGATCTGGTCCGCTTCGTTCCACAGGGCCAGCATCTGGGCTGAAAGCCTGGAGAATTCCTGGCCTTTGGGCGTTGGAAGCGCTGTCTTAACGCCCCGCCTGCGCTCAAAAAGCTCAAATCCCAGTTCTTCCTCCATGGCCCTCAGTCTTGACCCTGCCGTGGAAGGGGACATGTACAGGAGTTCGGCTGCCTTTATGAGATTATTTTCCTCCAGTATGGTCATGAATAGCTGCAAGTCTTCACGGTTCAAGATAAATTCCCCTTTCTGATCGCCGGCCGCAGTGCTTTTTGGCTGTTTGCCCGCAATGCTGCCGGCTTTTTACACCTTTACACTTATACATCCAGCATGGTGGTATACTGTGCGTGTTCCAGGATATAGTTTTTTCTGGGTTCCACATCATCACCCATAAGGATACTGAACATACGGCTGGTCTCGCTGGCAGGGTCCGATGCACCGGCGCCTTCCTCAGGGCTTACACGCAGCAGGGTGCGGTGCATGGGATCCATGGTGGTTTCCCATAGCTGCTTGGCGTCCATTTCCCCCAGTCCTTTATAGCGCTGGATCTTATTGGTGCCGTCCCTGCCTATGTCATCCAGTATCCGGGCAAGCTCGATGTCACTGTAAGCATACCAGAGTTTCTTTCCTTTTTCTACCCGGTACAGCGGGGGCTGGGCAAGATAGACGTGCCCGGCCTCGATCAGTTTTGGCATATAGCGGAACAGGAAGGTGAGCAGCAGGGTGGTGATGTGGGCTCCGTCCACATCCGCATCGGTCATCAGTATGATCTTGTGGTAACGCAGCCCTTCCAGGGAAAAGCTGTCCATGATCCCTGTCCCGAATGCGGATATCATGGCCTTGATTTCCGCATTGGCGCAGACCTTGTCCAGGGAAGTCTTTTCCACGTTCAGGATCTTGCCGCGAAGGGGGAGCACCGCCTGGTTCTCACGGCAGCGGGCCATTTTGGCGGAGCCGCCTGCGGAGTCCCCTTCCACAATAAAAAGTTCGCACTCCCTGGGATCACGGCCTGAGCAGTCGGCCAGCTTGCCGGGAAGGGCGAGACCGGCCAGGGCTGTTTTGCGGCGGGCCAGATCCCTGGCGCTTCTGGCAGCTGCCCTGGCTTTTTTCGCCAGGACTGCTTTGTTCAGGATGGCCTTGGCTGCCTGGGGGTTCTGTTCCAGGAACAGGGTGACCTTTTCGTATACCAGGCGGTCCACCACCGGCCTGGCGGAGCTGCTGCCCAGCTTTTGCTTAGTCTGTCCCTCAAACTGCGGATCCTTTAAACGGACGCTGACAATGGCCACCATGCCCTCAGACAGTTCATCCCTGGAGAGGGAGGAATCACATTCCTTTAACAATCCCTGTTTCCTGGCATATTCATTGACCGCACGGGTAAGGGCCTGTCTAAAACCGCTTACATGGGTGCCGCCTTCCGGCGTGGATATATTGTTGGCAAAGCTTAAGAGCTTTTCTTCATAGGATGTATTATAGATCAAGGCAAATTCAGCCTGTATGTCCTCTGTTCCCCACTGACCGTACAGAATATCGGAATACAGCGCGGGCTGGCCGTCATTCATAAAACTGATAAAGTCCCGAAGGCCGTTCTGATAGCGGAAACAACAGACATTGGAGCCGGCGTCATCGGCACAGGTCCTGTCATAGAGAATAATTTCAAGTCCGCTGGTAAGAAAGGCGGTTTCCTGCAGGTGGAGCATCAATGTCCGAAAGTCAAAGCTGCAGTCCGGAAATATTTCCCCGTCAGGCCAGAAGGTAACGGTGGTTCCGTGTTCTTGGCCGGCGCAGGGACACAGGATATGGACCTGGTCCAGGGGAACGCCACGGGCATAGCTTTGCACATAGGAATATCCGTCCTGGTCCACCTGCACTTCCAGACGGCGCGAGAGGGCATTGACAACAGAGGCCCCAACACCGTGGAGGCCTCCAGATACTTTATAGCTGCTGTTATCGAATTTGCCTCCTGCGTGGAGGACGGTGAACACCACCTGTATGGCTGAAAGGCCGGTCTTTTTCTGGACACCGGCGGGGATGCCCCGTCCGTTGTCCCGGACGGTTACGGAGCCGTCCTCATTCAGGGACACCTCGATCCTGGTGCAGTGCCCGGCAAGGGCTTCGTCCACTGCATTGTCCACGATCTCATATACCATGTGGTGAAGGCCCTGGGACGTGGTACTGCCGATGTACATGCTGGGACGCTTGCGCACTGCTTCCAGTCCTTCCAGGATTTGTATCTGGGCGGCCCCGTAATCTGTATTGTCTTCTGTTATATCCGGATTTAAGTTCATTTGGCAACACTCCTGAAACGTAGAATATTGCCATTATATCAAAATGCAGGCTCAAACATCCGCTGAATTCCCGCGATTAAATAGCAGGAATCATCACTTGTCTTTGGCTGCCTCCAGCCAATCCATGGCTGCCCGGTACTGTTCTTTTGAAAAGGTGAGTTTTCCTTTGCAGAGATCAAAGAACCCCTCCTCCTTTAACTGCCGGATGGTCCGGTTCAGGGTCTTTACATTGACGCCGATCTCCTCCTGGAGCATCTGGCGGGTGCGTCCCACGGTGATGGCCTTTGGGGGATGGACGCTGTCCATGCCGTTCTGCCTTCCATAGCGGACCATATAATCCAGGAGAAGGTAGGAGGGCGGATAAAAGAGTTTGGCCCCGTTATTATAGGAGGAGCGGTAGAGCTTAAATGCCGTGTGCCTGGCAGTGAGGCGCAGGATGTTCATGTCTTCTGCCAGCCAGCGCTCCGCATCCCTGCGGCTGATATAGGCGACCACATTGTCGGTTACCGCCTCGATTGTCACCGAGGTCCGTTCCATCCGGGCAAGTATGGTTACCTCGCCGATAAAGTCAATGGCCTTGTTGCCCTCTATCATGTATACATTTCCATTTTCAAATTCATTGATCACGCGGTTCTCGCCCAGGACGACAATTCCAAAATATCCCAATTCCATATCCTTTTGATGTATGATGGAACCTGCCGGATGGGTCCTCACCGTACACCGGTTTCGTATATCCTCAGGCATATTTTTCGTGTATTCCTTCAAGGCAGGAACCTGTTCCTCCAATTGGGTCAGTGTCATTGGTATTCCCTCAATTCCTTATTGTGTACTCCCGAGAGCACACTATTTAGTCACTCCGCTTCCATACAGCGCTCCCGGTCACAGCGGACAGGGACACCTATTAGTATAACATCAGGGAAATTTTAAAATCAATGCAAATTTTCGTTAAAAGTGCTCATTTGTCCTTTTTTTAGAAAGGCGTTTTGGCTAAAATACTCAATACAAGGTGATTGTAACAGCCGGCGGGGTGAAAAAAAGCCGGCTGGAAAGGAGGGGCTCTTATGAGCGGCAAGAAAAAAGAAACATATGTGTATGGTTCCCTGAAGGAACGGTTTGCAGTGGAATGGAAGATTTTCGCCCTGGCATTTGTATTTATCCTGATCGCGGATAATATTGGTCAGGTGAAGATCCCGGTGGGAAAAGGGATGTTTATCCTGTTTCCGATTTTTTATGCCATTATATTGGGGGTGTTAAGCGGTCCTCAGGTGCTTAAGATCGTAAACAGCAAGCAGGTGAAGGCAGCCTCCAAACTGGTGGTTGTGGGCATCTGCCCCTTTATCGCAAAGCTGGGGATCACGGCAGGGGCAAATATCGATACCATCCTTCAGTCAGGCCCGGTGCTTTTGCTCCACGGGTTCGGCAACCTGTTAGGCCCGCTGCTGGCACTGCCCATTGCCATTCTCCTGGGAATGAAGCGGGAGGCCATCGGAGCATGTCATTCCATTAACAGGGAGTATCACATGGCGCTGGTTAACAATATTTATGGTCCTGATTCGGCCGAGGCCAGAGGCAGCCTGTCTATCTACATTGTTGGCGGAATGGTGGGAACCATTTACTTTGGACTTATGGCTTCCGTAATCGGCATGACAGGTTGGTTCCATCCCCAGGCTCTGGGGCTGGCATCCGGTGTGGGGGCCGGCATTATGATGGCAAGCTCCAGTGCAAGCCTGTGCGCCATCTATCCTTCCTGGGCCGAGACTATCTCAGCCATGGCCAGTGTGGGGGAGACCATTGCGGGAATTACGGGTATGTATATCACAATGCTGATTGCCATCCCCATGACGGATAAGCTTTACCGGATACTGGAGCCAAAACTGGGGCGGTTTGCACTTAAGAGCAAGGAAATAAAGGAGGGGACGGTATGAGATACATAGAATGGCTTGTATTGTTTGTCATAGCAGCGTGCGGAACAGGTCTTGCCAATTTGATCGGTTACGGTGTGGGATTTGGTGATTCCATCCCGGGTCTGGTGGTGCTTATTGTGATTTCCATGGTGGCGGTGGTCCTTACCAAGGTCCTTCCCCTGAAGCTTCCCATTGTGGCCTACTGCTCCATCATCGGACTTTTAAGCGCTTCGCCTATTTCACCGGTGAGGGAATTTGTGATCCAGGCAGCGGCCAACATTAATTTTACAGCTCCCTTTACCATGGTGGGCGCCTTTGCCGGTCTGGCCATCAGCGACCAGTTAAAGACATTTATCAGCCAGGGCTGGAAGATCCTGATCGTGGGAATCTTTGTTATGACGGGAACATTTCTGGGATCCTGTCTCTGGGACCAGATGCTGCTGACCCTGGCAGGCGTGATCTGATGTTGTACGAACATCATGTCACCGGAAAATGTAATAGGATGCCATAGAAATGATATGAGGAGAGAATAGAATGCAGACATGTGATTTGTTGATAAAAGACAGCACTGTGTTGATAAAATCTGATGTTATAAGCAGACATGCGGATATTGCTGTTTCAGATGGCAGGATTCTGGAAGTGGGGCCGGATCTGGGGAAAATGTACCAGGCGGCCGAGACTTTGTGCGGAAAGGGAAAACTGTTTATGCCCGGGCTTATTGACAGCCATATGCACACCGGGCAGCAGCTGTTAAAGGGACAGGTGCTGGATGCAAAGCCCATTATCTGGACCAGGATCATGCTTCCCTTTGAGAGCACTCTGACGCCCGGGAAAATGCGTCTTAGCGCCCAGGCGGCAGCCCTTGAGATGATCAAATGCGGAACGGCCGGATTCATCGATGCAGGCAGCTACTATATGGAGGACGCAGCAGATGTCTACGGCCGGAGCGGGCTGAGAGGGGCGCTGTCCTACTCCACCATGGATGAGGAAGGGCTGCCGGATTCCATTGCCATGGACGCGGACGAGGCGGTGCGCCGCACCGATTCCCTGTACGACAGGTTCCACGGCAGGGATAACCTGAAGGTATACTATTCCCTCAGGGCCTTGAATTCCTGTTCCAACCGTCTGGTGGAACTGGAGGCAGCCCATGCAAGGGAGCGGGGGACCATGCTTCAGGCTCATATGAATGAGTATATGGGGGAAATAAACGGCATTATGAACCGGGAGGGTATGCGCCCTTATGAATACCTGGAAAAAATGCAGGTGCTGGGGCCTAATTTCCTGGGCGCCCACAGCCTGATCCTTTCCGAGCAGGAAAAGACCCTGGTGATGGAGCGGGGGGTAAAGACATGCCACTGCCCCTTCAGCAACTGCGGCAAGGCGGTGCCGGATACACCCCAGCTGTTGGAAATGGGCATCCCGGTGGGGCTGGGTACGGACGGCGCGGCCCACGGAGGGCTGAGCCTGTGGAATGAAATGAAGATATTCCGCTCTGTCATGAACATTTATCACGGAGTGCCAAACGGAAATCCAAAAGTGATGCCGGCTGAAACCATACTCAGGATCGTGCTGGAGGGCGGCGCGGCGGCGCTGGATGAGGAGGGCAGTCTTGGACGGCTGGAACCGGGTTATAAAGCAGATATCATAGGCATTAATTTGGATCAGCCCCATCTCATCCCCACCGGCAATGTGATCCATACCCTGTTGGAATGTGTCAACGCAGGGGATGTGTGGGATATGATCGTAAACGGAAGGATCCTCATGAAGGACAGGGAGGTCTTATCCCTGGATGAAGAGCGGATCCTGTACGAATCAAGAAAATATATGGAGTCTTTGGACGTATAAATCATTATGGAAATAACAGCCGGTGACCTTTGGCGCCGGCAGAGGAGAGAGCAAGGAGGTTAACTGGGTCATGGGATTTTGGCTGATTGTTGTGGCAGCGAACCTGGTGGTAGGCGCATTTGTAGGATTGACGGGAGTGGCGGGTTTTTTACTGCCCATTGTGTACACAGGGCCGCTGGCCATGGGAGTGACAGAGGGGCTGGCATTAAGCTTTGCGGCCTTTATTGTGTCGGGAGCCCTGGGCTCGGTAAACTATAACAGGGCAGGAAACCTGGATATCCCCTTTGGGATCCGCCTGAGTCTGGGAAGCCTTGTGGGAGCCATCCTGGGAGTGAAGCTGAATCTGGTCATTCCGGAATCCGTGGTGAAGATCCTTCTGTATATGGTGGTGCTCTTATCCGGCATCTCCATTCTCCTGAGAAAGGATAAAAAGGCAAAAGACGGGAAAACGGGCTATGTGATCTCAGAACACCTGGCAGCCACATTGGTATTAGGCTTTGTTACAGGCGCCATCTGCGCCCTGTCCGGGGCCGGCGGTCCGGTTTTGGTCATGCCCCTTCTGGTGGTCCTGGGAATCGGCATAAGGACGGCTGTGGGCGTGTCCCTGTTTAATTCCGTGTTTATCGGTATACCTGCCTGTATCGGTTATATGATGCAGTGCAATATAAAATCCCTTTTGCCTGTGATGGCGGCAGCCCTGGTGTTCCACGCAGTGGGGGTGGTCTACGGCAGCAGGAATGCGGTCAGGATCAATCAGGTTGTTTTAAAAAAAGGAATCGCAGTATTTTCCATATTGATTGCCATATGGAAACTATCTTCCCAGTTATTGTGAATTTCATCACGGATATGGCCATATCCCAGATAAGAATTTGCCTACAACCAGACAGGAGCAGATCGCTCCTGTTTTTTGTGTTTGCGCCGTCCCCGGCAGGGCAGCCTCCGCAGGTGCGCTGTGACGCGCCTGGTATTTATAGGATTTTTATATGAAACGGAAAATGACTTATGGCTTTTTAATATGTATGTCTGATATTTTATAGAAACAGAACAAAAAACTTAGTAAGAGTGTCGGGGATGCGGCGCCGGGATACCATGGCCCTAAAGATACCTTTACCAGGTCAAAAAGATAAAATGATCCAGGTTAAATCCACAGAACTGAAAAAAGGTGATATTGTATATGTAAAGGACTTAGAATGGCCTGGATGCGGACCGGATGCCCGCCGGGAGGCAGATCGATGTAAGGAGGGACCCAAATGGAAAAGGAATGGGACGGCAGGCCTGACCCGGAGCTTCTGCTCAGGCAGAATTTCCCGGACAGCAATAACAAAGGCAGGGGAAAACTGAAGATATTTTTCGGGTATGCGGCCGGCGTGGGGAAAACATTTGCCATGCTGGAAGCTGCGCGCCAGGAAAAGGCAGGAGGAAGGGATGTGGTGGTGGGCTACATTGAACCACATGACAGGCCGGATACCCTGGCCCTTTTGGATGGGCTGGAGCTGCTGACTCCAAAATATGTGGAATATAAAGGCATAACCCTGCGGGAATTCGACCTGGACGGGGTTTTGATCCGGCATCCTGACCTGGTGCTGGTGGATGAGCTGGCCCATACCAACGCCCAGGGATGCCGGCATAAAAAGCGGTATCAGGACGTGACGGAACTTCTGGACGCGGGGATCAATGTGTATACCACGGTCAATGTCCAGCATCTGGAGAGCCTGCACGATATTGTGGCCTCCATTACCCATGTCCGGGTCAATGAGCGCATACCGGACCGGGTCTTTGACAATGCGGCCCAGGTGGAGCTTGTGGATATTGGACCCGAGGAACTGCGCCAGCGCCTGGAGGAGGGAAAGATATACCACAGGGAGCAGGCTGACCGGGCAAGCATCAGTTTCTTTACAGCACAAAACCTGTCCGCCCTTCGTGAGATTGCCTTAAGGCGCACGGCGGACCGGGTAAACCGGGAGGTGATCAGGGAGCGGGACGCGGCCGGAAAGGATTATTTTACAGGGGAGCACGTGCTGGTCTGCCTGTCGCCCTCGCCCACCAATGCAAAGGTGATCAGGACAGCTGCCCGGATGGCCAGTGCCTTTCATGCAGACTTTACCGCGGTCCTGGTGGAGACAGAACACCTAAAAAAGGAACATGTCAGGATAAGCCGGAGCATGGAGGCCAATATAAACCTGGCAAAGCAGTTCAGGGCCAATGTGATCACGCTGTACGGGGATGATATTGTGGAACAGGTGGCCTCCTATGCCAGGCAGAACGGCATTTCCAAGATCGTCATAGGGAGGACTGTGAGGACGCGCCACAGTATATTTGCAAAGCCCACGCTGATCGACCGTCTGATCAAGGCGGTCCCCAACATGGATATTTATGTGATTCCTGATGCCTCGGCAAGGGAACGCAAACGAAATGGGGGAACAGAGCAAAAACGCAGAGTAGGGTCAGATCTTTTAAAAACCGCATTGGTCATGGCGTTTTGTACCGCCATGTCCCTTATTTTGGATCATTACCAGCTGGGAATCATCAATGCGGCCATGATCTATATGATGGGCACCATGCTGTCCGCTTACCTTACCAGGGCGGGGTGGTGCGGTCTTCTGGCATCGGTGGCATCGGTGCTGCTGTTTAATTTCTTTTTTACCGAGCCACGTTACACCCTACAGGCGGATGCGTCCATCTATCCATTTACCTTTGCGGCCATGCTGGTCTGTGCCCTGGTGACCAGTTCCATGGCGTCCAGGCTGAAGCGGGAAGCTGCAAAGGGGGAGGCGGAGTCCAGGTATATGCAGATTCTCTTTGATATTAACCGTAACCTCCGTAAAGGCTCCACCGGGGAGGAAATATTGGATATATGCGGAACCTTGGTGCGTAATCTGTTAAAGCGCAACATAGTGATCTATGATACCAGGGAGGGCAGGACGGACAGGATGAAGATATATCCTGCTTCGGAGAATGAGGATTCGGCAAGGCTCACATCCCTGTTTAAACAGCAGAGTGAGGCAGCGGTTGCCTTCTGGGTCTATAAGAACCGGCATAAGGCGGGAGCAACAACGGATACCCTTCCCGGAGCCCAGGCCCGCTATACGCCTGTGTACAAGGACGATAGGGTGTATGCGGTGATTGGAGTGGAAATGAAGGGAGGGGATACCATTCAGCCCAATGACAAAAATGTGCTTAATATCATTGCCGAGGAGACATCCTACAGGCTGGGAGATATGAAGGAAGGATGCCCTCGGTAGACAAAGGGTGCGCGCCCCTGTCGGCCGGGAATCGTATTTGCACTTAATTTATGTGATGTTCCAAGTGATGCATGGAATCTTTACGGCCATATGCAGTATCCTTAAGTTAGAACAAGGAGGAATCTGAAATGGCTGCTAAACTGCTCTTAAAACTCAAGGGTCCTTTGGAACATAAAATAGATTGTTTCTGTCAGCGTTTTCCGCTGTTTTCCAGTGTGTGCCTTCAGCTGGCTGCGGCAATATCCATGATCTGCGTGGTGGGATCCATCGCCATGGCGGGAGGTTCAGTCATCTGGCTGTTTTATAAACTGTTTGGGGTCATGTGATGGCAGGAACTGAAACGGGAACGAAATGGAGACTGGAACGGGGACTGAAAAAGAACTGGGATAATTATATTTGACAGGACAAGGATTTACAGATATATTGTATGTATGGAACAGGGGTATAAAGATATCTTTATAGAATCTTTATATCCTGTTTGTACATTCTCCCTAGTTTCTTTATATGGTTTTCTTTTACAATAAAAGTGGGAACCTATCATAGAAAGGGGGAAATATTATGTTATTCCATCAATCAAAGGGCGTTATTATAGTAGGCTGCAGCCCCTTTGGCGCGGCCTTGGCCAATACCTTATATCATAGAGGTCACAAGGTGGTGGTGCTTGACAAGGACAGGGAGAGCTTTCGGTATCTGCCTGAGGAGTTTGGCGGGTCCGAGCTGGAGGGGGATCCCACCGATCCAAGGGTGTTAAAAGAGGCGGGGATCGAGCGGGCCGGGATGATCATAGCGGCAACCCAGGATGATAATTCCAATCTCCTCATTTCTCAGATAGCCAGCAGCATTTTCCAGGTGGGGCGTGTGTATGCGAGGCTGGATGATACCAGCAGATGCCGTCTGATCACTGACATGCCCATTCAGCCCATCAGCCTTTATAACCTGTCGGCAGATGACTACAAGGATCTGGCTGACTCTGTGAGCCGGGAGGTGGCTGTATGAGGATTGCAGTGACCGGAGGAAATGAATATACGGAGTTTTTTCTGGGGATCCTGGCAGCTGGCAAGAACCGGGTGACGGTGATTGACCGGGATAAGGAATTCTGCGAGCGGGTATGCGGCGCCTATGATGTAGATGCCATATTGGGCGATCCCTGTCAGGAATGTGTGCTGGAGGAAGCCGGAATAAGAAATTTTGACGTGATCGTGGCTTTGGGACCGGAAGATACGGATAATTTTGAGATATGCCAGATGGGCAAGAAGATATTCGGCATCCGTAAGACCCTATGCCTTGTGAAAAACCCAAGAAACGTGGAACTATTTGAAAAATTGGGAGTTGATCAGGCAGTGAACATACCCGTGATCATAGCCGGAATGCTGTAGGGCGTATTTGGCCGCTGACGGCAGCATAAAGACAGAAAAGGATAGGACTATGTTTGACCACTGGGAAAAAATACTTGATTTTGTAAAGGCGTGTGTGAAGATTACCCTTATCTGGGTATTTTCAACCATATTGACGATCGTGCTGGACAGCTGCGGGATCAGGGCGGAGAACCTTTTGCTGATCTACCTGGTAGGGGTGCTGATCAGCATTTTGGCAACAGGAAGCCTGGCATGGTCCCTGTGCGCGGCTGTGGTTTTTACCTTTACCTTTAACTATCTGTTTACGGAACCAAAGCTGACTTTCCATATGGATGACCTGAACTATGTGATATCATCCGTCATATTTGTGGCAGTGGCCGCAATCGTGGCCACCCTGGTGGTAAAGCTTCAAAAGCAGATGCAGATCGCCAACAAGAAGACAGAGATAACAGCCAAGTTAAATGAGATCGGAAGCGGTTTTTTAAACCTGTCCGGATATCAGCAGATCAAGGACTACAGCGAGGCCAGTCTTGCCAACCTGATCGGCAAACGCGTGACGGTCCTTCTCAAGGAGGATGAAAGCAAGGAATTTTCCAATTCCATGGCGGAGTGGTGCTACAGGCAGTCCATCCCCTGCGGCCACGGGGAGTGCCAGTTCCCGGATGACAACGGACTTTATATACCCATCAGAAATCGGGAAAAGACATACGGGGTTATCATTTTCGACTGCGCGGGCTGGACCTTAAATGAAGAAGAAAAAATATACGTGGACACGGTGATTTCCCAGATCACCCTTGTGATAGAGAGGGAGCTTTTAAGCAGGGAAAAGGAGGAGTCCAGGATACAGATGGAGCGGGAGCGGCTTAAGAGTACCCTGCTCAGAAGCGTTTCCCATGATCTGAGGACGCCGTTGACCGGGATCAGCGGAAGCTCCGGGTTCCTGTATGAGAATCTGGAGATCATGGACACGTCCACCATCAGGAGTATGTTAAAGGATATCTGCACGGATTCGGAGTGGCTCAGTTCCATGGTGGAGAACCTGCTTAACATGACAAGGATCCAGGAGGGACGTCTGGATATCAATAAGAAAAAAGAGGTGGTGGATGATATTGTGTCATCCGCAGTCCGTTTGGTCTCAAAGCGGATCGGAAACCATACCTTAAGGACCAGGACACCGGACGATATCCTGCTTTTTTCCGTGGATGGCAGGCTGTTTATACAGGTCCTGGTGAACTTGCTGGACAATGCCTTCCGCCATTCAGGGGACGGCACGGTTGTCACACTCAGCGTGGGCGTGGAGGACGGAAACCTGAAGTTTGTGGTGGCGGATGACGGCAAGGGACTGCCCCAGGACAAGATAAACCAGATATTTGATAATTTTTTTACCACCGCCTATGAAAAGGGCGACCGCCAGAGAGGGGTGGGACTGGGACTTACCATCTGCAAGGCCATTGTGGAAGCCCAGGGAGGCACCATCCAGGCGTATAACAGCAGCCAGGGCGGCGCGGTTTTTGAAATCAGAATGCCATTGGAGGATAAGAAGGATGAATGATACCACGATACTGGTTATTGAGGATGACAAGACCATCCAGAATTTTATGAAGATATCCCTGAGGACCAGAGGATACTCCTATATTCTGGCAGATAACGGCCTGTCCGGTATTTCTCTTTTTTATGCCAACCATCCGGACCTTATCCTGCTGGACCTGGGACTGCCGGACATCGATGGCATGGAGGTGTTAAAACAGATCAGGCAGCAATCCAACACACCGATCATTGTTGTGTCCGCCAGGGGACAGGAGCGGGAAAAAATCAGCGCCCTGGACCAGGGGGCTGATGATTATGTGACAAAGCCCTTCAGCGCAGAGGAGCTGCTGGCCAGGATAAGGGTGGGGCTGAGGCATAAGAATTCCTTTGTAAGCAGACAGGACCAGGAGTTTGTGCTGGACTATTTCAGGATGGATCTTGAGAAGAGGAAGGTGTATGTCCATGACCAGGAGATCCACCTTACCCCCCTGGAGTACAAGATGATGGTGCTTTTGGTGAACAACAGCGGCAAGGTGCTGACCCACCACTATATCCAGCAGGAGGTGTGGGGCTATGACACAACGGACGATTACCAGTCCCTGCGTGTATTCATGGCCAATATCAGGCGGAAAATTGAGGACAATACGGCCAATCCCCGCTTTATCCTCACCGAGGTGGGCGTGGGCTACCGGTTTGTGGATGAATAAAACCCCAAGGGCGTGGATTTGGTATCCATGCCCTTTTTTTAGGAATGTTTTGCGGGCCGGTTTTCCATTTCCATAAAAATTCTCTTGAAAAAATACAGTAAAGTGATTAAACTGTTACCATGAAGTTATTATATGAAGAAACGCTGGACGGAATATCTGTCCAGCGTTGTTATGGTTTGGATGGAATTGTACAGATTCCTGACACGATAGAGGGAAAGCCGGTGACAGGGCTGGCATCCTATCTTTTTTCTGAGACAGTCAGGGGGCGCCAGGTGCCTCCTTCTGTGTATGAGGGCGAGCCGGAAATCTGCGGCAGCCAGGTGAAGGAACTGACGCTGCCCGTGCACGTAAAGAGGATAGGGGCATATGCCTTTTACAACTGTTCCGGCTTAAGAAAGCTTTCCTGCCACAGCACCATAGCGGATTGGGGGGCAGGTGTATTCACAGGATGCAGCGGGATCACAAGTCTCAGTATCCAGGTGGCGGAAAACTGCAAATCCTGTCTCAGGGAGATCCTGTCAGAGCTGCGCCAGACACTGGATGTGGATTACAGGGACGGAGCGGGGAATCTGCTCTGCAGGCTGGTGTTTCCTGAATATTTTGAGGAATCCGTGGAAAATACCCCTGCCCGGATCATTATGAGGCAGATGCACGGCTGCGGCCACCTGTACCGGTACTGCTTTGAGGAGACCCGGTTTCAGGTAGGGGAGTATGACAAACTGTTTCCCCATGTGGTGGTCCAGGAACTTCCCGGACTTGTGACGCGCCTGGCCCTGTACCGTCTGTACCGGCCCTGGGGGCTTAAGGAGGAGGCGGCCCGGGGATACCGGGAGTATGTGGCAGCCCATGCAGAGGAAGCAGCGGCCGGTCTCTTTGAACGGGGTGAGCGGGACATCCTGGGATGGCTGGCCCGGGAACCGTACATGAATGAGGCGGCTCTTAGGGCAATGCTAAAAGCAGCGGCCCGCTCCGGCGATGCAGGTGACGCGGCCCTGCTCATGGATGTAAAACACAAAAGATTCGGTCATGTGCCGTCAAAGGCCAGGACGTTTGAATTATAAAAGGAGGAAAAACATGGCTAAAAAAACAAAAGCACAGGAACTTAGGGAAGAACTCACGTGGTCATTTCCACACATTGCAAAGGACGCGCCGGAGCAGGTGGAAAAGGCCTTTGGATATTGCGAGGGTTATAAGGCATTCCTGGACGGTGGTAAAACAGAGCGTGAATGTGTGAAAGCAGGGATCAAAATGCTTAAAAAGGCAGGCTATAAACCTTTTGACAGAAAGGCGTCCTACGAGCCGGGAGATAAGGTGTATTATGTCAATCGGGGCAAGGCGCTGATCGCCACCACCTTTGGCAGGAAGCCTCTTACAGAAGGGGTCAGGATCAACGGGGCCCATATAGATTCCCCGCGCCTGGATCTAAAACCCAATCCCTTGTATGAAAAGAAAGAGATTGCATATTTTAAAACCCACTATTACGGCGGGATCCGCAAATACCAGTGGGGGACCATCCCTCTTGCCATCCACGGCGTTGTGGTAAAGAAGAACGGTGAAACCGTAGAGGTATGTATTGGAGAGAAGGAATCGGATCCCGTGTTCTGTGTCACCGACCTGTTGCCCCACCTTTCCGCAAAGCAGAATGAAAGGCCCTTAAAGGACGGGCTTAAAGGGGAGGAGTTAAACATTGTGGTGGGCTCCCTGCCGTTTCAGGACGAGGAGATCAAGGAGCCATTTAAGCTTCTGGCCCTGTCCCTGCTGAACGAGCGTTACGGCATAACGGAAAAGGACTTTTTCCGGGCCGAACTGGAACTGGTTCCGGCGGTAAAGGCCAGGGATGTGGGACTGGACGCCAGCATGATCGGAGCTTACGGACAGGACGACCGCGTATGCGCATATACTGCACTGACCGCGGAGATCGATGCCAAAAAGCCGGCCCATACCACCATAACCATACTGACAGACAAGGAGGAGACAGGTTCGGACGGCAATACCGGACTGAATTCCGACTATGTGCTTCATTACATAGAGGACCTTGCCGACCAGGCCGGAGTAAAGGTGAGGGATATCCTGCGTAATTCCCTGTGTCTTTCCTCGGATGTAAACGCTGCCTATGATCCCACATTCCCTGATGTTTACGAGAGCCGGAACTCCAGCTATGTGAATAAGGGCTGCGTCCTGACCAAATACACAGGCGCCAGGGGGAAGTCAGGCTCCAATGACGCCAGCGCTGAAGTCATGGCAAAGGTCATATCCATGATGGAGCAGGAAGGGGTGTACTGGCAGGCCGGGGAACTGGGCGCGGTTGATGCGGGAGGAGGCGGGACCATCGCCAAGTTCGTAGCCCATATGAATGTGGATACCGTGGACCTTGGGGTTCCCATTTTGTCCATGCACTCGCCCTTTGAGCTTGCGTCCAAATTGGATGTTTACAACACCTACAAGGCATTCAGGGCATTCTACAAATAACAACCTTAAATTTTCATGAAATTGATGGAAACACTTTTTTTTCCCACACAGGTATGGTATAACTATGTACAGCGCACGCCCGGAAAAGCACATGTTTTTTATGGTATGAATACTGGGAATATAAGGGTTTTCACAAGGATGCGTAAAACGAGTAAAAGAAAAGGGAAATGTAAGATGAAAAAAATAGCATTGATATGTTTATGTACAATGACGGCCTTGTCACTTCTGACAGGCTGTTCTAACAGCACAGGCAGCGGAAATGAAAATCTGGGATCTGTGGAGCTGGGAGAATACAAAGGCGTTAAGGTGAACATGCCTTCTGTGATCGTAACAGACGCGGAGGTGGAATCCAGGATCAATCAGGTTCTGAGCCAGAATCCGTCCGAGGAGGAATTGGACCGCCCGGCCCAGGAAGGCGATGTGGTCAATATCGATTATGTGGGCAAGCAGGATGGCGTGGAATTTGCCGGGGGTACAGATACCGGATATGACCTGACACTTGGTTCCGGAAGATTCATCGAAGGGTTTGAGGATGGATTGATCGGAGCAAAGAAAGGGGATAAGAAGGAGTTGAACCTGACGTTCCCGGAAACTTATTCAGAGGAAACCCTGGCCGGCAAGCCGGTGGTATTTGAGGTCACTGTCAACGCAGTGAAGGAGAAAAAGGACGCTGTGCTGGATGACGCATTTGTACAGAGGGTTTCCGATTACAAGACAGTGGACGAGTATAAGGAGAGCATTAAGGCGGACCTCTTAAAGCAGAAGCAGCAGTCCGCAGACCTTCAGGTTCAGCAGTCCGTGCTGCAGCAGGTAGTGGAGAGTTCCACGTTCAAGCTGAATAAGACTGCCCTGTCCAGGCGCTATAACACAAGGATCAAACAGTACGAAGAACAGGCAAAGATGTATGGAAGCAGCCTGTCCCACATGGCCCAGGCCAATGGTATGGATGTACCAGGACTCCAGGAAGCAATCTATGCTTCTGTGAAGGATGATGTGCGGAACCAGCTGGTCATCAATACGGTTGCTGAGCGCGAGGGCATTGTGCTGGAGGATGCAGACCGCCAGGCATTTGCAGAGAGCAACGGACAGGATGTGGAGGATGCTGTTGCATATTACGGCCAGGAGACCTTTGACGAGATGGCGCTGAATTATAAGGTGATGAAGTTTATGGCTGACAATGCTTCCAACGTGGCTGAAACCACAGAGACGGAGACATCCGCGGCAGAGACAGCAGCAGAAGAGACTACGGCAGCAAAATAAACGGGAGCGAATTGTGAGGAGGGGATATACATGCAGATTTTAAAGGACAGGATACGAAAGGACGGCAAGATCAAGGCCGGAAACGTACTGAAAGTAGACAGCTTCTTAAACCACCAGATGGACATTAAGCTGTTTGGAGAGATTGGCAGGGAGTTTAAGCGCAGATTTGCCGATGTGCCGGTGACAAAGATTTTGACCATTGAGGCGTCCGGTATCGGCATTGCATGTATTGTGGCCCAGTATTTTGATGTGCCGGTTGTATTTGCCAAGAAGACGCAGACCAAGAACATTGCCGGGGAAGTGTATACCACCAAGGTGGAATCCTTTACCCACGGGCGCGTGTATGATATCATCGTATCCAGGGAATTCCTGGGTCCTGGGGACAAGGTACTGCTGATTGATGATTTCCTGGCCAATGGAAAGGCGCTGGAAGGTCTGGCAGCCCTTGTAAGGGATTCGGGCGCGGAGTTGGTAGGAGCCGGCATTGTAATTGAAAAAGGTTTCCAGGTAGGCGGCGATCTGCTGCGTTCCGAGGGGATCAGGCTGGAGTCCCTGGCAATTGTAGAGAGCATGGATGAGGAGACACAGACGATTGTGTTCAGAGATGATGAGTAATAAGACAAAAGCATTATTTTTCGATATTGACGGAACCCTCCTGTCTGAAAAGACAGGGGAGGTGCCGGAAAGTGCAAAACTGGCGGTCAAAGAAGCCAGGTCAAAAGGGCATCTGGTTTTTATCAATACAGGCAGGGTCTATCCCCATACATGGCAGATACGTTCAGAGATCGAGGTTGACGGCTGTCTGTGCGGGTGCGGCACGTATGTCCTTGCAGAGGGCAGGGTGCTTTACTACTACCATATTCCCAGGGAGCGCGGCATCCGCATTAAAAAGGACATTGACGAGTGCGGTCTGGACGGAGCCTTGGAAGGTGTGGAAGGTTGTTATTTCCACAGAACCATTTCAAGGATGCCTCAGGTGGAGGAACTAAAAGCAGCACTCAGGGAATCGGGATGCGCCGGCAGGTATGACTGGGAAGATGACTGCTATGATTTCTCCAAATTTTACCTTGCGTCTGACGGGAACAGCCGGTGTATGGAATTATTTGGACGTCTTAAGGATATAGAGGTCATTGACAGGGGGGATGGATATTATGAGTGTGTCCCCAGAGGCCATTCTAAGGCCACTGCCATGGATCAGGTACTGAAACACTACGGTATTTCCAAGGATGATGCCTATGTGTTTGGGGATAGCAGCAATGATCTGTCCATGTTCCAATACGCAACCAACTGTGTGCTTATGGGACAGCACAGTGAGGTACTGGTCCCCTATGCCACATTCGAGACAAAGGATGTGGAGGAAGATGGTATCGCTTACGCAATGAAAGAGTTAGGCATTATATAGAAAGAGCTGACCGGATGAAGAGAAAGACTTGGATGATAAGCGCCCTGATGTATGCTATGGTATTCATGGCATGCTTCGGGGTTTTGCATTTTATGAAAAAGGTAATGGAACCACCGGGACCTGTACAGGTGGCGGGGACCGAGCCCATAGAGGAGCCTTCAGACAGCCCCCGTGGTACCCGGGAAGATACGGGCGAGCCTGTACCGGCTGCCACGGACTCTGAGGCTGAAAAAGAGGAGACAGTGGAGCGGGAGGGGGGATACACGGGATGGAAGAAGGAGTTCCCTTCTGTTTGGACCCCGCCCCAGGAAACCGAGGTGCCCTACGTTCCGCCGGATGTGATCCTTGCAACGGATCTCCACTATCAGAGTGCCCTGACAGATGACGGAGGGGAGGCGTTCCAGCTTTTTGTGGAGCGCAGTGACGGAAAGGTTATCCGGTATCTGCCCCAGCTTTTGGAGGCATTTCTGGACGAGGTGATAGAAGAAAAGCCTGCCGCGCTGGTGCTCAGCGGTGACATCACCATGAACGGGGAAAAGGTCAACCATCAGGAATTGGCTGATCGGTTAAAGCGGGTACAGGACGCGGGCGTACAGGTGCTGGTGATTCCCGGCAACCATGATATCAATAACGGGAATGCGGCGGTATATTACGGGGCGGAAAAAGCAGCAGCCCCATCCATTGACGGACCTGAGTTTTATGATATTTACCACGAGTACGGCTATGACCAGGCATTAAGCCGTGACAGTGATTCCCTGAGCTATGTCTATGCCCTGGATGAGAGAAACTGGCTGTTGATGCTGGATTCCTGCCAGTATGAGCCGGATAACAAGGTGGAGGGCAGGATCAAGGATACGACCATGGCCTGGATGGATGAGCAGCTTGCCAAAGCCGGTGAGGAAGGAATATTTGTGGTTTCCATTGCCCATCACAATCTTCTGGCCCAGAGCCGGATGTACACAACCCAGTGCGCCATGGATAACAATCAGGATGTGATCCAACTTCTGCAGAAATACAGGCTGCCCTTGTTTTTCAGCGGCCACCTGCATGTACAGCGGGTGCGCAAATACAAGGCGGAACCGGGAGTCCCGGAAGCAGCTTACGGCATACAGGAGATCATCACAGACGCGCTGAGTATCCCTCCCTGCCAATATGGGCACATCATATGGGAGGAGGACGGAAGCATATCCTATGAGACCAGGTCTGTGGATGTGTCTGCCTGGGCCAGGAGAACGGGGATTGATAACCCGGATCTTCTGGATTTTGAGGACTGGTCCTTCCGCTACATACAAAAGCTGATCAGCGATCAGATACGGGGAGTGGTAAAGAACCTGGGGAATGATGTGGAGCGCTCCATGGCAGCCACCTATGCAGGCGTGTACATTGACTATTATGCCGGGCGCAAAATTGACGCAAAAGGGATTAAGGGAACCAGAGGATACCGGTGGTGGGAGCGCAATATGCCGGACAGCTACCTTCTCAGGGAATTGAACGCCATGATCGCGGATTCGGACAGGGATAATAATTATTTCCTTCTCCCGGAGGAACAGGGATGGTTTCTGGATTAGGATAAAATATACGGTGAAAATACATGGCAATTCCGCCCCTCCTGAGCCTTGTGGCTGTTTTTGCTGTGTGTTAGAATAAATGTAAGGAATTGTTAGCTAAAGAAGATTTTGAGAGTACACATACACTAAAGGAGGAACCGGCCATGAGAAAGTGTGACTGGAAAAATGTCTTAAAGCGCGGTGCAGCCCTTGCCCTGGCGTTTATGATAGCGGTATCCGTGCCGTCCTACGGTGCGGCAGCCGCACAGGCAGCGGTTCCTTCAGGAGCCGGCCGCCCGGGAATAAAAAAGCAGCTGCCCGATGCAGCGGACTATTCCCAAAGGCCCTATGAGCATTATTCCACCCAGGTCATTGACCAGGCCATGGAGGATTTTGAAAAGGCCTGCCGGACCGAGGGACAGGAGGAGGAAGTGCTCCGCCTGTACGACCTGATCATCAGTGAGTTTGATCGCCTGGCCACCATGACCTATATGGCCCAGATCGAATATGACAAAGACGTGTCCAATGAGGCAGCTGCCCAGGAGCAGGCATATACCACGGATCTGTATGCAGAGCTGGGGGACAAGGCCGCATCCTGTATCAGCAGAGGGCTTGCCACTTCCTATGCCAATGCTCTGGAAGACAGGATCGGCGGGGAATATGTGTCCATGGTGGAGTATTACCAGGAGGACTCACAGGAGAGACAGGAACTGGATAAAAAGGAGCAGGAGCTGCTTCGCCAGTATGACCAGCTGGCGGCGGATGACATAACAGTGGAGTATAATGGACAGCAGTGGAATTACCAGCGCCTGGAGACAGAGGAAGATCTAAGCACCGACACATACCGCGACATACTGAAAGAGCTGAGCCGGGAAAAGAACAGGATCCTGGGAAATAAGTTTATGGAGCTGGTTCAGGTCCGTGACCAGATAGCCGGGGTATCAGGATACGACAACTATGCGGAATACGCATACAATGCGGTATATGGGCGTGATTATACCATGGAGGACGCAAAAAAGCTGTGCGGGAATGTGAAGGACACCATTGTTCCGCTCAATGATGATATGTGGTATCTGGACGTGGATTATGCTTCCTATGACAGCCTGGATGAGCTGGAGAGCAGTTCCGCAGAGGACATGTTTAATGCGGTGGGGCCTGCCTTGGTGAGGACCCAGCCGGAACTGGGGGAAATATTCCAGTATATGCGGGATAACCATCTGTATGATATCCAGGCCGGGGCAGAGGGGGAGGACCGCGCGGACTGCAGTTATACCGTGGCTCTTCCCAGTTATAAAGATGCATTTATCTTTATCAACCGCAGCAATACCTTCAGGGATTACCAGTCCCTGATCCATGAATTCGGCCATTTCAGCAGCTACTATTACAACGCGAGGCCTGAATTATATCAGGGGTTTAACGTGGATGTGTGCGAGATACAGTCCCAGGGGCTGGAACTTCTTGTTACAAGACAGGCGGAGAGCATGCTGGGGGAAGGGGCTGAGGCCTATGTATTCGAGACACTTACGGATATGCTCTATGTAACCATCACAGCCTGCATGTTCCAGGAATTTGAGGAGGCCGTATACAGGAATCCGGATATGACCCTGGAGGAGATGAACCGCAAGTTTAAGGAGATCCAGGATTCCTATGACGGATGGTACTACCGGGTATATGGGGATGAATGCTATGAATGGGTGGACATCCCCCATCTGTTCCACAGCCCCATGTACTATATCGGTTATGGAACCTCGGCCCTTTCCGCTCTTGACCTGTGGGTACTGTCCGGTGATGACTGGGATCTGGCAGTGGACACATACATGGGAATCCTTCATGAAGGTATGGATGCACCCTATAAAGGAACCATCAGCAAGTGGGGAATGAGGGATGTATTCGACCAACCGCAGATGGAAGACCTGGCCCGGGATATCCGAAGCATGCAGGGCTTGGCCGATGGGTCAGAGGTCCAGCCGGGGGAAGAACTGCCCCAGGAAAGCGATGGCTATGATACCAACACCGCCCTCCAGGGACAGCGGATGCTCTCAGCGGTAATGATCCTGCTCCTGGGAGTGGGGGCCGTGATCGTGCTTCAGGTTATGATCCTGTGCGTTGGAGTTGTTGTCTTGTGGGTTTTGGTGAAGGGGAGGAAGGAAAAGGATTAATTACTTCAGATTCCGATATTCCAAAGGAGTCTGACCAGTTGTTTTTTTAAAGATGCGGTTAAAATAGTAGCTGTTGGTATATCCAACCATCTGGGCCACCTCATAGATTTTCAGGTTATTTTCCCGGAGAAGGGTTTGAGCGTTCCTTATTCTGACCTTGGTAAGGTAAGCCCCAATACTCATTCCCGTATACTGGGTGAATAGAACACCAAAATAGGCTGGACTCAGATGGACATAGTCTGCAAGCGCCTTTACATTAATATTCTGAAAATAGTTTTTTTCAATATACTGTTTTCCAATGCGTACGGAGAGAGGACAATTTCCCTGACGGCTTATGTCTAAGTAACAGGATAAGTCATCTATGATTCCATCCAGCCATTGAACCGCGGCAGAATCAGTGGACAGATCGGAAACCTGCTCCAGGGTACGGATGCTGTGGGGAAGTACGGTGTGAATGTCGATGCCATATCCTTTGAAGTATTTGAGAATACAGGCATAAACATGCAGTGTAAATATAAAACAGGCGGTTCCTTCCTTTACACCAGAGTGGTCCCTGAATTGAACATCACTGGCAGAATCTTCTGCCAGTGTGGACAACATGCGGAAGGTTTCAGGCAGCTGGCCACAAACATTAGTTTGAGATAGGATGCTGCGAATGTGAATATCGATCAGTTTCCCATTGGTAAAGGAAGCGATTTCTTCGATATAGGGGAAATTCATGTAAGTATAGATTGATGCTATGTTTTCGGAGTCTATGGATCCAAGGAATAAAGCGGTTCTGGCCTGCGCATATGAAGCAGGAATATTGGAACTGGAATTTATAATGCTCCCGATGCCTGCTGCAGGATGTATGTTCAAATAGGTTTCAAGCATTTGCAGCAGGGTATCAGTCTGCTGATTAATGGAGGTGGGAGAAAAATCACCTTGGGCAGAGGGTGATATCAGTATACACAACTCGTCTTTTTCCACAAGAAAACAATGGCCCGTGAATCTGTCGGCAATGATCTCTTCAGTGATACTGACCGCTGATGAAGATAAAATCTCCGAAGGCGGAGAGGGTTTGGCAGGAGAAAAGGGGGCCAATTTAACCAATATGCAGCAGATGAATGCAGGATCCAGCTGTATTTGAAGAATGTCCTTTAGTTGAAGGAATAGGGCATCTGCTTCACCGCCTAGGGAGAGCAGATCCCGCAGAAATTTTTGCCTTAGAAAAGAAAGGCTTTTAGCCAAGCAATCAGCCTCTTTGCTTTCTGTTGGAACAATATGTATTTTCTCTCTGATCTGCAATAGGGTTTCCAACAGGACATTTTCGGTCACTCTCATTTTTAGCAGATAATCACAGACACCCAAAAGCATAGCTTCTTTAACCAGGTCAAAATCATTGTAGCTGCTCAGTACTACCACCTTGGTAGGATAGTTACGTCTGCGGATTTCCCGTATTAATTCTAAACCATCCATTTCTGGCATTTTAATATCAGTGATAACCACGTCAGGGATATTTTTTTCCATGATAGATAGGGCTGCAACTCCATTGGCCGCTTCTCCGATCAAATCAATTTGATTATTTTCCCAGTCAATAATTGACTTTAACTCTACCCGTACTACCATCTCATCATCTACAATTAAAACCTTCATTTTATCAGCCCTCACTCTCTCTCCATAGGAATCTTCATAACTACCTGAGTGAATTGATTTTTTTTGCTGGAAATGTGGAGTCCATAGCTCTCCCCATAGACATATTTTAATCGCTTATTTACGTTTCCCAATCCCATTCCTTTCGTATTGTGGGAGGAATCCGTATCTTGTATCTCTTCCAGGATATGCATAAGCGTTTCGTGATCCATGCCAGCTCCGTCATCATTAATGTTTATGAGAATATCATGTTCTTTCTGGCAAATTTCTATGGTGATATGTCCCGTTGTATTCTTTCTCTCAATCCCATGAAAAATAGCATTTTCTACAATAGGCTGTAGTACAAATTTTACGATCATGCAGTCCAGAAGAGTGTCATTTTCACAGTACATATGAAATGACACTTTTCCTTTATAGCGAACTCTCTGAATAGCAAAATAAGCATCAATTACAGACAGCTCCTCACGGATAGTAATTTTTTCTGTTGTGCTGCGGGTGGAACAATCTATAATGATGCCCAGAGAAGTAATCATATCTACAATTCCCTGAGCTCCCTGCATAATGGCCATTAATCGGATGGAATTTAATGTATTGTTGAGAAAATGGGGATTTATCTGAGCCTGCAGCATCTGAATTTCCAATTGCCGCTTTTCCTCTGCCCGGTTTAAGTCCTCTGCCATCAATTGTCTGATCCCCTGCTCCATCTCGTAGAGATCACGATTTAAGGATGCGATCTCATTGTTTCCCGGTAATTGTTCTATATCCTCAGAATGATGAAAATTTCCCTTGGCAATCTGATTTACTTTTTTTGCGATTTGGTTAATAGGCTTGGTAAAATTCAGTGACAGGTACCAGGAAAGGAAAAATGCAAATAGCAAGACCAGACCGGAAACTATGAACCCTGTGTTCAGAGCTGTTTTATTCAGCTGAGTAACCTCACTTACCGGTTGAATATGAACCAGTGTATAATCGCTGTGATCGGATTTTTTATAGGTGATCAGTTCTTTGATTTTCTTTTCTTTGTGGATGAAAAAACGTTCTCCTCCCTTTTGGATCCGTTCATAAAACTCCTGATCGCTTAAATTGGTTCCGGTAAGCTCTGGACGATTGGATGCCAGGACTTCCCCTTTGGAATCCATCAGAAAACTTTGAACGCTGGAATGGGGCGGATTATTATTTTCAACCAGCATTTCTGAGTCTAAGAGAATGACCAGTTTGCCAAGAGGTTTACTGTTATAGTCATATTTTATTTGTTTGTAAACAGGTATTACATATTCGGCCGGGGAGGACCGAAGAATGGTGGGGATTCGGTTGTGATTAGGAATCGCATGGTAATAGACAGTCTGCCCCTTTGTGGTGGAAGCCTGCTTATACCAGGAATCATGGTTGAACATGTGCACATCCACATTGTATGCATTGGAACCATATTTGATAATGAGTCCGTTGTCTCCGATGATATAGAGTGAACTGATCCAATTTTTCAAACTGAAGAACAGATTGCGGTCATTAATATTATTGTAAACCCTGCTTTTTACCGTGTCAAAAATATGTATTGAATCTCCCTGTCGTTTTAACAATACATGAATATCCTCATTAAGACAGATCCAGTCAATAAAACTGTTTAATTGATAGAGGTCACGGTCAATGGTATCCATCCTGGAGGAAACCAGAAGATACACCTGCTCACCGGCATTATTAATGATCAGCTGGGAGGACGAATCATAGTAGTAGGAGGAAAAAAATATCCCTACAATCAGAACAACCGTACAAAAGTAGGCAATGAGCTGAGTTCTCAATGAAACATGTTGTTTAGGAAAGAATTTCAAGCCACCACCCCCAAGATATCGTTTGATATAGTATAACAAATAGAAACTAAAAATGAAAGAGATATTATATTTACCATAAATATGTACAATAAAACATTATTTTGTATTATTTCCACAAAAGAGTATGGTAAATGATGGGAAAATAATCACTAAAAGATATAGTAATTATGCGTGCCCCTGCATTGTTTGGATATTATAAAAATGTTACCATAATTACAGATAATATATTGGGGAATAAGAGAAAGGAGAATTAATTATGGCAAAAAAATGGTTTCTTAGGTTCATTCCTATCCTTCTTGGAATGATCATGTTATCGGGGTGTGGAAAGAACAACCAAGGGGATTCCACGTCCTCATCACCGCCGCCAGGTACGGATAGTGCCGGTGCAGCATCTCAAACCTCTGAGCCTCCTGTGACGGATGAGCCGGTGAAGCTGACCTGCTGGTTTGAAGCAGCTTTCCGTGGTGTTTATGACCAGACGGAACCAGGAGCTGATTTTGGGGATTTCCACAGATATGTAGCAGAGGAATATAAGAAGATTCATCCCAATGTGGATATTGAAGTTGTGGTTGTGGGGCCTCAGGAGCGGGCGGAAAAGCTGAGTGTAGCGGTACAGTCTAATGAGATGCCGGACCTGATGTTTGATACTCATTTTGCGCTGTTTGACTATGCACATGCAGGGATTCTTCTTCCTCTAAATGATATTATAACGCCTGAGGACAGAGAAGATATTCCGGCAGCCGCCTGGGACAATGTTACGTTAAACGGCAACACTTACATGTTTCCATTTACGTCAGAAGATGGACATATGGGATTAAATCTGGATCTTTTTGAGCAGGCGGGAGCCATGGACTATGTGCCGGAAGGAGAGATAGGCAAGTGGACGCCGGAAGAATTTCGGGATGCTTTGCGTGCGCTGAAAAAGGGGCTGCCGGAGGATGTATATCCTTTTGTATTTTATTGCGGGGGACCCACGGGGGATACATGGAATAACATGTTGCTCCGCATGTTTGGTGCCCAATTCTTTAATGAGGACACCACGGAAATCGTATTGAATGACGAAAAGGGAGTGAAAGCACTGGATTTTCTCCTTAGCCTTCAGGAGGAGGGGCTGATTGCACCTGGTTGTGAGACTCTGACAGTGGAAGATGCAGTCCAGATTTTCTTAAACAAGAAAGCGGCAGTCAGTGTGTTTAATGTGCTCCATTATAATAACCTGATGAAGGGATTAAATGAAGGAACCATTGAGAAACCGTTTAACTTGAAATTTGCTTACATTCCTAACGAGGAAGGTCCTACCTGCTTTACCTATGTGTTTGGCAGTGCTGTCTTTGCTACAGGAGATGAGAAAAAGATCGCAGCAGCAAAGGATTTCATAAAATTCTATTCTTCACCTCCATATTCTGATGCATCGATGATTATGCTTCCTTTCCGTAATTCGGTGGCAGATAAACTAAGGGAAACCAATCCAACTATGGCACAGCTGGCAGAATCCCTCCAGTATTCCAAACCGTTTAATCAGTTGGCACCGGGATATCTGGAATTGCGTGCACTGTTCTTCCCGGAATTACAGGCAGCTTTCACAGGACAGAAGACAGCTCAGGAGGCTTTGGATTCTTATGCTCAGAAAGGGAATGAAATACTAAAAAAGAATGTTGAAAAGTCAAAACTGCTGAATCATTAGGAGCTTATAAAAAAAGCTGTGGGAAAAATGGACAAAGGAGGTGAAGCCCATGGAATTCCTGTACCGTGCAGGTAAAGGGTGGAAAAAACAGAAATGGGGATATCTCTTTATTGCACCTCAGATGACACTCTTTCTGATATTTTTGGTATACCCTGTATTAGAAGGAATTCATTTGAGCTTGTATGATATTAAATTCTTGGATAAGGAATGGGCAGGCCTGGGTAACTATGTAAAACTATTTCAGGATGAGGTTTTTAGGAAAGCCCTTGTAAATACCCTGGCTTTTGTCTTTTGGGGCACGCTTTTTACTGTAGTGGCCGGATTGTTTATTTCAGTTTCCATCTTTGACAAAGCGCCCAGGTATGTGTCGGTGATCAGGGGGAGTTTTTATCTCCCCACGATCATATCGGTAGTGGTACTTTCCATTGTCTGGTCATGGCTTCTGAATCCCGCCATGGGTATCATCAATTATTATATGGCGGAAATGGGGATGGAGCGGGTCAATTTCATGGGAAATGTAAAGTTTGCCATGCCGGTATTGATCTTTATGGTTTGGTTGGTAAATATAGGGCAGGCGGTTATCTTATTTGTAGCAGCTATGCAAGGAATCTCAGGGGATATTCTTGCGGCGGCTGAAATCGATGGTTCCAGTCGTTTCCAAAAGATTATTTATGTGATTCTCCCCATGATAAAAAATAATGTTGTGTACTTGATGGTATTAAGCATTATAAGCATTATTAAGGTGTTTATCGCTATTGATCTGATGACCAGGGGAGGTCCTAATTATGCTACCACTACAATGATGTATCTCTGCTATCAGGAGGCATTTAAAAATAATAAGTTAGGGAGCGCGTCAGCAATCGGGGTCATTATGTTTATGGTTGTCTTACTGCTTTCCATAACTCAGTTTAAAACATTTAGAATGGAAGATTGAGGGAGGGAGACTATGAAGCACAGGCTTGAGCACATGGGCAGGTTTGATTTTATCTGCAATATTGTCATTTCCGCCGCGGCAATTTTGAATCTGTTTCCCCTCTATTGGATGATCAGCAGTTCGCTGAAGGTTTCGCAGGATGTGAGTAAGATGCCTCCGGACTGGATTCCATTTCCTCCAGCTGTACAAAATTATAAGAACCTGTTCCAGACTGGCCATGCATTGACATGGACCTGTAACAGTTTCCTCATTGCGATTGGAACAACAGCAGCGATTCTGCTGGTAAGTGCTATGGCATCCTATTCCTTTGCCAAGCTGAGATTTTGGGGAAGAAATACAATTTTCCTTGCCTTTATTCTGACATTAATGATTCCAAAGGAGATTTATATTGTTCCTCTTATAAAGGTAATGCAGTATTTGAATTTAAAGGGAACTTACATAGGTATTATTCTGCCCAATGTGGCTCTGCCGTTCGGTGTGTTCCTGCTCCGCCAATTTTTTGCTACAGTGCCCGACTCGCTTAGGGAGTCGGCCTGGTTGGATGGAGGTTCAGAGTGGAATGTATTTACGAAAATCATGCTTCCTATCTGTAAGCCGGGATTGTCGGCACTGGCAATCCTGATGTTTGTACAAACATGGAATGATTATTTGTGGCAAATGGTGATGATAACTAAGGATTCTATGAAGACACTGCAGCTGGGGGTCGCATTGATGCAGCAGGAGAATAATCCTGATTACGGACTTAAGATGGCCAGTGCCTGTGTGGCGGCAGTGCCTATGATTTTAGTGTTTTTTGTGTTTCAGAGGTATTTTACAAGTGGAATTACCATGGGAGCAATTAAAGAATAGGAGCTGCTGAAAGCAGGAAACAAAATGAACGAAAAAAGGAGGAGAGGAACATGTCAGTGATAGAAAAAAATTATGATGTGGTAGTGGTAGGAGGAGGGCTTGCTGGAGTCTGCGCCGCATTGGCCAGTGCCAGAGGGGGAGCAGTTACAGCCTTGATTCAGGATCGTCCGGTTCTTGGAGGAAATGCCAGTTCTGAGGTGCGGATGTGTATTTGCGGGGCAGATGCCCATGGAACGCGCCCCAATGCCAGGGAGACCGGAATCGTGGAAGAGTTTTTACTAAAGAACCGAAGATGCAATGTGGAGCAGTCATTCTCTATTTCTGATACGATTTTTTGGGAAATGACACATTTTCAGGAAAATCTGGATCTTTATCTTAACACGCGGGTTACTCAGGTGGAAACAGAAGGAGATATGATTACAGCAGTATCAGCAGTCCAGATTACTAATGAAAAGGAGTACCAAATAAATGGTAAAATTTTTGTGGATAGTACTGGAGATGGATTTGTAGGAGCCAGAGCAGGCGCTGAATATATGAAAGGACGGGAGGCAAAAACCGAATTTAACGAACCGGATGCGCCGGATACCCATGACGATTATGTAATGGGGATTACTCTGATGTTTAAATCTTTTAATACCGGGAGGCCGGTAAAGTTTGAGAAACCTTTTTGGGCCAACACCTATACTGAAGAGGATTTAAAACATCGTGGACACTGTTCCGGTGCCCATATCTGGCAGTCCAAATATGGAATAGACTCCGGATATTGGTGGATCGAGCTAGGGGGAGGAGAGTTAGATGTCATAGAAGATACAGAGGAAATCCGGGATGAACTGTTAAAAATCCTATATGGAGTATGGGATCATCTGAAGAATGGAGGTGACCACGGAGCGGAAAATTATGTGCTGGATTGGGTACAGTTCCTTCCCGCAAAGCGGGAGAGCCGGCGCATTACGGGAGATTATGTCCTTAATGAAAGGGATCTGCTCTCCTCATCCAAATTCCAGGATGCAGTTGCGTATGGAGGCTGGCCCATGGATATGCATGCAATCAGAGGAATGAAGAATTTGGAATCTTTACCGACAGACTATATCCATGTTCCTGATATATTCCAAATTCCCTATCGATGCTATTATTCAAAAAATATCAGGAATCTTATGATGGCAGGTCGATGTATCAGTGTATCTCATATGGCTCACGGTTCTACCCGGATGATGGGAACCTGCGGGGTTGGCGGGCAAGCGGTAGGTACTGCTGCGGCTCTTGCTATCCGTAAGCAATGCCTCCCAAAGGACATTGGGAATTGTATAGAGGAATTACAGCAGCAGCTTTTGCGTGATGATTGTTATATTCCGGATGTCAAAAATAGTGATGCAGAAGACAAGGCACCTGTATGCACCAACATTACGGCTACCTCTTGGATAGAGGGAAAGGAGCCTTGGCATGTGGTTGATGGCGTACACAGAAGCGAAAAGGACAATTCCCATTGTTGGCAGTCCGGCCGATTGGGCGAAGGGCAGTCGATTATTCTGGATTTTGGTAAAGCCGTAGAGCTGTCTGAACTGATTTTACGTTTTGATACTAACTTAGGTAAAGAGATTTCGCTGTTTTTGTTCAAAGCCCATTTAGTGGACCAGATTCCCGGGGTGCCGCCGGAACTGGTAAAAGATTTTACAGTTGAGTTTTTACTAGATCATCAGGTGGTGAGAACAATCCCTGTCTTGGAAAACTATATGCGAATGGTGAAACTTCCACTGGGACAGCAGGTATGCTGTGATCAGATTCAGGTGACCGTGACAGACACTTATGGGGCGGATTTCGGAAAGATTTATGAAATCAGAGCTTACTAAATATTAGGAAAGGACAAAATGGAAAAAGCAGGAGTGGAAAAGGCAGATTGTATATTGGAACGCTTTTGCCTGAAGGGAAAAACTGCAATCGTCACAGGAGGAAATACAGGGCTGGGTGCGGATATGGCTTCGGCTCTTGCACAGGCGGGGGCTAACGTTATTGTAACCTCCAGAAGTCTTAAACGGGCTAAAGACGCTGCCAGAGAATTGTCAGAACATTATGGTATAAATAGTCTTGGATTGGAGTTAGTGCAGCAGGAATGGGACAGTGTAGAGCAGATGGCAGGGGAAGCGGCCGCATTTCAAGGCAGGATTGATATTATGGTAAATAATGCCGGAGGAGGTGCGGGACTTTCAGATGGAGATTTTGCAGTCCGTGATATCCACGCTATGGAGGAGATGATTGCCGTTAACCTTATGGGTGTTTTGTACTGCTGTCGGGCAGTAGCTGGATATATGATCAAGCAGGGAAGGGGAAAAATTGTTAATATTGCATCAGTTGCAGGTATGGTGGGAAGAAACCGGATCATATATAAGGAGAATGGACGTAACCAGCAGCCGGTGGAATATGCGGCGGCAAAAAGCGGTGTTATTGGAATGAGCCGGGATCTTGCGGCATATCTGGCCCCTTATGGAATTCATGTCAATTCGCTGTCACCGGGATTATTTAATAAAGGAGAACTGAGCCAGGGATTTGACCGGGATTCCAGTAAAAAAATCCCCCTGGGACATATGGGACATATGGGGGGAGATATCATGGGGCCGGTTTTGTTCTTGTGCAGCAGTGCATCAGATTACGTGACAGGGCACAACTTGGTGGTAGATGGTGGATTCTCTATATACAGATAAAACAAGCAGGAGAAGGAAAGGCTGATATGGATAATTTGGATTATAAAAAGCTAAAGGTAGCTGTGGCGGGGTGCGGTTCCATTGGCAAACGGCATATTCGTATCTTGCATACCCTGGGAGTTGAGGATATCAGGGTTTTTGATTCCTCAAGGGAAAAGATGGAGGCGGCCCTTGCTGGGACTCCGGGGATAGGGCTGGAAGATTCATATGATGATTTACTGGACAGCCATCCGGAGGTGGTGTTTATCCTCACTCCCACTGGACTCCATATAGATATGGCAGTCCAGGCTTTGACTCGTGGATGCCATGTGTTTTTGGAAAAGCCATTGTCAGTTGATCTTGACGGGGTTGCGCACCTAAAGGAATTACGGGATAGGACAGGGCTGAAAGTTATGGTAGGTTTTTGTTTTCGCTATCACCAGGGCCTTTTAAGGGCAAAAGATCTTTTAAGTCAGGGAGAAATTGGAAGGCTGATATCTGTCAGAGCTATGGTGGGGGAACATCTTCCCACTGTCCGCCGTGATTATCGGAAAACCTATTACGTAAAGTATTCCGGCGCTTTTGAGATGGTACATGATCTAGACTTGGCTATCTGGTATGCGGGGCAACCGGTGAAACGTAGCTATGGTATCTACGGTGCCTACACAGACTTGGGATTTGAGTCTCCAGATAATGTGGAATTACTTTTGGAATTCGAGGACAGGCTTTCTGCCAGCATACATCTGGATTTTTATCAGCGTCCCCGTAGAAGGGTAATGGAACTTGTGGGTACGGAGGGAACCATACTTATCGATTTTTCAAGGTGGGAGGATTATACGATTTATTTAGGGCGTGCAGATGGTAACTGGGAAAAGGAGACAGGAGTCACAACCCGGGATGATATGTTTATAGACGAAGATCTCGAGTTTCTTCGGGCAGTTGCTGAGGATCTTCCTGTGTCATGCACTATAGAAGAAGCGTGTAAATCCCTGGAAGTTGTGTTGTCGGTAACACGGCCATTGTAATTATTGCATATTAAAAACAGAATGATAAGAGGCAGACTGTCCATCAGCCTGCCTCTTAATTCGGTTCATGAAAATCCTAACTATGAAGATCAGGATCTATCTTTTCTTCAGATCCACCATCCGCCCATAACTCCTGACACCATCCTCCTGGCTGTGTGCTTTCAGGTAGCGGTCATTGAGCTGGGTGGAGGCTTCTGCCACCTTGCCGTCATATTGGTCCCAGAACTGGTTGTTCCATTTCAGATCCTGGGCTGCTTTGGGGGAGAGCATGCCATAGAGTTCATAGTATGCTTCCAGGTCCACCTTTGCCAGGGCATTGCCTGCGTAGACCCAGCCGGTGAGGTAGCCGCTGTAGCGGAAATCCGATGACTGGGAGCCGATGCATGCCAGGTAGCCGATGAAGTTGGCCTCGTCCTCCCGCATAAAGCCTTTTAGGTGGGAGAGCTCATGGCAGATGGTGTGGGGAATATTGTAGTAGGGCATTTCCCTGTTATAGTTCGCCTCAATGGTAAAGGGGGAATAGATGCCGCAGAGCTGCTGGATGGACAGCAGCCTGGGGTTCATCAGGGGCTTGGGGTAGGGGTAGTATCCATCCAGCTGGGCATAGGAAGCTCCCAGGTTGTTCATGGCGGTTACGCCTTCCAGACCCATTTCCCTGAGAGCGGACATTGCCGGCAGAGGGGTATCCTCTGTCTGGCCCGGATACAGGCCGGACAGGAAATCCGTAGAGTGGTCCACTTCCTCCAGGGAACTGTTCACCTGACTGGTCAGGAACAGGCACAGGCTGTAAAGCTCCTCTGTAGAGGACTGTTCCATAACCATACCCGCCTCATAGGAAAATGGGCTCCTGTAATAGTTGATCCCGCAGTTTATTGTAAACAGGAACAGCAGGAGACAGGCATAAAAGAAGACACGGGCCAGTGAGCACAGGGGCCTCTTAAACAGGAGGACAATGCTGATGATGCAGAATACTACGGTAAGGTACAGACCTGCCTCAGAGAGGGAAAATGGAAACAGCCCGCTAAAACGCCCCAGTGTGTTCACCAGCACAGGATAGACTGTGACGGAGTAGTTCTGGGCAAATCCGGGGACCATCCTGGAACACATGGTGAGGATGCCTGAGAGAAGAACCAGAACAAGACCCGCTATAAAAAGGCGGAGCGCAGTCCCGGGGCAATTGGCGGCTAAACCGGAGGATCGTAAGTTGGCTTTTAAGGGAAGCTTCATAGGTATACCTGCCTTTATTTAGTATCACACCCGCTGTTATTTTTAGCGATTACTTTAATATATGGATCACACCGGCCTCGTCAAGTTCCACCAGCACGGTAGCCGCAATGGGGAAAAGGAAAATGCCGGGAAGGCCCAGAAGCTTTCCTCCTGCAAAGATGCACAGCAGGGTAGCGGCCGGGGAAAGCCCCATTTGCAGGCCGATCACCTTGGGCTCCAGCGATTGGCGGATGACAGTGATCAGCAGGTAGAGGCAGAGCAGGCCGAAGCCCAGGCTTTTGGGACCGCTGACCCAGGCTGTCAGGGCCCAGGGAAGTAAAATGGTGCCTGTACCCAATACGGGGAGGATATCCACCAGTGTAATGAGGCAGGCGGTTGTAAATGCCATGGGTACACCCAGTATATAGAATCCTGCATAGAGTTCCGCAAAGGTCAGGGACATTAACAGGGCATAGGCCCTTATAAGGCGGCCTGTAACATTACGGGCGCTGGTCCAGGCTTGAATAAGCATGGTGCGTTTGTCTTTTGGCAGCTGGCGCAGGAGAAAAGAGATGACCTGGCGATAACTGCCGGTGAGGAAAAAAGAGGCGATCACTGTTACAAGGAGATCCACCAGCAGGGTGGGGAATCCCACGATCACAGATGCCCCCCAGCCGATCAGGCTGGAGGAAAGGGCGCCCGCCGCATTTTCCATGGCATGTTCCAGACTGCTTCCAAGGGAGGAGATATGGATGCTGTGTCCGGGAAAGCTGTTTTCCAAAAGGGAAAAGAATCGGGACAGACCCGGCTCCACCACCTCGCTGTAAAAGGCGGGCAGTTTTTTTCCCTGTTCCTGGATCATGGTCACGGCCTGGCTTCCTGCCAGCGCTATGATCCCAAGGATACACCCGTAAAATACCAGCAGAACCACCACAGCTGCCTGTTCCTTTCCTCTCCCCATCCGCGCTTCCAGCAGGGAGACGGCAGGATCCAGCATAGCGGCAATGGCCAGTGCCGCTATGAAAGGCATGAGCATGGGAATCAGCCGTTTAAAAAGTATGTAGCAGAGCACGCCAATGATGGAAAAGTAGACGAAGCTGATAATGAATGTCCTGCGCTTTTGAATGTCCATAAATTAGATTCCTGTTTATTTCATTACCTCTATTATAGGCATTCCGCAAGTCACAGTCAAGGAAGAATCCCCAGAAAATGGGGGACAACCCTTGGTATATTTTTTGCTGGAACAGTGTTGTTTTGCACATGTTCCTCCATATACCATTGGCATCCCCCGGAATATGAAAAATAGGGACCGCCTCCGCTGTAATTACCGGAATCAGAAGCCGGCCAGCAAGTGGGTCAGAAATGAGATCCCCATACACAATGCAATGCCGGGAAGGGTGGAGATACATACGGCTGCCGCTGCCCATTTCCATCCCCTGGCCTCTCTGGCAATGGCTTTGCATGTGGTCAGGCAGGGCCAGTGAAACAGGGCAAATACCAGGGTACACATCGCAGTGGTCCAGGTCCATCCGTTGGATGTGAGCAGCTGGTGCAGAGGGAGCCCGCTGGTCATGGACACCAGGCTGTCCCCTTGCATGTATATCATGATCAGAAGGGGCAGGACCAGCTCGCTGGCAGGAAAACCCAGGATAAATGCGGCAAGGATGATGCCGTCCATTCCCAGAAGCCGGGCGGCAGGGTCCAGAACGCCGGTAAAAAAGGAGAGAAGACTGGGCCCGTTTACCCCCTGGGATGCAAAGGCCAGCGCAAACCCGTCAGACCCTGTGTAGATCACATTGGCCAGGAACCAGATAAGGATTCCGGCAGGAACAGAAGCCTTGACGGCGCGGGCCACCATGACCAGGGTCCTGTTCAGCAGGGAGCGCAGAGCGGAGGCCGTGATCCTCGGCTTCCTGTACGGCGGCATTTCCAGGACAAAAGCAGAGGGAAGTCCCTTTAATGCGGTACGGGATAAAAGCCAGGAAATTCCCAGGGCCATGTAGACTGCGGACAGCAGCAGGATGGCAAAAAACAGGGCGCAGGCCAGGGAGCCGGCCACAGAGTCAACCGGGGCTGAAGCAAAAAACAGGGGGATCAGGGCAATAAAAATGGGAAGCCGGCCGCAGCAGGGAACCATGGAACTGGTCAGCACGGCTGCCATGCGCTCCCTGGGAGAGCGGATCGCCCTGCAGCAGGCCACGCCCGCGGCGTTGCATCCCAGTCCCAGAGCCATGGAAAGGCAGTGTCCTCCGCAGGAACTGCATTTTTCCAATACAGGATCCATGACGCAGGCTGCCCTGGGCAGGAAGCCCAGGTCCTCCAGCAGGGTAAAGCAAAAGAAGAAGACGGTAAGCGGGGGAAACATCACGGCCACGGCCCAGGACATGGCCCTGAATCCCCCGTGGATCAGGCTTCCCGTGACCCATGGAGCTGTTCCCAGATAAGTCATGATCATGTCCAGGCGGTTTTCCAGCCGTGCCAGCGCATCCCACAGGATCCGCGATGGAAGGCCGGAGGCAGCCATGGTCAGCCTGAGCACCGCGGCCAGGGCCAGCAGCAGTATGACTTTTCCCAGAACCGGGCTGGTGAGCAGATGATCCGCTATGACCCTGCGTGCTCCGGAAGCAGCGGATATGACGGTAATACATTCGCGGGTCAGATTTTTAGGGGAAAAGTCCAGACAGTCATAGGAAAACATCTGACTGTTGGACGGCTTTGCCGCATAGTGGATGGCTGCCTTTATATCATCCAGGTGCCTTTGTTTTCTGGCGCAGCAGGGAATGACGGGGATTTGAAGCACATCCTCCAGAAGGTTAAAGTCAATGAGGATTCCCTGACGCAGGGCTTCATCACAAAAATTCACACACAGTACAATGGGGGTGTTGGTTTCTTCCTGAGCCGCCCGCTTCACAACCTGCTTGAGAAGATGGAGGCCCATCTCCAGCCGGGTGGCGTCAGCCACCACAGCGATCACATCAGGCCGTACCGGAAACAGGGGAACAGGGGTCTGTTTCCGGTACGGCGCAGGGAAGGCCTCCCTGGGAAGGGAATAGATGCCTGGAAGGTCCATGAGCAGGTAGGTGGTATCACAGTACCGGTAGGTTCCCCGGCCGGGTGTACCGTCATCCCCCCACCAGCCGCCGGTATAGCGGCATTTACCTGTAAGACCGTTAAATATCGTGCTTTTTCCCGCTTTGGGACTGCCTGTAAGAGCAATGACACTGCATCCATTTTCCATTGAATCACTCCATATATATAAAATCCGCCACAGAGGGCGGAGCAGTTCTTATAATTACATATGCCGCAGAAATACCTCTGTGCAAGGCCCGATACCGGGTTGCGCAAATAACCGTGAAAACTCCCCCGGTCCGGGGGCATTTATATCACATATGACAGGATGAATCCACTGCTTGACGGCAGAATCGATATCAACTATACTTATACGCAGTACTGGAGCGAGTTTGAACATCACTCTAATTCAAAAACAATCAGGAGATGAACGGTTATGGGATATCAGGACGATTATGTTATGAGAACGATCAGTGATCTGGTAAGGGCCATTGCAAGGCTGGTGCTGGGCAAGAACGATATTGATTATGAACTGCCGGAGGACGAGGAAAAGTATACCCCTCTGGACAGGACATACCGTCAGTTAAAGGATCTGGCGGATGCGGGTGACATTAACGAGGCTGAGAATTTTCTTTCCGACCAGCTGGACCCTCCGGACCTGGATTGTCTGGAGATGGCCCTTACTTTTTATATGTATCTGAACCAGTTTAATGATGACATCCTTTACCAGGCCAACTATTCCAGGGAAGAGATTGTGGATGGCATTAACAGCGTATGCGCGGAGTACGGTATTTCCGGCTTTGAGCATTTCGTAGATACGACCATGGTTTAGAAAGAGAGTGTTCATGGAGATAAAGAAGGAGTGCGTCCAGTTTCTGGGGGAGTACTATAAGGAACTGTTTTTTGGAAATGTGAACAAGCGCTACCGGGCCATGACCGGGGCGGAATTAAAGAAGCGCCTGCGCCGCCTGACAGAGGAGAACTTAAAGCCCGTTGAAAAGGCCAATGAGCTCAGTGATATCCATGCCATGCTGTCCAAAGTCTGTGCCTGTCTCATGCGCAAGGAGGGGAACCTGCCTCCGGGACCGGCGGTGGAGGAATGGGAAAAGAACTGCGCCTCCATGGGGGAGTTCTGCGAGGCGCTGGCAAGAAAGGATCTGGAATATCTGTCCGGCCTGTCACTGGAGGAACTGGAGCATGTGCTGAAGATGCAGGGCATCCGCCGCTATCTTCTGACCAATTCACTGGAACGGGCCTATCAGCTGTTCTATATACCCAAAACCATAAAAAAGGGAATACGGGAATCCGTGAACCAGAAGCCGGAGGAGGAATACCCCGGAGCCAGGGAGATGAAGCGAAGGTTTATCCTCCATGTGGGGCCTACCAACAGCGGTAAGACCCACGATGCCCTGGAGCGCCTGAAGGAGTGCGGCCATGGAGCGTATTTCGGTCCCTTAAGGCTTCTGGCTCTGGAGGTTTACGACAAGCTGAACGCAGAAGGACTGCCCTGTTCCATGATAACAGGGGAGGAGACCCTGGAGGTGCCCGGTTCGATCTGCCAGTCCTGTACCGTGGAAATGCTCAATGACCATGAATATTTTGACATTGTGGTGGTGGACGAGTGCCAGATGATCGCAGATCCATATAGGGGACATAACTGGACCAGGGCCGTGCTGGGACTTCGGGCTGATGAGATACATCTGTGCATGGCGCCGGAGGCGGAGGATATTGTGGTCCAGATGATCAAGCGGTGCGGTGATCAGTACCGGGTGGTGCGCCATAAGAGGAATACAAGGCTGACCATGGAGTCCAAACCATATAATCTGAAGAGGGACCTGAAAAAAGGAGATGCATTGATTGTATTTTCCAAGAAATCAGTGCTGGCCCTGGCAGCCCATCTGGAAAACGAAGGGATCCACTGCAGCGTTATATACGGAAGCCTTCCTCCTGCCACCAGAAGGGAACAGGTCCGCCGTTTCCTTGCAAAAGAGACAGAGGTTGTGGTCAGCACGGATGCCATTGGAATGGGGCTCAACCTTCCCATCCGCAGGATCGTGTTTGTGGAAACCAGGAAATTCGATGGCGTGAACAAGCGCACCCTGACTCCGGAGGAGATCAAGCAGATCGCGGGCAGGGCGGGCAGGTTCGGCCTGTATGATGAGGGATTTGTCTCGGCCATTGATGAGCCGGAGGTGATCCGGGACGGACTGTCCCGGCTGCCTATTCCCATTATGAAAGCGTATGTGGGATTCCCGGAACAGCTTTTAAACCTGCCTGCTGAGATTGATACCCTGGTAAAGATCTGGGCATCCATGGACACCCCGTCTATCTATGAGAAGATGGAGGTGGATGAGCTGCTGGCATTGTATATGACGTTTGAACATGTGCACCAGAATGATATAGAGGATTTCACCAGACAGGAGATCTATAAACTGATCACCTGTTCCATTGATATAGATAATAAGATGGTCATGGATCTTTGGAAGGATTACTGCAGGGATTACAGGGAAATGGAAGAACTGGAATTCCCTTACAGTCCCGGGGATGACCTGTATGACCTGGAGAGCTATTATAAGATGCTGGATCTGTATTTCCAGTTTTCCAGAAAAGCGGGACTGCCTGTGCAGACCGAGAATCTGGCCGAGGAGCGGCGCCGGACAGAAGAAGAGATCAGCCGTATCCTGAAAACAGAATGTGCCAGCTATTCCCGCAAGTGTTCTGCCTGCGGAAAAGAGCTGTCATGGGATTACCCCTTCTCCGTATGTGAGAGATGTTTTGAGAGGGGTAAGATAAACCGCGCCCACAACCGCGGGGGGCGCCGGCACTCGCCGGGCACAGTGGGGCGTGTATGATAAAAGTGAGAGAGGCAAAGGAGGAAGAAAATGGAAAGTAAACGTATCATTCAGGTGGAGGACAAGGTGCCCATTAAACTGCTGGTCCCTCTGAGCATTCAGCACATGTTTGCCATGTTCGGAGCGTCCATCCTGGTGCCGTTCCTGTTTGGCATCAGCCCGGCAGTGGTGCTGTTTATGAACGGCATGGGAACTCTGCTGTTTATCTTTGTGACAAAGGGAAAGGCGCCTGCATATCTGGGATCCAGTTTTGCATTCCTGGCACCTGCGGGTGTGGTTATCAGCAGCTTCGGGGAGTCAGGATATGCTTATGCCCTGGGCGGTTTCGTGGTAGTGGGGTTTTGCGGATGTATCCTTGCGTTTATAGTGTATAAGTTCGGCACGGAGTGGATCGATGTAGTTCTGCCCCCGGCTGCCATGGGACCGGTTGTGGCCCTGATCGGACTTGAACTTTCCGGCAATGCGGCCCAGAATGCAGGCCTTTTGGACGAAGTCATGGATCCTAAAAAGATCATTGTGTTTATGATCACTTTGGGCACCGCGGTATTTGGTTCCATTTTGTTTAGGAAATTCTTTTCCGTTATTCCTATCCTGATCGCGGTCATAGCAGGGTATGTGGCGGCATTTGCATGCGGACTTCTGGATTTTACGGCGGTGGCAGCTGCTCCTGTATTTGCCCTTCCTAATTTTTCCAGACCCAAATTCAACCTGGATGCCATTATGACCATCCTTCCGGTGCTTTTGGTCATTACCTCAGAACACATTGGCCATCAGGTGGTGACCAGCAAGATCGTGGGCCGTGACCTGTTAAAGGATCCCGGGCTTCACCGTTCCCTGTTCGGAGACAACTTCTCCACCATGATCTCAGGCCTCATCGGTTCCGTTCCCACCACCACTTACGGTGAGAACATCGGTGTTATGGCCATTACCAGGGTATACAGCGTGCGCGTGATCGCCGGCGCGGCAGTGCTCTCCATTGTATGCTCCTTTATAGGAAAACTGTCCACCCTGATCAGTACCATTCCGGGACCTGTGATCGGAGGCATTTCCTTCCTTCTGTACGGTATGATCGGTACCTCGGGCCTGCGGATCCTGGTGGATTCCAGGGTGGATTACGGCAACTCCAGGAACCTGGCCCTGACCTCGGTCATCTTTGTCACCGGCCTTTCAGGAATTGCTGTAAAGATCGGCAATATCCAGCTCACCGGCATGGTACTGGCCTGTGTGGTGGGGATGATCTTAAGCCTGGTATTCTACCTTCTGGATTATTTCCACCTGACCAATGACCAGGAATGAAAAGTCATTGACATTTAGGGGAATTTCTGCAATAATAACTGATAAAGTAGAGTTTTAAACCGATGAAGCGGAGATCAAACCGTAAAGGGCATTCACAGAGAGCAGGGGATGGTGGGATCCCTGTAATAGGCCGGACGGCAAATGGACCGCTGAGGGAAAGGTGAAAGTCAGACCAGGAGCAGCCCCTGCGGCTGTCATGAACTGGGACCTGTATCAGTATCCGGACCGCAGGCCTGCGTTAAAGGCAGAATATGTGTTGGCATATTTGTTGAAGCGGTAAACAGATAAGGTGGTATTGCAGGTATTGTATATTCAGACCTGTCCTTTCTTGAAGGGCAGGTCTTTTTGTACATAAATATATCATCTGACCATACGGAAGGAGAGAGGTAATGTCCAAATCATTTTTAATGGGAAATGAAGCAATCGGCCTGGGAGCCATCAGAGCCGGCGTGCGGGTGGTTTCCGGATATCCCGGGACACCGTCCACAGAGGTCCTTGAGACAGTGGCAAAGCATAACCCGGGCGATATTTATGTGGAGTGGTCTGTAAATGAAAAAGCGGGAATGGAGGTGGCTGCCGCGGCTGCCTATACAGGGGCCAGAACCATGGTGACCATGAAGCAGGTAGGGTTAAACGTGGCCTCAGACCCCCTTATGAGTCTGGCCTATGTGGGAGTAAAGGGAGGCATGGTGGTGATGGTGGCGGATGATCCAGGTCCCATTTCCTCCCAGACAGAGCAGGATACACGCTGCTTCGGCCAGTTTTCCAAACTTCCGGTCTTTGATCCCAGTTCCCCGGAGGAGGCGTATGAGATGATCGGGGATGCCTTTGAGTATTCGGAAAAATACCACACGCCCGTGCTGTTCCGCCCCACCACAAGGATCTGCCATGGCTGTGCCAGTGTGGAGTTAAAAGAACGTGTCTGTCTTCCGGAACCCGAGGGTTTTGTGAAAGATTCCAATAAATGGGTGATCTTTCCACGCCTGTCCAACGCCAACCACAGGATGATAGAGGAGCGCAATCCTGTGATCGGCGAGGATTTCAGCTCTTATCGGTTCAATCTGCTGCACAGGGAGAATGAGGAATCGGGAAAGGGGATTATCACCCACGGCATCAACTATGAGTCTGTGATGGAAGCCCTGAACGGCTATCAGGGGGTCCGTGTCCTCAAGATCTCCACCCCCAACCCCATGCCGGAGAAGCTGATGCTGGAGTTTATGGACGGCCTTAAGGAGGTCATGGCAGTGGAGGAACTGGATCCTGTGCTGGAGCAGGAACTTCTGCTTCTGTGCGGAAAGCACCATCTGGATGTGAATGTCAGGGGGAAGCTGACAAGGGATGTCCAAAGCGCGGGTGAGAACAGTGTGGAATCTGTTAGAAATGTGCTGGAGGCATATTTGGGCCGTCCTTACATAGAATACCTGGAAAAAATCGGGGCGGCCCATCCGGTTTCCCCGCTCCCGGTTCCGCCTCTCCCCATCCGTCCTCCCGTGTTGTGTGCCGGATGTCCTCACAGGGCTTCCTTTTATGCAGTGAAGCGGGCCATGGAAAAGCTGAACCGGAATCTGGCTCAGGGCCAAAAGCCGGTGGAGGGGATCTACTGCGGCGATATCGGCTGCTATACCCTGGGGAATGCGAAGCCCTTGGATATGGTGGATACCTGTCTCTGTATGGGGGCTGGCATAACCATGGCCCAGGGTATGCAGAGAGTGGAGCCTGACAAGCGGTATTTTTCCTTTGTGGGAGATTCCACCTTTTTTGCCTCCGGCCTTACAGGCATTGTCAATGCGGTGTACAATGAAGCAAACCTGACCCTGTGCATTCTGGACAATTCCACCACGGCCATGACCGGGCACCAGCCCCATCCGGGCACCGGGCATACCATGATGGGACAGGTGGTGGATAAGATCGATATAACAAAGGTGCTGGAAGGCATCGGTGTCAGGAACATTGTGACAGTGGATGCACTGGATCTGGACCAGTGTGTGGACGCCGTACTGGAGATTTCAGCTAAAAAGGGAGTGGGTGCCGTGATATTTAAGGCGCCCTGCATTGCCGTTGTAAAAACCTCCAAAAAGTGCAGGATCGTGGAGGATAAGTGTGTGAACTGCCGGACCTGTATCAATGAGATCGGCTGCCCGGCCCTGGTCCTGGACGGGGATATGGTGAGGATCGATGCCGGACTCTGCAATGGATGCGGACTCTGCGGCCAGATCTGTACAGTGGAAGCCATAGAGCCTGTAGATGAAGGCTGCTAAGTGCTCATAACTAGGAGGATGGATATGACAAAGAATGTATTGTTATGCGGAGTGGGCGGTCAGGGAACAGTCCTTGCATCCCGCCTGATAGCCCTGGCAGCCATGGAAAAGGGAATGGAAGCCAGAGGCGCGGAGACCATTGGAATGGCTCAGAGAGGCGGAAGCGTGGTAAGCCATGTGCGCATTGGGGGAGAGATCTATTCACCCATGATTCCCCACAAAGGGGCGGATGTCATGATCGGATTTGAGCCTGCGGAGGCAGTACGCTGCCTTCCCTATCTGAAAAAGGGCGGATGCGTAGTGGTATCACCCGTTCCTATCCGGCCGGTGACCGCGTCCCTGACAGGAGGCGCCTACACAGGTGAGGAGATGATGGAATATCTGAAACAGACAGTGGATCATCTGGTAGTGGTGGATGGAACCTCCATCTGCAGCCGGTGCGGCTCAACCAAGGTTTTAAATGTGGCCCTTCTGGGCGCTGCCATTGCCAGCGGCCTTATAGGCATTTCCCTGGAAGAGATGGAGCAGGCCATCTTAAAGCGGGTGCCTGAGAAATTCAGAGACATGAACGTGACGGCATTAAAAATGGGCGCTGCCTCAGAGCATGTTTAGACTGTGTCTGAAAACAGCTTTCTGACACCCGGCGTGGTGGGCTGACCATTCCCGCCGGGCACACCCCAGCATATAACAGATGGAGGAAAAATCAATGAAGATGAAAGAATCACAGTTCCTTCTTATCAAGGAACAGCTTAAGAAACTGACCAGCAAAGAATGCTTTTACAAACAGAAACTGGAAGGCATCAATGTGGACCAGATCCAGTCGCAGGAGGATTTTGAGAAACTTCCGTTTACATGGAAGGGAGATCTGAGGGAAGCCTATCCTCTTGGGCTTATGGCTGCTCCTGAGGAAGAGATCGTGCGGATCCATTCCTCTTCAGGCACCACCGGAACACCGGTCATCATTCCCTATACCCAGCGGGATGTGGATGACTGGGCCCGGATGTTTGCCCGCTGTTACGAGATGGCGGGGATCACCAACATGGACAGGATCCAGATCACGCCGGGATATGGACTGTGGACTGCCGGAATCGGGTTCCAGCTGGGAGCCGAGCGCCTGGGAGCAATGACCGTGCCCATGGGACCGGGAAACACGGACAAACAGCTGCGCATGATGATGGATATGAAATCCACGGTCCTGTGCGCAACCTCATCTTACGCCCTGCTTCTTGCCGAGGAGATCGCCAAGAGAGGAATCGGGGAGAGGATCTGCCTGAAAAAGGGTGTGATCGGTTCCGAGCGCTGGGGCGAGAAAATGAGAAAAAGGATCGCCTCCGAGCTGGGAGTGGATCTCTACGATATCTACGGCCTGACCGAGGTCTATGGGCCTGGTATTGCCATCAACTGTCAGAAGCAGGGGGCCATGCATTATTGGGATGACTTTATATATATTGAAATTGTGGACCCCAAAACAGGCGAAGTCCTTCCTGACGGAGAGGTGGGAGAGATCGTGATCACCACCCTGAAAAAAGAGGGAGCGCCCCTGATCCGCTACCGCACCCATGACCTTTCCAGGATCGTGCCGGGAGATTGCCCCTGCGGTTCGCCGTATCCCAGGATCGATACCCTGATCGGACGCACGGATGATATGGTCAAGGTAAAGGGTGTGAACATTTTCCCCAGCCAGATCGAGGAACTGCTCAGCTCCATTGGCGGGGCATCCAGCGAGTACCAGGTCATGGTGGACCATCTCCTGGGCAAGGATGTGCTGACCCTGTTTGTGGAGACCAATCCCTCCATTAACCGGTATGCCCTTGAGATTGAGATACAGAACCAGTTTAAGAACAGGATCGGTCTGACACCGGTGGTAAAGCTGGTGGAACTGGGTGAACTTCCCAGAAGCGAGAAAAAATCCACCAGGGTGTTTGACAACAGGTATTAAAAGATCACATAAGAGCAGCCATCAGCCAGAGGAAGTGCCGGCAGGGCGGGACCGTCTATGAAGAAGGTTCCAGGGCCCGGACCAGCACTTCCTTTGCGTTTTCAGTGCGCAGAGCGATGAGGGTGCCGCGGATCAGATAGGCATTCATGGAATCCCTGCGGTTGCCCAGGATGCAGGTGACACGTTCCTTAAATGTAAAGCCAAGGGCGTCTAACTGTGAGGACATAAAGGAATCGCTGATGATCCAGACCACTTCGGCGGTATCTCCTGGATTTAATTCATTTAACGGATAGACCATAAATTTCACCGTTTCAGGTTCGTTATTATATTATATGCAGAGCGCTTATCCCGGGGGATGAAACGGGGGAGGGGGACGTGAGGAACACATTTGGTACAGGCCCATATAATAGAGTACAACCAAAATGAAAGGAGATATATAATATGAGTTGTAATAGTTGTGGTGGATACAGTGAGAACTTTGAGGAAGCTGTTTTCAGTGAAAATGAAAGATTTGCCAACAATGGCATCAATTACAGCAACAGCGGCTGCAATGCTGCGTCAGCATCAAACAGAGGGGGCAATAACTCCAGGCGCGGCTGCGACCTGTACTGGCAGGGATTTATGGCTGGTTTTTATTCCAACAACGGCTGCAATCAGTCGGCTGTGACCAGGACAGCTGCTCAGGCAGCTGAGCGCACAGCCGCTGCCGCCAGCAGATGTTCCTGCTGCTGCCAGTGCAATAATTGGAATTGCCGGTAATTCTGTCATAATCCTGTCTGTGTAAATAATTCTGATCCTTGGGGCTTTGGATATACCAGGGCTCTGGGGATAGGGGGATCTTAGACATGACAGAACCTTGGAGGTACTGGAATCTCAGACATGACAGAATTTTGGGGATACGGGGGCTTCGGAATGACCGGAGCCCCTCCTTTCAGTCCAAAAACACAGGAACCGGCTGATCCACGGCCATGGTGTCAGGCGTTATGATACAGTCATAGGCCAGCACATGGACCCCGCCGGAGGACGCCTCCCTCAGGGCTTCTCCAAAGGCGGGATGGGTTATATTGTTGGGCTTGAACCCTTTGATCCCCTTCATCTGGATCACAAACAATACATAAGCGTCATACCCCTCCCTCACGGCCTGGGCAAGTCCGTGGAGATGTTTGATGCCCCGCAGTGTGGGGGCGTCAGGGAACATGGCCATACCATGGTCTTCCAGGGTCACTCCTTTTACCTCCATAAAGGCGGGAACCTGGCTTTTTCCGTCCATATGATCCAGGGTAAATGCCAGGTCAAAGCGGGAATCCCCGTGGGTCACCTCCCTGCGTATATTGTCAGGTGTCCGGACAGTATCACCCGGGTTCGCGCCCGGCTCGGGGAATGCCCGGCCCTTCATGGCTTCCAGCCATTCCCAGGCCGCCCTGTTGGGAGCCTGGGAGTCCATGTTGATCAGCACATTCCCTTTATATACCCCGATCAGGTCATATTCTGTTTTGCGCCCTGTAACACCTGCTTCCGGGTGATACTCCAGGATGACCGTAACGCCGGGAATCAGAAGCTCCCTGCACCGCCCGGTATTTTTAACATGGCATATAACCGTCCGGCCGTTTACATCCACATGTGCGATAAAACGGTTGGGGCGGCTTAGAAAGGTTCCGGTTACTGTATGTTTATAAGTCATTGATCGTTCCTCCTGCTGTAAAACATGACCAGTATAGCAGATTATTTTGCCATGGTAAAGCGCCCAAGGAGAGAGATTCCAATGATTTTACCTGCTTTTCTTGTCATTTATAATTAAATCTATTATAATAAACTTAAATAATTGAGAAACACAGGTGATGGTATGGAGTTGGACAATCAGATGGAGCCCATATTGAGACAGCGGGTTGAAGATATTGTATATGAAAAGCTGCTGACTAATATCAGGGAAAATGTTTGGAAAAGCGGGGAGAAGATTCCGTCCGAGAATGATTTGTGCACACTTTTAGGAGTAAGCCGGGTGAGTGTACGAAGTGCTATTCAGCGTCTTAAGGCCCTGGGATTGCTGGAAGTAAAACATGGTAAGGGGAGTTTTGTGGCAGTTCCCGGTGAGCTTTATGAAAGCCTGGATACAGAAAAGCATGTTAATCTTACTGAAAAAGAGTTTATAGATATAACTGAGTTCCGTCAGGCGATTGAGACAAAAGCCATATCCATAATTGCACAAAAGCGGGAGATGGTTGATCTGAGCCGTGTTGAGGTAGCATATCTGGCCATGAAAGAGGCAGCAAAGGAGGGAAATGAAGAAGAATACAGCCTTCAGGACTATACCTTCCACATTTCTATCCTGATTGCTTCGGGGAATGAGTTATTTATCCAGATAGCCAATATATTTAAGAGTCAGTATTATAACTATTTTAAAGAGTTAAATAAATTTATTTTCAGCAAGAGCAATGGAAACTCCAAAGCTGTATTTGACCCGGATGACGAGGCGGATGCCCATACCGTCCTGTATGAATACCTTTGTAAGGGTGATAAGAGCCGGGCAGAGGAGGCCGCTAACGCCATATTCTCAGATAATAAGAACAGATTTATGTCATACCTTAGGGAAAAGGAGCAGACAAAGCAAATGTAGGCAGACCGAGTCAAACGCAAAGGGCATATGTAAAAGTCAAGGCAGGTGGAAGACGATCTTCCGCCTGTTTTTTGTATTGTAAAGTGTTTCTGTACCACGTTATGTAGAAAAAACACTAAAAATAAGAGAAAATATCTAAATGTTCTTGACAAAATAGATAGTGCCATCTATAATCAACTCATAAGATGTATGTTGTAATACAACATATGAGATATCCGGATCATACACATGTAAGGGAATCGTGTAAAACGTTCAACAGGAGTGATACAGATGGAACCGATACAAAAACAGAAGGTAGAAGATATCATATATGAGCGTATTATGGACAGTATACGCACCGGTTTGTACAAGGAAGGAGAGAAACTTCCATCGGAGACAGAATTGTGCAAAAACTTGAGAGTAAGCAGGGCAAGTATCAGAGGTGCAATGCAGAGGCTTAAGGCAGTAGGACGGGTAAAAATCATACAGGGGAAAGGAAGCTTTATCACAGTTCCCGGAGAAGATTATCAGTTTATCTGTGGGATGAAGGATATACGACTCACAAAGAAGGAGTTTGAAGATATATCTCAGCTTCGGGAAGCGGTGGAACTGAAGGCTGTCATGCTACTGTCAGAACCTGGCAGTAATCCGGATCTAAGCCGGTTGATGGAAGCACATTTGAAGATGAAGGAAGCGGCTGTCAGGGGAGATGAGGAGGCATATGGAGTAAATGACTGCCTGTTTCACCTATCCATTATAAATGCAACGGGCAATGATCTTTTTGTCCAGATCGCATCTATTTTCCAGAACCAATATTACTATTATTTTAAAGAGATGACAAAATTGATATTCAGAAAGAATAGTGAAGACGGACAAACACAGTTTTGTGCTGAGGATGACAATGACGGGCACGTCAGATTATATAACTGTATTTGTGAAAAACGGCCCTGTGAGGCCAGGCAGCAATTCTTAGAACTGCTTACAGATTCACACCGTCGATTCATATCCTATCTGAAAAAAAGTGAACGATAAAAAGATAGACGCGTATATCTTTTTATGTATAAAACCAAGAAAAATAATCTTATTTGGGAGGTTAAATCATGAGGAAAAGAATTGGGGCAGCATTACTAAGTATGGCATTGGCGGCAAGCCTGACAGCCTGTGGGAATAGCGGGGGGGCACCGGAGGTAACCTCAGAAGGAGGTCAGACAACGGCCTCCATGGGAGAGCAGACAACCGCAGCCTCAGCTGGTAATGGGGATACCACGAATACAAAACTGCGTATTATGTCCATGCAGCAGCCGGAAAACCCGGAAGGACCCATAGAGCGTGAGATTGCGGATGCATTTATGGAAAAGTATCCAGGGGTAGAAATTGAATGGATTGGGGTAGCGGCCAATGATATGTCTAAAAAGCTTTCGGCTATGGCAGCAGGCAATGATTTGCCAGATATTATAACTACACCTACAGAGATGGTATCTGCAGCATATGATATGGGAATACTGATGGACTTAAAGCAAATTTTGCCAACAGAATTTTTGGATGATTTCTATCCTGAGGTATTGGCACAGACCACGGTAAATGACCAACTGCTGATACTTCCGTATCAGGGTATGAATGCAGCACTTTTATACCGTCTGGATTGGTTTGAGGAAGAGGGACTGGATGCGCCTGAGAACTGGGAAGATTTTAGCCAGGCGGCTAAAACGTTGACTAAAGATACGGATGGAGACGGAAAAGCTGATAGATGGGGATTTGCAATGATGGCAACCAGAAACGCATCAGCAGAAAGCCGGTTTCTGTACATTACCCGCTCCTTTGGCGTAAAGGAACTGTGGCAGGATACGGATGGGACATGGAAAACAGATGTGGGAAACGAGGCATTTAAAAAGGCCCTGGGAATGTTCTGTGATTTCGCTCTGGTGGATAAGGTGGTGGCCCCGGGTGTCCTGGAAACCGGTTACGGCGAAGCTGCCAACCTGGTGGTTGCCGGTAAATCAGGTATGCTGATTACCGGATCCAATGCGGTAGGAACTATTATTTCACAGAATCCTGATCTGCAGGGAAAGCTGGCTAGCTGCCCCATTCCCATGGGAACGGAACATGTATCTGACCCAAGAGAGGTTGGATACTCCATTTCCAGCAGCTGCCAGAATGTGGAGCTTGCAAAGGAATATCTTATGTTCGTATGCCAAAAGGAAAACCTGGCTAAATGGACAGAAGGCGCTGGGCGTGTTCCTACTATGAAGAGTGCCCAGGACCTGCCCCAGTTGCAGACGCCGGAAATGGAAGGATTTGTGGCGGGCAGCCAGTACTTTTATGAGCGTCCGAAACACAGTGGTTATGTGGAGGTACAGGATGTGATCGGTGAAGCATATCAGTCCGTACTTTCAGGTAACGCCACGGTAGATGAGGCGGCCAGTACAGCACAGGAGAAGGTGGAAGAGATCATTGAATCCTATGAGTAGAAATAATAGTAAACGGGCATGGGCGCAAGTCCCATGTCCCTGAAAACAGGCAGCGGGAGGAAGACAGATGCAGGCAAAGACATCTATTCAGCCAAAGAGAAGCAGGAGATTTAACAGCGTACAGGGCCCTGCTTTTATTACGCCCACATTGGCAGTATTGTTGGTTATCATTACCTATCCACTGCTATACGGTGTATATATCAGCTTATTTAATACGAATCTGGTAAATAAGTGGCAGTTTGTGGGCGGTAAATATTATGCTTCTATTTTACAGAATAAGGAATTCTACGAAAGTGTCTGGATTACATTAAAGTATACAATATTTGTAGTAGCAGGCCATTTTGTTCTGGGCATGATACTGGCAACCATCATTAACAAGCCATTTCCGGGAAGGCTGCTGTTTAGAACGATTTTGCTGCTGCCATGGGTTATGCCGGATGTAAGTATCGCATTGATTTTCAAGTGGATTTTTAATCCGGTTTATGGAATCGCTAATCAGATTCTTCAGGATATCGGTCTGATTCATGCTCCCATTGAGTGGTTCAGTGTGGGAACCACTGCATTTATTAGCGTTGTGGTAATATCAATCTGGAAGGGATATCCCCTGATCATGCTTCTGATTCTGGCCGGTTTGCAATCAATATCGGAAAATCTGACAGAGGCGGCAAAAATAGACGGAGCCAGTACCTGGCAGATCCAGCGTTACATTGTCCTGCCCGGCCTGAAGCCGGTTATGCTGTCGGCGTTGATACTGGATACTGTGTGGTGGTTTAAGCATTTTACGATTGTATGGATCACTACCAACGGAGGGCCGGACGGGGCAACGAACCTGCTGAGTATCAGTATATTCAAGGAGGCATTTGACAACCTGAGATTTGGAAAAGCCGCCGCCCTTGCAGTACTTGTATTTTTTATCTGCTACGTGATTGGAGTTGTTTACAGGAAGGTGTTGGACAATGAAACATAAATCGTATGAAATGATAATAAAATATCTGTTTCTTATACTGATGTCGGCAATGGTGCTGTTTCCTATTCTGTGGATGCTTTCAACCTCTGTAAAGCCAGCACAGGAAATTCTGACCGGCCGGCCTCACTGGATTCCTCAACATTTTACTCTTGAAGCATATCACAATCTGTTCACGCTGTATCCTTTTAAGGATTACTTTATCAGCAGCCTGATCGTGTCGGTGGGTGCAACAGGAATCGCAGTTCTGTTTTCGCTGCTTGCAAGTTATGGTATGACAAGATTTCAGTTTACAGGAAAGGGGACATTTCTCACATATCTTTTGGTTACTCAAATGTTTCCATCCATTATGCTTCTGATTCCTGCATACAAGATACTTACCACCTATCATCTGAGCAATACCTATATCGGCCTTATTCTCATGCTGACTTCTTTGACCGTACCATTTTGTTCATGGCTTATGAAGGGGTATATGGAATCGATTTCTCTGGAATTGGATGAATCGGCTATGATAGACGGCTGTCCCAGGCTGAGGATATTGTTTCAAATTGTATCTCCGCTGGCGCTTCCGGGAATTGCGGCAACGGCAATCTATGCATTTATTCAGACCTGGAATGAATATATGTTTACTTACATTCTTATTTCCAGTGAATATAAAAAGACACTGCCGGTTGGGATTGGTCAGCTGAACGGGTATTACAGAACGGAATGGAATGAAATGATGGCTGCCTGCTTTATATCAGCGCTTCCAGTAGTAATTGCATTCATTTTCCTTCAGAAATACTTTATTGCAAGTTTGACCGCAGGGGCAGTCAAAGAATAGCGAAGGTGAAGAATATGATAAAGATAACGGACATTCGGACATTTATAACACAGCCTGCAGAGGTACCGCTTATTGTGGTCAAAGTAGAGACCAATCAGGATGGTCTCTTTGGGTTGGGATGTGCAACCTATACCCAGCGCTGCCAGGCAGTAGTGACAGTGATACAGGAATATTTAAAACCGCTTTTGCTGGGGAGGAACCCCATGAATATCCAGGATATCTGGGCACTCTGTAATGTAAATGGATACTGGCGCAATGGCCCGGTGGTAAACAGTGCTCTGGGTGGGATTGATATTGCGCTGTGGGATATCAAGGGAAAGGCGGCTGGCATGCCTGTATATGAGCTGTTGGGCGGTAAATGCCGGGAGGGCATGGCTGTATACCGCTATGCGGCCGGCAGGGAAAAGGAGGAGGTGCTGAAAAATGTCAATAAACTCTGGGACCAGGGATACCATTATATCAGGTGCCAGATTCTGCCGGAATATTGCAGCCCGGATCACACTTTGTGGAAAACCCGCAGGCCAAATGATGGTTTCCACTGTGACCCCAAAAAGTATATGAGAACCAACATTGAGCTTTTATATTATATCAGAGAGAAAATGGGGGAGGAACTGGAGCTTCTCCATGACAGTCATGAGCGGCTCTTGCCCATTGATGCCATTCAGATGGCAAAGGAGTTGGAGGCAGTACACCTGTTCTTCCTGGAAGATCTGTTTTCGCCAGAGCAGGGGGAATATCTTAGAACCCTGAGAAGCCAGTGCAGTACACCTATTGCCCAGGGAGAACTCTTTGTAAATCCCAATGACTGGCTGACACTGGTCAGGGAACGTCTGATCGATTTTATAAGAATCCATATAAGCGCAATCGGAGGCATCACACCCGCTGTAAAATGTGCTCATGTCTGCGATGCTTTCGGGGTCAGACTGGCATGGCATGGTCCGATTGATATGTGCCCTGTAGGCCATGCGGCTCAGCTGCATATCGATGTCAGCAGTCAGAACTTTGGGGTGAGGGAGTGGGCGGGAATCAATAATGCCATGTATGAGGTATTCTCGGGCATTCCTGAACAGGAAAACGGATACATTTATCCTAATGACAAGCCGGGATTAGGAGTGGAGTTTGATGAACAAGCTGCTGCCAGATATCCTTTGAAAGAGGAACCGTGGATATGGACTCAGTATCGTTATCAGGACAGTACCCTGCAATGGCCATAAAGGAGTGAATAGGTATGAACATGGATGGGTATCTGTATGTAGGAACATACAATAAACCTGTATTAATGGGAACAGGAGAAATTTACCGGGGTAATGGAAAAGGAATTTCCATATTTGGAATGGATTTCCGGACAGGCGAGACAGAACTTATTGATGTTATGGAAAATATACCCAATCCTTCTTTTTTAGCCGCTGACGGTACAGGGCGCTTCCTCTATGCTGTCAATGAACTGGATATGTTTGAAGAAAAGGAAGGAGGAGCGGTGACCTCCTTTCGGATTGGGATGGATGGCAGGCTTGAGATCATAAACCAGGAGCCCACATTGGGAAGGGCCCCATGCTGGCTCTGCCTCAATGAAAGACATTCTCTGCTTGCGACAGCTAATTACAGCAGCGGAAGCTTAAGTGTGTTCCCGCTGGAAGCAGATGGCCGGATTTTGCCGATGGCACAGTTGGTTAGGCATGGGGGAACGGGAATGAATCCCTGCCGCCAGGAGGGACCCCATATGCACAGTGTGATCGCCATGGATGATGGACAATACATGGCAACAGCAGACCTGGGAATTGATATGGTCCATGTCTATGAACTGGGAGATATGGATGGCCTGCTGAAGGAGGCTGCCACTTATAAGGGGGCTGCAGGGAGAGGACCAAGAGTGGTTCTTCGTCATCCCAGCCAGCCAGCCGTGTATGTCGTTAATGAATTGGAATCCACTGTTTCTCTGTTGCGCTGGAAGCGTTGCGAAAAGATGCTGGAACTTATACAGCATGTAAGTACACTTAAACCTGGTCTCGATCCGGTTCCTTCTTTGGATAATCTGGCTGCCGGAATGGTGCTCTCGCCGGATGGACGTCATCTGTATGTTACAAACCGGGGAGATGACTCTGTTGCGGTTTTTCAGGTTGGAGAACAGGGAGAACTGTTTTGGGTTCATAAGATATCCACTGGTGGCAGGACTCCCAGGTCTGTCTGTATCACGCCAGACGGCAGATGGGTGATGGTGGGAAATCAAGATTCAGATTTTATGATGCAGTATCAAAGAGATCAGATAACTGGCAGTTTGGCCGAATGTCAACGTATATTCGTACCTACACCCGTTGCATTCTGCACGGTACTGAGCCGGAAAACAGATTAGGAAATAAAACACATGGCAGTGCCTGAGGCTGAACATACCTGCAAGTCTCAGGCACTGCCTTATGTTTTGCGCAGATGTCTTTAAAGCGCTGCCCATGATTTCAGTTGCGCCCAACCAGGAAATGTGTTAATATTTCAATAACGTAAGCCAGGATTCCACCGCCTTTACAGGTGGAGCGCGGATCCAAACAATAAATCTGAACATAAATGTAAAAAGTGAGGACAAGAGTATGGGATTAACCTATCAGAGTACAAGGGGCGGTGAGACGGGCGTGTCAGCATCCATGGCCATTCTGCAGGGCCTGGCAAAGGACGGCGGCCTGTTCATGCCCACTGAGATACCAAAGCTGGATGTTCCAATGGAACGCCTTTCAGCCATGACCTACCAGGAAACCGCCTATGAGGTCATGAAGCTGTTCCTTACGGATTATACCCAGGAGGAATTAAAAAGCTGTATTGCCAGGGCGTATGACAGCAAGTTTGACACAGAGGAGATCGCCCCCCTGGCAAAGGCCGAGGGAGCATATTTCCTGGAACTGTACCATGGGTGCACCATTGCTTTTAAGGACATGGCTCTTTCCATTCTGCCCCATCTCATGACAACAGCGGCAAAGAAGAACCAGGTGGATAAGGAGATCGTGATCCTGACAGCCACCTCCGGCGATACGGGAAAGGCCGCCATGGCAGGGTTTGCGGATGTTCCTGGAACGCGTATCATTGTATTTTATCCCAAGGACGGGGTCAGCAAGGTGCAGGAACTCCAGATGCGTACCCAGAAGGGTGAGAATACAAGTGTTGTGGCAATCCATGGAAACTTTGACGATGCCCAGACCGGCGTTAAGAAGCTGTTTGGGGATAAGGAGCTGGAGGCGCAGCTGGCCGCAAAGGGATTTCAGTTCTCCTCAGCCAACTCCATCAATATCGGCAGGCTGGTTCCCCAGATCGTCTATTATGTATATGCATATGCCAAACTGCTGGCCAATGAGGAGATCAAGCAGGGCGAGGAGATCAATGTAGTGGTCCCCACAGGCAATTTCGGCAATATCCTGGCCGCCTATTTCGCTAAGCGCATGGGTCTTCCCATCAAGAACCTGATCTGCGCGTCCAATGACAATAAAGTGCTGTATGACTTCTTTACCACAGGAACCTATGACAGGAAGAGGGAGTTCATTCTCACCAATTCACCTTCCATGGATATCCTTATATCCAGCAATCTGGAGCGCCTTATCTATCTGAGCACCGGCTGTGACGGGGCTGCCAATGAGGCCCTTATGCAGGAGCTTTCTGCAAAGGGAAGCTACACCGTGACCCGGGATATGCGTGAGTTCATGTCTGATTTTAAGGGCGGTTACGCAACACAGGAGGAGAATGCGGCCGCCATCAAAAAGATGTTTGACCGCACAGGATACCTGATCGATACCCATACGGGCGTTGCCGCAGCTGTGTACGGCCAGTACAGGGCGGAGAGCGGTGACCATACAAAGACAGTGATCGCTTCCACGGCCAGCCCATATAAATTCTCCAACAGCGTGATGGAAGCCATTGCCGGACCTGACAGCGTGAGAGGCAGGGATGAGTTTGAGGTGGTGGATGCCCTCAGCAGCCTGTCCAAAGTCGCAGTTCCAAAGGCGGTGGAGGAGATCCGCAATGCTCCCATCCGCCACAATACAGAGTGTGATGTGGATAAAATGAAAGCAACGGTAAAAGATATACTTGAGTGTGTTTGACCATTCATTCACGCCGTATGCATGACCTGTAGTCAAAAACCTCTTCCTTTTTGTTCGCAACTGCGATATAATAAGCAAGATGGTTAATAAAATAACAAAGTTTATAAGGAGGGTATCATATGTTAGTTTCAGCAAAAGAGATGCTTGACAAGGCTAGGGAAGGCAAGTACGCAGTTGGACAGTTTAACATCAATAACCTTGAATGGACCAAGTCAGTGCTTCTGACAGCAGAAGAGCTGAAGTCCCCTGTGATCCTGGGAGTATCCGAGGGCGCAGGAAAGTATATGACAGGATTTAAGACAGTGGCAGCCATGGTTGAGGCCATGATGGAAGAACTGAACATCACGGTCCCTGTAGCGCTGCATTTGGATCACGGCTCATATGAGGGCTGCTATAAATGTATTAAAGCAGGATTCTCATCCATTATGTTTGACGGTTCCCATTATCCAATCGAGGAGAACATCGAGAAGACAAAGGAACTGGTAAAGATCGCCCATGCAATGGGTCTGTCCCTGGAGGCAGAGGTTGGCTCCATCGGCGGTGAGGAAGACGGCGTTGTAGGTCTGGGCGAGTGCGCGGATCCCAATGAGTGCAAAGCCATTGCTGACCTGGGAATCGACTTTTTAGCGGCCGGTATCGGCAACATCCATGGAAAATATCCTGCCAACTGGCCTGGACTGCGCTTCGATGTTCTGGAGAGCGTTAAGGAAAAGGTTGGGGATATGCCTCTGGTGCTCCACGGCGGAACAGGCATTCCTGAGGACATGATCAAGAAGGCCATCAGCCTTGGGGTAGCTAAGATCAATGTTAACACAGAGTGCCAGCTGACCTTTGCGGCAGCAACCAGGGAATACATTGAAGCAGGCAAGGATCAGCAGGGCAAAGGCTTTGACCCAAGAAAGCTTCTGGCTCCCGGCGCAGATGCCATCAAGGCAACTGTGAAAGAGAAGATGGAATTATTCGGTTCCGTGGGCAAGGCTTAATGGCACGGATCACGCCAGATATTAAGACAGCTTAATAAAGCTTATTAGAATAAAAAACATGATTTCCGAAAAAATCACTTGCAATTTTAAGTGAAATGGTTTATTTTAATAAAGAACAAAGGTGTTCTCTCTCAAAGGGGGAACACCTTTTTGTTATATATCCGCCAAAGCCTAATAGAATTACGTGATAAGGGTATATGACAATATCTGGATGATGGAAATGGATGAGGAAGATTAAAAAGAGAGGATGGATGAATCTATGAGCGAAGTATTGAATGTATCTGAGATGTTTGGTAAGAACGTATTCAATGATGCGGTGATGAAGGACCGTCTGCCCAAGAACGTGTACAAAAAACTGAAGAAGACCATCGAAGACGGCGCAGAGCTGGATCCCAGCATAGCTGACGTGGTGGCACACGCCATGAAGGATTGGGCGATTGAGAGGGGGGCAACCCATTACACCCATTGGTTCCAGCCTCTCACCGGCGTGACGGCTGAGAAGCATGATTCCTTTATCTCCGCCCCAAATGACGGAAAGGTGATCATGGAGTTCTCCGGCAAGGAGCTGATCAAGGGCGAGCCGGATGCTTCCTCCTTCCCCTCCGGCGGTCTGAGGGCTACCTTTGAGGCCAGAGGATATACGGTATGGGACTGTAGCTCACCTGCATTCTTAAGGGAGGATGCCATTGGCGTGACCCTCTGTATCCCCACCTCCTTCTGTTCCTACAAGGGTGAATCCCTGGATAAAAAGACCCCGCTGCTGCGTTCCATGCAGGCAGTGAATGAACAGGCACTGAGGATCCTCAGGCTGTTTGGCAATACAACTGCAAAGAGGGTTGCGCCCTCCGTGGGAGCCGAGCAGGAATACTTCCTGGTTGACCGTGAAAAGTACTTACAGCGCAAGGATCTGATCTATACAGGACGCACCCTGTTCGGGGCAATGCCTCCCAAGGGACAGGAACTGGAGGATCATTACTTTGGGGCCATCCGGGAGAGGATCGGTTCCTATATGAACGATGTGAATAAAGAGCTGTGGAAGCTGGGGGTTCCTGCCAAGACACAGCACAACGAGGTGGCTCCGGCGCAGCATGAGCTGGCCCCCATATACGAGGGAGTGAACCAGGCGGTGGATCACAACCAGATCGTGATGGAAACACTGAAAAAGGTTGCAGGGCGCCATGGTATGGCATGCCTTCTCCACGAGAAGCCGTTTGCGGGCGTGAACGGTTCCGGCAAGCACAATAACTGGTCCCTCACCGCGGATGACGGCACCAACCTTTTAAATCCCGGGGATACGCCCCATGAGAATATCCAGTTTCTGCTGGTTCTGGCCTGCATCATCAAGGCTGTGGATGTCCATGCAGACCTTTTGAGGGAATCGGCAGCTGATGTGGGAAATGACCACAGGCTGGGAGCCAACGAGGCGCCGCCTGCCATTATCTCCATTTTCCTGGGAGAACAGCTGGAGGATGTGATCGATCAGCTGTGCAGCACAGGAGAGGCCACCCATTCCAAGAAGGGCGGCACCCTGAAGACAGGCGTTGATATCCTTCCCGACCTTGATAAGGATGCAACGGACAGGAACAGGACCTCACCTTTTGCATTTACAGGCAATAAGTTTGAGTTCCGTATGGTGGGCTCCTCGGATTCCATTGCTTCCCCCAACGCAGTGCTGAATACCATTGTGGCCGAGGCATTTAAGGAAGCGGCTGATAAGCTGGAAAAGGCCGGTGACTTTGACATGGCCGTACATGATTTGATCAAGGAAACACTGTCCGCTCACAGAAGGATCATTTTTAATGGGAATGGCTATGCTGATGAGTGGGTCGTGGAGGCGGAACAGAGAGGGCTTCCCAACATCCGGTCCATGGTTGATGCCATCCCCGCCCTGACTACGGATAAGGCGGTAAAGCTGTTTGAGGAGTTCTGCGTATTCACAAGGGCGGAGCTGGAATCCAGGGCTGAGGTTGAATATGAGAATTATTCCAAGGCCATTAATATTGAAGCAAGAACCATGTATGATATGGCCAGTAAGTCCATCATACCGGCTGTGATCAAGTATACCACCGGTCTGGCAGCATCTATCACAGCTGTTAAGAGCGCCTGCCCGGATGCGGATGTCAGCACGCAGACAGAGCTTTTGTTAGAGACATCAGACCTTTTAAGCGAGACCAAGACTGCCCTTTCCAGACTGGCAGAGATGACGGAAAAAGCAGCCGCAGCGGAAGGGGGCAAGACGCAGGCCCTTGTCTATCATCAGGATGTGGTTCCGGCCATGGCGGCCTTGAGGGCGCCTGTGGATCAGCTGGAGATGATCGTGGATAAAGAGCTGTGGCCCATGCCAAGCTACGGCGATCTGATTTTTGAAGTATAGTTATATTAAAAAAGTACAGATCGTAAGATCACAGCGTGCTGCAGGATGGCCGGAATCCGGTTTTCCTGCAGCATTTTTGTGCGTATATTTTCAAAAAGCAATTTTCAAACACACTCTAATCCGTCTTGCATTTTCCCAAGTATATGGTATAATGTTCATATATTTTTTAATAATTAATATTTTGAACATAAATAGAGCGGAAGCGAGGAATCAGAATATGGACAGACATGGACTTGTGTGCAGGGCGGTGCTGGAACAGCCGGATATTACACAGAGGGAACTGGCGGCAAAGCTGAATGTATCCCTGGGAACAGCAAACGGGCTTGTAAAGGAGTGCATGGGCAGGGGATATATTGCTGAGAGGACAGAGGGAGAGGACGGCTTTAGGTACGGCTCCAAGTGGGAGCTTAAGGAGGAGGGAAGACGCCTTCTGGAGCAATATAAGGTGGACGGCGCGCTGATCATAGCAGCAGGTTTTGGTTCCCGGTTCGTGCCGCTTACATTTGAGACGCCGAAAGGGCTTCTGGAAGTGTTTGGGGAACGCATGATCGAGCGGCAGATCCGCCAGCTTCATGAGGTTGGTATCAGAGACATTACCATTGCAGTGGGATATCTGAAGGAAAAGTTTGAATATCTCATTGACAAATATGACGTGGAGCTTTTGTACAATCCGGAATATTCCGGCAAGAACACCCTTGCCACTATTTACCGGGCCAGAAGGGTGCTGAAGGGGCGCAACATGTACGTGCTCTCATCTGATAACTGGATGAGGGAGAACATGTACCACGCCTACGAATGCGGCGCATGGTACAGTGCGGCGTTCCAAAAAGGGGAGACCAAGGAGTGGTGCCTTTCATTTAATAAAAAGGGAAGGATCACGGATGTAAAGGTAGGGGGACGGGACCAGTGGGTGATGTACGGGCCCACGTATTTTTCCAGGGAGTTTACAAGCCGGTTCATGCCGGTGCTGGAAGCCTATTATAAAACACCTGGAACGGAACAGTTTTACTGGGAGCAGGTCTATGTGGATATGCTCACCGGGGAGGCCAAAAGACGCCTGGAGCAGGAGGATCAGGAGATCCTGAAACAGGCGGTCAGGGAATCCGCCCTGCCGGCCGGCCATTGGAATGAGATAGAAATGGATGCGAACCGGCAGCCGGAGGACCAGGTCTATGAGTTTGAAAACCTGGAAGAGCTGAGGCTCTTTGATCCCAGGTATCAGAATCATTCCGACAATGCGGCCATGAAGCTGGTGGCAGAGGTATTTCAGGTGCCTGAGTCCCAGATCAGGGATATACGCTGCCTGAAATCGGGAATGACCAACAAATCCTTCCTGTTTAAAGTGGGGGAACGCCACTGTATCTGCCGGATACCGGGACCGGGCACGGAGCTTCTCATTAACAGAAGGCAGGAAAAACAGGTCTATGACGCGGTGGCGCCTCTGGGAGTTACGGAACATGTGATCTACATGAACGAGCGCACAGGATATAAGATCGCGGAGTACTATGAGGGGGCAAGAAATGCAGCGGCGGACAGCTGGTCCGATATGGAGCAGTGCATGGGAATTGTGCGGTGTCTCCACCAGTCCGGTATTGAGGTGGGACATGAATTTGATATCCGGGAGCGGATCGACTTTTACGAAAAGCTGTGCCGCAGCCACGGTGCGATCCTGTTTGAGGACTACGAGGAAGTGCGGGGCTGGATGGACTGGATCATGGACAGCCTGGAGGCCATGAAACGCACAAAATGCCTGTGCCACATTGACGCAAATGTGGATAACTTCCTGTTTTTAAAGGATGGCAGTGTAAAACTTCTGGATTGGGAGTACGCGGGCATGTGTGATCCCATTATGGATATTTCCATGAGCGCTATTTATTCCTATTATAATGGAGAGGACATGGAGCATCTGCTCAGGCTGTACCTTCAGAGGGAACCTGAACCTGAGGAGTTGTTTGCCGTTTACGGGTATGCTGCACTGGGAGGTTTTTTGTGGAGTCTGTGGGCTGTTTATAAGAGTGCGCTGGGAGATGAATTTGGCGAGTACACCATCATCATGTACCGGTACGCTAAAAAATATTATAGGAAATTACGGAAATTGTAATAAAAATGTTACCATTTGAATATGGGATTGTGCTATAATCGAAGAGATGTAAGAAGCTGGGGAATTCTGTGCCCCGGTTTGATATAAGAGTACCCTCGGAAACTCCCTTGTACCCGTCTTTGGGGCTGAGTTCCTGAGGACGCTCATAACGAGGAGGATGACACATGGGACGGAAAAGGTACTGGGCAGCTATCACCGCGGCCGGTATGATTGGGGCCATGGCATTGGGAAACGCATTCACAAGTTATGCGGCAGACGGCTGGACAAAGTCGAATGATCATTGGACCTATATATACAATGGCCAGGTACATACGGGGTGGCTCCAGACCAGTGAAGGATGGTACTATATGGACCTTTCCACTGGTCAGATGACAACGGGATTCAAGCAGATTGACGGCAAATGGTATTTCTTTAAGCCAAGCGGTCTTATGGCAACAGGATGGGTCAACCCTGAGGACGGCAAGTGGTATTACATGCTCGATGATGGGACCATGGTGACAGGATGGCTGAAGATTGGCGATGACTATTATTTCATGCGCGGCAACGGTACCATGGGTACGGGATGGCGCGAGATGGACGGCGCATGGTATTTCTTCCAGAGCAATGGAAAGTGTGTTGTGAATTCCTGGGCCCAGATCAAGGACAACTGGTACCTGTTCGGGACAGACGGCAAGATGATGACCGGATGGGCTAAGGTGGACAAGGATTATTTTTACCTGAACACAGACGGACGGATGCTGATCGGCTGGCTCAGCGACAGTGACGGCAACAAGTACTACATGGACATGTCAAACGGAAAGATGTCCACGGGCTGGAAGCAGATCGACAGCTCCTGGTACTATTTTAACAGCAACGGGCATATGATGACCGGCTGGATCCAGCTGGACGGAAAGTATTACTATCTGAACCCTGCCAATGAAGGGAAGATGATTGCAGGAACATCAGCAACCATCAACGGAACCCAGTATAACTTTGACTCAAGCGGTGTGTGCCAGAACGCAGGCGGTGTATCCGCCCAGACTCCTGGTACGGTTGACAACAGCAACAACAGCAATTCCGGCGTAAACGGCGGTCCGGGGGCGTCCAATAACTCCTCAGGCATCAGCAACAATGGACCTGGAGGCACCTCTTCAGGAAGCAGCGGTCCAACCAGCGGCAACAGCAGTAACACCAGCAACAGCCCTTCCGGCAGTTCTTCCAATAGCTTGGAGGCGGGACGGACAGACGGACCAGGCTGACGGACCATTCTGACAGGGAAACAGATCATAATATAGGGGGATGTCACAGCGGACGGCTGCACATCCCCTTTGATTTTGCATAAGGAGAACAGTATGAAAAATAAGCTGCACATGATAAAGCGCTGCCAGGCACTTGCAATGGCCGGGCTCATAGGGGCAGGCGCACTGCTGCCCTCAGGAACCGCATTGGCGATCGGACCCGGGGAGACATCCCCAACCGTAGTTTCATCCCCAGGACCGGGAGGGCCCGGGCAGGCAGCATCCGGAAGTACCACCAGCACCACCGGCAGCACCAATACCCAGTCCTCCTCCAGCACCAACCCCAATGCCTGGAAGAAGGTAAACGGAACCTATCAGATGCCGGACGGATCAGCGATCAACAATGTGCTGTTTAGGGGGATTGATGTTTCCAGATGGCAGGGAGATATTAACTGGAGCCAGGTGGCTGCGGATGACGTGTCATTCGTCATGCTGGGAACCAGGTCAAAGGGGGCAGTGGACCCGTATTTTCACAGGAATATCCAGCAGGCCAGCGCTGCCGGAGTGAAGGTGGGGGTATACATATACTCCCTTGCCACCACGCCTGAGATGGCGGTGGATGAGGCCAATTTTGTGCTGGACCTGATCCACGATTATCCGGTTTCCTATCCGGTGGCCTTTGACATGGAGGATTCAACCCAGGGCGCCCTTTCCAAGGATGAACTGGCGGCCATTGCCAATGCCTTCTGTTCCCGGATCTCCCAGGCAGGATACTATCCCGTCATCTATGCCAATGACAACTGGCTGGCCAACAAGCTGGACATGAGCAAGATGGATTATCCTGTATGGGTGGCCCGTTATTCCGCAAAACCGGCCTACCAGAATCCGGTGATGTGGCAGGCGACCAGCACGGGAGCGGTAAACGGCATCAGCGGGAATGTGGATATTGATTTCCAGTTTAAGGACTTTACCTCTGTGATCCCTGCCAATACGTGGAGGACGATCCAGGGAAATACCTACTATTACCAGAACTATGTGAAGCAGAAAAATGCATGGATCGATGACGGTACGGGCTGGTTCTACATGAACGGCGATGGGCTGGCATCCAAGGGCTGGCTCACACTTTCAGGGACAAGCTATTATCTGGACGACAGTACGGGCCGGATGATCACCGGCTGGAAGTCGGATAATGGAAAGTGGTACTATTTTGGCAGTTCAGGTTCCCTTTCCAAGGGCTGGATCAATGACGGCGGCCGGTGGTATTACTCAGACAACCAGGGCGTGATGCAGACCGGGTGGCTGGATGACAACGGCAGGAGGTATTTCCTGGAGAGTTCAGGCGCCATGGCCACGGGATGGACCAACCAGAACGGTAAATGGTACTATCTGGACAGTTCAGGTTCCCTTTCCAAGGGCTGGATCAGTGACGGCGGGACGTGGTATTACTCAGACAGCCAGGGTGTGATGCAGACCGGGTGGCTGGAGGAAGGCGGCAGTCAGTATTATCTGAAGGGTTCAGGCGCTATGGCCACAGGATGGCGTGAGATGGACGGGGCCTGGTATTACTTTGAGGGTTCAGGCCGCATGGCAAAAGGCATGATCGATGTGGGCGGGCTCCACTATTATATGGATCCCTCCACAGGCAGGATGGCGGCAAATACCGTGGTCGATATCAATGGAACCAATTATCAGGCAGACGGCAGCGGTGTTCTCAGCCAGGTCCAGGAAACATCAGGATCACGGGATGGCGGCGAGGTCCAGTCAGGAAGCACGCCGGGCAGCAGCCAGGGCCAGCCGGGAAGCACGCCGGATAGTGTACAAACCGGGAGTACGCCGGGCGGCAGCCAGACAGGAAGCACCCCGGGCAGCAGCCAGGGACCGGGAAATTCCCAAAACAGCGGTTCTTCAGGCGGCCCAGGTGTGGTGATCACACCAGTGGCACCAGGCCAATAGACCGCGGCCGGCAAATCAAGTCAGGAAACATCATACTGGAGTACGCTATACCAGATAGAAAACAGGGACGGGGTTTTGCCTTGCCTACATGTTCAGCGCCGGGATTACATACCCGGCGCTGATTTTTCATTATGGATGCATTTTCATATCCGGTCATATCATATATTGGATAGATAGAGGGTATCAGATGAAAGAAGGCATAGTGTGAAACTTGGAAATAAAATAAAGCTTTTGGCTGTAATCTGCATGGTGGACCTGTTCCTTCTGGGCGGGTTGTTCCGTGTTGTCTCAGACCCGCAGCCTGCCCACGTATCAACTGACGATGGAACCTGGGTGCAGGAGGGTGGGGACACATTGGACCGGGCCAAGGGGCTGGAGGGAAAGTGCATCGCCCTGACATTTGACGATGGACCCCACAAAGACTGCACGCCCCAGCTGCTGGATGGCCTGAAGAAACGCGGGGTACGGGCCACCTTTTTCCTCATGGGGCAGAACATAGAGGGAAATGAGGACCTGGTAAAGCGTATGAAGGAGGAGGGGCACCTGGTGGGTAACCACAGTTACAGCCACGTACAGCTTACCAAGGCCGGGTCGGCTGCAGTGTGCCAGGCAGTGGACAGGACCAGCAGGATGATAGAGGATATTACGGGGGAGCGGCCCCAGTATATGCGTCCTCCCTTTGGGGACTGGAATGAGGAACTGGAGTGCGAGGTGGGAATGACCACGGTGCTGTGGTCGGTGGATTCCCTGGATTGGAAGCTGAGGAACAAGAATAAGATCGTGAAGCGGGTCTTGAAAGATGTAGAGGATGGGGATATTATATTAATGCATGATATTTTCCCCACCTCAGTGGATGCGGCGCTGGAACTTGTTGACACACTTACCAAGCGGGGATATACTTTTGTTACGGTTGATGAACTGCTGATCGACTAGCACTGTACTGTGCAGACTCAGGTGCGGTGGGATAAGCGGATGCGGAAAAACACAGCAGAAGGGGCAGAATGATGGATCTATTTGATTATATGAGAGAAAACAGCATGGAAAAGGAGTCGCCTTTGGCGTCCAGACTGCGGCCGAGGACACTGGATGAGGTGGTGGGGCAGCAGCATATTGTGGGCAGGGATAAGCTGCTTTACCGGGCCATTCAGGCGGATAAACTGGGGTCGGTCATATTCTACGGACCTCCGGGAACCGGAAAGACGACCCTGGCCAAGGTGATCGCCAATACCACCAGTGCGGATTTTAAACAGATCAACGCCACGGTGGCAGGTAAAAAGGATATGGAGGAAGTGGTGAAGGAAGCCAAGGACAGTATGGGCATGTACGGCAGGAAGACCATATTGTTTGTGGATGAGATCCACCGCTTTAATAAAGGGCAGCAGGATTACCTCCTTCCTTTTGTGGAGGACGGGACCCTGATCCTGATTGGGGCAACCACGGAGAATCCGTATTTTGAGGTAAACGGTGCTCTCATATCCCGTTCCAGGATATTTGAGTTAAAGCCCCTGGAAAAGGACGATATCAAGGAACTGATCCACAGGGCTGTATATGACAGGGACAGGGGCATGGGCTCCTATGACGCCGTGATCGATGAGGATGCAGCGGATTTTCTGGCAGACACGGCCAATGGAGATGCCAGGGCAGCCTTGAACGCAGTGGAACTGGGAGTCCTGACCACCGGAAGGGGAGAGGACCAAAAGATACATATTGACCTGGCTGTTGCACAGGAGTGTATCCAGAAGCGGGTGGTCCGCTATGACAAGAATGGGGACAACCATTATGATACGATTTCCGCGTTTATCAAAAGCATGCGGGGCTCGGATCCGGATGCGGCGGTATATTACCTTGCCCGTATGCTGTATGCGGGGGAGGACATCAAGTTTATTGCAAGGCGTATTATGATATGCGCCTCGGAGGATGTGGGCAATGCGGATCCCCAGGCATTGGTGGTGGCGGTCAATGCGGCCATGGCAGTGGAGCGCATCGGCATGCCGGAGGCTCAGATCGTCCTGTCCCAGGCAGTGACCTATGTGGCTTCGGCTCCCAAGAGCAATGCTGCCTGCAATGCTGTATTTAAGGCCATGGAAGTTGTAAAGAGCCAGAGGACCATGCCGGTTCCCGTCCATTTACAGGACAAGCATTATAAGGGGGCGGAAAAGCTGGGCCATGGGGCAGGATACAAGTATGCACATGATTATCCCAAGCACTACGTGAAACAGCAGTACCTGCCCGATGGGCTGGAGGGGGAAGTGTTTTATGAGCCTTCCGACAATGGATATGAGAAGCAGATCGGACAGCATATGAAGTGGCTGAAAGAGTAGTTATGGAAATTTTTACTTTACATTCTTGTAGTTTCGTGTATATAATAGGGCTATACATAGATTAGCTGACAGTTTTCTCATGCTGTCAGCAGTCTGTTAGTCCCGAGCAATTCCCAAATCTGGAATAAACCCCGAATTTGAATGAACAGAAGATTATAGTTCTTGAGCATTTTTCAGATATGCTCTTGAATGTTAGGCATAAACCATCGGTCTGTTTTGGCGGATGATATGATTAATTTTGAATAAGGAGAGATACTATGCGGGAAAAACTACAGACCCTTCCTCTTGCAGAATTAAAAGAACTGGCAAGGAGCAGGGGAATCAAAGGCATCAGCAGCCTTCGCAAGGCGGAGATCATCGAACTGCTCTGTGCAGAGGCTGATAAAAACCCGGAGATCAAGCCGGCGGAGATGAAGAAAAAGGAAAGACGCCAGCCGCCGGCACAGGAGAGCGCATTGACAAGAAGCGCAGAACCCCAGAGCAGGCAGGAGAATGGTCCGTCCAGAAGCGCAGAACCCCAGAACAGGCAGGAGAGCAGACAGGATAATACTTCTTCCAGGAACACGGAATTTCAGGACAGGCAGGAAAACCGGTCTCAGGAATCCCAGGAGACCAGAAATCAGGAGTCCAGAAACCAGGAGTCCAGAAATCAGGATTCCAAAAATCAGGAGAACAGAAACCAGGAGTCCAGAAGCCAGGACCCCAGACGCAATATGAACCGGTCTTATGAAAATAACAAATACTCTTCCTCCAAACCCCAGATGTCCAGACAGCATACGGGCGGCGGACAGAACCAGGGGTCATACCAGCAGAACTCCGAAAGCGGGGAGCGGTCCTTCAGGCAGGATAACAGGACGGATGCGGCAGGCATGTCCAATCAGGACATGGCGGAACTGGACAGCGGGATCGAGGCCAACGGAATTCTGGAAGTCATGCCGGATGGATTTGGGTTTATACGCTGTGAGAATTTTCTTCCAGGTGAGAACGATGTGTACGTGGCACCGTCACAGATCCGCCGTTTTAACCTGAAAACAGGCGATATCATTGCAGGCAACAGGAGAGTGAAATCTGCAACAGAAAAATTTGCAGCCCTTCTTTATATCAAGACAGTGAACGGCTATCCTCTCAGCGCCACTGAGACCAGGCCTAATTTTGAAGACCTGACCCCTATTTTCCCCAACAAGCGTCTGCACATGGAGATGCCTGGAATCAAGACATCCGTGGCCATGAGGGTGGTGGATCTGCTTTCACCCATCGGTAAGGGACAGCGAGGCATGATCGTATCCCCGCCCAAGGCAGGTAAGACCACGCTTTTAAAGCAGGTGGCAAAGGCGATTACCACCAATCACCCGGACATGCATCTGATGATCCTGCTCATCGATGAGCGCCCTGAGGAAGTGACGGATATCAGGGAAGCGATCGTTGGGCCCAATGTGGAGGTGATCTACTCCACCTTTGATGAACTTCCGGACCGCCACAAAAGGGTGTCCGAGATGGTAATAGAGAGAGCTAAAAGGCTGGTGGAGCATGGACGTGACGTGATCATTCTTTTGGACAGCATAACCCGTCTTGCCAGGGCATACAACCTGACCGTTGCGCCCAGTGGACGTACGCTTTCCGGCGGTCTGGACCCGGCGGCCCTTCACATGCCGAAACGATTCTTCGGCGCTGCCCGCAACATGCGCGAGGGAGGAAGCCTGACCGTGCTGGCAACCGCGCTGGTGGACACGGGAAGCCGTATGGATGATGTTGTGTATGAGGAATTTAAGGGAACCGGCAACATGGAGCTGGTTCTGGACAGGAAGCTGTCCGAGAAGCGTATTTTCCCCGCCATTGATATCCTTAAGTCAGGCACAAGAAGGGATGACCTTCTGCTGTCCAGGGAGGAAGCCGAGGCAGTGGATATTATTCACAAAGCCACGAACTCCCTGAAGCCTGAGGATGCGGTGGAAAAGGTACTGGATCTGTTCGCAAGAACCAGGAACAACAGGGAGTTTGTGGAAAACGCAAAGAGAATCAGATTTTATTAATGGGGAACATAGGTCGGTTCGGTCACAGGGACACGTTCCTTTCCTTTAACAGGTCGCGGATCTCAGCCAGAAGCTCTTCCTGGGTGGGACCGGCCGGTGCAGGGGCCTCCTCCTTTTTCTCCTCCTCGTGGTGGAAGCGGGAGCTGACCACGGCCACGGCCTTGATCATAAAGAACATACATGCTCCGATAATGATAAAATCAAGTATATTCTGGAGGAAGCTGCCGTACAGTATGGCGGCTTCTTCTTTTACTTTTTCACCGTTTTCCCATACCGCGGGATTGATTACATATTTAAGCGTGTTAAAGCTTGCCCCGCCGGTCAGGGCTCCCAGCACAGGCATCAGTATATCGTTCACAAGGGATGTGACGATCTTGCTGAAAGCACCGCCGATGATAACGCCCACTGCCATATCAATGATATTGCCCTTCAGGATAAATGCTTTAAATTCCCTCATTACATTGTTTAAGTTACTCATTTGTGACCCTCCTGTCTTATGTAGTGTACTCTCGGAATCTCTTGGTACTCAGATTGGCGAAAAGTCAGCCAAAAGATGGATGCCGGGGAGACTCCGGGAGTACAATGTAATAGATACAGTATACACCATTTTGTGACCGGTTCACAGTGGTTTTTTCGGGCAGGATAAGGATATGGATTGTACTTTATCAGGTACAATCAAGAATCCGGGAAGAAATACCTGGATGCCGGGGCTGACTATGTGATCAGGGACATCCGGGAACTTCTCCCGATCCTTGATCCTTCCCTGCAATGAATTTGAATCTGCCTTATCCTGTGGATGGGGTTGTCTGATATGCTTATAATGATATGTTTATGATGATATACTTATGATTCCAGATCAGATTTCAGAAGTTCATTATATGTTTCAATAATCCGGTAAAAGGCATCCAGATCCGCCTCTCCGCACTGTTCGATCAGGTATGAGGTAGTCTGTGTGATGTCGGCAACGTCATAAGCTTTGTGGACAGAGGAGAGCCTCTGTCCTTTTTCTGTTACATACAGGCATACTGACTTTTCGTTATTTTCCTTGTAGCGCTTCTCCACATATCCGGAGTCCACCAGTTTTTTGATGACCTGGGAAATGGCGCTTTTGCTTTTGTGCCAGATCTTTGCCAGTTCAGTGGCCGTAATGCCCGGAGAATCTTCAATATATGTAAGGGTATGGATCTCCAGCATACTGAAGTTTTCGTTCTCATAAGTGTGATGGGCGTAGATGTAATTATGGTATAAGATGACGAATTCATATAATTTATCCGCCTTGGCGTTCAGCTTTTGATAGGCGCTGTTTATATCTGAAAGATGGCTCATATTAGTACTCCTATTCCGAAATATGTTTAAAAATGATCTTTATATGTAATAGTATCATAGATGGAAAATGGCTTCAATCATTTATTTCCAGCAAAATATGGAAATATTGTTAAGTAAATAAACTATAAAAATTTATTTTCAACATTTTTGTGTGCAAAATGCCCGATTTATAAAAAATGTATTAAAATTTTATTGACAATATGCACTAAGTATTTTATAATATAGTTCAGTTGGTTAACAATATTTCTTAAGAGAAAGGACGGTATATGTAATGGATATTGAGAAGTTCTGCAGGGAAAATTGTGTGGAGAGGCGAGGAACAGGTACGCTGAAGTGGGACTCCCTCCAGGAGATCTTTGGAGATGCCGAACTGCTCCCGCTCTGGGTGGCGGATATGGAGATCCAGTCACCGGCAGCAGTGAGGGAAGCACTGGTAAAGCGTGTGGAGCACGGCGTGTTTGGCTATGGAAGAGTGGAGGATTCATATTTTGACGCTTTCTTTGCATGGCAGAAGAAGCACCACAATGTAGAGTATGTCAGGGAGAATGTAAGATTTGCCACCGGAGTGGTAGGCTCGCTGTATGCGGCTGTAAGGGCATATACCAAGGAGGAGGCCTCCGTTATCATCTGCCCTCCGGTATACTATCCATTTTACGATGCCATACTGAATACAGGAAGAAAGCTGGTAACCTGTGAACTTGATAACAACAACGGTTACTACACACTGGACTTTGAAAAGTTTGAGAAAGAAATCACTGATAATAAGGTAGAGATGTTTATCCTGTGCTCCCCTCACAATCCTGTGAGCCGGGTATGGTCTGAAGAGGAGCTGGATACCATGTTTGACATCTGCCGCAGACATGGAGTGCTGGTGGTTTCTGATGAGATCCATCAGGATTTTACTTACGAGGGAAAGAAGTTCGTATCCTCCGCCCTGGTTGGGGACGGCAAGTACAAGGATATCCTGATCACCCTCAATGCCGGATCCAAGACATTTAACCTGGCCGGTCTGATCCATTCCCATGTGATCATTTTCGACAAGCAGCTGATGGAGACCTATGATGCTTATATTAAGGGGATCGGCTCTGCGGAAGTCAACCTGATGGGAATTGTGGGCGTGGAGGCCGCTTTCCGTGGCGGAGAAGAATGGCTGGATCATGTAAAGGCATTGATCATGCACAATTATAATTATATGAAGCAGGAGTTTGCAAGGGAGCTTCCCAAGATTGTGGTTACGCCTCTTGAGGGAACATACCTGTCCTGGATCGACCTTCGAGGTTATCTCACAGGTGAGGAGACAGCGGACTTTATCCAGACCAAGTGCCGTCTTGCCTGTGATGTGGGAGAGTGGTTCAGCCTTATGGCGCAAGGGTTTATTCGTATTAACCTGGCTACAGATAAGAAGAATATCGTTACTGCTGTTGAGAGCATTATTAAAAACATCAAGGAAAAGGTGGGGGAATAAATGGCTGTTTATATCAGTATAATCTGTTTTTTAATCTATCTGGGCGTTCTGTTTGTATTGCAGAAAAAAGGCAAATCCTTTAATGTACGTGTAGTGGCCGGTCTGTTCGGCGGTATTATATTTGGTGCGATTTTAAAGACAGTGGCGGATGACGCAGCGGTTTCAGAGAGTCTGCGGTGGATCAGCCTGGTGGGCACCGCATACACCAAGCTTTTAAAGATGATGGTAATCCCGCTGATCTTTGTATCCATTGTGTGTGCTATCATCAACCAGAAGTCAGGCAAGAACCTTGGAAAGATCACGGCCCTTGTACTGGCGATCCTCCTGTCCACAGCCGCGGTTGCAGCAGTGGTAGGCGGCGTTACGGCAACTGCATTTGGCGTCAGCGCAGAGGGACTGGAGATCGGCGAGGCCGAGAGCAAAAAGACATCCCAGCTGGAAGAGAAGGCTCAGGAGGGTATTTCCTTTGAGGATACCATCATTGATATCATTCCTTCCAACCCAATCTATGCCCTGACCGGACAGGGAAATAACGCCACTCTTTCCGTAGTGCTTTTTGCGGCATTCCTTGGAATCGGAGTGATCGGGGTGCGGACCTATGCACCGGAACAGGCGGAGTTTTTCGGGAAGATAATGAACTCGCTAAATACTTTGGTGGTGGAAGTGGTCATGATGATTATTATGCTGACGCCGTTCGGCATTTTCTCATTGATGACCAAGACCATTGCCGGAAGCGATTATACAAGTATCCTGCGACTTGTAACCTTTGTTCTCGCATCCTACACAGCCATATTTGTCATGTTTATCATCCATGGACTGATACTGGCCGCAGTGGGAGTAAGCCCCCTTATCTACTTTAAGAAGGCTATGACAACCCTGATATTTGCATTTACTTCCCGTACCAGTGCAGGAACCCTGCCGCTGACCATCAGGACCCTGACAGATGAGATGGGCGTGGACAACGGAGTTTCCAACCTGGCAGGTTCACTCAGTACTTCCATTGGACAGAACGGGTGCGCGGCTATTTATCCGGCTATGCTGGTGGTCATGGTGGCTCCCGCTGTGGGACAGCCTATTACTCCATCCTTCTTTATACTTATGGTGATCATCATCACCTTTGCGTCCATCGGTATTGCCGGCGTGGGCGGAGGCGCTACCTTTGCGGGTATCACCGTATTATCCGCACTGGGACTTCCTGTGGGTATTGCCGGTCTTCTGGTGGGAATTGAGCCTGTTATCGATATGGCCAGAACAGCATTGAATGTAAGCGATGGCATGGTGACCGGTCTGGTGGCCGCCAAGCTGACTAAGAATATTGATATGAACGTATATAATGACAAATCCGTGAACCTGGAAAAGAAATCCGCCTCAAGCGGGGATTAATGGCAGGGACGGATAACAGAGATCATGAACAGAGATCATGTTCAGGGATCATGAACAGACATAAATGACAGAGGATCATCTGGAAAGGAAGTGTGAACATGGGTAAACGAGTGCTCATAGTTGGAGGGGTTGCAGGCGGGGCGTCCGCGGCGGCCAGAATCAGGCGCCTGGATGCGGATGCGTCCATAACCATATTTGAACGGGGGGAGCATGTATCCTTTTCCAACTGCTCACTTCCCTACTATTTAAGCAGGACAGTGGCGGATAAGGACTACCTGGTGCTGATGACGCCGGAGGGATTTAAGTCCTCCTATGATATTGAGGTGCGTGTGAACAGCGAGGTGTGCATGATCGACCGTACCCTCAGAAAAATACGCGTCAAAGACAGCGTATCAGGCCGGGAATACGAGGAGGCATATGATGAACTGGTGCTTTCGCCCGGATCCTACCCGATCCGTCCGGGGTCCATTGAGGGAGTATTTCTCCCTCATGTGTTCACAGTGCGCAATGTGAATGACATTGCTAAACTGGATCAGTATGTTGCCAGGGAAGAGGTCCGCAGCGTGGTTGTAATCGGCGGCGGTTTTATCGGCCTGGAGGTGGCGGAAAACCTGAAATCAGCGGGAAAGCAGGTGGCAGTTGCAGAGGCTGCCGTCCAGATCATGGCTCCCTTTGACTATGATATGAGCCAGATCCTGCAAAAGGAGCTTTACGACAAAGGGGTGGAACTGGCAGTGGGGGATGGTGTCAAGGCCATCACCCAGGACAAGGTGATCTTAAACTCAGGAAGGGAGCTGCCCTGCGAAGCGGTGGTGCTTTCCATCGGCGTGCTGCCGGAGACAGAACTGGCAAAGCAGGCAGGCCTTAAGATCGGTGAAACCGGCGGGATCATGGTAACGCCGGATTACCGCACCAGTGATCCTCATATCTATGCGGTGGGGGATGCCATTGAGGTTTTCCAGAAGCTGACCCATAAGCCGGTGAAGCTTCCCCTGGCAGGTCCCGCCCTGCGCCAGGCAAGGGCTGCGGCGGATGCCATGTACGGTATAACTAGCAGGAACAAGGGAGTGATCGGCTCCTGCGCCGTTAGGCTGTTTGAGCTGAATGCAGCGGCTACTGGCCTGAATGAACGGACGGCCAAGGCAAATAACATCCCATGTGACTCGGTGTACACCATGTCCATGGATAAGGTGGGACTCATGCCCGGCAGCGCGCCTATGCATTTTAAACTGGTTTTTGAGGTGCCCACAGGAAGGATCCTGGGCGCCCAGGCAATCGGTAAGGGCAATGTGGATAAGCGGATCGATGTGATCGCCGCATTGATCTCCATGGATGGGACATTGGAGGATTTAAAGGATCTGGAACTGTGCTATTCCCCTGTGTTCGGTACGGCCAGGGATGTGGTGAATCTGGCTGCCCTTGTGGGTCTCAATGTGCTCCACGGAGTATTTAAGCAGGTTCATGTAAGTGAAGTGAGGGAACTGGTGGAAAGCCAAGCCTGCATCATTGATGTGAGGGGCAGGGACGAGTTTGAGATGGGACATCTGGTAGGTGCGGTGAACATCCCATTGGGTGAACTGAGGCAGCGGCTGCCTGAGATACCCCATGACAGGCCGGTGTACCTGCACTGCAGAACCAGCCAGAGAAGCTACAACGCCATCATGGCATTAAAGGGCCGGGGGTATGATAATATCATCAACATTTCCGGTTCCTTCCTGGGAATCAGCTGCTATGAATATTTTACAGATGTGACCACTGGGCGGGAGAAGATACTCACAGAGTATAATTTCATGTAAACGCCAAGGGGAATGGGTGTTAAGCTGCAGATTAGAAACTGTGGCTTAGCACCTTTTTATGACTTTGGCAAAAGCATGCAAAGTTAAAAAGATAAAAGATAAAATTTTGGCCAAGCTTTCATAAAATATCTTGCATTCATATTTTTTTTATGCTATACTGTTTAAGCTGTCTGGATTGACGGCAGTTTTAGCATCCGCGTGAGTCAGAACCTTACGGTGAGGGTGCGTTAAACTTGAACAGTGCTGATATCTGTGCGTTCTGGTGACGGCATGAGCCGGCTGCCTGTAATGTACAGAGGCAGATTGGCATACAGGCCGCGGTCGGAAACCGCAACTAATATCAGAGAGGTGAATATCATGAGAGAAGGAATCCATCCAAATTATTACCAGGCAACAGTTGTCTGCAACTGTGGTAATGAGTTCGTAACAGGTTCAACAAAGAAGGACATCCACGTTGAGGTTTGTTCCAAGTGCCATTCATTCTACACCGGTCAGCAGAAGGCTGCTCAGGCTCGTGGACGTATTGACAAGTTCAATCGTAAGTATGGCATGAATGCTAACTAATAGGCAAGAAAAGATGAGGGTTGGGCTTGGCATCAGGCTCAGCCCTTTCTGGTATTACGCCCTGCGGATTTAAGGCGCTTGGCCGATTGATATCTGCGCGGCGTAGTATGGATCTCACAGAAAGGTAAGAAAGGATGAAATATTCGGGAATTGGCGGTCAGGCCGTAATTGAAGGCATCATGATGCAGAACGGCAATGATTACGCCATTGCAGTCCGCAAGCCGGACGGGGATATTGAGGTGAAAAAGGATACCTACGTAAGCATTACCAAGAAGCACAAGTTTCTTGGACTTCCGTTTATCAGGGGTATTTTCAGTTTTATAGATTCCATGGTTGTGGGAATGCGTGCCCTGACCTGGTCCTGCAGCTTTTTTGAGGATGATGAGGAGGCGGAGCCGGGACGGTTTGAGGCATGGCTGGATAAGGTGTTTGGGGAGAAGCTGGAGAGCATACTCATGAGTGTGGTGATGGTATTTTCCTTTGTCATGGCCATCGGCATATTCATGGTGCTTCCCCTGTTCATTGCGCGGATCTGCAAAAGCTTTATTGCCTCGGAGACCGTGATGGCCATACTGGAGGGCGTGATCAGGATCCTTATCTTTATCCTGTATATCAAGCTGGTGTCCAGGATGGAGGATATAAAGAGGACGTTCATGTACCACGGCTCGGAGCACAAGTGTATCAACTGTATAGAACACGGGCTGGAACTGACCGTGGATAATGTAAGGGCCAGCTCCAAGGAGCATAAGCGCTGCGGCACCAGCTTTATCATGATCGTTATGATCATCAGTATCCTGTTCTTTATGGTGATCCGTGTGGACACCATCTGGCTCAGGATCGTCAGCCGTATTGTTCTGATCCCGGTCATTGCAGGTGTATCCTATGAGTTCCTGCGCTTTGCGGGAAGGCATGATTCCAAGCTGGTGAATGTTTTAAGCCGTCCCGGTATGTGGATGCAGGGGCTGACCACCACGGAGCCTGACGACACAATGATAGAAGTTGCCATTGCCGCGGTTGAAACCGTGTTTGACTGGAGACAATATCTGGATGAGACATTTCCGGGCTGGAGAGAGAACAGCAGCAGGGAAGACTGCAAAGGAGCGGCAGGACATGACCATACAGCAGTTGCTATGGCAGGGTGCGCAGATACTGAATAAGGCAGGAGTGCCGGATGAGGCACTGGATGCCAGATATCTTTTGATGGAGGCGTTTCACTTAAATCTGGCGTCCCTGCTGGCAGTAAAGAACAGGGAACTTCCAGAGGATGAGGAAACCCTGGAAATGCGCAGAACATATGAGGAGTTGATCCGCAGGCGGGCCGGACGGATCCCGCTGCAGCACCTTACCGGTGTCCAGGAGTTTATGGGGTTTGAGTTCCTTGTGAACGGGCATGTGCTGATCCCGCGCCAGGACACGGAGACTCTGGTGGAACTGGTGTTGGGGGACAGGCGCGGTAAGGACGGGGCCTGGGGCAGAGATAACGCTTACAACAAAAAGACAGACCTTAACAGGGATACCGCGCTTTTGGACGTGTGTACGGGGTCGGGGTGCATTGCCATCAGCCTGGCTCTCATGGGCGGCTATGGGAGGGTTACGGCCCTGGATGTATCTGAGGAGGCCCTGGCCGTGGCCGGGCGGAACGCGGACCGTCTGCTGGAACCATATAAAGGGGAGTTCAGGCTTGTTCACAGCAACATGTTTGAGGGCCTGGGATCAGAAGACAGATATGATATCATTGTCTCTAATCCTCCCTATATACCCAGCTTGGTGATCGAGGAGCTGGAGCCTGAGGTAAGGGACCACGAGCCCAGGATGGCACTGGACGGGACAGAGGACGGACTGAAGTTTTACCGGATCCTGGCCGCGGAATGTAAGGACCATCTGAATCCGGGAGGCAGTGTGTACATGGAGATCGGATATGACCAGGGGCAGGCGGTAAAAGAACTGTTTGCCGACCATGGATACGGACAGGTGGAAGTGAGAAAAGATATGGCCGGGCTGGACCGTGTGGTGCGGGCGGACTGGGAATAAGAATGGTACGTAACAGGTAAAGTGATTGGATAGAGGCAGGAGAAAACTATGTTTGATAAGTTAGATGATATGTTGATTCACTATGAGGAACTGATGCTGATGCTGGGTGACCCGGCCGTGACCCAGGATACCAAGCGGTTCACCAGGCTGATGAAGGAGCAGGCTGATCTGGCCCCTATTGTGGATGCCTACAAACAATACAAGCAGGCAAAGCAGGATGTGGAGGACAGCCTTGCTCTTTTGGAGGAAGAAAGCGATGATGAGATGCGCGAGATGGCCAAGGAGGAATTGTCCGATGCCAAGAAGCGCATTGAGGACCTGGAGCATGAACTTAAGATCCTGCTGCTTCCAAAGGACCCTAATGATGATAAGAACATCATCCTGGAGATCCGCGCAGGGGCAGGCGGGGACGAAGCAGCACTGTTTGCGTCCGAGCTTTACCGCATGTATTCAGGGTATGCGGACAGCCAGAGATGGAAGGTGGAGATCGTCAGCCTGAATGAGAACGGGATCGGCGGTTTTAAGGAAGTGGTGGCCATGGTGACGGGAAAGGGCGCATATTCCAAGCTTAAGTATGAGTCCGGCGTACACCGTGTGCAGCGTGTGCCGGAGACTGAGTCCGGCGGCAGAATACACACCTCCACTGCAACGGTTGCCGTCATGCCTGAGGCGGAGGATGTGGATGTACAGATTGACATGAACGATATCCGTATCGATGTAATGAGGGCATCGGGCAATGGAGGACAGTGTGTAAATACCACGGACTCCGCGGTCCGTCTGACCCATATGCCCTCCGGCATTGTGATCTACAGCCAGACTGAAAAATCGCAGCTTCAGAACAAGGAAAAGGCCTTCCGCCTGCTCCGTTCCAAGCTGTATGACATTGAACTGGAGAAACGCCAGAGTTCAGAGGCGGAGGAGCGGCGCAGCCAGATCGGAACCGGCGACCGGTCCGAGAAGATACGTACCTATAACTTCCCGCAGGGCCGTGTCACGGACCATAGGATCAAGCTGACCTTGTATAAGATCGATTCCATTATGAACGGGGATATACAGGAGCTCCTGGATAACCTGATCGCGGCCGACCAGGCGGCGAAGCTGGCAAAGATGAACGAAAATTAGGAAGATACCATGAGCAGTTGTATCATCTGCAAATACAGATGCTGAGAGAAGAAAATAAAGTGCCCGAGATTGGTTTTAACAGCTGATATCGGGCACTTTTTATCCTTTCTGTCAATTGAGTCTTCCATGTTTTCAGGGTTCAGCTGACCGGCTCCGCCTTAAAATACTCCATGCAGAAATCTTTAAACAGACGTCCGGCATTGGACATGCGCCGTTTGGTGTCATAAGAAAGGCTGATGGTACGTTCCAGCACCGGGTGGATAAGAGGAATGCACACAATATCGCGGGGGAGCACGGATCCCAGGGTGATCTCAGGAATGATGGAGATACCTACCCCGTGCCGCATCAGGGCCTCATAGGTGGTGCCGTTGTCACATTCCGCAATGATATTGGGCCGGAATCCGGCTTTTAGGCAATAGAATTCCAGATCCTCCTTTCGGTTGGATGCCACAAAGGAATAGGAAGCAGCTTCCTTGAGATGGATGGAGGTCCGGGAGGCCAGGGGATGGTCTTTGTGGACGGCCAGCACAAAGCGCTCGGTCAGTATGGGGATGACGCAGTTGCCCGCCAGGGGAGTGTAGCTGTCATTGGCGGTAAAGCAAAAGTCGCAGTCATACATAAACAGGTGCTCGGCGCGGATATAGTTGCTCAGCTGCAGCTTGATATAGGGATAGCGCTGGTGAAAGGCAATATAAAACTCAGGCATATAGGAAGAGGCTGCCAGCACCAGGAGCTTGATATTGCCAAAGGGTTCGTTGGACAGCTCGCCCACCTCAGACACCGTGTCGTCAATGAGATTGATGCCCTGGTCGATTTTTTGGTAAAAGATCTCTCCTGCGCGGTTCAGGAAAATGGAGCGGTTACGCCGGTCAAACAAGGGGGTGCCCAGTTCCTTTTCCAGGGCAATGATCGTTTTGCTCAGGGCCGGCTGGGAGATCATCAGTTCGGCAGCCGCCTTTGTCATATTCTGATGTTTTGCCACCACACAGAAGTAGCGGAGCTGCAGCAGTTCCATAGTAATTCCTCCTTGTTTGAAGATCTATAACCTATAAGATATGGAAAACATAAATAAACATATATTAGACAGAATTATAAAAATAGTATATACTATTTTTCATAAAATGAAAAGTGGATTCCCGGAAGAGTTGCATTGAGGCAAGGCAGCCTTCCTTTTTTTGAATCCCGGAATTTTAGCTGTTTAAAGTGATAAAATAAGTGAGTGGAGGAGGAGAAAACATGAGTGTGGAGAATTTGCGGAGCGTAATGCACATTGATCCCCTGAAGGATGTGCTGTATTCCATACCGGACAGCGACAATCACGGGGACCTGCTGATTCGTCCCCAGGGTGGGAGAATGGTGAATGAGCTGGGAGATACGGTCTACATCAAGGATGCATTTGTTCCCTATCACGACCACGAGAAGGGCTATGAGACCTTTCTGATCGATGGGGGGTCTGCCGAGGTCTGTATCAACAAGAAGAAATGTATTATTGAGCGGGGTGACATCGTACATATCCGTCCTTATGTAAACCACGGATACCGCTACCTGGAGGAAAATACCATCTGGAGGGAGATGTTCCAGGACATGGACATGTATAACTGTGTGGAGGACAAACATGTGATCCGTACCTACAGCCCGCAGTACTGGGAGGATGAGGAATTCAAAGCCAGGAGATACACCCTGTTAGGAACCCTGTACAGGGAGGATCCTGTTCCGGAGCCGGCCGGCAAATATGACATTCCTGCCGTACGTCCAAGGGGATGGGCCATTGCGGGGTTCGACATGGAGGGGATCCGGCTGAACCTGAAGGTGGGACGCTGGGAGACGGACGGAGTAAAGGAAATCTGGGAACTCCTTCCCCAAAAGGGGCTTCAGATTGAGTGGAATTATCCATATGCGGGAAATGATGTGTATCTGGTTATGGAAGGTTCTGTCCACGTTCAGGCTGACGGCCATGATTTTGTGGCCAAAAAACGGGATGTTATCAATATCCCGCCTTACTACAAGCACACCCTCACCGTGCTGGAGGAGGGGACGCAGATTTATGCCTACAATGTACAGTCCTATCTGATGCATATCATGGAACGCCTCAACGCAGAGAAGAAGCGCTCTCCTGAAAACCTAAAGGACTGGGGCTATGTGGAGAAGATACTGCGTGAGAACAACTGCTGGATTACCGGGATACGGAAAATAACTGTGTAAAGGATGGAAGGGTATGTTCGATTATAAAATATATATAACGCCGGATGATTATATCCATGAACTGGAGGAAAAGGACTGTAAGGATTATCTTTTTATTGCTCCGGTGGGGGAGACGCTGAACAATGAGATGAGTGATGTGTATTATCAGGAAAATGCTTTTGTCCCTTACCATGAGCATAAGAAGGGGTATGAGACATTTGCCATTGACAGGGGCAGCGTGGAGGTTACCATCAATGGAAAGAGAGCCATAGCAGAGACAGGGGACATGATCCACATTGAGCCGTATATGTCCCATGGATTCCGCTTCCTGGAGGAAGGGACCATATGGCGGGAGCTATTTTCAGGCATGAACATGTACGGAGGCATCCTGGAAAAGCAGCTCATAGACAGGAGCTATCCTGAAAAACTCCAGGATGATGCATTTATGGCAGAGTACCGTTTGAAGCACCATACCATGCGTCTGGGAGAGCCTGAGCCGGAGGTGGTGCCAAAGGAGCAGCTGGCGCAGATCCGGCCCAAGGGAGGGAGCATTGCCAGGTTTGTGTTTGACGGCATTGTGTGCAACCAGAAGGTGGGCCGCCATGAGACGGGCGGGGAAAAGGAAGTCTGGGAATTTGTGATGGAAAAGGGGATCTGTGTGGAATGGGACAGCCCTCATCCTGATTGGGACCTGTATGTGGTGAAGGAAGGCCGCGTGGAAGTGACCGTGCTGGGCGGGACCTTTGTGGCAAATGCCCGTGATATCCTGCATTTTCCTCCATATACCAATTATTCCATGAAAATACTGGATCATGGAACCGTGGTCCATGCTTATAATGTAAAGGCACTGGGACTGCGCCTGGCAGAGATCGTGGAGAAAAAGCTGGAAGGACGTCAGGACCTGGTAAACAACTGGGAGGATGTCAGGGAAATATTCCGGCAGAATAACAGCTGCATCACAAAAATCAGCAGGGTTTAGGCGCGGGCCAAAAGCGTCTTAAACAGTTCCTGCTGTCAGCGAAAAGGGGAAGCCTGTATGGGAAAGTATGTTATAAAACGACTGTTGCTGCTGATACCCATTTTATTGGGCGTAAGCTTTATTATCTTTACAATCATGAATATGATTCCGGGGGATGTGGCTTCCCTGGTTCTGGGGGATAACGCCCCGCTGTCCGCCAGAGAGGAGCTGACCCGGGAACTGGGGCTTGATAAGCCCTTCTGGCTGCGGTATGTGGATTATGTGCTCAATGCCCTTCAGGGGAATTTCGGACTATCCTACCGCACCAGGACGCCTGTGTTTACCGAGATATTTTCCAGGTTTCCAACCACTATGAAGCTGGCCGCGGGTGCCATGCTTTTGTCCGTGGCCATTGGAGTGCCTCTTGGGATCTTATCCGCCGTAAAGCAGTATTCTGCCCTGGACGTTATCAATTCCGTCACAGCCATGTTCTTTTCATCCATTCCCGCCTTCTGGCTGGGCCTTTTGTCCATCCTGCTGTTTGCACTGAAGCTGGGGTGGCTGCCATCCAACGGAGCGGACTCGTTTAAGAGTTTTATCCTGCCCATTGTTACCCTGGCCCTGCCCGGGGCGGCGGAGATCCTGCGTCTGACCCGTTCCACCATGCTGGAAGTCATCCGCCAGGATTATATCCGTACCGCAAAGGCAAAGGGAGCCACCAGCATGGTGGTCATATGGAAGCATGCCCTGAAAAATGCGCTTTTGCCGGTCATCACAGTGGCAGGTATGCATTTCGGCGCGCTGTTGGGCGGTTCTGTGATCACAGAGTCCGTATTCGCCATGCCGGGAGTGGGGACACTGGCCATTGACGCGATCCGGAGCAAGGATACGCCGCAGGTAATGGCCGCCGTGCTGATGTTGGCCGCCCTGTTTTGTATCATCATGCTGATTGTGGATCTCCTTTATGCATTTATTGATCCGCGTATACGTTCAAGATACAGTAAGTGAGGGCAGAAGATATGAGTGGAAAAAGTGAAAAAACAGCTGTGAAGCGGAACAGTCCCGCCTATGAGATCTGGAAACGTTTTAAAAAGAATAAGGCAGCCATGCTGGGCCTTGCCATATTTTCCGTCATGGTGATCCTTGCCGTATTTGCGGATGTGATCTGCGACTATGACACCCAGGTGATCGCCCAGAATGTGGCCAACCGTCTGAAGCCGCCCAGCGCGGCCCACTGGTTTGGAACGGACGCCTACGGCCGGGATATCTTTGCCAGGGTAGTCCATGGGGCCAGGATCTCCATTGTCATCGGGCTGGCTGCCACGGTCGGCAGCGTCTGTATCAGCGGGATCCTGGGGTCGATCGCAGGCTATTACGGAGGCCGCGTGGACAATGTTATCATGCGTGTGCTGGATACCTTTCTGGCAATCCCGGGTGAGCTCCTGGCAATGGCCATTGTGGCTTCCCTGGGGCCCAGCATGACCAACCTGCTGATCGCCGTTACCATAGCAAGGATCCCTCCCTTTACCAGGGTGATCCGTTCCTCCATCCTGACCGTGATCGACCAGGATTACATAGAGGCAGCCATAGCCAGCGGGGCCAGGGATTCCTATATCATTGTAAAACACATCCTGCCCAATGCCATGGGCCCCATCATCATCCAGGCAACTATGGGCGTGGGAAGAATGATACTGACAGCCGCGGGAATGAGTTTTATCGGCATGGGCGTTCAGCCTCCCCTTCCGGAGTGGGGTTCCATGCTGGCAGAAGGGCGGGATTTTATGAGGTACTCCCCGTACATTACCCTGTTCCCCGGCCTGGCCATTATACTGACCTCCCTGGCGCTTAACCTATTGGGAGACGGACTGAGGGATGCGTTAGATCCCAAGCTTAAAAATTAAGGGGGGACAGGTATGTCAGATGCATTATTGGAGATCAAAGATTTAAACATTGTATATCAGACTGACGAGGAGACTGTCCATGCCGTAAACCGTATCAGCCTGACGGTACATACAAAGGAAACCCTGGGCCTGGTAGGTGAGACCGGGGCAGGAAAGACTACTACGGCCCTTGCCATTATGCGCCTCCTTCCGGAGCGTATTGGAAAGGTGGAGCAGGGACAGGTGCTTTTTGACGGGGAAAACCTGCTGGATCTAAAGGAGAGTGAGATGCTGTCCGTCCGCGGACAGAAGATCGCCATGATCTTCCAGGATCCTATGACCAGCCTGAATCCTGTGCTCACAGTGGAGGACCAGATCCTGGAAGTGCTTCAGTTCCATAACCACAACAACCTGAGCCGGGCACAGATGGGAAAAAAGGTGGAGGAGATGCTGGAACTGGTGGGAATACCTGCTGCCAGGAAAAACTGCTATCCCCATGAATTTTCCGGAGGTATGAAGCAGAGGGTGGTGATTGCCATGGCCCTGGCCTGCAATCCCAGGCTGCTGATCGCAGATGAGCCCACCACGGCTCTGGATGTGACGATCCAGGCCCAGGTTCTGGGAATGATGGAGGAATTAAAGGAACGGTTCGGTACATCCATGCTGCTGATCACCCACGATCTGGGCGTGGTCGCCCAGACCTGCGACCGGGTTGCCATTATGTATGCGGGTGAGATCGTGGAGCATGGGACCATTGAGGATATATTCACGGGGAAGAGACACCATCCCTACACCCAGGGCCTGTTCGGCTCCATTCCCAGCATGACAGGGGATGCCAAACGCCTGAATCCCATTGCTGGGCTGATGCCTGATCCAACCAACCTGCCCCAGGGATGTAAGTTCCACACCAGATGTCCCCACTGCATGGAAGTCTGCAGGCACAGTCTGCCCCCGGTCTGCAAGGAGGGCACCCATGAGATCGCCTGCCATCTGTTTGTTGGTAAGGAGAATGTGACATCTGACGGAGAGGAGGTTATGCGCATATGAGCCGGAACAGCCAGAATACGCCTTTGATCGAGACAGTCCATTTGAAGAAATACTTTGATACAGGTTCCGGCGTGCTTCATGCAGTGGATGATGTGAACCTGACCATCAGCCCCCAGAAGACCCTGGGTGTGGTAGGGGAGTCGGGGTGCGGAAAATCCACCCTGGGCAGGACCATCCTCAGGCTCACACCGGCCACAGAGGGAAAGATACTGTATAATGGAAAGGATATCCTGTCCTGCAATCCCAACCAGCTGAGGGAACTGCGAAAGGAAATGCAGATTATTTTCCAGGACCCCTATTCCAGCCTGAATCCGCGTATGACGGTCAGCGAGCTGATCGCGGAACCCCTGGTGGTCAACCGGGTGATGAAGAATAAAGCGCAGCTTCGGGAAAGGGTGGCGGAGCTGATGGAGACGGTGGGCCTGGCCCCGCGCCTGGAAAGTGCCTACCCACACGAGTTGGACGGCGGAAGGCGTCAGAGGATCGGAATTGCCAGGGCCCTTTCCGTAAATCCCAAGTTTATTGTCTGTGATGAGCCGGTATCGGCCCTGGATGTGTCCATTCAGGCGCAGATCCTCAACCTGCTGATGGATCTCCAGGATAATATGGGCCTTACCTACATGTTTATTACCCATGACCTCTCAGTGGTGCGCCATATCTCTGATGAGATTGCGGTCATGTATCTGGGGCAGTGTGTGGAGCGGTGTGAGTCAAAGGAACTGTTTGACAACCCCATCCATCCCTATACAAAAGCGCTTCTAGATGCCATCCAGGTGCCTGACATCTCCCTGAGGGGAAAGAGAAAACCCGTTATCCACGGGGAGGTAACAAGCCCCATTGATCCCAAACCGGGATGTCGTTTTGCAACCCGCTGTCCCCTTGCCACTGACGGATGCTGGGGCAGCCCGGTCCCGCTTCGAGAGGTGAGCGCAGGTCATTTTGTTGCCTGTAATCTTATATAGCAGTGAACTCCCGGAGTCTCCCCGGCGCTCATATCTGCGGCTGATTTCCCGCAGGCCGCACACGAATCGGATCAACGTACACACCGTGTACGCCTCATAAATATGGGGTACACAACACAAATAAGGAGGAGAAGTTATGAAAAAGAAAATGTTGAACTGTGCCATTACAGCAGCAGTGCTGGCCTTAACCCTTACAGGATGCGGCGGACAAAAAAGCACGGACGCGCCCGCGTCCTCTGAAAAGACACAGACAGCGGCATCCGGGGAAACCAAGGATTCCCTGACCATTGCGCTGACCAATGAACCCACAACCCTGGATCCACAGCTGGCAGCAGACTCCATCGGAGGCATGATCATCCTCAACCTTCATGATCCGCTGGTGCGCAGGGACGCGGAGGGCAACGTGGTGCCAGGACTGGCGGACTCATGGGATGTGGCGGAGGACGGTTTGTCCATCACCTTCCATCTGCATGAGGGCGTGAAGTTCCAGGACGGTTCCGCCCTGACAGCGGAGGACGTGGCGTTTTCCCTGAACAGGGCCATTGACAAGCCCCAGTCTGAGCTGTACACATCCTTTATGGACAGCGCAGAGGTTGTGGACGAAAACACGGTAAAAGTGAATTTAAAGTATAAGGAGCTGGCAGCGCTCCAGTATCTGACCCAGACTAACAGCGCCATTGTATCAAAGGCATATGTGGAATCTGTGGGTGATGAGAACTACGCTGCAAAGCCAAGCGGAAGCGGTCCATACAAGCTGGTGGAATGGCAGAAGGGAAGCAAGATCATCCTGGAGTCCAACGAGGACTACTATAAGGGTGCGCCGGCCATCAAACACATTGAACTGCGTGTGCTCAAGGAAGCCACCACTGCCATGGTTGCCCTGGAGAGCGGGGATGTGGATCTGGTGCACAATATAGGAGGGCTGGATGTAATGACCGTACAGTCCAACGATAAACTGGGATACCAGGAGACCAACGGCACATCAATCTGGAATCTTGCATTTAATGTAAACGCAGAGCCTTTTAATGACGTAAAGGTGAGAAAAGCCCTGGCTATGTCTGTAAAGCGCGATGATATCATAGCAGGCGCAATGGACGGCGCAGGAATGCCGGCAGAGATCATTCTCACTGACCAGACCACTCCCAACCCGGGCGCGGATACCATTGATACGCCCAAGTATGACCCGGAAGGCGCCAAGGCCCTCCTGGCAGAGGCAGGATATCCCAATGGATTTAAGACCACTATCTCTGTGAGGGAAGATTACACCAAGAAGATCGCCAGCATTGTACAGAGCGAGTGGAAAGAGATCGGCGTGGATGCCGAGATCCAGGTTATGGAACGCGCAGCACTGCTGTCTGATATCAAGGCCGGAAAGCTGGGATGCTATACGGTTGGGAATGTAAGCATGACCCTGGATTCCACCTTCCTTCTGGGAACATTGTCAACTGACAATATCCCGGATTCCAACATGACATTCTACTCCAATCCCGAGTATGACAAACTGGTGGAACAGCAGGCCAATACAGATGACCCGGATCAGCGTTTGGATCTGATCAGGCAGGCTTTGGACATAGAGGCAGAGGACGTGCCCAGGATCAACCTGTTCTATATGGTGTCCAATATTGCCTACAACAAGGATTTAAACTGCAAGGTATGCCCTGCCATGGAAAGCTACAACTGGTCTGAATTTTCCTGGAATTAAACAGAAACCCGGAATGGTCTCAGCAACCATTTTGGACCTTTTATCAGATGCCTGTATTCCTCTGAGGAGTATGGGCATCTTTTTCTGCGCAGGATGGACCCCGGCTGCATTTTGCCGCGAAGGTTGAATCCCGGCTGCATTTTGGGTATACTGAGGGTAATGTCCCATAAAAAAATTATATGAAAATTTGTCTTTGTCTGTAACGAATCCGGGGGCCGTGACACTAATTAACAGAAGGAGGAAATACATATATGGATTCCATGGAAGAAATCTATTTAAAGCACGGAAAAATGATATATGGTTTTCTCTTGACCCGGACACAGGATCCCGATCTGGCGGAGGAGCTGACCCAGGAGACATTTTACCAGGCGGTAAAGAATATTGGTACCTACAAAGGGAAAAGCAGCGTATCCACCTGGCTTTGCGGCATTGCCAGGAACCTGTGGTATGAGCATTTGCGGAAGCAGAAAAAGCATGTGCCCCTGGAGGAGGCAGCAGAGATACCTGTGGATTCTGCTGAAAAGCAGATGTTCCATTCCTGGGACAGCATCCAGATCCTGAGGCTGGTGCATGGGCTGGAGAATCCCATGCGGGAGGTGATGTATCTCAGGCTGGTGGGAAACCTTACATTCGGTCAGATTGGGGAGATTATGGAGAAAAGTGAGAACTGGGCAAGGGTGACCTATTACCGCGGAAAAGAGCGGGTAATGAAGGAGGCGGAAAAATTATGAACCATAAGATACCATGTGAAGTCATAAGGGATTTGCTGCCTTTGTATGCGGATGGGCTGACCAGTGAGGCAAGCGGGCAGGAGATCAGGGAACACCTGGAGCAATGCGGGGAGTGCAGGGAAATGTACCAGCGCATGAAAAAGGATGTGGAAGGAGAAGGCCGGTCCGCCAAGGAGGAGGGGCAGATCGATTACCTGAAAAAGGTAAGGAGGAGAAACGTAAGGAGTGTGCTGGCAGGAGCCGCGGCCGTATTCCTCCTCACTGTCTCTGTGCTGTTTGTAAAACTGTTTATCATTGGGCTTCCTGCGGATTCCTACATGATCACTTACACCAATGTTAATCATGATCGGGTGCAGGTTGGAGGCGTATTCTATAATTCGGCCTCTGTATACAGCCGCTATAAGGTGGTCTCAGGGGCGGACGGAAAGGATAGGCTGGTAATCTATGCATGCCTGGCATCCCCATGGAACAGGAGCGGGTCCTTTAACCTGGATTTAAAGCTTCCCCAGCCGGGCAGGCAGATGGATATCAACGGCATCACTGTGAAGGGGGACGGTACGGTTGTGAGCCGCCTTGCCAATGATCTGTACGCGGCCAGGAATCCCTATGTGGGGAACATGTCGGCCAATGGAAAACTCGCCGGGCTTCTGGGCATAGGAAAGGAGCTGGGAAGCTTTAAAAATGAGCTTCAGACAACAAAAGAGCCCTATGGATGGACCATGAAGTTTGAGGACAGCACATCCAATTCCGCTGTGATGGAAGAAAAGATGCGGGCATATTCCTGTGTGCTCATAGCCCTGACCGGGAATCTGGGGCAGGTTGACTGGACGTACACCGTGGAACTGGAAAGCGGACCCGCCAAGCGCTGCGGCACCATCACGGAGAAGGAGTGTTCCCAGTACGCCGGCGCGCCTGTTAAGTCCTTTGGAGACAGCCCTGAGAAGGTGCAGGAACTTCTGGACCTGATGGGGATCGGGGAGTGAGTGAACAGGCCGGAGGGGGATTTAACGGCCGAATCCGCACAAAAGGCTTGAATAAAAATTAGCAATACTATATAATAATATTATTATAGATGTTGCGGAGGCCGAAATGACAGAAAAGGCAAAGAAGATAACGCTGGATGATATTGCAGCGGAGACAAAGCTTTCAAAGTTTTCAGTGTCGCGGGCAATAGCCGGTAAAAGCGGTGTAAGCAAGGAGACCAGGAAACAGGTGCTGGATGCCTGTGAGCGTTTGGGTTATGTGAGAAAGAAGGCGCAGAACAGCGGTAAAAAGTATGTTTTATTCATTATACCTAAATATGATGCCCAGGATACGGGGTTTTGGATGAAGGTGATGCTGGGGGTGGAGAATGCTCTGGCCCTTATCGGATATTCCCTGCATTTAAAGGTTACATCCGATGTGGAGGACAGCCTGGTGGAGCAGGAGGCGGAGGAAGCGGCAGGGATACTGTTTGCAGGATACAAGAGCCTGTCTTTTGTGGAAAAGGCAGCGGTTTATGACCGGCCTATGATGATCCTGACATACCCTCCCTATAACTTATTTCCCTATGACACCATGCATTTTGCGGACCGGGAGGGCGCCTTCTGCCTGTGCGAACGTCTGATCCGGATGGGCCATACGAGGATCGGCTATTACGGTTCCCTGGAACGGCCGTCCATGAAAAAACGGTTTGACGGAGTCAAGGAGGCAGCTGCCCAGTACGGGGTGGTAATATCCAATATCTGGGATAAAGAAAACTACTTTGAATCCAGTGACCTGGTGCATGAGCTGCAGGATCTAAAAAACAATGGAAGCCTGCCGTCCCTCATTATATGCAGCACGGATACATATGCCCAGTCGCTGATATTCCTGCTGAATAAAATGGGGATTGAAGTGCCCGAGGATGTGTCAGTGACCGGATTTAATAATGATCTGGATGATCATCTTCCCATTCCTCTGACCAGCGTTGGTTTTAACAAAAGAGAGTATGGCAGACTGGTGGTCCATTATCTTATGGACAGGATTGAGAACCCCGGGCTGGCTGTGAGAAGGATTTCCATTGTTCCGCAGCTGGTGCTGGGAGCGACCACAAAGGCAGTTGACTGAGCCGGCTATATCAAGCCCCCTTATCGATCGTAAGAGATTGGTAAGGGGGCTTTTTTGTTAGTCTAACAACTAGAACCTAACATAGATAAAATTAGGTTATATATTAATTTGACATAGGTTAATTATGATGCTAATATTATTGTATAAAAATAAAAAATTAGCTAATTTTTCCCTGCGAGGAGAGGTGCTTTATGGCAAAAATTCCTTTGTTGGAAATAAGAGGATTAAGGAAGTCATTTAACGGAGTCGAAGTCCTTCACTCAGTGGATCTGACACTGGAGAAAGGAAAAGTAACTGCATTAGTCGGAGAGAATGGAGCGGGAAAATCAACCTTGATGAAGATTCTTATGGGAGAGTACCATGCGGATGCCGGTGAGGTCTTTCTGGAGGGGGAGAAGGTGGTGTTTTCCAATCCCCACCAGGCATTGTCAAGGGGAATATCCATGATCTTTCAGGAAATGTCCCCGTTTCCGGAACTTACGGTGGCGGAGAACATGTACGTGGGGCGGGAGCCCCACAAATTTATCTTTATCAGAAAAAAGGAACAGCGGAAAATGGCGGAAGCCCTGCTGGAACGGCTGGGGATCCATTTAGACCTGGACCGCAAGGTAAAGGACCTTACGGTTTCGGAAATGCAGCTGTTGGAAATAGCCAAAGCCATCTCATATGATTCCAAGATTGTGATCATGGACGAGCCCACCTCGGCGCTGACCGACTCGGAGGTCAGGATTTTATTTGCCACCATCTCAAACCTGAAAAAACATGGTGTGGCAATGGTATATATTACCCATAAGCTGGATGAACTGGTACAGGTTGCGGACACGGTCTGTGTACTGCGGGACGGCAATATCATCAGTTCCCGCCCGATCCATGAAGTGGAACAGAATGTCATGATCAGTGAAATGGTGGGGAGGAAGATAGAAAACATATATCCCAGGGTGGAAAAACAGATCGGGGATGTTGTTTTTGAAGTAAGGGGGCTGGAACGAAGGGGAGAATTCCACGATATAAGCTTTACCATCCGCAAGGGTGAGATACTTGGGCTGGCCGGCATGGTGGGGGCGGGGAGAACCGAGGTAGTGTCCTCCATATTTGGGATCAATCCTTATACAAAGGGAAAAGTCCTGTTAAATGGAGAGGAGATCCATATCAGGTGTCCGCGGGATGCCATGAGATATCATTTCGCATTCATACCCGAGGACCGTGCACGTGACGGACTGAATCTTGTGGGGTCTATCCGATCCAATATGTGCCTGACCATCTTAAAGGGAGTCAGCCGATGCAGGGGGATATTTCCGGATAGTAAGGGGGAACGGGATTGTACGGCAAGGATGATCGAGCAGATGAATATTAAGTCCAACAGCCAGGAACAGCCGGTCAATTCCCTGTCGGGAGGGAACCAACAGAAGATCGTGGTTGCAAAATGGCTTTTGACACAGCCTGATATTGTGTTTTTGGATGAACCCACAAGGGGAATCGATGTGGGAGCTAAATTTGAGATCTATCAGCTGATCCAGGAACTGGCAAAGGAGGGGAAGGCGGTTCTGATGATATCATCGGAGATGCCGGAACTCCTGGGCATGTGTGACAGGATCGTGGTTCTTAAGGAGGGGCGCCTTGCTGGGGAGCTGCTTGCGCAGGATGCCACACAGGAAAATATTATGGCCGCCATTGTAAAAGAATAATGTCTGAGGAGCGGGGTTATGTTGAAATCGAAAGATAAGAAGCCGGATATTAAAAAAATTGTTTCAAAAATGGGAATTGTGTTTGTGTTGATCACACTGATCATACTATGGTCCAGTCTGTCCCAGTCCTTTTTCACTGTAAATAATCTGCTTTTGATCATTAAGCAGGTCAGCTTATACAGTATCCTGTGTGTGGGAATGACCATCGTGCTGGTCACAGGGGGAATCGACCTTTCCATTGGATCTATTGTAGCGCTGTCCGCGGTATTTGCAGCCCGCTATTGCTCGGGTGATCATCTTAATATGCCCCTGTATATACCTATTATAATCGCCGTTTTGATCGGCACTGCATGCGGGGTCATCAACGGACTGGGAGTTGCCTATGCAAAGATTCCCCCGTTTATCATGACCATGTGCATGATGCTTGCGGCCAGAGGAGCTGCTTATGTGTACACCAACGCAAAGGCGATCTTTAATCTCAATGAAAGGTTTGTCAATATATCAAACGGTTTTTTGGGAAGGACCTATAATGCGGACGGGATCATAGATAATTATGGAATCCCCTACATGGTTTTTTATTTTGCAGGAGCTGTGATCATCGGAGTATTGATCCTTCATTTTACCACATATGGGCGTAGGATTTATGCGTTGGGAGGCAATAAATCCGCGGCAAGGTACTCGGGTATCAACACGCAGCTCATAGAATGCTCCGCCTATGCGATCAGCGGACTGTGCGCCGGAATCTGCGGCTTTCTGATGGCAAGCCGTATTTCCTCAGGCAATGCCAATTCCGCCAGCGGCTATGAGATGACCGTTATCTCCGCCGCAGTGATCGGAGGCGTTTCACTTTCCGGAGGAGTAGGCACCATGTACGGGGCAATGGTGGGCGTGCTGATCGTGGGTGTTATCAGCAACGGAATGGATATCCTGGGAATTAACACATACTTTCAGCAGATTCTGCAGGCAGTCATCATATTCGTTGCCGTATATATTGATGTGCGTGTAAATGGAAAAAAGAAATAAAAAGCAAAGTGTACTCTGGAAGATTCCAGAAGTACACCCAAAATAAAAGGAGGAAAAAGATGAAAAAATTATTAGCAGTGGCAATGGCGGCAACTATGGTGCTTGGCCTGGCGGGGTGTGGTCAGAAGAATGAACCGGCTCCTGCAGCGCAGGCATCAACTGCAAAGGAGACATCAGAGGAAAAGGTTACAAAACCAGAGGAAACCACAGCAGGTGAATCAGCTCAAACGGAAAAAAGCGATGGAAGCCTGGGAAAAATCTTGTTTCTTCAGACACACAACAACAATTCCTTTATGTCATATATGGGGGAGGTCTTTGTGGAGGTTGCCAAAGAAAACGGATTTGAGTGTGATCACCTTACCGCTGATTCCGATGAGGCAAAGCAGCTGTCCCAGATCGAGCAGGGAATTGCCAGCAAGGAATATGTGGGCATTGTGTGCGACTGTACAGGTGAGGGCGTGACCCTGGGATTTAAAGAGGCTAAGGAAGCCGGTATGTTTGTTATGACGTTACATGAAGGCGTGGAAGATAATACATATGTTGACTGTGTAGTGGCCTGCAGCCTGGCCCAGACCGGATATGAAGCCATCAGCCTGGAAGTAAAAGAACTGGGAGAAGCTTTTAACCTGGCAATTGTAAACGGCTCGGAAGGACATGGCGCAACCGTGGCGATCCGCAAGGGGTATGACAAGGCACTGGCAGAGTATCCCAATATCAATGTGGTGTTTGACGGAGCAGGCAACTGGAACGCAGAGGATGCCATGGCATTGACAGAAACCTGGTTTTCATCAGGGACCAAGATTGATGGCGTGGTGTGTATGAATGATGGTATGGCTACTGGTGTACGGCAGGTTATGAAAGACAACGGAGTGCTTGGAACCCTGCCCATTTATTCAAATGACTGTGAGCTGGATACGCTGGATGCGATCGAAGCAGGTGAACAGAGAGGTTCCTTTGATATGAACGCGCAGTCACAGTGTGAGGCGGCAGTGGAGGCAATGAAGACCCTGGTAACAGGCGGAACATTGAAGGAAAAGGAAATCTATGTGGATCCGCTGCTGGTAACAAAGGAAAATCTTCAGGAATACCGCGAGAGCCATGGCGGGAATTATTAATACCAAATAGGACAAACAGCATGAAAAAGACGATCTTGATGTTGGGGACATTTGACTCCAAGGGAAAGGAATTTGATTATCTGTACCGGGAACTTGAGAGAAGGGGAGCGGACATAATTGCCATGGATGTGGGTATATTTGAACCTGTGGGTTCGTTCCCTGTCCGGATAGCGGCGCAGGAGGTAGCTCTTGCAGGGGGTGTGCCCCTGGAAGAACTGAGGAAAAAGGGGGACCGCGGCTGGGCCATGAAGATCATGTGCCTTGGCGCCCGTAAGATCGCGGTGGGATTGGAGGCGGAACATTCCATCCAGGGTGTGATCGGTATGGGGGGAGGCGGAGGAACATCCATTGCAGCCACAGCCATGCAGGGCCTTCCCTTGGGGTTCCCCAAAGTGTGTATTACTACACTGGCGTCAGGGGATACAAGGGAGTATGTGGGTACCAAGGACATTGTGCTGTTCCCGTCCATTGTGGATATCTGCGGGCTGAACCGTTTTTCCAGGATGATCATATCAAGGGCAGCCGGAGCGGTCTGGGGGATGATGCAGTATGATTTTATACCGGATGGGAACGATAAACCCATTATCTGTATTTCTATGTTTGGAAATACCACTGCCTGTGTGGAAAAATGTGCTGCCCGTTTGGAAGAAGCCGGGTATGCGCCCATCATCTTCCATGCCACGGGCAGCGGCGGGCGTTCCATGGAGGAACTGATTATGGGCGGGCACTGCGCCGCATGTCTGGATATCACCACCACGGAATGGGCGGATGAGATCTGCCATGGAATTCTGTCCGCAGGGCCCCAGCGTCTGGATGGCCCAGCAGCTGCCGGGATTCCCCATGTGATCGCTCCGGGATGTCTTGACATGGTCAATTTCGGATGCCGGGACACTGTCCCTGAAACATACATAAAAGCAAAGCGCATATTTTATGAGTGGAATCCTATGGTAACCCTTATGAGAACCGATAAAAAGGAAAATGCGGCCCTGGGGAAAATACTTGCGGAAAAGGCCAATAAGTCTGACTCCCCTGTTGCCTTTATCCTTCCTCTGAAAGGTGTATCCATACTGGACGGAGAGGGGGAGGCGTTTTGCGATTGGGAAGCAGACCGGGTTTTGTTTGATGCGATCCAACGCAGTGTACATAAAGACATTCCTGTTGTTAAGGTGGATGCCAATATCAATGATGATTTGTTCGCTGAGCAGGCAGTTAAGCTGCTGCTTAAGATCATGGATCATAATAAAACTGATTAAGGAAAGGAAGTAAAATAGTATGATAATTAGACGAGAGGAAATACTTCGCAGGCTTCGCCGAAATATCAGTGAAGGGCGCCCCATTATTGGCACAGGGGCAGGTACGGGAATCAGCGCCAAATTTGAGGAGGCAGGAGGAACGGATTTAATTATTGTATATAACTCCGGGCGGTACCGAATGGCGGGCAGGGGGTCAAGCGCCGGATTGCTGGCTTATGGGGACGCCAACCAGATTGTGATGGACATGGCGGGGGAGATACTTCCAGTGGTTAAAGACACACCGGTCCTGGCAGGAGTTAATGGAACGGACCCGTTTAAGGATATGACCTGCTTCTTGAAAAAAGTACGGGATGTGGGTTATTCAGGGGTCCAAAATTTCCCCACAGTAGGCTTGTTTGAGGGAAGGATGAGACAGACCTTTGAGGAGACTGGGATGAGCTACAACCTAGAGGTAGAAATGATTCGTATTGCCCACGAAATGGATTTATTTACAACGCCATATGCATTTAACCCTGATGAGGCGGTCAGGATGGCAAAGGCCGGTGCGGATGTGATCGTAGCACACTGCGGCTGTACGGTGGGCGGCTCCATTGGGGCCGAGTCCATTATGGATCTGGATATTGCGGTAAAGACCGTACAGGAAATACATGATGCTGCAACATCTGAGCGCAGCGATGTCATAGTCCTCTGTCATGGAGGGCCGATTTCCAGTCCCGAGGATGCCAAATATGTCCTGACCCACACAAAGGGGGTCCATGGCTTTTACGGCGCGTCCAGTGCGGAGCGTCTGCCGGTGGAAGTGGCCATCAAGGGTCATATTGAGAAGTTTAAAGAGATTACTTTTTGATTGAAAACCGGTTAACCGGACAGAGGAGGCGCTTTGCCCTTAAAAGGGAAAGCGCCTCTTTTTGTGGAGGAAGGCTGCCGCCTTACAATTTTATGAATAAATTTGCAGTGTTACATAAAACGGGGTATAATCCTTTGGAAATGAGATACTATACAGTGATGATCCCGAGAACTGTTTGAAGGGATATGGACAAAGGAGAAAGAAAATGAGGAGAAAAGTTGCAGTTTTACTTACAGCGGTGTGCATGCTTTTTACAGCGTGCTCACCTTCAACGGCCGGCGGGGACAGATTGGCCCGGACCACAGAGGAGGATCAGGCAAATGACGCCGCCGCAGCAAATAACACGGAGGAACCGTCCGCTGAGAACCGGGCCGATGCCGCTGCGGCCGATGACACTGACAAAATGTTCAGGATCTCAGGTATTCACGAAACGGATGCCAGGGATATGTTCAGGAAGTTTGTTGGCCATATAACTGCGGACGAAAAGGAGGAGGCCAGCGCTATGATCCGTTTCCCCAGAAAGATCGTGTTCCCTGACAGGGAGATAGAGGTACAGGATGCAGAACAGTTTCTGGATTACTATGACCAGGTGTTTACGGAAGACTTCAAGGAACGGCTGTCCAGGGATTTGGATGGCGAGCTGTTTGGCAATTACATGGGAGTTGCCCTGGGGAACGGTGAGGTGTGGCTGATGTCCTCTGAGGGTACGATCCGGGTGGAGACCATTAACAATGGCGGGGAGTGCAGTGTCCTCTATCCGGGGGAGCCGGGAGTACAGCCGGAATGACCGGGATGGAATAATATTAAGTCTTCCTGAATAATAACGAAATATTTATCAGTTTATTTGAAAAAATAAAGATAGTATGGTATATTGGACAAAGAAAAATAGAGCGAATGAGGTATGGGCACTGCTCATAGCGAAGGAGGAAAAATGAAAGGGATTATACTCGCCGGAGGAAGCGGGACACGTTTGTATCCTCTGACCAAGGTAACCTCGAAGCAGCTGCTTCCAATTTATGATAAACCAATGATCTATTATCCGCTGTCAGTTCTTATGAATGCAGGGATCAGGGATATCCTGATCATCTCCACTCCGGATGATACACCGCGTTTTGAGGCACTGCTGGGGGACGGGCATCAGTTTGGCATTCGTTTGTGCTATGCGGTGCAGCCCAGCCCGGACGGACTGGCTCAGGCATTTATCATCGGGGAAGAGTTTATTGGCGGCGATTCTGTGGCCATGGTACTTGGGGACAATATTTTCCATGGACAGGGGCTTACAAAGCGACTGCGTGCGGCCGCGGCTAAAGAGACAGGGGCAACTGTGTTCGGTTATTATGTGGACGACCCTGAGCGGTTTGGCATTGTGGAGTTTGACAAGGACGGAAAGGCTGTGTCCATTGAGGAGAAACCCGCCCGGCCAAAATCCAATTACTGTGTGACCGGCCTTTATTTTTATGACAACCGGGTGGTGGAGTATGCCAGGAACTTAAAGCCTTCAGCCAGAGGTGAACTGGAGATCACGGACCTGAACCGCATTTACCTGGAAAACGGAGAGCTGGATGTGATCCTGCTGGGCCAGGGCTTTACCTGGCTGGATACGGGAACCCATGAATCCCTGGTGGAGGCCACCAATTTTGTGAAGACAGTGGAAACCCACCAGCACCGCAAGATCGCCTGTCTGGAGGAGATCGGATATCTCAGGGGCTGGATCACCAGGGAACAGGTAATGGAAACCTATGAGGTCCTTAAAAAGAATCAGTATGGAAAATATTTAAAGGATGTTCTGGATGGCAAATATGTGGATAAGATCCATCCCCAGGATATCTAAAGGGACGGACGATCCAAAGCGTTCGCAACAAGGAGGAAGCATAAGATGAAGATCATCGTAACCGGCGGTGCCGGTTTTATTGGAAGTAACTTTGTACACCATATGGTGAACCGGTACCCGGATTACCAGATCATCAACCTGGACCTGCTGACTTATGCAGGTAATCTGGAGAACTTAAAGCCGGTAGAGGACAAGCCTAACTACAAGTTTGTAAAGGGTGATATTGCCGACAGGAGGTTTATCTTTGACCTGTTTGAAAAGGAAAAGCCGGATGTGATCGTTAACTTTGCGGCGGAAAGCCATGTGGACCGCTCCATTACGGATCCCGAGAGCTTTGTAAGGACCAATGTTATGGGAACCACCACACTGTTGGACGCATGCCGCACCTATGGCATTAAGCGTTACCACCAGGTGTCCACTGATGAGGTGTACGGCGACCTGCCTTTGGACAGGCCCGACCTTTTCTTTACCGAGGAAACGCCTCTTCACACATCCAGTCCCTATTCCTCATCCAAGGCCGGTGCCGACCTGTTTGTGCTGGCTTACCACAGGACCTACGGACTGCCGGTGACTGTTTCGCGATGCTCCAATAACTACGGCCCTTATCATTTTCCCGAAAAGCTGATCCCTCTTATTATCAGCCGTGCCCTGGCGGATGAGGAGCTTCCGGTATACGGCACCGGCGAGAATGTAAGGGACTGGCTTCATGTGGCGGACCACTGTGAGGCCATAGACCTTGTGATCCATAAGGGACGGGAAGGTGAAGTATATAATATCGGCGGACATAATGAGCGCACCAACCTGGAAGTGGTCAAGACCATACTGAGGGCTCTGGACAAACCGGATAGCCTGATCAAGTTTGTCACGGACCGTCCTGGACATGACATGCGTTATGCTATTGACCCAACTAAGATCGAGACAGAGCTGGGCTGGAAGCCGAACTATAATTTCGATACAGGAATTGATCAGACCATAAAATGGTATCTTGAGAACCAGGAATGGTGGAAGAATATTTTAAGCGGTGAGTACAGCAATTATTTTGATAAGATGTACGGCAGCCGCCTGTAAAGCTGTGCAGAACTGTGTAAAACTACGCAGAACCGTGCAGAAACTGTATTGTTGGAATAGTTACCAATATAGTTGAATGTTGTGGATGTGGCTGACGGAGGACATGAACGCCCGGGAAAGATTTCCCAAAGGGCGTACCGGTTTTCTGCCAGCCTTTATTAAGAACGGAGGGAATTGTATTATGAAAGTTCTTGTAACAGGTGTAAAAGGGCAGCTGGGATATGATGTGATGAACGAACTGGCTTCACGGGGGATTGAAGGCATTGGCGTGGACGTGGAGGAGATGGATATCACTGACAAGAAAGCCTGTGAAACCGTGATTTCCGATGTAAAACCAGACGCAGTTATCCACTGCGCAGCATATACTGCAGTAGATGCTGCTGAAGATAACCTGGAACTGTGCCGCAGGGTCAACGCTGAGGGGACCCGCAATATCGCCAAGGTTTGCAAGGCACTGGACATCAAGATGATGTATATCAGCACGGATTATGTGTTTAACGGGGGCGGTGAGCGCCCGTGGGAGCCGGATGACCACAGGGAACCGCTCAATGTCTATGGCCTGACCAAGTACGAGGGTGAGATCAGCGTGGAGCAGAACGTGTCCAAATACTTTATTGTGAGGATCGCCTGGGTATTTGGGGTTAACGGTAAGAATTTCATTAAGACAATGCTGCGCCTGGGGAAAGAAAAGGGTGCGGTAAGCGTGGTGGACGATCAGGTGGGTTCCCCTACCTATACCTATGATCTGGCCCGCCTTCTGGTGGATATGATACAGACAGACCGCTATGGCCGTTATCATGCCACCAATGAAGGGCTGTGCAGCTGGTATGAATTTGCCTGCGAGATCTTCCGTCAGGCCGGTATGGACCGGGTGAAGGTGACGCCCGTGGACTCGTCCGGATTCCCGGCCAAGGCAAAGCGCCCTCAGAACAGCCGTATGAGCAAGGAAAAACTGACGGAAAATGGATTTGACAGGCTGCCGGCCTGGCAGGATGCCCTGGGCCGTTACCTGGAGACTTTAAAAGAGAATGGTATGATGTAGTACCGTAATTTATATAAGACAGTGCCGGGGGAATATGACAGCAGCCAAAAAAGAGACAGGGAGGAATTAAGAATCAATGGGTAAATATTTTGGTACGGACGGTTTCCGCGGGGAAGCCAATGTGGATTTGACAGTGGAACATGCCTACAAAGTGGGCCGTTTTCTTGGATGGTATTATGGACAGAAGACTCCGGATGAGAGATGCCGGGTCGTCATCGGAAAGGATACCAGACGAAGCAGTTATATGTTTGAGTATTCCCTGGTTGCAGGCCTTACGGCTTCCGGCGCAGATGTGTATCTGCTCCATGTGACCACAACCCCCAGCGTGTCCTATGTGGTGCGCACCGAAGGTTTTAACTGCGGCATTATGATCTCCGCCAGCCACAATCCATTTTATGACAACGGTATAAAAGTTATCAATGAAAAGGGTGAAAAGCTGGAGGAATCAGTAATCCTGGAAATCGAAAAATATCTGGACGGGGAGATGGGCGAGATCCCTCTGGCCAGGAAGGAAAATATTGGCCGCACCGTGGATTTTGCCGCAGGCCGCAACCGCTATATCGGCTACCTGATCTCCATTGCCACCCGTTCCTTTAAGAATATGAAGGTGGCCCTGGACTGTGCCAACGGCAGCGCCTCCGCCATTGCTAAGAATGTATTTGATGCATTGGGCGCAGAGACCCACGTGATGAACAATGAGCCCAACGGCCTGAATATAAACACGGACTGCGGTTCCACCCACATCCAGTATCTCCAGAAGTTTGTGACAGACAACAAATGCGACCTGGGATTTGCCTATGACGGTGACGCGGACAGATGCATTGCAGTGGATGCCATGGGAAATGTGGTGGACGGCGATGTGATCATGTACATCTGCGGTAAGTATATGAAAGAGCAGGGAACCTTGTTTGACAATACGGTGGTCACCACCATTATGTCCAATTTCGGCCTTTATAAGGCATTTGAAAGGGAAGGCATCTCCTATGTGAAGACAGCTGTGGGCGACAAGTATGTGTATGAAAACATGGCGGCTACAGGCAACTGCCTGGGCGGAGAGCAGTCCGGACATATCATTTTCAGCAAACATGCCACCACAGGTGACGGGATCCTTACATCTCTGAAGGTGATGGAGGTAGTGCTGGAGAAAAAGCAGCCTCTGGATAAGCTGGCGTCAGAGGTTGAAATCTATCCTCAGGTACTTAAAAACGTGCGTGTAAAGGATAAAAAGGAGGCCCAGGATGACGGGGCTGTCCAGGCAGAGGTTGCCAGGGTGGCTGAAAGTCTGGGCACTGACGGCAGGATCCTTCTGCGCCAGTCCGGTACGGAACCGGTGGTGCGCGTTATGGTGGAGGCCCCGGCTCTGGATCTATGTGAAAAATATGTGGACCAGGTCATTGACGTGATGAAGGGCCAGGGACATTGTGTGTAAGGATACGGACTTGATATGGGCTGTGGCAGTCTGCTGTTTTAGCGCGGGCTGCGGCAGCCTTTTTCAGCCTAACTCCCTGAATATGGTGGAAAACAGCATCTATTTATAAAACAGAGGAATGAAAGGTATAACTATTGAGAATAGCAGAGAAATGTATCTGTATTGTCAGATATTTTGAAATATGCTATAATAAGTTAACGTTGCGAAAAAGAACAACGATTTTAAAAGTAAAGGAATGATGTGAAGTGGGGCTGAATCAGTAAGAGTAGTACTGTTCATCGTCCGCCGTTACGGTGTAATTGAGCGACTGCCCGGTACGGGCTGAGGAAGAATACCGTAGGATTGGCATGCTGCAATTAAACTGATGAACAGAATGGAGGAAATGTTATGTTAAATTATAAGAGATATAAGAGAGTCCCTGTTGTAGAGTTTCCGGAGCGCACCTGGCCGGGCAAGGAGATTATGAAGGCGCCGGTATGGTGCAGTGTTGACCTGAGGGACGGAAACCAGGCCCTGGTAGAGCCCATGGTGGTGGAAGAGAAGGTGGAGATGTTTAATCTTCTTGTGAAACTGGGCTTTAAGGAGATCGAAGTGGGCTTTCCCGCTGCTTCGCAGATAGAATATGACTTTTTACGCACACTGGTTGAGCGCAAGCTGATCCCGGATGATGTGCAGATACAGGTTCTTGTACAGTGCCGTGAACACCTGATCAAGAGGACGTTTGAGGCATTGGATGGAATTAAGAAGGCGATCGTACATATTTATAATTCCACCTCCACCTTACAGAGGGATGTGGTATTCCACAAGGACAGGGAAGACATAAAGGATATTGCTGTGATCGGCACCAAGATGGTCCAGCGGTATGCGGCTGAGTGCGACACCCAGATCCGCCTGGAGTATTCTCCTGAGAGCTTTACTGGCACGGAACTGGAATTTGCCCTTGATATCTGTACGGCTGTTCAGGAAACCTGGGGCGCCACCAAGGAGAATCCCATTATCATCAATCTTCCGTCCACGGTTGAGATGACAACTCCCAATGTGTATGCGGACCAGATCGAATGGATGAATACACATTTTAAGAACAGGGAAAGCATTATCTTAAGCGTACATCCCCATAATGACCGCGGAGAGGGTGTTGCGTCCACGGAACTTGCCCTTTTGGCAGGAGCGGACCGTGTGGAAGGAACTCTGTTCGGTAACGGAGAGCGCACCGGTAATGTAGATATCCTGACTGTTGCCTATAATATGTTTTCACAGGGCATTAACCCTGAACTTAATATTGAGAATATCCGTGAGATCGCAGAGATCTATGAGCGCTGTACCAAGATGGATATTCCGCCCAGACATCCCTATGCGGGCAAGCTGGTGTTTACTGCATTTTCCGGTTCCCATCAGGATGCCATCAACAAGGGCATGCAGGCTCTTCACGAGAGGAACGGGGAGTACTGGGAGGTGCCTTACCTTCCCATCGATCCCAGCGATATCGGCAGGGAGTACGAGCCCATTGTACGAATCAACAGCCAGTCCGGCAAGGGCGGCGTAGCTTTTGTAATGGATACCTTCTATGGCTTCAAGCTTCCAAAGGGAATGCACAAGGAGTTTGCGGATGTGATCCAGAAGATTTCCGAGCAGCAGGGTGAGGTTGCGCCTGAGCAGATTATGGAGGAATTCAAGAAAAGTTATCTGGATCGCAAGGAACCAATGCATTTCAGGAAATGCCGTATTACAGATACAGAGACAGGGGATGGCGAGTTTGCAACACTGGCTAAGGTCACCTATATGGATCATGGTATTGAGAAGACCTTTGAGGGCGTTGGAAACGGACCCATCGATGCGGTTCAAAGAGGTATGGAGGATGCCCTTGGCATCCAGATCAAGGTTTTGGACTACAGCGAGCATGCACTGGCATCCGGTTCCGGGGCAGAGGCTGCTTCCTATATCCATCTGGTAGACCAGACCACTGGCAAGGCCACTTATGGCGTTGGCATCAGTTCCAATATCACAAGGGCCTCCATCCGCGGCATATTCAGCGCCGTGAACAGATTATTCTATTAAATACAGGACCAGCTACAGGATCAGACATAGGAATTGAGGTCAGGGGACCGGTATCTCCCAGGGGAGGCCGGCCCTCTTTTTTGTAATTTTCCTTTTCATACAGGGTAATTGCTGGTACAATAATAAAATCAGCTAAATTTGGAATACGAACATAGAATAGGAGACTCACAGCAGATGAACGGAATCAAACTAGTAAAACACGGGGCATTGTCAGTCCGGGAGATGGCATTTTGCGGTTTATTTACAGCGCTGATCGCAACCGGGGCATTTATACAGATCAACATACCGGTGCAGCCCTTTCCCATGCATTTCACCCTGCAGTTTTTCTTTGTGCTGCTGGCGGGATTCCTTTTAGGTCCGCGGCTGGGTACCCTCAGTGTCTGTATCTATCTGGCAGTGGGTCTGGTGGGGGTTCCCATTTTTGCCGCAGGAGGAGGCCCGGCCTATCTGGTCCGGCCCACATTCGGATTCCTCCTGGGATTTGCCTTTGCCTGTTATGTGACGGGCAGTATTGCCAGGCTTTCCCAGCGGACAACCGTAAGATGGTATCTGTTTTCCGCTTTCTGGGGCATGATCGTCATGTATTTGTCCGGAATGTTTTATTTTTATTTTATCAGCAATTTTGTCATCCATATGCCTGTAACCTGGAAGCTGGTGTTTATCAACTGTTTCCTGCTGACCGTGGGCGGTGATTTCATATTATGCGTCATGGCAGCAGTGCTGGCAAGGCGGCTTAAGCCCATTGTCCGGATGTTTGACTGACCGGCGAAAGATGGGACAAAAAGGGGGAAACATTAAAATGCTGCCACAGGCGGGATATAAACCGCTTATGGCAGCATTTTTGCGTGGTATTTTTGCATGGTACACCAGACGGTGTACGTTCCGGTTGTTATAAGGCTCCAATCCTGGCGGGATTAAGGCCCGCCGGACTGCCTCCCGGGTCAGGAGGCAGGTTTGGCACTGGGTGAGGAGGCAGGCTTGGCGCCGGATTGTTTGAATTCCAGGTTGTCAAAGGAGAAGGCAGCGCACACGCCGGAGCTGTCCTCCATATAATCCATGGACACCCTGTCCCCTGGCTGGGTCAATGCCAGTTCATTGCTGAGTTCATAGGATACGGTGAAAATGTGGTCCTTTTGCTCTTCCAGGATCACCTTGTAGGTGATGGTGTCGTCAATGGTCTCGCTGGCGATCCGCAGCACGGTTCCCTTGATGGCGGATGTGGCCTGACCTGTGGAAATGTTGCTGTTGGCAGTGCCCTGGACCTGACGGAAATTGCGCAGAGCGCTGTCAATGGTCTCTCCGGTACCCACATTGGTGTAGTTGGAAACAGACACAAATGCATACTGCTTGATCAGGCCCGCATTGTCCTTAAGGGTCATAAAATAGGTGGGCTGTCCGTCCATATTGATGATCATGGGGAAGGAGGCTCTGTATCCGTACTGCTGAACCTTGCCCTCGGCTGAACTCTGGGCAGCCATCTCCGTGGCGCCGCTCATCTGGTAAATATTAGATTCCTTTGTGACCATATCCACCAGGATAAAACCGATGGCGGACTCATCGGAGCCCACACTGGTAAGACCCGTAAACAGGTAACAGCGGGAGCCGTTGTAAATGATGATATCACCCTGGCTGGGGCGGAATTTATCCTGGTTGGAGAAGTTGAAGATGCCATGGACATACATACCCTGGTTCTGTATCTGCTCCATCACAAAGCGTTCAGGCTGCACGCGGTCTACCCATTCCGGCAGACTGTCAATGGTGTAATGGGTTGTCTCACCTGTGGTGGCATTGACTGTCAGCACTCCGGTGGCCTCGGGCAGATTAAAGAGCCAGCGGTTTTTATAAGTGGAAATGACCCAGTAGGGCACGCCGTTATCGTCCAGCTCAAAGGAGTAGTCCGTCAGCCCTTTAAAAAGTCCGCCTCCAAATAAGCGCACATGACGATTCAAGTCATCCAGGATATAGGCGTTTGCCTGGTACTTGATCTTGTGGTCCGTTACCAGGGTGACATCGCTGACATCACTGGCCGATACCACAATGTATCCCGCAGAGCCGTCCATGTTCTTAAGCCATTTAAAGAAGCCGGAGTGCTCCAGGGGAACCACCCATACCAGCTTGTCATTCACCTTCTGGATCACAGGGGTGCCCAGTACCACCTGGCTGCCCAGTCCCGGGTTCTCACCCACCTTTTTGTCAGCCAGTTCCTTGGCCAGACTCTTGTCCACAATGGGGAGCTGGTTTAAGGCCAGGGGCTGGACCGTGTCCGTAAATTCCGACACCACCGGTGTTCCCAGCTGGTCGCGGTATGCCTTGTAGTTGAACAGGGGCATGGATAGCACGGTCGCTGCAAAATACAGGACCCACAAAATGGCCAGCAGGACAAAACCTGTCTTGTAGCCTTTTACGCTTTTGTCAAGGGTTATCTGGGGACGGTAAAATTCATTGCTGGTAATGCGCAGGCTTCCAAGGGCCACGAAGAAATTCAGCACCACATAACAGCTGATGATAAAGCACCAGGAAAATGCACCGTCAGGGTACAGGGGGTTTAAGTTTGGACCCTGGAAGATGATCAGCGCCGCAAAGACGAGGGTCAGAACCAGGTTCAGTAAAAACTGAGTCTTTTTTTTCATGTGTTTCCTCCATAATTTTAACGACTTTTTAACAAAGGTCTTACTATTGATTATATAACATGCTGGAATAATTACAAGGGGGAATGGATGGTATGTAGTGCAAAGCCATACCGGATGACCATAAAAAATGCTTTGCAAACCTGCCGGTCAGTGATAAGATGTTATAAAAAGTAAGCAGCAGGAGGCCCGTAAGGCTTGAGAAGGACAATAGAGACACCACATAAATATAAGATGATATTCAGTGATATTGACGGCACATTATTAGACAGCAGCCATCAGGTGCCGGAGGAGACCCGGCAGGAGATCCTTAAACTGGAGCGGGAGGGAGTCCCGTTTATCCTTGTTTCAGCCAGGATGCCGGATGCCATGACCACCATACAGGACCAGATTGGAAACAGTGCTCCCATGGTGTGCTACAGCGGAGCGCTGATCCGGGATGAAAGGGGTGAAAACCTGTACAGCTGTCAGATGGACCTGGGTGTGGCTATGGAAATCAAGGAACTGTTGGACAGGGAGTATCCACGGATCTGCTGCAATACCTACGGGGGCAGCAGATGGGTGGTGGATGATGATAAAAATCCCTGGGTGATGAAGGAGGAAGCCATCACCGGCCGCAAAGCGGAGCGCGGCGATATGAAGGTTGTATTTACAGCAGACCAGGGGATCCATAAGTTCCTGCTCATGGGAGACCATGAGGAGATAGAACGGCTGGAGGGATGCCTTAAGAGAAAATATCCCCGGCTTTCCATTGCCACCTCCTCACCTGTGTATATGGAAGTGATGGACGGAAAGGTAAAAAAATCAGAGGGGGTGCGATTTCTGTGCAGCTATTTCGGGGTAGGGATGGATGAGGTGATTGCCCTGGGGGACGGATGCAATGACATGGACATGCTTCAGGCTGTGCACAACAGCTATGCCATGGCCAATGCGTGTGAAGAGGTGAAGCGAAGCGCCGCCCATGTAACCCTGGACAATGACCGCCAGGGGCTGCTGGCGGTTCTAAAGGAGAATTTCAGATGAAATTAAGTTCCAATGCCCTCAAATGGATCGCCATGGCTGCAATGCTGACCGACCACATAGGCCTAGTGCTGTTTGAGTATCTGTACGTATATAAAGGCCCCCTTCTGGGGTACTGCCCCCTGCTGCAGACGCCCTGGGAGAATGTGGTGGGTATTGTTGGATATACCATGCGGGTGGTGGGAAGAATCTCATTTCCGCTGTACTGCTTTTTGCTCACAGAGGGATTCCTCCACACCCGCAGCTGGAGAAAATACTGGCTGAGGCTGATGGCCTTTGCCCTGATTTCAGAGATTCCCTTTTCACTGGCTGTATTTGACATGTGGGTCGGTTCCGTAAGGAATGTGTTCTTTGAGCTGGCCACCGGTATCCTGATGCTCCAGGGCTTTAGAATGGCACAGCGGTATTATGACCTGAGAAGGAATGTCTGGATGCTGCTTGTATTTTGCGCAGCCAGCGCAGCAGCCTGGCTGGGACAAATGGATTACGGGGTGGAAGGGATGGTCCTGATCGCAGTTTTCTATTTCCTGAGAGAACACAGGACAGCCCGGGCGGGTGCGGGCGGACTGGTCGCATTCACAGGCAGCTGGGAAAGCTGCTTTGGGTCAGGAGCCCTGTCAGCGGTTTTTCTGCTGCTTTATAGCGGGGAAAAGGGCGGACAGGGAAATAAATATCTGTTTTATTGTTTTTATCCCCTGCACCTGCTGGTGCTGTTCCTGATCCGCAGGTACGCACTGGGGATCATGTGAAACACCCCGCGCAGGAGTGTTTCAAAGTAAGAAACCCTAATATGGGACAGAGAGGTTATCATGGCTAAAACAAAATATGACCATATTTATACACAGCTGAGAAACAGGATCGAAAGCGGAACCTATCCTTATCAGGACCTGCTTGCATCGGAGCACACCCTTATAAAGGAGTTTGACTGTTCCAGGAACACGGTGCGCCGGGCCATAGGCCGGCTGGCGGATGAGGGATATGTGCAGAGCATCCACGGAAAAGGGGTGCAGGTGATCTATCAGCCCCAGGAGCAGTCTGAATTCTTCCTGAGCAATATTGAGAGCATGAAGGAGGCTGTGGCCAGGAACAAAAAGTCCTATACCACCCAGGTGGTATGCTTTGCAGAACTGACTGTGGATGAGAAGATACAGGTGCGGACCACATTTCCATTGGGGGAACAGATCTACTATATCCAGAGAGTGCGTTACATTGACGGGGAAGCCCTGATCATTGACCATAACTATTTCCTGAAATGTGTGGTGAAGTCCCTGACCCCGGAGATTGCACAAAAGTCCATCTATGAATACATGGAACAGGAGCTGGGGGAGAGTATTGTCACCACAAAAAGAAAGATGACAGTGGAGCGGATGAACCAGATTGATGAAAAGTATCTGGACATGAAAGGGTATAACTGTATGGCCGTGGTCAGCAGCATGACTTACAATGCCCAGGGCATAATGTTTGAGTTTACCCAGTCGCGCCACAGGCCGGACCGGTTTGTGTTCTATGATCTGGCTCATAGGGCGAAGTGAAAAAAGACCGATTATGATACCATTTGATTTCTCGTGGTATTCTTTCACCGTGATCCCCTATGCTATGATATCTCTGTAGGTAACTATTGGAGGGCTGCTGTAAGGCAGAATCATACATAGGGAGGGCGCTATGGTAAAAATTCATTTTGAGATCATGTCTAAATATGAGCAGAAGGGGGAACCTGTATCGGTTGCGGTCCCATTTCCCAAAGGAAAAGCGGATTATGGGGATCTGCCTCTGTTTACTGTGCAAAGAGGAGAGGAAACTTACCCGGCTCAGTACAAGGTGACCGCTGACTGGGAAGATGGGTCCATTAAGTGGCTTCTTGTTAATTTCCTGGCAGATCTGCCGGCTAACCGTGCCGTGGATTACTGGCTTTCCAGGGAGGAGGGGGCGCCCCGGCCGTTAACCCCAATTGTTTTTAAAGAAGATGGCCATGTGGTGATAGATACGGGAAGCATGAAGGCTGTCCTATCCCCAGCAGGGGCGGACCATATATTTTCAACCATAGAAACAGGGGGATACCTGTATAATGAGAGGACGGTAATGGGCCCGTATATGACTGACAGGGCCGGCCGGCAATATATGATCCGCATTGGGGATGATGGATGGGAGATACTGGAGGACGGTCCGGTCCGGGCTGTCCTCTGTACAGAGGGTAAACATTATGACGAATCAGGGGAGAGTTGGTTTGATTATAAGCTGTTAGTCTATGCGTACCGCAACAAGGATTGGCTGAAGTTTGATTACCAGTTTATAAACTGTGAGGAAGACAGGGAACACAGGGAACACTATGACCTTGAACTGAATGCAGAGGCAGCAGGATTTAAGTACAGCAGGGATTACGCATACGAGGATGTTAAGGGGATCGAGGTGCGGATCGATCCCGGCTGCGGCGGGGGGCAGGAATTTAACCATACTCTTTTTACGTCCAGTTTCCACTATACGGCGGAGAAAAAAGCAGGGAGCCAGCGCCTATACCATCTGGTTTCAGCAGATACAATCATTCAAACGGCAAATGAAATGTTTCCCGAAGTCCTGTTCAGCATCTATGCATTGGACTGGCAGGATCAAACCCGCGGGCTTACAGCCGGCGTCTATCAGGCGTACCAGAATTTCCCAAAGGCAATAGAAAGCTCCAGGGAGGGGATTGTTCTGAAGCTAATGCCTCCGGAGTATGGGGAAATGCTGAAGGTGCCCCAGGGGGCGGCCAGGACATCCCGGTTCCATCTCTCATTCCATGGAAAGGATATGACAGAAGACCAGATCGTGGACAGGGAACTGTTGTTTCAACGTCCGGTAATACCGGTGCTGGATCCCCAGGTATACATGGACTCAGGTGTATTTGGCAGTCTGGTATCCAACCAGTACCATCACAGCACGGAGCGTTTCCTGTTCCGCTATGTGGATTCCAGGGCAAAGGGACTGGGGATGATGAACTTTGGTGATGGCCCGGAATGGGAGTACATGAAGCAGGGACGCTCAGAAGGGCTGGATGTTTGGATCAATAATGAGTATGATATGCCTCACAACTTTATGCTCATGCTTGCCAGAACAGGGGATTCCAGGTATTATGATTACCTGAAGGCATCCACGGAACACTGGTATGATGTGGATTTCTGCCATTATAGCCAGAATCCCCACAAATACGGATTACTGTATACCCATAGCGTGGATCATGTGACAGGCCAGCCGGTGCCCAGCCATCAATGGGTGGAGGGGTTCCTGGACTACTATCATCTCACGGGAAATAATCAGGCATATGAGGCTGCCATGACCATCGGGAACCGTTTGATCCAGCTGCTGAAGCTGCCCCTTTATCAAACCACGGGAACGGTGGAACCCAGGGAGATCGGATGGGCCATGAGGACATTCCTTGCTTTGTACCAAGAGACACATGAGGAACGCTGGCTGGACGCATGCCAGCCGATCGTGGAGGTTTATATTGAGTGGGCCAATGCATATGGGTCATGGACCTCACCCTACCCTGACAACCACCTTGCCAGGGTGCCGTTTATGATCAATGTGGGAGTGGTGGGGCTTACAGGCTATTACAGGCTGCGTCCGGACCAGCGGATCAAGGAAACGGTCCTGTCTGTGATCAATGAGATGATGGATGAGTGTTATGTGGAGCGGGCCGGAACTTTTTATGGCAAACAGTCACCTGCGGTCCGCTACCTCAATCTAAACGGTATGGTGCTGCAGTCCCTGGCAATTGCCTATGAGCTTACAGGGAACAGGAAATATATCGATGCAGGCATGGGGATGTTCCAATGGATTTCCGTTGAGAACCTTCCGCCCGTGTATGATTTTTCAAAGATAAAGCGGGATGAGTTTACCGTTATATACAATTGTCCGGTGGGGCCAAAGCGCTGCGCCCAATCTTTGATTCCTTTCCTGCACTTTTATAAGTATGTAATGGAGTTGGGGATACTGGAACCGGGATTTTAACCAAAAGCCAGTGTTGGGGGGATAGGGAGTGGATCAGCTTTCAATCCCTCCCAATTCCACAATGGTTCCCATCCCTTTTTTGCTTTGGATCCTGACATAACCGCTCCTATATGCTAGGCGGATACGCTGGCTGATATTTTTAAGCCCAATGTGTTTTCCCGAACTGTCTACCTGTTCTTCCATCAGCGCCTGCTGCAGATCAGCCAGGCGCTTTTTGTCCATTCCATAGCCGTTGTCAATAATAAAAACTGAAAGAAATCCATCCGTAGAACGGATCTTGATTTTGATCCACAGCTTTTCAGGCGTGGTTTTGCCTGAATGGGTGATGGAATTCTCAATAATGGGCTGCAGAAGCAGGCGGAGGATGGGGGCGTCCAGTATGTCATCGGTGTATTCCCAGGTGACATGGAAGCAGTCCCTGTATTTAAATGACTGGAGTTGGATATAATTTTTGGTAACAGCGATTTCCTCCTGCACGGTTACCGGCTTCATAGGCTCATCCAGGGAATACCGCAGCAGAGAAGACAGCTCCAGGATCATCTGATTGGCAGAGGTGGGCCTGCCGCATGCCTTCAAAATCTCTAGGTCGATGCTTTGAAGGGTATTAAATAAAAAATGAGGGTTCAGCTGATATTGCAGGGCGGATAATTGGGCGGTTGATAAAGCATATTTTTTTGCATCCAGCTGTACCTTCAGATACGTCTGGGACATAAACAGGTTGATCACATTGTTGATAATGTGGAAATAAGGACTGCCAGGAACTGCTTTTAGTCCGTTCTGAGCATGGAATTCTCCCTTTTCAGCCTGGTCAAACAGGTCAATGATCTGGAATATCTGCTGATAATCACGGCGGGTGAAACAATATGCCAGAACTGAGGATACAAGGATACTAAGGAAACCGGCGGCAATAGTAAGCTGGAGGATTTTATTGGAAAGCCCGAAGACTTCGCTTCGTGGGATCATGGATACGTAGCGAAAACCATAGTTTCCCGGAAATGTCTCTGAGTTTATATAGTAACCGTGTAAGAGCAGGTTGTCCGGATGGTTGTCCAGGGTATCGGACAAGGCCTGGGATTGTACGTCCTCTGGAAGGGAACCGGCATTCTCATTAAAAAACAGGATCTGGCCGTCCCTGCTTAAGATCATAAGGGCCTGACCATCATAATCAGCTACTGAATTCAGCCATTTGTTAAAATATTCCTGATTGATGTTAATGGCCATCAGTTCATTGTATTTCATCCTCTGATACACGGTTACGGACGGTATGGTATGGGTATCAAATTTATTCTTTTTGATGTGGCGTATCTGTATATATGAAGATTCCTCACGCCCATCCATTATACCGGCCCAATCTTTGTCAATGGAGTCAGAGAACCGTTCACGGTTAAGGCCGTTTATATAATAAGGGCTGTTTTGCATTGTTATGTACAGCGACTGTATGTAAGGCTTAGTACTCTGTGAGTAATAAATGTTCTGCATGGACTGCTCCAGCCTCTGTATCATTTCCATGTCAAGATGTTCATTGTTCAGCGCTTGGATCAGTGCCAGGTGAAGCTGGGCATCTGAGTTCATGGTGACCCTGTAAAATTCCAGGGTATTGGTCAGCTCACTGAAGAACTGTTCCATTAAATCTGTGGTGGCCATGGTTTTGGCCTCCGCCTCCTGCTTTACTTTCAGATTGATGAAAAATACGGAAACAGAGCCGAAAATGCAGATGGGGATCAGTGTCAGGCTTATGAACATGATAAATTTGGAAATAAAAAACTGCTTTTTCATATAGGCAGCTCCTGTTCCCGGAATTCCCTTGGAGTTTTTCCGCAATACTGTTTAAATGCGCGGGAAAAATTCTTAGGATTGTCATATCCCACTGCGGCTGCCACTTCGTATGTTTTCAGGGTGATATCACGCAGCAGTCCCGCTGCTTTTTCCATTTTCACATCCAACACGTATTCGGAAAAGTTTTTCCCCTTCTTACGCTTGAATATCTTTGACAGATAATTGGGGCTCAGACTGACAAGGATTGAGGCATCCTCCAGGTTTGCATTCTGAAAATGTTCATCCACATACTGGGTTACCTGGTCCACAATAAGATCGTAATAACCAGGTGATTGTTCATCTATTTTACGGATTCCCCTGGATGCGTCCAGGCTTTCGCGTATCTTGGTGAAAACCTGTATAATGGTATCATATTTGATGGGTTTCAGGATGTATTCCTTTACCCCAAAACGGAGGGCTTCACGGGCATACTCAAATTCCGCATATCCGCTTAGAAGGACAACCGTCACATCGGGATAATCCTTGGAAAGGGCGTGGGACAACTCCAACCCGTCCATTTTGGGCATACGGATATCACTTAAGACCACGTCCACCAGATAGCGCTCTATGTAGTCCAGTGCACTTTTTCCATTGGGGAATGTACCGGCTATCTCAAATCCCATCTCGGCCCATGGATAACAGGCAGCTATACCTTCACATATACTGCTTTCATCATCTACGATAATCAACTTGTACATACATTCCTCCAAACAGATAGATAATGATACCATTTCGTTGCTTGCAATTCTTGTCAGAAATCACGCTGAATTATATCATAATTATATTAGATACTATAAAAATTGTAAAGATAGAATGACCAGGGGGGATATTATATGAAAGCCATAAAATATACGGTCAATAATCAGAAAAAAAAGAGGCTGAAAGACTACAGGGGACTGTTTTTTATCATGCCCTGGCTGATCGGTTTTTTGTTTTTGCAGCTGTATCCGTTTTTAGCCTCACTGTACTACTCATTTACCCAATATAGTGTTTTGGGACAGCCGAAATTCATAGGGCTAGACAATTATATCCGTCTTTTTACCATTGATCCAGATTTTAAAAAATCCATTATGGTTACAATGAAATATGCGTTGATCTCAGTTCCAAGCAAGCTTTTCTTTGCCCTGATCGTTGCATTGATCCTGAACATGAGGTTAAAGGGCATCAATGGCTTTAGGACTGTCTACTATATCCCGTCCATTTTGGGAGGAAGCGTGGCGGTATCAGCGCTGTGGCGGCTGATGTTTATGTCAGACGGGATTTTGAACAAGCTGCTGGAACTCATAGGACTGCCCTCTGTCAACTGGCTAGGGCAGGCAGGCACGGCTATGTTTACCATATGCCTGCTGCAGGTATGGCAGTTTGGCTCCTCAATGGTATTGTTCCTTGCCGCGCTGAAGCAGATCCCCGTGGACCTGCATGAAGCTGCAAGTATTGACGGGGCAGGAAAGGTGAAGCGGTTTTTCTATATCACCCTTCCCATTATAACACCCATTGTATTTTTTAATCTGATCATGCAGACCATCAACGCACTGCAGAATTTCACATCTGCATTTGTGATCACCAATGGGGGGCCTCTAAAATCCACCTATTTAATTGGAATGAAACTGTACACAGAAGGCTTCAGCAATTTTAAGATGGGCTATGCTTCTGCAATTTCCTGGATCCTGTTTGCCATTATATTGATCTTTACTTTGTTTATTTTCAAATCCTCCGATGCATGGGTTTATTATGAGGATGGAGGTGACTTTTAAATGAAAAAACACAATGCAATTGCGTACATCCTTTTGGTATTGGTAGGTCTGGTGATTACGTTTCCTTTTATCTGGATGTTTTTCGCCTGTTTTAAGACCAATGCGGAGATACTGGGCTCCACTAAACTCCTCCCTTCTTCCTTTGATTTATCGGCTTTCTCAAGAGGGTGGAACGGTGTGGGCAACATTACCTTTGCCACTTATTTTAAAAACACCTTTGTGATGGTAATACCCACCGTGCTGCTGACCGTGTTCTCCTGTTCCTTTGTGGCTTACGGTTTTGCCAGGTTCAGGTTTCCTTTTAAAAAGTTTTTTTTCGCCTTGATGATTTCCACGCTTATGCTTCCAAACTCCGTTATCATCATTCCGCGGTACTTAATTTTTAATAAGGCGAGACTTCTAAATACATACTGGCCTTTTTATCTTCCGGCCGCATTTGCCTGTTTCCCGTTTTTTATTTTCATGATCGTACAATTTTTGCGGGGAGTGCCGAAAGAATTGGATGAAGCAGCGTATATTGACGGATGTTCGTCTTTGAAGGTCTATTTTCAGATCCTGCTGCCTCTTATAAAGCCTGCATTATTTTCAGCCGGTCTGTTCCAGTTTATGTGGACGTGGAATGACTTTTTTAATACTTTGATTTACATCAGCTCAGTTAAGAAGTTTCCTGTTTCCCTTGGGCTAAGGGCGTCTCTTGACACTGCCGCACAGGTACAGTGGGATAAGGTCATGGCCATGTCCATGATCAGCATTCTGCCCCTTATCATACTGTTTTTCTTTGCACAGAAATATTTTGTTGAGGGCATCAGCACCACGGGGTTAAAGGGATAAAATCCAACAATGGGAGAGGTAGGGCAGGATGAGGAAAAAAATACATTTTGAGATTGTATCCAGGTATGACAAAAAAATGGAACCAGCCACAGTGGCTGTTCCGTTACCAAAAGGAGAGCTGTATTCGGGAAAAATAAAGTCTCTGAAACTGAAAAAACTGCCTGAGGGCAGGTGCTATCCGGCGCAGTTCAGGGCAACCGGCTTTTGGGAGGATGGCACGGTCAGGTGGCTTCTGGTTCATTTTCTTGGAGATTTACCTGCAAACCAGGAAACGGATTATGAACTTTGCCTGGCAGCGGAGATGCAGGATAAAGAAGAAACAGGATTTCCAATGATTCATGTGCAGCGGGGAGGTGAGTATACAGCCATTGAAAACGGATCAATGCATATAGAACTGGCCAAATCAGGACAGAGATGCATATTCCACAGGATTGTGACACTCGGACATACATACGGTGCGGATGAAATTATCGGGCCGGTCATTAAGGATCAGGAAGGGGATGAGTTTAAGGCAGAGATAGGAGCAGGTGGATGGGAAGTGATCGAAGAGGGACCTGTCAGAGCCGTGGTGAGAACAAGGGGGAGGCATTACTGTGGGGAAAAGAGCTGGTTTGATTATGCTCTTATGATCACCGTTTGGGCCGGAAAACCATGGATCCTGGCAGACTACCAGATCATAAACACGGAGGATGACAGATCCTCAGCCGACAGGCGGGAAATGATCATCAATAATGAACAGGCCGGTCTTAAATATAACAAAGACTATCCCTATGAAGCGGTAAGGGAAATGAAACTGGAGATCAGGCCTGGAATTGGAGGCGAATGCACAGGGGAAGAAGAATATGGAATTTATACATCCGGCTTTAATTATCATGTGAAGAAAGGAAATCAGGAACCCATTTCAGAACTGATCACAGCTGATACGATCATCAATACGGCAAATGAGATGTTTCCTGAAGTGTTGTTCAGTATTTTTGCAGCGGACTGGAGAAACCGGGATTATGGAGTTACAGCAGGCATCCAGCAGGCATACCAGAATTTCCCCAAAGCATTGGAGGCTTCGGGACAGGGGATCTGCATCAGCTTTCTTCCGGAACTGAACACCATTCTTAAGGTGCCTCAGGGAGTGGCAAAAACTACCAGATGCTATTTGTATTTCCATGAGGTAGAATTGGAAGACAGAATGCTCGTTGACAGGGCGCATCAGTTTGAGATGCCCGCGCTGCCTGTGCTGGCGCCTGAGGTTTATATGGAGGCATCTGTATTAGATCCCTATATTACCGACCAATACCACCATGAGACAGAGCGCTTTTTATACCGGTATGTGGATTCAAGAGCCAAGGGGCTGGGAATCCTGAACTTCGGGGACGGGCCGGAATGGGAGTATATCAAACAGGGCAGGTCTGGGGGAGAGTTGATCTGGATCAACAATGAATATGATATGCCCCACAATTTTATGGTTATGCTGGCAAGGACCGGGGACCGCAGATACTATGATTATATGAAAGCGGCTGTGGAGCACTGGTATGACGTGGATCTCTGCCATTACAGCGGCCAACCTTACAGAAAGGGACTTCTGTATACCCATAGCGTGGATCATGTCAGCGGTCAGCCGGTACCCAGCCATCAATGGGTAGAGGGGTTTCTGGATTACTATCACCTGACCGGCAGTCCGTACGGTTTGGAGGCTGCCAGATCCATTGGACAGGGGCTGCTGAAATTGATGGAACTGCCCATTTACCATGCCACAGCCACAGTGGAACCGCGTGAGATCGGGTGGGCCATGAGGACATTTATGGCTCTTTACAGGGAAACCTGGGAGCAGAAATGGCTGGATGCCTGTGAACCTATTGTGAAGGTATACCTGAAATGGGCAGAGGAACTGGGAACATGGACTACCCCATACCCTGACAATTACATGGACCGGGTGCCTTTTATGATGCATGTGGGTATTGTGGGACTCTATCAATATGATCAGGTATGCCCGTCCCGGGAGATAAAGCAGACCATGATAAATGTGGTGGACGATATGATACGGTATTGTTACATCCCAAGGGCGGATGTGTTCTTTGGAAAACAGTTTCCGGCTGTCAGATTTTTAAACCTGAACGGAATGGTGTTGGAGAGCCTTGCCATAGCCTATGAGCTTACCGGCGACCGTGCATATATGGAAACCGGACTTGGGATGTTTGAGTGGATCACCAGGGAAAACCAGCCGCCCTTGTATGATTTCTCAAAATACAAACATGATGATTATACAGTGATCTATGATTGTCCGTCCGGCCCAAAGAGGTGTGCCCAGACTCTGCTCCCCCTTTTGCATTATTACCGGCGGGCTGTGGAACTTGGGTATTTAAAGAACAGGGAACAAATAATGAATTCAGGAGGGTACGTATGAAAAAAATTAAAAAACTGGTATGTATAGCGCTTTCAGGGATCATGATGGCATCTGCCATGTCAGGCTGCACAGCAGAAACCAAGGAGACAACATCTGCCCCTGAGCAGAAGGAGGTCCCGCACAAGGACGGGGCAGAAAGCCCGACAGCGGAGAATCCGGCAGAAAGTCCGGCAGCGGAGAGCCCGGAAGCAGGGGAACCGGTCTCGCTTCGTTTTGCCTGGTGGGGCAATGATGCGCGGCATGAAAAGACCATAGAAGTGATTAAAATGTACCAGGAAAAACATCCCAATGTGACCATTGAACCGGAATACAGGGGCAAATCTGAGAGAGAGAAGGTAGCAACGGAGCTGGGGAGCGGTACGTCAGCGGATATTGTGCAGCTGAACCCTCCGTGGATGGGAGATTTTGTTTCCAACGGTGATTTTTTTGTGGACCTGGGGCAATATGGTTACGATATTGAGGGATTTGATAAAAAGCTGATCGATAACTATTGTACCTATAACGGTACCTTGATCACACTTCCCAGCGGCCTTAATGCCAGATGTTATATTATGAATAAAACCAAGCTAGATGAGTTTGGCATTCCTTCTGGTTTAGATACAGCGTGGACATGGGATGACCTCATTACCATTGGCAGGACCGTACATGAGAAGAACCCGGACATGTATTTTCTGAACATTGATAAAAGTGATATGGTAGAGTTTGTAATGCGTCCGTATATCATTCAGAAGACGGGGAAATTCCTTATTGACGATAACTTTGAACTGGGCTTTACAAGGGATGATCTGGTGGATGCGTTGAATTATGCAGCCAGATTGTACACGGAGAACGTGGCAGTCCCTGCTGCGGAGGGCAATACCTTTTTGAACGCCACATGGACCAACCCGGACTGGATCAACGGAAAACTGACATCCAGGCTTTCGTGGACATCCCTTATTACAAGTGAAACGTCAGATTCTGAAGATACCTTTGTACCCACAGGACTTCCCATGCGTCAGGATGCAAAGGACACATCTGTGGTGGTGAAACCGTCACAGCTGTATGCCATTGTAAAGACATGTGAAAATCCTGAGGTAGCAGCAGATTTCCTGAACTTCCTCCTTACTGATGAAGAGGCAGGAAAGGTATTGGGGGACTGCCGTGGAGTTCCTCCCTATAAGGCGGTTCAGGACGCATGTATGGAGGCGGGCGTCTTAAACGAAAGCGTGATCATTGCAACCCAGTATGCACAGGAAAATGCCGGACTTTACGAAAACACAGCATCTACAAATGCAGAGATAACAGCGGTACTGATCGATGCGGCGGAAGTGGTTTCTTATGATTCCACAAAGGTAGAGTCTGCGGCAGATCAGGCAATGACACTGATCGAGGACATTTTATCAACATTAAGGTAACATGGAGCAGGGGGGCGGGAGCAGCGGAAAGACCGGCTCCCCTGAACTGTGTGGAAAGGAACATTGTGGGAAATAAGTGGTATCTTTCAGGGAGAAAGCTGTTGGATCAGATCAAAGAGACAGAATATCCCGATCATATGGCGGCCATATGGTATATTGGACAGATGGGTCTGGTTATTAAATGGAAGGGAACAATTATATATATTGATCCGGTCCTGAATGATCTGTTCAGGCCGGATGGAATCAGCAGGAGGCTTTATCCTCCGCCGTACACCGGCCAAATGGTGGATCGGGTGGATTGGGTCATCTGTTCCCATAACCATGCGGACCACATGAATGCAGACACACTGAAACCTATGTGGGAAAATAACAGGCATATGAGGGTAGTGGTCCCTTATCCGGTGACAAAAGTGCTGGAGTGCTCCGGGATTCCTGAACATGCAATTGTGGGGGCAAAGGAGTTTGAGCCTGTATCGTTAACAGAGGAGATCCAGCTTCTTCCAGTGGGGGCAGCCCATGAATCCTATGAGACGGATACGTCAGGCAACCAGTGTTATCTTGGCTATTTCCTGGACTTGGGTGGTATTAGGATATATCATTCCGGGGATACTATGTTAACAGAAAGGCTTCTCACAGATATCAAAAACAAAGGGCCGATCACCGCCGCTTTCCTTCCTGTCAATGGCACGGATTTAGAGAGACGCGGCAGAGGGATCGTAGGAAATATGGATGGCCGGGATGCCGCCTATCTGGCAGCAGAGGCCGGGGTTGACTTAGTGGTGCCCCTTCACTATGATATGGTTGAGGGAAACACAGAGAATCCGCTTTTATTTGCCTTTTATATGGAAGAACTGTATCCGGGGCGCAAATATGAAATCATGAAATTGGGACAGCGATTGATTGTGGAAAAAGTTTAATACTGGAAACTCTCACATTTTTTGTGGGAGTTTTATTTTTGCTCTTGACATACTTGTTTAAACAAGATATAATCACATCATAAAATACTTGTCTAAACAAGTGAGGGCAATGATGTGCTAAGAGGCAGTAGTGTGAACAGATGATTGCAAAGAAACAGGTTAAAGTGAGATGTTTCAGTCTGAGGAGGTAATTATGGCAGGGAGATTTACCGAGGATTCTAAGAAGCTGTTGGAGTATGTGGGAGGACGGGAGAATATAGCGGCTGTTTCCCACTGTGTTACACGGATGCGGTTTGTGCTCAATGATCCGTCCAAGGCAGATACAGGGGCCATTGAATCCCTGGCGTCCGCCAAGGGCACATTTACACAGGCGGGACAGTTCCAGGTTATTATCGGCAATGAAGTGAGTACATTTTACAATGATTTTGTGGCAGTGGCAGGGATTGAAGGCGTGTCCAAGGATGCGGTGAAAAAGGCGGCCAAACAGAACCAGAACATGCTTCAGAGGATCATGAGCAGCCTGGCGGAGATATTTGCCCCCCTGATCCCGGCTATCATAGTGGGAGGTCTGATCCTGGGCTTCCGCAATATCATCGGGGAGATCGCCCTGTTTGACGGGGGGACCAAGACCTTGACCCAGGTATCCGTGTTCTGGGCAGGCATGAACAGCTTTCTGTGGCTGATCGGCGAGGCTGTGTTCCATTTCCTGCCTGTATGTATTGTATGGTCTATCACAAAGAAGATGGGGACTACCCAGGCATTGGGGATCGTGCTGGGCATTACACTGGTCTCGCCCCAGCTTCTTAATGCCTACAGTGTGGCTTCAACGGCCGCGGCTGAGATACCCAAGTGGAATTTTGGGTTCATGCAGGTGGATATGATCGGATATCAGGCACAGGTGCTGCCCGCAGTGCTGGCAGGATTTACACTGGTCTATCTGGAGCGGTTTTTCCGAAAGATCTGTCCGTCCGTGATATCCATGATCGTGGTTCCCTTCTGTTCCCTGATCTTATCCGTGATCGTGGCCCATGGAATCCTGGGACCCATTGGCTGGAAGGCGGGAGCCGTGATCTCAGACCTGGTGAATGCAGGCCTTACATCCTCCTTTAAAGGAGTGTTTGCGGCAGTGTTCGGATTCTTTTATGCGCCCCTTGTCATCACCGGCCTTCACCATATGAGCAATGCGATCGATCTGCAGCTGATCGCTGATTTTGGGGGAACCACCCTGTGGCCTATGATCGCCCTTTCCAATATTGCCCAGGGCTCCGCGGTTCTGGCTATGATCTGCCTGCAAAAAAGGGATGCAAAGGCAAAGGAAGTATCTGTACCGGCCTGCATCTCCTGTTATCTGGGCGTTACGGAGCCGGCCATGTTTGGCGTGAACTTAAAGTATGGATTCCCCTTTATCTGCGGTATGGCCGGATCCGCGGTGGCGGCAGCGCTTTCCGTAATGTCCGGTGTAAAGGCTAATGCCATCGGAGTGGGCGGTATTCCCGGAATCCTGTCCATACAGCCTCAATACATGGGGATCTTTGTAATTGCAATGGCCGTAGTGATCGTAATTCCCTTTGGTCTGACATTTATTATTGGAAAGCGCAGGGGAATTGGAACAGAGGGAAAGTCTGACGGCGAAAGGGAGGAACGGACAGGGGATGTGGCTGTAGAACAGCTGACAGCATATGTTTCCGGCCGGGTCATTCCCATGGAGGAGGTGCCGGACCAGGTGTTCGCATCCAAAGCCCTGGGGGACGGCGTTGCCATTGAACCTGAGGATGAAGTGCTGAGAGCGCCGGCAAACGGTACGGTTGCAGTGGTCATGGATGGAAGCCTTCATGCCTGCGGTCTGGTACTGGATAATGGAATGGAGGTGCTGCTCCATATTGGTCTGGATACAGTGGACATGAATGGGGAAGGGTTTGAGGCCCTGGTTAAACCGGGGGACCGGGTGAATGCGGGAGATCAGCTGATCCGCTTCAGCAGGGAACGGATCCGCAAGGCGGGCCACCCCGATATGGTTATTATGGTTGTGACCAACCCGGGAAATACGGCCAGCATAGAATGGAAATTCGGTTTCCTCGCCAGCGCGGGGGCCGATGCGGTGGCAGTGCTTAAGTGAGACAATAAAGGAGGATCATAATGCGGGATTTTAAGAGCAGTACCATCTATCAGATATATACAAGATCATTTCAGGATTCCAACGGAAGCGGGCAGGGTGATATAAGGGGAGTGATCCGGCGTCTGGATTATCTCAGGGAGCTGGGAATTGATTATATATGGCTTACACCCTTTTTCAAATCCCCCCAGAATGACAATGGATATGATGTGGCGGACTATCTGTCCGTGGATCCTATGTTCGGCACCATGGAGGATGTGGAGGAACTGATCGCCCAGGCCGGAAAGCGGGAGATCGGCTGTATGTTTGATATGGTATTTAACCATACATCCACGGAACATGCCTGGTTTAAGAAGGCCCTGGAGGGGGACCCGGCTTATATGGACTATTATATATTCCGGGACGGGGAGCCGGAGAACCCTCCCACCAACTGGCAGTCCAAATTTGGAGGCAGTGCATGGGAATATGTGCCCCATCTGAAGAAATGGTACCTCCACCTCTTTGATGTAACACAGGCCGACCTGAACTGGGATAATCCAAAGGTGCGCAGGGAGCTTGAGAAGGTGGTCCTTTTCTGGAAGGAAAAGGGAGTCAGGGGATTCCGGTTTGATGTAGTGAACCTGATATCCAAGCCTCCACTGCTGGAGGATGACTATGAGGGAGATGGACGCCGCTTTTATACCGATGGTCCCCATGTCCATGAATACCTTCAGGAACTTACAAGAAACACGGGGATTGATGCTATGGTCACGGTGGGGGAAATGTCCTCCACTTCTCTGGACAACTGCATCCGTTACAGCTGCCCGGAAAACAGGGAACTTTCCATGTGTTTTAATTTCCATCACCTGAAAGTGGATTACAGAGGTGGTGATAAATGGAAGTTGATGGAGCCTGATATGGCGGAACTGAAGCGTCTGTTTATGGTATGGCAGGAGGATATGGCAAAAGGAGGCGGGTGGAATGCGGTATTCTGGTGCAATCATGACCAGCCCAGGGCCATCTCCCGCTTTGGGGATGACAGGCGTTACTGGAAGGAATCCGGCAAAATGCTGGCAACCGTGATCCATATGTTCCGCGGAACGCCCTATGTGTTCCAGGGGGAGGAACTGGGAATGACCAATCCCTGCTTTGAAAGTATTTCCCAGTACAGGGATGTGGAAAGCACCAACTATTATCAGATCCTCCAGGAACAGGGCTGCACTGCCAAGGAGGCGCTTTACGTCATCCAGAACCGCTCCAGGGATAACAGCCGCACCCCCATGCAGTGGGACGGCAGCCGGTATGCCGGTTTTTCCGATGCCCGGCCATGGATCGGGATACCTGAGAACCATACTTATATCAATGTGGAGGATGAAAAAAAGGATCCTGATTCCATTTTCCATTATTATAAGCGCCTCATATCCCTGAGAAAAGAATATGGTGTGATCCAGGAAGGGGACATTGAGTTCCTTCACCGCAGCCATCCCCGGATCCTGGCATACAGGCGAAGTGATGAGGAAAATGAGCTGATGGTCTGGAATAATATGGGGAGTGCGGCTGCTGCGCTTCCTGAGCCCTTTGGCCTGTGGGGGTGGAAGCTGCTCATTGGAAATTATGAGGATGAGGATGGAGCCGGGTTAGGAGATGATGGTGCGGGGAAATCCTGGTTAAGGAGTCTGCGTCCCTATGAAAGCCGGGTGTATATACGGAACAAGACAATCGAAAATAGGAAGTGTGAGTAATGCAGCCCTTGTGCACAGGGAACAATCTGATATAATAGAAGTATGGTCATTCCTTTCATATATAATTGGCATGAAAATTGCGGTATAAAAAGATAGGCGGTTTTATGTAGGGCCAATCTTATATGAAAAGGAGTGGACAGTATGAGTTATCTTTTTGCAGTGGGAATTACAGTAGGACTTTTGGCAGGTGTGTGGGTCTATCTCAGCGGAGTGATGGGACTGATCGGTTTTGTGGGCTTTTTGGGATGGGCCAGCTATTTTGCCGCAGGGGGCGGGCTGAAGGGTGTAAGATCCGCCTTCTGCACAAATATGAGCGGGGTTTTGTGGGGATTTGTAACGATTGCTGTTTGTAATCTCCTGCCCGGTGTACCCGGCATTCTATTTACTATTTTGTTTGCGGCGGTCATGTGCTGGCAGGCGAAATTTGCCATCCTTGGTTTTATCCCGGGAACATTTATAGGTAATGCGGCTTTTTATGCATCGGGAAATGACTGGAAGGGGACAGCGGTTGCTCTGGTTTGCGGCATTTCCCTGGGGATTTTATCGGATGTGCTGGCGAAAAAGATGTCTGAAAAGAAGGAAGCAATATAAATCAGCAGGATGGATCATCAATACAAGGAACTTGGCTAGGCGGAAAATATGGCAGGTGGTGGCGGAATGGGCGGTAAGGATCTCAGCAGTTCAAGTACAGATGCAGGCTCTAAGGATCCCTTTACGAAAAGGGTGATTTTGGATGCCTTGCCCTGCGATGTTATTATCATTGACATGAATGGACGTATTGTGGATGTGAACAGCCAGTATTGCCATTACTGCGGCCGGTCTGCCCAGTCCCTGATGGGCGCGAATGTCAACACAGTTGAAGCGAACATCGCAAGCCTGATCGCTATGTTGGGCAATACTACGGAAACCAGGATCATGTTCCGGGAGATGGGAGATTTAATACTGCAAAGTAATATAATGGATGGCGGGCGTACCATAGGGGGGATGCGGCTTCGCTTCCACAATGTGGAAGAAAATTCTGAGGACTTGGAAATGAGTTACAGCAGGCTCAATGAGGATATCAGCAAGCTGTTTGAGACTAACTGGGATGTAATCTACGCATCTGACAGCAACGGGATCACCTTGTCGGTCAGCTCTGCGGCCAAGTCCATATGGGGAGTGGATGCTGAAAGTCTGATCGGTAAAAGTGTTTACGAACTTGAGAAACAGGGTACGTATTACCCCTCTGTGACGCGGATGGTCCTGGAATCCAAACGGCGGGTGCAGGCCATACAGACCACGGCTACAGGGAAAAAGCTGCTGGTATTGGGGACACCCATAAAGGATGAGAATGGAAAAATCGTGCGTGTCATCAATACATCCCGTCTTATTGTCAATGAAAATGAGCTTTATAAGGAATTGGAGGAGACAAAGCTGCTGGTGGAGGGATATAAGCGTGAACTTGCCTACACGCGTATTCAGGAGCAGCAGGATGTCCCCTTTATTGCAAACAGCGCCCAGATGCTCAATGCATCTTCTCTTGCTATGAAGGTTAGCGAGACTGACATTACAGTGATCATTACCGGTGAGTCAGGTGTGGGCAAGGAGGTCCTTGCAAACTATATACATTCCATGAGCAACCGCAAAGATGGTCCATATATTAAGATCAACTGCGGAGCCATTCCGCCCACGCTGATTGAGTCGGAAATCTTCGGGTATGAGAGAGGCGCCTTTACAGGGGCGGAGCGAAACGGAAAACTGGGCATTTTTGAACTTGCAAATCACGGCACTCTTTTTCTGGATGAGGTCAGTGAGATACCCTTAACGCTGCAGGCAAAGTTCCTCCGCGTGCTTCAGGAAAACGAGTTCATGCGGGTAGGCGGTACAAAGCAAATCTCTGTGGACGTGCGGATCATCGCAGCCACAAACAAGGATCTGTTGGAGGAAGTAAATAACGGAACGTTTAGAAAGGATCTGTATTACAGATTGAATGTTGTGGCGATCAATATACCGCCTCTTAGGGAGCGGAAAGATGATATCCTTCCTCTTTCCCTGTTCTTTTTAGATAAGTATAATAAGAAATATAATATGGACCGTGTAATTTCGCCGGAGGTAATGGATGCGTTTATGACCTACAAATGGGACGGCAATATCCGTGAGCTTCAGAATACTGTGGAGAGGATGGTGGTTCTGTCTCCCCATAACATGATAGGCAAGGAGAGCCTGCCTGAGGCCATTACCAACAGCCGCCGGAAGACGGTGGTACATGTGGACGGGATCATACCCCTGCGGGAAGCCCATCAGATGGTGGAGGACATGCTGATCCAGATGGTAAAAGAAAAATATTCCACCACCACCCAGATGGCGGAGGCCCTTGGCGTGGACCAAAGCACCATTAGCAGGAAGTTGAGAAATAAAGACTAGAAAATTAAACAGTAGGAAATCAAACCATGCAGCCGTGCATAATTTTTATGCACGGCTGCATATTTTTTTCATGTTTTTAAAATACCGAATGATGTGCGGCCCATGGGAGAAAAAAATATGCACAAAATCCCAACACACTGTTTGGATACAATGCATAAGAATTTTCATATTCCAGTGTATGGGAATGGATAGAATAAATATTTTTAATCCTCTTTCAAAGTTGGCATACAATTTGCGTTTAACAGATAATGCGAAGGAAAATAAATAGTAGGAGGTAGGATGACTGTGTCCAATAAACTCACCGTGGCATCCATTCAAATGGATTGCATCCTGAATGACAAAGAGGCAAATCTCAATAGAGCCGGAGCGCTGATCGAAGATGCTGTAAAGAAGGGAGCACAGCTGGTTGTGCTGCCCGAACTTTTTAATACCGGTTATCGAGTTGAGGAATATGATACCGTCCTGGCGGAACCCATACCCGGGGCAGCTACCCAGTGGATGCATCAGCTTGCTGCAAAGCACCACATCTATATTGCAGGGGCTATCATTGAATCTGGAGAGAACGGGATTCTGTATGATACCGCTGTTGTGGTCGGCCCTGAGGGATTTAAGGGTAAGCACCGGAAGATGCATCTTTGGGGCGGCGAGGACAAACGCTTTGGAAAAGGGGAACAGCTGGATGTAATCCAGTTATCCTTTTGTAAAATAGGGCTTTTAATCTGTTACGAAATAGGATTTCCGGAAATGGCAAGGATTCAGGTGCACAAGGGCGCGGACATACTGATCTACACCTCCGCCTTCGGCAGGGCCCGGTACTATGCCTGGGACACGGCCTCCCGCAGCAGAGCGCTGGAAAACGGCGCCTTTGTCATAGCCAGCAACCGCTGTGGCCAGGATAAGGACAGTGCGTTTGGGGGATTGAGCCGCATCGTAGGACCCGACACCACCATTCTTGCTTCTTACGGAGCGGAGGGAGACGCTGTTGTGTGCGCGCAGATCGACTTGGACGAGGTTGCGCGTATGCGCCAGGTGCTTCCCTACCTTAGAGATATGAATGAAAAGCTTTATAACAACAACTTTTAATACGTATTATTATTCCTGAGACAGGGGGTATTAATAAAAGACGGACACCTGATAACAAAGAATGATTGGAGGTATGAAACATGGCAAAAAAAGAAATTCTGGTTGGTTATGGAGTAGACATTGATGCTGTTGCCGGTTGGCTGGGATTCTACGGTGGCGAGGATTCACCGGATGATATTTCCCGGGGGCTTTTCGCCGGTGAGGTCGGCATTCCAAGGCTGCTGAAGCTGTTTGAGAAGAACAACATCAAGGCCACATGGTTTGCTCCCGGACACTCCATCGAAACATTCCCGGAGCAGATGAAGATGATCGTGGATGCGGGCCACGAGGTTGGGGCACACGGCTATTCCCATGAGAATCCTATTGCTATGACCTCTCAGCAGGAGGAGGACATCCTTGTTAAGAGCGTTGAACTGATCACTGCCCTTACCGGTAAGGGACCCACAGGTTACGTTGCTCCCTGGTGGGAGTTCTCCAATGTCACTGACAAGCTTCTCAAGAAATATGGCATTAAGTATGACCACTCTCTCATGCATCACGACTGTATGCCTTACTATGTGCGTATTGGGGACAGCTGGGACAAGATTGATTACTCTGCACCGGCACACACATGGATGAAGCCGCTGGTTCGCGGAGAGGAGACCGATTTGGTGGAGATTCCCGCAAACTGGGATTTAGATGATCTTCCGCCGCTGATGTTTATCAAGAAGTCCCCCAACAGCTTTGGGTTCCATAATCCCAAGGATATTTTTGGAATGTGGGAGGATTCTTTTGATTATGTTTATGAGAACTACGACTTTGCCGTGTTCCCAATGACCATCCATCCCGATGTATCCGGCCGTATGAAGGCTCTCAATTGCCACCAGCATCTGATTGACCACATCAACCAGCACGAAGGCATACGCTGGTGTACTCTTGATGAGATGGCTGATGAGTTCCTTAAGAGATTCCCTAAGAAATAGGAACCAACTGATGACGGAGGCATGCCTGCCTGCATGCCTTCTTTTTGAAGGAGTGTGGGATATGTGTATACTGTGCGGTGAAATGATCATGACGGTCCACTGGACGGATCAGCCGGTCCATGATGCAAACTACAGAAGCAGAAAAAAAATTGTGGCAGGAGAGGGCCAGCGGGAGAGAATGCGCCTTCGGCTCAGACGTGTGGCCATTGCCAATCAGATCCTCAGCTACTACGGGCTTGCCCTGAAGGATTGGAGCGGCAGCAAATATATGTTATTTGACAAAAAAGGCACAAGCGTAGTGATCAACGATCTTGGGGGAATGTGGAAGGCTGCTTCTGATCTGGCCCATCAGGATTTAGATCCCCTTGACCCTGTCTTTTTAAAGGCGCTTCGGGAGAGGATGTGAAGCAGGTGATGATTGGAGATAACAGGCATCCGATTACCATTGTTACCGGATTTCTTGGAAGCGGAAAAACCACCCTTTTGTCCAATGTGCTCAAGTATGAGAAATTTGCCGACACAGCTGTGATTATCAACGAATATGGTCAGGCAGGTCTGGACCACCGCCTGATCCGGCGCATAGAGGAGAAGACCCGGCTGCTCAGCGGAGGGTGTATCTGCTGTAATATGCGTGATGACCTGGTAAAAGAGTTAAAAGAAATTCTCAACGAATCAGAACGTGGCGAGATCAAGCTGGACCGGGTGGTCATTGAAACCACAGGGCTTGCAGATCCGGCGCCCATTCTTTTTTCCATTCTCATGGATCCGCTCCTTACGAACCGCTATTATGTTGACTGTGTGGTATGCTGCCTGGATGCGGCTAACGGAGAACTGCATCTGAGGAATAATCCGGAATCAATAAAACAGATCGTGACCGCAGATACTGTCATTATCACAAAGACAGACATTGTGGAAAAAGAGCATGTGATCCGTATGCGTGAGCGTCTGCGTGAACTCAATCCCGCAGCCCTTATAGTGGAGGCGGCAAATGGGATCATTGCCCCGGAGGTGGTATTATCTAACAGCATAAGCCGGATGGATGTACATTTGACAAAGCTTGAGAGAATAAAAAAGGATTGTTGTGAAATGCCGGCAGAACATGACAGCGGGGTCCGTTCCATGTGCATAAGATTTTATGAACCTCTTGACTGGACTGCATTTGGCCTGTGGATGAGCATGCTCCTTTATGTCCATGGAGAAAAAATGATGCGTATCAAGGGCATGGTTGATGTGGGAGCCCACGGGCCCATTGTAATAAACGGTGTACAGCATATCATCCATCCTCCCCGTCACCTTGACAGCTGGAGTGATGAGGAGCGGGACTCCCAAATTGTTTTTATAATGAAAGATCTGGAGCCGGAGCAGATACTGCGCTCCCTTGTGGCGTTTCAAAATATCCTTGGCTCTGCGCCTGAGATTTCAGAGATCAATCTGGATCCGTACAGCAAAGGATAAAATAAATGATCAGACGGAGCATGATGGTCCGCCGGAAAGGAAATAAGCATGAGTTTGCTAGGTGGATACTTATCAATTAGAACAGTTGCGTTTTTAATGTTTTCCGTTTTTGCCATAGCTGCCCTGGGATATTCACTGGGCCGGATCACGGTCAGGGGGATCAACCTGGGCACTGCCGGTGTCTTTGTGGCTGCCCTTATCTATGGCTGCTTTTTATATAATACCTTGTCAGAACAACTTTTGGCAGGAGGGACCAGTTTTGCAAACAGTGCATTAAAAATCATTGAGAACATGGGTCTGAGCCTGTTCGTGACAGCTGTGGGGTTTATAGCAGGCCCCAATTTTGTTGGGAATTTCAGGAAAAACTATAAGTCTTATGTCATGTTGGGACTGATCATCATAGCAACGGGAGCGGTCAGCTGCATTTTGTGCATACTGTTGTCCCGGGGAAATGCTGTTATTGCGGATGATGAGTTTATCGCATTGATGGTGGGTATCATGGCGGGGGCCCTCACATCCACGCCAGCCTTTTCCGCGGCCAAGGCCACAGTAGCCACGGAACATCTGGAATCACTGGTATCTGTTGGATACGGCATCGCTTATCTCTTTGGCGTTGTGGGGGTGGTGCTGTTTGTGCAGATCGTGCCCAAGGCGCTAAAGGCCAACATGGTAAAGGAACGAGCTCTGATCAGCATTTCTAAGAGCCGGATCCGAACACTTCCCGGTGGTCTGACGGAAATGGACGATTTTGGATTGATGCCGTTTTCCCTGGCCGCGGTGGCAGGCATCTTATTGGGTTCCGTCAAAGTAGGGGATTTCTCACTGACCACAACCGGCGGCTGCCTGATGATGGGCCTTTTCTTTGGACACCTGGGCCATGGGGGCATGATATCCCTCACTCCCTCAGCAGCAGCCCTGAAGGTGTTCAGGGAGTTTGGCCTGATGCTGTTTCTTATTGGAGCCGGTGTGGCGGGAGGCGCGAATTTTATCAGATACTTTGAACCTGTTTATTTTGTGTATGGCGTTATCATGACCCTGCTGCCTATGACCGTGGGTTTTATAATGGCCAAGCGGGTTATGAGGCTAAATCTTCTTAATATACTTGGTTCCATAACCGGGGGCATGACCTCGACCCCAGCCCTGGGCACGCTGATCAACGTGGCCGGAACCGATGATGTGGCCAATGCCTATGCCGCCACATATCCCATTGCGCTGGTTTTGGTGGTCCTGTCCTCCCAGATGGTTATCCTGTTCATGTAACCGGTTGTTCTTTACCAGATCCTGGGCCGGTCTTCCGGCTTCCGATACATGCCGTCCCCCTCTTTTATGTCAAAGGCAGTATAGAAGCCATCGGTTGCGGACAGAACCCCATTGACACGTATGATCCCGGGGGCATGGACATCATTGGACATGATATAGGACAGGTATTCATCCCTGTATTTGCTGGCCCACACAGAGGCGTAGGCTTTGTATAGCTCTTTCAGGTCATAGCCTTCCTTTTTGGCAATCTCCGTCAGGCAGGAGACAGCCCCGAGATCAGCAATGTTTTCCGTGGCGCTGAGACTGCCGTTGACCGGTATCCCATTGACCTCCATCAAGCTGTAGTAATCTATGACTTTTTGGCCCAGCTCCTTAAAATGCTGTCGGTCCTCATCAGTCCACCAGTCCCGCAGGTTTCCCTTTTCATCATACTGGGAGCCGGTAGTGTCAAAGGCATGGGTGATCTCGTGCCCGATCACGGTTCCGATGCCGCCGAGATTGGCCACCGGATTCCCATTGGCAGAGTAGAAGGGGGCCTGCAGGATGGCTGCCGGGAATACGATTTCATTGTTCCCGGGGTTATAATAGGCATTGACGGTCTGGGGAGTCATCCCCCATTCGACTCTGTCCACGGGATCGTGTCTGGTCTCAAACCTGAAATCCTGTTCCGCTTTTTTTAGGGACAGGATATTATCTATATAGAGCCCGCCCTGATCGGGGGGAGTTAATTCCAGTTCATATCTGTCCTGGGGCCATTGATCCGGATAGCCCACCTTTATGGTCAGGTTAGCCAGCTTTTTCCGGGCTTCCTGCCGTGTGGACCCGCTCATCCAGTCCATTGATGCAAGCCGCTGGTCATATACCCTTATGATTTTTTGGATCATAGCGGTCACATCCTGTTTGGCACTCTCGTCAAAATAATTTTGGCAGTATATCCTGCCGCACTGATATCCCAAAAACTGCTGGACGGATTCGGATACGGTCCTGTCAAATGATTTTTTCTGTTCAATGCCGTTGGCGGATGTCTCATATACCTGGGCCGCATCCAGGGACTTTGTGCCTGCGATCCGGGACAGGTCCGAATACAGGCATGTCTTTACATAACGTTTCAAGAGAGGAAGATGTTCCTCTGAAAGGTATTGGCCCAACTTACGGCACAGGTCGGGCTCCGGTATGATGGTTTTTTCAGTCTGCTGAACGCCGTAGACATCTTCCAGGAGGGAAAAGGGAAGTGCGCCGGAATAAATAGCAGCCGCATCCTTTGCTGTATACACATTATAGGTCTTAGACGAATCATAGGCCTCCTGTATGGTCAGGGACGAGGATGCCAGATCCTTCATCATTGCAGTCACCTGCGCCACGGTTTCCACTGCCTCCTGATGACTTGCTCCGTTTATTTCCTGGAGTGTGGTGAGATATTTTATATATTCCTCCACACGTTTCTTGTTGGAGTCATCCTCTGAAAACCATATTTCCCTTGTAAGCCCCTTGTCCGGCGGGCACACGTAGGCTGCTTTAACCGAGGAGTCCTGGCTGTCCCCTTCATACTCAATTCCTATCAGGCTGTAATATCCGTAATCCTTGTGGAACTGGAGGCAGGATCTTAACAGCTGGTCCAGTGTCCCGGCTCCGTCCACCTCCTTAAGAAATGCCCCGGCCGCCTGGCCGTAACCTCCCTTGTCCCTGGCTTCCTTATCCAGTCCGGTCAGGTTCAGGGCACGGATATTATACATATCCCTGCTTTCCCGGGGACGTTCCTGACTATTCCCCAAGGCGCCTTTCCGGGCGTTCTCCCGGGTATTCCCCAGGGGGGATTCCAGGGAGGAAACCTGTTGGATGATTTTGTTGACCTTTTCATAACTGTCCTCCCGGGATACCCGGAACCAGCTCATCTCAGGCTGGTCTGCCGGAATCGTCCACTCCTCCAGAGTCCGGCGGTTTACCGCGCTGTAAAAATCATCAGCGTAAGACGGGACCGTACTGGCCCTGGGCGGTGCGGCTGCTTCTGATGCGCGGATGGAGTCCGGGGCGGAGGAGTCCGGGGTGGAGGAGTCCGGGGTGGAAGCGTCATGTGCAGGGAAGTCAGGGGAAGAGTCCGGGGCTTTTTCCCCATGGGAAGGACCGGATCCCCCGTGGTTTTCAGGGTAATAGCTGATGACAGCCAGGGCCATGGCGACCGCGACCGCGGTCCAGACAGAGGAATGATTTCTTTTTTTCATTAAAATGTCTCCTTTCTGTACGAATCCCAAACCTCATTTACATTTCCGTAAAAACATAGTACAATTGTGAAAGCAAATAAACGCTTAGATGTATCGCACGTAGGAGACCAAAATACGGTCTCCAAGTGCTCATAACGAGCCACTGCACTAAGTTCGTGGGAAACCTCACTAAGTGCCAGTGACATGTATCGCACGTAGGAGACCAAAATACGGTCTCTAAGTGCTCATAACGAGGAGGAGAGATCCGGAATGAAACATTATGATTATGTGTTGGTTGGCAGCGGGCTATACGCAGGAGTATTTGCCTGGTATGCAAGAAAGAACAAAAAGACATGCCTGGTTCTGGAGAAACGGGACCATATTGGGGGAAATATATATTGTGAGGATGTGGAGGGAATCCATGTTCATAAGTATGGCGCCCATATATTCCATACCAGCAATAAAAAGGTGTGGGAGTTTGTGAACAGCCTTGCGGAGTTTAACCGCTATACCAACAGCCCGGTGGCTAATTTTAAGGGGGAGATGTATAACATGCCCTTTAATATGAATACATTCAGCAAGATGTGGGGCATTTCCACGCCGGATGAGGCAAAGGCCGTCATTGAGAAGCAGAGGGCTGAGATAAAAGAAGAGCCCAGGAACCTGGAGGAGCAGGCGATCAGCCTGGTTGGACGGGAACTGTACGAAAAACTGATCAAGGGGTATACGGAAAAACAGTGGGGCAGGGACTGCAGGGAGCTTCCGGCCTTTATCATCAAGCGCATTCCTGTGCGGTATACCTATGACAACAATTATTTTAATGACCTGTACCAGGGAATCCCCATAGGCGGATATAACGTGATCATGGAAAAGCTGTTCGAGGGCTGTGACATAGAGACGGGAGTGGATTACCTGGAGAACAGGGAGCATTACGACAGTCTGGGCGAAACCGTAGTCTATACGGGAACCATTGACGCGTTTTATGGTTACCGGTTCGGGAAACTGGAATACCGCAGCCTGAGATTTGAATCCCAGGTCCTGGAGGAGGAGAACCACCAGGGCGTGGCTGTTGTCAACTATACAGACAGGGAGACACCGTATACCAGGGTGATCGAGCACAAGCACTTTGAGTTCGGAAGCCAGCCAAAGACTGTTATAACCAGGGAATATCCGGTGAGCTGGCAGGAGGGGATGGAGCCCTATTATCCGGTCAATGACCAGAAAAACCAGGAACTGTTCTGCCGCTATGAGCAGCTGGCAAAGGCGGAGGAACATGTATGGTTTGGCGGCCGTCTGGGAGAATATAAGTATTATGACATGGACAAGGTAATTGAGTCAGCCATGAGGCGGGCAGAGGAAATATTTGGGTGATGATTTTTGGGTGATACAGGTATGAGCCAGGGCACAGACCATCTTATAACAGTTTTGGCAGCCGCATACAATGGCAGGGAATATATTAAAGAGCAGATGGATTCCATCCTGGCCCAGAGCCAGGGAGGAATCCTTCTTGTGGTATCTGATGACTGTTCCTCAGACGGCACAGACAAACTTCTGGACCGGTATGGGGCGGAGCATGGAGACCAGGTGATCGTCCTTCACCGGAAAATTAGATCGGGCGGTGCGGCGGCCCATTTTCTTGCCATGCTGAAGCTGATGGCGGACCTGGCCTCAGGCCGGGGCATGGAGGCGTGGAACGGGATCTATGACCTGGGGGAGGAGACTTGTCTCCGGTTAAGGGAGGCTGCCGGCGCAGGGTATTTTATGCTCAGCGACCAAGATGATGTGTGGCTGCCTGAAAAGGCGGAGATCCTTCTTGGGAAGATGAAACAGATGGAAAGAAATGGGAATGCGGCAGGGGCCGAGCCGGGTAGTGAAACAAATGCCGGGGCCGAGCCCGGAACAAATGCTGGAACAAATGCTGGAACAAATGCCAAAGAACCCGGTCCCACGCCTCCGGTCCTGGTCCACTCCGACCTGAAAGTGGTGGATGAGGATCTGAGGGAAATCGCCCCCAGCTTTTTCAGGTATCAGAAAATATCCCCGGAGCGCACCCGGCTTTCCCAGCTGCTGGTCCAGAACAATGTGACAGGCGGAGCGGTCATGATCAACCGTTATCTGCTTCCCTACCTGGAGCATACCCCCAGAATCTGCCTGATGCATGATGCCTGGCTGGCGCTGCTTGCCAGCTGTTTTGGATGTGTGGGATGTGTGGACCGGCCTCTTTACCTTTACCGCCAGCATGGGACAAACACCCTGGGGGCGGAAAAGGGTGATGACCTGGCGGGAATGGAAAATCGCCTGAAGGACGGGAGCGCGGCCAGGGAGAATTACAGGCGGATGTTCGGCCAGGCCGAGAGCCTGCTGGAGCTGTTTGGGGAGGAGCTGAGCCCGGGGCAGAGGAAGATCCTGGCCGCGTTTGCGGGCCTGCCGGGCAGGAGCAGGCCGGGCAAGATGTTCCTCATACTCAGGTATGGTTTTACGAAAAATACTGTCCTGCGTACCCTGGGACAGATGCTGTTGATTGGAGACTGAGAAAATGGACGAGCGAATAAAGGAAAATGTGCACAGAGGACCGGCGGATCAGGCGGATCAGGCGGATCCGCTGCAGGGCGGGGAGCTGTGGGACAGCCCCACTGTGAGTATTTGCTGTATCACATTTAACCATGCTTCGTATATAAGGAGCGCCCTGGACGGGTTTCTCATGCAGGAGGTGGACTTTACCTACGAGATCCTGATTCATGATGATGCGTCCACTGACGGCACGGCGGATATCATCCGGGAGTACACGGAGCGATATCCCCATATCATAAAGCCTATCCTGAGAGAGGAAAACCAGTATTCAAAGGGAATATCCAATATCAGTATATTTAATTTCCCAAGAGCCCGGGGAACATACATTGCCATGTGTGAGGGCGATGATTACTGGACGGATCCCCATAAGCTTCAGAAGCAGGTGGATTACCTGAAGGAGCATCCCCATTGTTCCCTTTGTTTTCACAGCGCAAAGATCATCAGCGTGGACGGTTCTAAGACAGAAGGTTTGATGCGCCCCTATGGGGAGAGCCGGAGGGTGGAGCCGGAGGAGATCGTGGATAAGACCTCAGGTTATCCCACGGCCTCCCTGGTGTTTCCGGCCTGGATCGTCAAGAAACTGCCTGATTATTATCTGGATTGTCCGGTGGGGGACATTCCCATGCAGCTGATGATGGCATCGGTGGGGGATGCCTTTTATATGGATGAGCCCATGTGCGTGTACCGGGTGGGCGTGGCCAGCTCCTGGACCAACCTGATGAAACAGGGGGATTATGAAGGGAAACAAAAGCGATACAGTGACCAGATGAGGGAAATGTATCAGGCCTTTGACCGGGCCACGGGAGGCAGGTTCCATGAGCAGGCAGTGAGCGCTGCAACGCGGATCTATTTTCTTACCCAGGTCAATACAAAGCATTATGATCAGGTCATGAGTAAGGAATACAGAAGGTATTACAGGGAACTCAGTTTCAGGACCAGGTTTTTTATACGGTTTGAGATACTGGCCCCCGGTCTGTACCGTCTGCTCCAGAGAATGGTCAGGGGGAGCAACTGATGCTCTGGCAGGCACTTTTTTGTACGGATCTTAAGGAAAGGAAGTTGTGCTTTGGCAGATACGGAGATTAAGAACAAGGTCATGCACGGATTGTTCTGGAAAATATTGGAGAATGGCGGGGCCCAGGGCATTCAGTTTGTGATCGCCATTATCCTGGCCCGGCTGTTGAGCCCGGCGGAATATGGGCTTGTAAGTATAATCATGATATTTATCACCATTGCCAATGTGGTGGTGCAAAATGGTTTCAGCACGGCCCTGGTGCAGAAGCGCCATTCCGATGACGTGGATTTTTCATCGGTTTTTTATTTCAGCCTTGCCATTGCGGCGGCTATGTACGTTGTGCTGTACATGGCAGCCCCCTCCATTGCAGGATTTTACCGCAATGATGTGCTGGTACCCATTGTAAGGGTGCTCTCAGTGGTGCTGTTTCCGGGGGCCGTCATCTCAGTGCAGACAGCCTATGTTTCCAGGAAAATGGAGTTTAAGGGCCTGTTTAAGGCGACCATGGCAGCGGTCCTGGTATCCGGGGCTGTGAGCATAACCATGGCGTTCAGGGGACTCGGTGTATGGGCCATGGTGGGACAGCAGCTCTCTTATTACCTGGCCCTCATGACCGCCTTGTTTGTTACGGTCAGCTGGAAGCCGGGCTTTATGTTTGCCATAGGGCGGGTTCGGGCCATGTTTGCCTTTGGCTGGAAGCTCCTTTTAGCAGCTCTGCTGGATACGCTGTTTAACAATCTGTACGGCCTGATCATGGGGAAAATCTACAATGAGGAACTTCTGGGCGCTTACAACAGAGGCGACCAGTTCCCAAAACTGATTGTCAATAACCTGGGGGCGGCCATCCAGGCAGTGCTGCTGCCGGCATTTTCCTCCAGACAGGGGGACATTGCCCAGGTCAGGAGCATGGTGCGCAGGGCGATCAGGACCAGTTCCTTTTTGGTCCTGCCAATGCTGTTGGGGCTGTTTGCGGTGGCGGACACCATGGTGCTGGCCCTGTTGGGGGAAAAATGGATGATCTGCGTGCCGTATCTGCGGATCATGTGTATCGCATACTCCTTTTGGCCCATCCACATCACCAACCTTCAGGCCATCAATGCGGTGGGGCGCAGCGATATTTTCCTGAAACTGGAGGTCATCAAGAAATCCATCGGTATCATGGGACTTGTGATCGGGGCCATGTACAGCCCGGTGATCCTGGTGTCCATCAAGGCGGGGATCGATTTTCTGTGTACCTTTATCAACGCATGGCCCAACAAGAAGTTGCTTGGGTACAGCATATCCAGCCAGTGGATGGATATCATGCCTTCCATGGCTCTCTCCGCTGTAATGTGCATTTTTGTATATTTCCTGCAGTTTGCACTGCCCGGCGGCCCATGGGGGAAACTGGTTATGCAGATCGTGGCAGGGGCCCTGTTCTACGGGGGCGCGGCCTGGATATTAAAAATGGAAAGTTTTATGTATCTGCTGGGAATGATCAAAAGAAGGGGATCATCACAGGCATAAAAACAGGGCTGGACCCGGATCGTGAAAATCCGGGCACAGCCCTGTAATCTGTTATAATCATATCCCGTATCTGTTATGAACCTACTGACCTGCGTTTAAAGCAGCTGCGGCAACCGGGTCCGTAGGATCCCAGTGCTGGTCGGCAGAGATCGGCTGCTCAATGGCAGGCCTGTCGTATGGGCCGGGGATGGAGGAATTGTATACCTCAACCGTGGTGCCCAGAGAGCAGTGGTCGAAGATCCACTTGGAATCACCGGATGTATAGCGGATGCAGCCGGCGGAACGTACCACGCCCAGGAAGTTATAAGTCTCGGGCTTCAGTGTGTTCACATTGGGTGAATCGTAAATAATGGAGTGGAGCAGGAAGCTTAAGCCGGAGCCAAGGCGGGTTGCGTACTGGGTGTACACGCCGCTGTTCATCAGCCTCCAGCGGTACTTCTCAGGCGTCTTGAACGTGCCCAGAGGAGTATCCTCACCGGTGGAGCACAGGAATGTCTTAAGGGGAATGATGAAGCCGTTTCCGCCGTCCTGCACATACACGGTGGTGGTGTTCATCTGCTTGTTGATCCGGATCAGGAAGGGACCGGTTGCGCCGAGGATCGGCTCCAGATCCGTTACCACCTTTCCTGTCTCGTCAAAGTAATACTTGTATCCGTCAATATACTGCCATCCGGTTACAGGAACATTGTTGACAAAATAATACCTGTCCCTGTCATTCCATCCCCATCCTGTAAAGGGAACGCCTGTGCCGCTGCTGTAAACAACAGCACCGTCAATGGTCTGGATGCCGTCCGGAGCAGCTGCTTCCACCGGCTTGGTGGTGTTGTAGGTGGCGCCGTCCACATTCTTTCCCCACAGGGACACGCGGAAGCTCTGCATCACCTTGCCCGTGCCCATGGTTCCGGCAGTCTGGCCGTTGCGGGCCCAGTTGAGTTCGGTCCCGTCATTGAGGGTAGAGCTGTAATACACATCAAAGGTGTTGCCCACAAATCCGGTAAAACGGATCTGGATCGCCTCCACCAGGGATCCGTCCTCCCACACCGTGGTGTGGTCGCCGTTCATGGCCCATTCACTCCAGCCATGGGCGCTGGTGTAGGTCCTGTACAGGACATTGCCCACAATGTTGTTTAAGTAAATGCACAGGGAGCGGAAGCCGCCCTCTGATGCCACCGGGGTGTCGCCGATCACCGGCTCACTCCAGGTAGTGTCAGGACGAAGGACCTGAATTTGGAGATAAGGCGTGTTGGCAATGATGGCCGCCTGCATGGCTGCTTCCTCAGCCGCCGCTGCCTGCTCGGCCGCCGCCTGGGCATCCGCTGCATTGGCATCGGCCTGTGCATTGGCCGCCGCGTCATTTCCCGGAAGGGTCTCTGTGGGAGTGCCCTGGGTCTGCTGGGGCTGTGTCTCCTGAGACTGCGTCTCCTGGGGCGCTGCCTGTGTTTGATTATCTCCAGGGGCCTGTTCGCTGCCAGGTGAAACCTGTGCAGGTTTCGTGGTGCCAAAGGCAGGCCCGTAATTGGAATCGTCCTGTGCTGCAAATGCCGTACATGCCTGTCCGAGAATAAAGATTCCGGCCAGGAGAGCGGCAGCAGTACGTTTCATGTACTTATGCATTGGAAAATCCTCCTAAGTTTTATATATACCATACATGTCCTAATTTATCATATTTACGGTAAAAATTCCAGATGTGATTTACTTTTTAACGGCGGTATTGTAAAATTGTAAACAAAATGACCTTAGAAAGACCAAAGAATGTAAGAAACAGGTGGCATAATATGGATTGGAACCAAGATACAGCAAATATCATATATGCATCCAATGACGGATACGCCGGACATCTGGCAGCATCCCTGTATTCCCTGATGGATCATAACCGCAATATAAGGAATATGGACATCTATGTGCTGTCCGTTGGAATGTGCAGGGAATACCGGGAACGGCTTTCCGGGATCGCGGACAGATTTCACAGGGGTCTGTACGTGGTGGAACTGGGTGATCTTAAAAGCAGGTTTGATTTTGACATTGACACCAGGGGATTTGACATCAGCGCCATGGCAAGGCTGTTCGCTCCCCAGGTCCTGCCGGAAACCGTAACAAGGGCCCTGTACCTGGACTGTGATACCATTGTGTGCCAGAGTATACGCCCCCTGTATGAGACGGATCTGGGAGACTGCCTGGTGGGCATGGTGATGGAACCCACGGTCTATGAGGAGATGAAGGCGTCCATCGGCCTTCAAAAGGACGACCCCTATTACAACTCAGGTGTTCTGCTTATGGACCTTGGAGGCTGGCGCAGGGAGGGTGTGCTGGGGCGGCTGCTGGATTTCTACAAAAGCTGTCAGGGCAGGCTTTTTGCCTGCGACCAGGATACCATCAACGGCGCGCTGAAAGGAAGAATAAAAACCCTTCCTGTGAAATACAATTATTTTACCAATTACAGGTACTTCAGGTACGCCACCCTGTGTTCCCTGTGCGGCGCATACAGGGAAGTGGGGGAGGAAGCATACAGGGAAGCCGGGAAAGCCCCGGCAGTCATCCATTATCTGGGGGATGAAAGGCCATGGATCGCGGGCAACCACAACCATTTCAGGAAGCTGTATGAATATTACCTGGCCAAGACACCCTGGAAAGATACCCCAAAGCAGAGAGGAAAGGAGCGGTACATGCACATGTGGTGGGTATTTAACCGCCTGACCTGGATCTGCCCGCCCTTCCGGCTGTGGATCAGCCGCTGCCTGGGCATGAAATTGGTGGACAGCCGCAGAAAACATGTAAAATCTTAAGAACAGGGATGGATATGGACAAAGTTTGCTGTATTATATTAAACTATAATGATGCTTCCACAACCATGAGTCTGGTGGATGAGATAAGGGAATACGACTGTCTGGACAGTATTGTGGTGGTGGACAACTGCTCCACCGATGGGTCCTGGAAGCAGCTTAAGGCGCTCCGTGACCTGGACAAGGTCCATGTGCTGCGCACAGAGGAGAACGGCGGTTACGGAAGCGGGAACCAGGCGGGGATAGATTATGCGGTCACCTACCTGGAGGCCGGGTATGTTATAATTGCCAATCCTGACATCCACGTCAGGGCCTGCTGTATTGAGCGGGTAAAGCTCGCCCTGGATGGGATGCCTGAGGCTGTGATGGCCTCGGCCCGGGTGACAAGCCCGGAGGGCGGGGATCTGTTTTCTTACTGGACACTGCTGCCCATGTGGAAGGATCTGCTGGATACGGGCCTTATTACAAGACGCCTGTTTAAGCCCATGCTTAACACCCCGGCTTACCGGTTAAAGGAGGGCGGAGATGAGGGCTGCCGTCTGGTGGATGCCGTACCCGGGTCTTTTTTTATGCTGAAGCTGGGACTGCTTACACCTCAGGAGATCAAGGAATTATTTGACAGGCATATGTTCCTGTACTATGAAGAAAAGGTACTGGGGCAGAAGTTTAAGGAGATGGGCCTAAAGACCCTTTTGGTGACGGATGCATCCTACGTACATGCCCATTCCGCCACCATAGATAAAAGCGTGAAGCGGATCGTGGATAAGCAGAAGCTGCTCCATGAGAGCAAACGTTACTATTACAGGGAATATCTTCACGGAACACCGGCCCAGATGGCGGCGGCCCGCGTGCTTCTGGGCCTGGTGCTGGCGGAGGTGTGGTTCCTCACAGTTGTGTGCAGGATGCGGTGGTAAAGGGGCAGAAAGGAAATGTTACATGAGCCAACAGAGAGAGAACGGCGAGAAGATCCTGGTAACAAGATCTTCCATGCCTTCCTATGAAGAATATATTGAAATGATAAAACCCATATGGGACAGCGCCTGGCTGACCAATATGGGCGATTTCCACAAGCGCCTGGAACAGGAACTGAAGGATTACATGGGAATCAGCAACCTGGTGCTGTTTGTCAACGGGCATATGGCGCTGGAGATGGCTATCCAGGCCCTGAATCTCACCGGTGAGGTGATCACCACGCCGTTTACATTTGCTTCCACCACCCATGCCATTGTGCGCAATGGGCTTACACCGGTATTCTGCGATATCAATCCCCTGGACTATACCATGGATGTGGAGCAGATAGAGTCCCTGATCACGGACAAGACCTCGGCCATTATCCCGGTCCATGTGTACGGGAATATCTGTGATGTGGAGCGCATAGACGCCATTGCCAAAAAGCATGGGCTGAAGGTGATCTACGATGCCGCCCATACCTTTGGGGAGCGGTATAAGGGAAAGAGCGTGGCTGAGTTTGGGGATGCCAGTATATTCAGCTTCCATGCCACCAAGGTGTTCAACACCATTGAGGGAGGCGCGGTGTCCTTTGCGGAGGAATGGATGGACCACAGGCTGAACTGCCTGAAGAATTACGGGATTGTGGACCAGGACCATGTGGTCTGGGTGGGCGGCAATGCCAAGATGAACGAATTCCAGGCAGCCATGGGTCTGTGCAATCTGCGTCATTTGGATGACGAGATCGAAAAGCGCAAAATGGTGACGGAGCGCTACCATGAGAACCTTGGAGGCGTTCCAGGGCTTAAGCTCCCTGCATATAAGGAAGGACTGACGCCCAACTATGCCTATTTTCCGGTTGTGTTTGACGGGTTTAAGGCGGACAGGAATGAAGTGTATGACCGTCTGGCTGAGCACAATATTTTCCCCAGAAAGTATTTCTATCCCCTGACCAACGGGTTCCAGTGTTATTCGGACCGGTTTTCGCCGGAGGATACGCCGGTTGCAGCTTATATGGCGGACCGGGTGCTGACCCTGCCGCTGTATGCCGGCCTTTCCTTGGAGCAGGTGGACAGGATATGCAGGATCATGAAGGATATTTAGGTGGATGGGATCGGAGGGAAAGATGAACATTTTGCTTACAAGCGCGGGCAGGAGAAGTTACCTGGTCCAATATTTTAAGGAAGCCCTGAGACTGGGGGGCTGCGGCGGTCTGGTCCATGCGGCCAACAGCTGCCAATGTCCGGCATTTGCATGTGCGGACAGATCCGTGGTAACGCCCATCATCTATGACCAGGGATATATTCCCTTTTTGCTGGAATACTGTAAAAGAGAGGAAATAGGCATGCTGATCCCTCTGTTTGACATTGATGTGCCGGTGCTGGCGGCCCACAGGGAAGCGTTCGCGTCAGCGGGTACCGTGGTGGTTACGGCGGACCCTGAGGCGGTAGGTATCTGTAATGACAAGTGGAGGACCCACAGGGCGCTGGCAGAGGCGGGGATCCGGGTGCCTGCGGCCTGGCTGGACGGGGAACTGGCCCTGGGCGCTATTGAGGATGGACGCATGTCCTGGCCTCTTATGGTGAAACCGCGCTGGGGCATGGGATCCATTTCCGTGTATCAGGCAGACTGCCGGGAGGAGATGGAGGTATTTGCAGGCAAATGCCGCCGGGGCATACAGGAATCCTATCTGAAGTACGAAGCCATGGCGGATCAGGAACGCTGTGTCCTGTTCCAGCAGAAGATAAAGGGACTGGAATACGGCCTGGATGTGATCAACGACCTGGAAGGCAGATATTGCACCACCATTGTTAAGAAGAAGACGGCCATGCGGTCCGGTGAGACGGATGCGGCGGAGACTGTGGAAGATAGGGAACTTTCCGCGCTGGGAGAACGTCTGGGCACCCTTATAAGGCACAGAGGAAACCTGGATGTGGATGTGCTGGAGGAAGATGGAAGGTATTACGTGCTGGAGATGAATGCACGCTTTGGAGGCGGTTATCCCTTCAGCCATGCGGCCGGGGTGAACCTGCCCCTGGCGCTGGTGCTTTGGGCCATGGGCAGGGAACTGCCGCCAGGGCTTCTCACGGCCAGGACCGGAGTGAAGGCACAGAAAGACATATGCATGCTGGTCTGGTAAGAATAAATCTGACAGAGGAATCTATATGGAAAAGGTACTGCTGGTGATACCGGCCTACAATGAGGAAAAAAATATTGAAAAAGTGGTAAATCATCTGGAGCAGGATTTTCCGGAACTGGATTACGTGGTGGTGAACGATGGGTCCAGGGACCACACGGCTGAAATCTGCAGGAAAAACGGGTACAACCTTCTGGATCTGCCCGTGAACCTGGGACTTGCAGGCTGCTTTCAGGCCGGAATGAAATACGCCTACCAGAGGGGATACCGGTACGCCATCCAGTTTGACGGGGATGGGCAGCACAGACCTGAGTATGTTGCCTCCATGAAGGAGAAGCTGGACCAGGGATATGATATTGTCATAGGGTCTAGGTTCCTGACTGCAAAAAAAGACTGGTCCATGCGCATGGTGGGCAGCCGCCTGATCGCAGCGGCGATCCGGCTTACCACAGGGGCAAGGATCACGGACCCCACTTCCGGTATGCGTCTCTTTGACAGGAAGATGATCGAGGAGTTTGCCCTGAACCTGAATTACGGGCCGGAGCCGGATACGGTTTCATTTCTGATCAAACAGGGCGCGCAGGTGGCGGAGGTTCCGGTTACCATTGACGAGCGTTTGGAGGGGGAGAGTTATCTCAGGCCCCTCACCGCAGTTCATTATATGACCCGCATGCTTTTATCCATATTATTTATACAGAATTTTAGAAAGCGTTGAACCGGAATGAAGAATTTAACGAGACATTTATTATATAAAGGCACTGACATTGGGCGGCAGAACGTGCTCTGGAACATTGCAGGAAGCTTTGTCTATGCATTTGCCAGCATGGTTCTGTCTTTTCTGGTCATACGCGTGGTGGGGGATGACCAGGGAGGGATCTTTTCCTTTGGATTTTCCACCCTGGGACAGCAGATGTTCATTGTGGCTTATTTTGGCATCCGGCCCTTTCAGATCACGGACAACAAGGGAGAGTATTCCTTTGGGGAGTACCTGGAATGCCGAAATGCGACATGTATCCTGGCATTGGTGATGGGGGCGGTGTACCTGACCTACCGCCATGGAACCGGGGAGTACAGCGCGGGGAAATGCATGATTCTCATCCTTCTTGTCATATACAAGGTAATAGATGGGTATGCTGATGTATATGAGTCGGAGTTCCAGCGCCAGGGCAGTCTGTACCTGACAGGGAAATCCAACTTTTTCAGGACCATCCTTTCCGTGTCCTCCTTCCTGATCGTGCTGGTCTCTTTGGAGCACCTTCTGCTGGCCTGTCTGGCCGCAGTGGCGGCCCAGATGCTGGGGGTGGCCCTGTTTAACCTGGACGTGATCCGCGCCATCGGGACAGTGGACTGGAATAAGAGGGAAAAGCAGAACCTGAGGGTGCTTGGCAGCACCGTATTCCTGTTTGTGGCCACATTTCTGGACTTTTATGTGTTTTCCGCAGCCAGGTACGCCATTGACGCAAGAATGAACAATGCCGCTTCCGGATACTTTAACTTGATTTTTATGCCTACCTCTGTTATTTATATGGTAGCTAACTTTGTGATACGGCCATTCCTCACCAAGCTGACAGATATGTGGAACGGGCATGAGTTTGACTGTTTTAAAAGTGAGCTTAAACGGATCGCCGCTGTTATTGGCGGCCTGACCGTGCTGGCAGTGGGCGCCACGGCTGTGTTGGGAAAATGGGTACTGTCCGTGATGGAAATGCTTCTGGGCGGACAGTACACAGGCATGCTGGTGCCTTATTATGGGGCATTTGTGGTTATTGTGCTGGGGGGAGGATTTTATGCCTTGGCTAATCTTATGTATTATTCGCTGGTTATCATGCGCAGGCAGAGAGCGATCTTTGTGGTCTATCTGCTGGCTGCGGTTCTGGCAGCAGCCCTATCGGGAACCCTGGTGTCTGGCTTCGGGATCAATGGGGCGGCAGGATGTTATCTGCTGTTAATGGTGGGATTAGTGCTGGGATTCGGCCTGTATACGGCAGGCGTTTATCAGAAGGAAAAAAAGGAGTATGCTTGTAATGGAGGAAGAGAGGACTAGAATATCAGAACACACATACAGCCCTAAAGTGGATGTGATCATACCCACCTATAAGCCGGGAAAGAAGTTTTCCAGGCTGCTTAAAATGCTGGGGCTTCAGACATATCCGGTGGGAAGGATCATAGTGATGAATACGGAAAAGGCCTACTGGAATGACAAGGGATATCAGGGGATCCCCAATATGGAGGTCCACCATTTGTCAAAGACCGAGTTTGACCATGGAGCCACCAGGAACCGGGGCGCCCGCTACAGCAGGGCGGACATCATAGTATTCATGACAGATGACGCCGTGCCTGCGGATGAGCACCTGATCGGGCATCTTGTGGATGCGTTTAAACAGCGGGGGCCCCAGGGGGAGTCTGTGATCATGGCCTATGCACGCCAGCTGCCGGATAAGGACTGCCCCATGGCAGAGCGTTATACCAGGTCCTTTAACTATCCGGAGGAGAGCTGTATCAAGACAAAGGAGGACCTGGAGCGCATGGGGATCAAGACCTTTTTTGCCTCCAATGCGTGCTGCGCCTACGACCGTGAAAAGTTTTGGTTCCAGGGCGGGTTTATCACCAAGACCATATTTAATGAAGATATGATATTTGCGGGCAGGGCCGTGCTTCAGGACGACTACGCCATTGCCTATGTGGCGGAGGCAAGGGTGATCCATTCCCATAACTACGGGTGCGCAGCCCAGTTCCGGCGGAATTTTGATCTGGCCGTATCCCAGACAGACCATCCTGAGGTATTTGCCGGCATCCGGTCGGAGAGCGAAGGAATCCGTCTTGTGAAGCAGACCGCAGGACACCTTGTGAAGATCCGCCGTCCATGGCTGATACCGGGTATGATCGTGAAAAGCGGATTCAAGTATATGGGATACCGGGTGGGAAGATGCTACCGCATGCTGCCCAAAAGCTTGGCAGTCAAATGCAGCATGAATAAAGAATATTGGAAATAACAAAAGAAAGCAGGTAGGACCATGATGCAACCTATATTCAGGATCATATTGATTATAGTCTCTTTATTGACTATGTCCTTTATGCTGAGGAAAATACGTCAGGCAAAGGTCCAGATCGAGGCAGCCATGTTCTGGGTGATCGTAGCCTTGATCCTGGTGGTGTTTTCCCTGTGTCCGGCCGTGGCTGATGCCTGCGCCAGGCTTCTGGGAATCTATTCCACCCCCAATTTCCTGTTCCTTTTTATGATATTTTTGCTTATGGTAAAGGTATTCAGCATGACCCTCCAGGTATCCCAGCTGGAGAGCAAACAGAAGGAGCTGGTCCAAAAGATCGCTCTTGCCCAGAAGGAGCAGGAGGAGTTGGAGCTGCGGATGCAGGAGCTTTTGGAAGCCGGCACGGCCGGGGAGGAAGAAGATGGGAGGTAAGCGGACCACAGGCAAGCAGGCGGTGTCCTGTAAGCGGTATGGACTTTGGGTGGGCTGCGGCCTGACTCTGCTGATCCTGGCAGCCTGGCATTTCCTGGATGTGAGGGCCGGGGTACTGGAAACAGGAGAGACCTGGCTTTACGGCTGGTATGGAGGGCTCTGCTTTTTGGCGGCACTGACAGCTGGGGGGCTGGGATATGTGGTTTTTATAAGAAAGCAGTGGAAACTGGAACAGATATTTGCAGCGTCCGCCATCAGCCTGGGACTTTTGTTCCTCTTTGTACTGCCTCCCCTTTCAGCACCGGATGAGGTGAGCCATTTTATCAGTGCTTACCAGCTGTCCAGCCATATGATGGGAAAGACAGCCAATGCCCATGACGGGCGGGTGCTCCTGCGGGCGCAGGATGCGTTCATCGAGGACCTGTATGATGTGATGGAGACGGACGGGACCGGATTCAGGGAACATGGAGGAGAACAGCAAAAGGCAGTGGTCCTGGGCCAGGAGTTGGGCCAGGATACCTACCGCACCATCCATGACCGGGGGATAAGAGGCGCGCACCAGGAAGAAGAGGGGGAGGAGATGGAGGAGACGGCGGTTTCCTACCAGCCTCCGGTGAGGACAACCCCTCTGGCATACGTGCCCCAGGCCCTGGGAATCACCCTGGCCCGGCTGATGGGACTGGGAGGCATTGGCCTTCTTTATATGGGCCGTTTGTTCAACCTGCTTTTCTTTACGGCCATGGGCTGCCTTACCATAAGGCGGATGCCCTTTGGGAAAGAGGCGGCGTTTGGCGTGTACCTGCTTCCCATGACCCTGCATCTGGCGGCATCTTTTTCCTATGATGTGATGATCATCTCCCTCAGCGGCTATTTTGCCGCGGTCTGCCTGCATCTGGCTTATGAGGCGCAGCGTGTAAAGGTAAGAGATGTGGTTTTGCTGGCCCTTATCATGGCAGTCATGGGACCGTGTAAGATGGTGTACGGTGTAATCGCAGGTTTCTGCCTGCTGATCCCTGTAAGGAAATTTGGGGGATGGGGGAAATGGACGGTGAGCGCTGCCGCTGTGCTGGGTGCCTTCGGGGCCGCTATGCTGGCCGTAAACAGCCGGACGGTGGCCATGTATACGGAGGCTTCGGAGGGCTACATTGCCTGGGCTGAGGAGACGGGATATACATTTGCCCAGCTGGTGCACAGTCCCCTGCTGGTACTTAGAATGTGCTACAATACCCTGATGTGGCAGGGGGAAAAGCTGTATTCCGGTATGCTGGGGGAATCCCTGGGCAACATGGATGCGGTGCTGAACACCCCCTATGTGTTGATCCTTGGGCTGACGGCCATTCTTTTGATGCTTGCGTTCAGAAAACCGGGAGAGCGCCTGGTCATGACCATGGCGAACAGGGCATGGATCTGGTTACTCTGTTTTTTGTGCCTTGGGGCCCTGATGTTCTCCATGCTTTTGGCATGGACTCCGGTGACTTCCAATGTGATCAACGGCGTACAGGGCAGATACCTGCTGCCCCTGCTTCCCATTTTCCTGCTGACCCTTAAAAACAACAGGGTGGTGCGGACGGACTGCAGCGACAGGCCGCTGCTTTATGTGATGGCAGTCATGGATCTGTATGTGGTGCTGAGGATTTTTTCTATTGTATGCCTTCGGGTTTCGTGACCGCAGTGGGTGGATCGGTTTGCCCGGCCGTGGATAAAGTAGATAAAGTATTGCCAGACTGTGGATAAAGTGATAAAATTGCCAGATGGATGTGGATAAGAGATAAAAGGAGCAGATAATAATGGGAAAGATAAAAGTGACGCCCTGTGAGATCAAGGGGTTATATGTGATTGAGCCAACTGTTTTTAAGGACGAGCGGGGATATTTTGTGGAAACTTATAATCAGAACGATTTCAGGGAAGCGGGACTGAATATGGTATTTGTCCAGGACAACCAGTCCATGTCCGTGAAAGGCGTGCTGAGAGGCCTGCATTTCCAGAAACAGTATCCCCAGGGCAAGCTGGTGCGCGCGGTCAGGGGAACTGTGTTTGATGTGGCAGTGGACCTGCGCTCTGATTCTGAGACATATGGAAAATGGTTCGGCGTGGTGCTCTCTGCGGAGAACAAAAAGCAGTTCTATATTCCGGAGGGGTTTGCCCATGGTTTCCTGGTGCTCTCTGATCAAGCGGAGTTTGCTTACAAATGTACGGACTTCTATCATCCCGGCGATGAGGGCGGCCTTAAATGGGACGATCCGCAGATCGGGGTTCAGTGGCCCATTGAAGAGGGCATGGAGCTGATCATCTCCGACAAGGACAAGAAGTGGAGCGGCCTTGAGGATACTTTTAAATTTTAGCTGTCTAAGTGGCATTGGAAAAGGAAATAACATATGAATTACGTACTGTCTCTTGGTAAGGAGATTATAGAGAAGAGAAAGCTGATCTGGGATTTAGGCAAGGCGGATTTCCGCAAGCGGTTTGTGGGATCCTATTTCGGCATTGTGTGGATGTTCATACAGCCCATTGTGACCATTGCCATCTATGCCTTTATATTTGGTGAGGGAGGCTTTAAGACGCCGCCGCCCGTGACTGGGGCATCCTATGTGGCCTGGCTGGTCCCCGGTATCGTGCCCTGGTTCTTTTACAGTGAATGCATGAACGCAATCACGGGCTGCCTTCAGGAATACAGCTACCTGGTAAAAAAAGTGGTGTTTAAGGTGGAGATCCTTCCCCTGATCAAGCTGGTGAGCTGCCTTCTGGTCCATGGATTTTTTGTGCTGATCATGATCGGCATGTACCTGGTTACGGGAGTACAGGTCCGAATTACCTGGATCCAGGCCATTTATTATACCTTTGCAGCCAGTATGCTGGCTCTTGGGATCGGGTTTTTCACCAGCGCGGTCAATGTGTTCTTTAAGGATATGACGCAGATCGTGGGGATCTGTCTTCAGTTTGGGATCTGGATGACGCCTATCATGTATGCGGAGTCCATGTTTTCAGACAGGCCCTGGATCGTGTCCCTGTTAAAGTTTAATCCATTTTATTATATTGCCGCCGGTTATAGGGACAGCATGCTCACCGGAAATTGGTTCTGGGAACGGCCGCTTATGACCATATATTACTGGGCGGTGACGATCACCGTGTTCCTGGTTGGACTTAAGATGTTCAAGCGTCTCAGGCCGCATTTTTCCGATGTGCTTTAGAGCGTGTGTTTCCGGATGTTTAGACCCGGTTTCAGGTATTTTGTAAAAAGCAGGTGTTTTCAATGATACGAAAAGTGGAAATCAACTGGCGCCGTGGACAGGAAGAGGGGGTGATCCCCGTGGAGGTGATCTACTCCAGGCGCAGGACCATGGGACTGGAGGTCAATGCCGATGGGCGGGTCTGTGCCCGTGTCCCCCAGAGAATACCGGGCCAGTCCGTGATGGACTTTATCCGGGAACGCCAGGACTGGATCGTCCAGAAGTGGTTTCTTACAGAGGAAAGGCGCCGCATCCGGGAGGAAAGGCCCCAGCCTGATTATGTGCAGGATCCCGGGCTGGAAGCAGTGTACAGGAAAAAGGCCAGGAAACAGCTGGAAGACAGGGCCGCGTATTATGCCGGTCTGATGGGCGTGACCTATAACCGGATCACGGTACGGGCTGCAAAGACCCGGTGGGGCAGCTGCAGCGCCCGGGGAAACCTGAATTTTCACTGGAAGCTGATCCTTATGCCTCCGGAGGTGTTGGACTATGTGGTGGTCCACGAGCTGGCCCACCGCAGGGAGATGAATCATTCTTCCAGGTTTTGGGCCGAGGTGGAGCGGATCATGCCTGATTATAAAAGGCGCAGGAAATGGCTGAAGGAGAACGGAGGCCAGGTGTAAGCCTGCCCGCCGAGGGTACATAGAAATTAAAAGGAGGTCTGTTCAGGCCTCTTTTTTTGCCCTGTCCCAGAGAAAATACATTGCATTATAACCAACGGGGATGTATGATTACTTTTATGAAAGCATTGATGAAAGTAGGCGGATCATATGAAGATAAATGAAAAAGCAGCAGAGAAAAAGCGCCTGAACAAGGCCAGGATCGCCAGCCATATCCGTCTCAGAAAGCATATTTCCAAACCTGAACTTGCCGTGGAGCTGGGACTTAGTATGCCCACGGTCCTCCAGAATGTGAAGGAGTTAATGAAAGCCGGTATTGTGGAGGAGGTGGGGGAGTACGAATCCACAGGAGGACGCAAGGCCAAGGCCCTGTCGGTTGTAAAGAGTGTAAAATACGCGGCGGGCATAGACATTACGGCCAACCATGTCAGCTATGTGATCATTGACCTGAACGGGGATGCTGTGTGCGGACACCGGATCCGCAGACGGTATGAGAATACATCTGAGTATTATGAGAAAGTGGCGGGGGAGTTGGAGAAGTTTCTGGACCAGGCCGGGGAGAGCCGCCGGATTAACAGGGATAAACTATTGGGGGTAGGTATTTCCATGCCTGGGATCATTGATAAAGAGAACGCCCGTCTGATCCGTTCCCATATCCTTCAGGTGAGTGATATTAATCTGGAGGTGATCAGCCGCCTGATCCCCTATCCGGTCCACTTTGAAAATGATGCCAACAGCGCCGCCATTGCAGAACTGCAGGGGACGGACCGGGATGCGGTTTATCTCTCCCTCAGCAACACGGTGGGGGGATCGGTGTATCTGGACAATACCATATATGCCGGGGATCATTTCCGCAGTGCCGAGTTTGGGCATATGATCATACATCCTGGGGGAAAGCCCTGCTACTGCAAAAAGCGCGGATGCGTGGATCCCTATTGTTCCGCAGGAGTGCTGTCTTCCTTTGCGGGAGAGGACGCAGGGCTGGCTGTTTTCTTCCAGCTTTTGGAACAGGGGGACCGGGAAGCCATGGAAATCTGGGATACCTACCTGGAGGACCTGTCCATCGTCATAACGAATCTCAGGATGGCTTTTGACTGTGACATTGTGCTGGGGGGATATGTGGGCGGTTATCTGAAGCAGTACATGTCAAAGCTGGAACACAAGGTAATGGCGTATAATATGTTTGACAACGACATCCTGTATCTGAGGACCTGCGGCTATGAGAAGGAGGCTTCCGCCGTGGGGATTGCCATGACCTTCCTGGATGAGTATTTCAGGACCCTGATATAAAAGGGGGAAAAAGCCGGAAAATGCAAATACCATATTGACAAAATTTATTAGCAGTGCAATAATATAATTACTTTAATAAAATATTTTATAAAAGATCATATATAAACAAAGAGAAGGGGAAAACCATATGTTGCAGCAGGTAATGACAGCTCCGGGAAAAATTGAATTTCGTGAGATTCCGGTACCGGAGATCGGTGAGAATGAAGTGTTGATCAAGATTATGAAGATCGGTGTCTGCGGTTCGGATATCCATGTGTACCACGGGGAGCATCCGTTTACAAGCTATCCCGTGACCCAGGGACATGAGGTTTCCGGCGAGGTGGTAAAGACAGGGACAGCGGTGTCAGGAATAAAGCCGGGGCAGAAGGTGACTATCCAGCCCCAGGTGGTCTGCGGCCGCTGCTATCCATGCCGCCACGGCAAATACAATTTGTGTGAGGAACTTAAGGTTATGGGGTTTCAGACCACCGGTGTTGCCTCCCATTACTTTGCTGTTGACCAGGCAAAGGTTACCCCTCTGCCGGATGAGATGAGTTATGACGAAGGCGCCATGATCGAGCCCCTGGCTGTCGCCGTCCATGCAGTGAGACGGGCGGGGGATGTGAAAGGGGCAAAGATCGCGGTTCTGGGAGCAGGACCCATCGGCATACTGGTCGCCCAGGCAGCCAAAGGAATGGGAGCAGACCAGGTGATGATCACCGATGTCAGCAGCCTCCGCCTGGAAAAGGCTAAGGAGTGCGGAGTTGATTTTTGTGTCAATACCAGGAATCAGGACTTCGGTGAGGCTATGGTCCATAACTTCGGACCGGATAAGGCGGACGTGATCTATGATTGCGCAGGCAACAACATTACCATGGGCCAGGCGATCAAATATGCCCGCAAGGGAAGCGTCATCATCCTGGTGGCCGTATTTGCAGGTCCGGGACAGCTTGACCTGGCGGTTCTCAACGACCATGAACTGGACCTGAACACCAGCATGATGTACCGGAATGAGGACTATCTGGATGCCATCCGTCTTGTGAATGAGAAAAAGGTGGTGCTGGCGCCTCTGGTTTCCAAGCATTTTGCGTTTGGGGATTACCTGAAGGCCTACCAGTACATAGATGAGAACAGGGAGAGCACCATGAAGGTTATCATCAATGTACAGGAATAAGAGACGTGAACGGAGAGGGGAAGACAATGACAAACTATGATGTGACAGCGCTGGGAGAACTTTTGATCGACTTCACTCCCTCCGGATTGAGCGCCCAGGGAAATCCTGTCCTGGAGCAGAATCCGGGCGGCGCACCGTGTAATGTCCTGGCCATGCTGGCAAAATGCGGCAGGCAGGTGGGATTTATCGGTAAGATCGGAAAGGATATTCATGGAAGGTTCCTGAAAGATGCTATTATGGAAGCAGGCATTGGCCTGGACGGCCTGGTCATGTCGGATGAGGTCCATACAACCCTTGCCTTTGTAAGCATAGACGGATCGGGGGACAGGAGTTTCTCATTTTACCGTAACCCCGGCGCTGATATGGCCCTGAGGCCGGATGAGGTGAATCTGGATATGATCCGCCATTCCAGGATATTTCACTTTGGCACCCTGTCCATGACCCACGATGGAGTGCGCAGGGCCACCAAGGAGGCGGTGGAATGTGCAAAAGCCAGCGGATGTATGATCTCCTTTGACCCCAATCTCCGTCCGCCTCTCTGGGAGGATATGGAGGAGGCCAGGAGACAGATGATTTACGGGGTATCTGTGTGCGATATCCTGAAGATCGAGGATAAAGAGCTGAGTTTCATGACCCGGACCGAGGATGAGGGGGAAGGGGTGCGCCGTTTACAGGATACATATGGTATTCCCCTTATTCTGGTCACGGCAGGAGCAGAAGGGAGCAGGGCTTACTGGGCCGGAAATTCCCTGAAAGCAGAGGCGTTTTTATCGGACCGGACCATTGACACCACGGGAGCGGGAGATACGTTCTGCGGATATTGCCTGAATTATCTCCTGGACCATCCGCTGGGATCCCTGACCTTGGATAAGGTCGGAGAAATGCTCACAGGCGCCAGCGGGGCGGCGTCCATTGTCACCACCAGGAAGGGGGCTTTGCGCTCAATGCCTGAGCTGGCGGAGGTGGAGGCGGTGGTAAAACAAAGGACCGTCAACCGGGGATGATTATTTGAAATTCCTTTGGAACCCAATCATTGTAAAGAAAGAATCAAGTATGATCCCCTGGCTCAGCCAAACTGACAAAGGGGATCCTTTTTATTCTCAGTTGCCCCTTAATGCCGTTGTCCGGAGACTTCATCTTGAGGCAGATCCCAATCGCCGGTAAGAGATGAATATTAATATCCCGGTAATGTAATATTCAGTAAATAATAAGGTATGGGCTCCGCAGTTCTGATATAATCAAAGCATACTGACACTACAGCGAGAGAAGGAGGAACATGGGACATGAAACGGATGATCACAGGAAGAAGCGGGGCCTGGATCCTAGTGCTGTGCATGGCGGTGCTGATCGGATGCAGCCAGAGAGCGGATGGGGCTGGGACAGCAGGAACGCCGGTGGAGACAGGAACAGCAGGAGCAGCGGGAGAGACGGACACACCAGGAGCAGCAGAGGAGGCAGGAACGCCGGGGACAACGGGAATACAGGGAAATGAAGATACTCCGCCCCCGATGGAAGAAACCGTTAATCGTTTTGAGATCCTGGATGTAAAGGAAAGCAGCATGCTGGTCTGCGGCCTGGATGATATGAAAGGCCTGTACCATGTGGGGCACGGTGAGGTTCTGAAAGATGTGGATCAGAAGGCGATCCAGGTATCGGACCTGGAAACAGGGATGATCGTGGACCTGACCTGGAATGGGGCTGTGCAGGAAACATATCCTGGGCAGTTTAGTTACCGGAAACTTCAGGTCACGGAGGAAAGGGGAAGCAGGGAACTGGAATTCTACAAACAGCTGATCCGGGATCTGGCGGAGGTGGATCCCGGGCTGAATGACGGGGTCACAGAGAGCTATTTTGACTTAACCCAGATGGAATCCCTGACTGATGCGGAAAAGGAAGGCCTGGCGTACATGGGAGGCGGTAGTTTTAATGTATGGGGATTCCTCTCCACGCCGGAGCAATTGACACAGGATGGGATCATGGACCCCCAAAAGGGCCTGGAACATGGGATACTTATAACCATTGAGGAGATATCCGTCACGGAGACGGCCAATGAGGGCGGGGATGGCGATGTGATCACTGTGAACTGCAATGCGAGAAAGTACAGAAGCGGCACAGGCGCATATTATTTTACAGATGTAAGGGCAACATTCCAAGATGGCGGATGGAGTTATACCATAGGAGCAGAGATGATAAGCTGAAGGAATTTTTCCATGACCCGGACGGCCTTCCTTTGGAGCCTCATGAGTGAGAGGCAGGCACCGGCGCTTTGGGCCGTTCATGGTAAAAGGCAGTGAGCAAATTCCACACGGGAAGCAGGTACAGGTAAAATGCGTACAGCATACACACCATGGGCGCTCCGATGGTGGCCACAGGTACGGCGCCTGCAATTCCCCAGGGAACCAGGGCCGCAAGCACGATCACGGTATCTTCAAGGGCCAGAGCCAGTTTTTCCTTGCTGGGATACAGGGTATCGCACATCTGGCAGGTCAGTATGGTTGCCAGGCTCTGGTTGCAGCTCACGGCACAGGACAGTACGGAAGTGACCACCACGGTCCCAAACGGCGTAAAGATCCTGGCTGAGCTCTGGAGTGCGGATTTCACACCGGCCAGCAGGCGGGTGCGGGAAAAAATGCCGGAGTAGGAGGAAGAGATCAGTACAATGATGCCCACCTTGACCATGGAGGATATACCGCCTCCATTTAACAGGGATGACAGGCGTGTTCCGGATTCTGCCCGGTAACCGGTCCAGAGACTTTTCATAAGATCCGCAGGCATAGCTCCCTGATACAGGACCGCCACCACGGCAGCGGCAGCAATACTGGCACCCATGGCGTATTTTACATCCACATGGAAAAGGGCCAGTCCGAGAATGATAAGGGCGGGAAGGGCTGTTGCCGGGTGAAGGGAGAAGTTGTCCCGGAACAGTGCCAACAGGCCGCTGTCCACCTGCGCCCCTGTTTCCCTTCCTGCCAGAGCCACGTACAGGATACAGCTTATGAGCAGGGGAATGAGACAGGTGCGGCACATATTTTTCAGGTTTGTGTAAATATCGGTCCTGGTCAGGGTGCACACCAGCTGGGCGCTGGAGGACATGGGGGAACAGCGGTCCCCAAAAAAGCTGCCGGAGAGGACCGCTCCTCCTGTGAGGGCGGGATCCAGACCGGCCGCGTTGGATATCAGCATGCAGATAACACCCATGGTGCTGGCAGTCCCAAACGAGGTGCCTGTGAGAAAGGACATCATGGAGCACAGGAGAAATGTGCACAGCACAAAGAACCTGGGATCGATCAACCCCATGGCATGGTACAGGATAAAGGGAATGGTGCCGCAGGTGCGCCAGATGGATGTAAGGGAGCCGATCAGCACAAAGATGATAAGGATATTCTTAACTTTTCCCATGCCTTCTCCCAGCATGGAGCAGGTTTCCCTGACAGAATACCCTCTGGAAAGGGTGTAGAGGGAAAAGCAGGCAAGCCCAAACAAAAGCGCGTACAGGATTTGTATTCCTGTAAAGATACACAGGCCAAGCCCTGCCAGAAACAGTCCAAGTGTGATGATTTCAGCAATCATTTTAATCCCCCTGATACGGAAAAATAGGCGGCCGACAAGCGGCCGCTTATTATATTCTATATGGTATTCTATAGCGTAAGGGATATAAAGTCAATGGGTTTCATTTGTACGGCAGGAACCGCATGATAAGCTGGCACACTGTCTCAAACACGCCGGACAGCACCATTACCAGGATAGGGCTCATTTTAAAACGTATCAGCAGTACCAGAGCGCCCAGGAAAATGCAGACAGAGCGCAGGTTGAGCGCCTGGAGGTCCGGCGTAAATCCGCCCAGCCCCCAGAAGGCCGTCACCAGGATGCTGACACCGGCAGCGCCGATCATGGCCACCACCGCGGGCCTTAAGGACTGTAGCACACCCTGTATAATGCTCAGGTTTCGGTACTTCAGATAGATACGTGCCAGCAGGGTTACCAGGATACAGGAGGGCAGCACGCACCCGGCCGTGGCTGCCAGGGCGCCTGGGGTTCCGGCGATCCGGGTCCCCACAAAGGTGGCTGAATTGATGGCAATGGGTCCGGGGGTCATCTGGGAAATGGTTACCAGGTCGGTAAACTCAGCCAGGTTCAGCCAATGGTGCAGGTCCACCACCTGATTCTGGATCAGGGGCATGGCGGCATATCCGCCTCCAAAGCTAAAGGCGCCAATCTGAAGAAAACTCAGGAACAGCTGAAAATAGATCATAATGTCCGGCCTCCTTCCTTGCGCGTCTTTTCCGCTCGGAGGGTGCGGGCCACACCGATCAGGGCGCAGATCAGGATGATCAGGATCACGTTCACATTAAGAATATAGTTGGCAACAAACGCAGCGATCATGATGCATACAGAGATCCATTGCCGGTTCTTTACAATACCGCTGCCCATTTCCCACACGACCTGGGCAATGACGGCTCCCACTCCGGCCTGCATGCCGCCCAGCATCCAGCCCACCACCAGGTTGGAGCGGAACGCCGCATAGAACAGGGAAATGGCAGAGAGGATGACAAAGGGGGGGATGACCGTGGCTAACACGGAGGTGAGAACGCCGGCCATGCCCGCCAGCTTGTAGCCCACCACAATGGCGCCATTGACGGCAATGGCCCCCGGAGAGGACTGGGCAATGGCCACCAGGTCCAGCATTTCCTGCTCATCGATCCAGTGGTATTCGTCCACGAACTTCTTTTTCATCAGGGTGATGATCACGTACCCGCCTCCAAAGGTAAATGTGCTCAGGTACAGGGTAGAGATAAAAAGCTTACATAATAAAGAGCGGCGCCCCTTTGGATGGGACGCGGGCTGGGATTTTACATTGACGACCATAGGGAGTACTTCCTTTCCGCGTTTATTCTGTCTCTATACACTATACAGCTTGCAAATATATATGTAAAATACTATAATTAAATAATATTTATAATAAAACCATTATATATTTTCGGCTGATCCATGGGCCGGGAAAATTGGAAAGGAGAAATAGTATGACGCTGCGCCACTTACGGATCTTTGTGGCTGTATGTGAGACGGGGAGTATGACGGCGGCATCGGCCCAGATGTTTATTGCCCAGCCGTCCATCAGCCTGGCCATAGCGGAGATGGAGGAATATTATGGGGTAAAGCTGTTTGACCGGATCTCACGCAAGCTGTACCTGACGGATAATGGGCGCAGGGCCCTTCAGTATGCCAGACATCTTATAGACCTGTTTGACGAGATGGAGCAGGGGATCAGGGACCAGGACGCGGTGGGACAGCTGAGGGTGGGCACCAGCATTACCATTGGCACCTATCTGCTTCCCCAGTATATCAACAGGTTAAAGCAGGTATATCCTTCCGTCCGGGTGGAGGCATTCATTGGAAATTCCGGGAGTATTGAGCAGCAGATCCTGGATAATCAGATCGATATCGGAGTCATAGAGGGGGTATCCCACAGCAGCTATATACTCAGCGAGAGCTTCCAGGGGGACAGGCTGGCTTTTATCTGTTCCGTGGAACATGCCTTTGCGGGCAGGACGCTGAAGGAGCTGGCCGAAGTGAAGGATCAGGATTTTATCCTCAGGGAAAAGGGGAGCGCGGGCAGGGAGATATTCGATGGTCTGCTGGCCGCCCAGGAGCTGGCGGTTGCTCCGCTGTGGCAGAGCGCCAGCAATCAGGCCATTCTTCACGGGGTCAGGTCAGGGCTGGGGATATCCATCCTGCCATATTCTCTTGTGCAGGAAAGCCTTAAAAAGGGGGAGATTGCGGAATTTAAGATCAAGGGAATGGCCTTGAGCCGCAAATACTCCGTGATCTACCATAAGAACAAGTTTTTGTCCCAAAGCGCAAGGACCTTGGTGGAAATCTGCAAGGGGGAGGAGTTTCCGGGAAACTCCAAAACAGGATAAGGGCCTTATGCCAGCAGCTTACGCAGCTTCCGGGTGTCCACCACCGTGATGGTCCCCCTTCCAAGGGAAACAATCCCTTCCTTTTCAAAATATTTCAGCATCCTGGAAACCACTTCCCGGGCCGTACCCAGATTTTTTGCAACCTGTTCATGGGTGGTGGAAATGGTGTTGGTCCGGGACTTAACCTGCTCATCGGCCAGATATGCGGCCAGGCGTTTGTCAAAGCTGGAAAAGAGGAGCTGGCCCATGGACCACATCACATCGGAGAAACGTTCCGCTGTCCGGCGGTAAATGTAATTTTCCGCATAGATATTATCCTCCATCAGGCGGTGGATGCAGGCAGCCGTTGTGATGAGAAGGGTGGATTCCTCCACAGCCTCTATGAAAATGTCAAATGTGATTTCCTGCATCATACACGCAGCGGAAAGAGTGCACACATCCTCGGCACCCAGCCGGAACAGGGTTACCTCACGTCCTTCCTCAGACTGGATATAGGTGCGGACCTGGCCTGAAAGCACAAGGATCACACCCAGGCACTCCTCGGAGCGGCTGTGGATAAAGCTGCCGGGGGAGTAGGCGCGGATGTGGGAACAGGAAACCAGCTGGTCCTTTTGTCCGGGACTGAGATGGTCCCAGAAGGGATAGCTGGTTTTTAAGGTCTCTGTTATATTATAGGAAACAGTACTCATGGCAGATGTTCCTCCTTTAACAAAAAATCATCTCACAAATCTGTGTGCCGGGAGATTCCGGGAGCACACTCATCTGCCATAAGTGTATCCTGTTTTTTGTCCTTTGTCAAAGAATCTGTCTGAGTGCCTGCTTTGGCTTTGCAGATCATCTGGGTCATGGTGCCCATGGGACAATAGACGCACCAGGAGCGGGGGCGGAACAGTACCATGGTAACCAGGCCCAGTATGGTGGAGGTGAGCATCACGCTGTAAAAGCCGAATGCAAACTGTGACATCCACAGGGGAAGCCCTGTAACGTAATAGGCGTGGTTCCAGGGAAGGCGGAAGGTCCAGAGCACAGTCACCACCTGTTTTAAACCGGTTCTTCCCCTGAACACCAGGTAGGTGCCCAAAAGCATCTGGCAGAACATGACCAGGAAAAAGACAAGGAAGCCGTAGCGGAATGCCCTGGACTTCATCCAGTTGGGAATGGGCCGGTTGGAGGAAAGGCGGAATGTTTTCCCCATAACGGAAAACAGCTGTCCCCTGCCGCAGTACCGGTTACAGTAAAGCTTGGAGCCTGCGGACAGGGAGATGAACAGAGGGACCAGAAAACAGATCAGGCCAAGCCAGGCGAACATGATGTTGAAAAATCCCAGGATCAGGTAAGCGAGGGAGGCGATCCATAAATAATCGTACCAGTGTTTGCCGGAACCGGCTTTTATTTTCCGGGAAATGGAATCTGATTTTGATGTGCTGCCCATACTATGCTTCTCCTTTCCGGTTGTCTGAAGATGAGTTGGTTTTTATTTGGCGGGGAATGATATCAATGACAGATGCAGGACATTCCCTGGAGCATTTGCCGCATCCCACGCACAGGTCCGGGTGTACCACTGCGTAGGAGCCCTTCCAGATGTCCAGGGCCTGGCGTGGACATACCTTAAGGCAGCAGCCGCAGGCAACGCAGTCGTCTTGGTGAACATAGGCAATGGATTTAGATAAGGGTTTCATTATTAAATACCTCCGGTTTGCTGTAGTGTACTCTCGGAGTCATCCCGCAAATCCGGGTAGCGGGAGACTATGGGAGTACACTGTATCTTGTTAAAGGATACCACATACCGGGGATAGGGTCGGTGACCGCGGTCACATAGAAGCAATGTACGGAAGCGGTGTACAGATGTACCGTATAAAAATTAAAAACCGCGGCCTGTGTGAGGGACCGCGGTTTTTAAATCTATTTTGGTAACTGTTCAGGACAGCTCATCTTCTTGACCGGAAAAGCCGGTCAAGAAGCATCGGATGTCCGTCCGATGTGAAAATGGGTGTAAAAACGGACTTATAAGCAAGCTTAATGCCCGCTTTTGCACCCATTTTCCCGCCGTTCTGAACTGTTACCAATTTTGTAAGGATCGTGCAGACTATTTATTCTTCTGGATCTCCCGCTCCATATCGGCCGGGGACACAAGACCTACGGACTTACCAACGATCTCGCCCCTTTTCATGTAGAGGAGGGTGGGAACGCTCATGACCTGGAAACGGGAAGCAAGATCGATCTCCTCATCAATATCTACCTTATAAAAATGTACGTCCCCGTACTTGTCAGCCATACGCTCTACAACGGGTGAAAGCATCTTGCAGGGACCGCACCATGTTGCAAAGAAATCAACGATCACCAGATCATCCCCTGCGTTTACTGCCTGATCAAATTCGCTTTTAGATAAATGTTTAATTTCCATGATAAAACCTCCTGATTTATATTCAATATTATTATTTCATTAACTGCTTATAGCATACCACATTTTAGCGGAGAGTTATGTGACAAAAATCACCAAACATTCATTCTTATATCTAATGTTTAAGATTCCTCCTTTAAGCCAAACTTATAAGAGGACGGACAGGGTTTTATTTCACTCTGTCACCGTGTCATAGGGCCAATCTGCAATGCCGCCAAAATCATAGACATTGGTATATCCCAATTTGATCAATTTGTCGGAGGCCTGCCTGCTCCTTATCCCGGTGCGGCAGTGGACTAAAAGGACCGCGTCCAGGTCCGGAAGTTCTTCCGGCTGTGTGTCGCCGATCTCCTCATTTGGAACCAGGATGGAGCCGGGGATATGTCCTGCCGCATATTCATCCGACCTGCGCACATCCACCACCGTAACGTCTCCCTTATCCATCATTGCCTTTGCTTCCTGGGCCGTGATCTTGCGGTAGGTGCCCTGTGCTTCCTGGGGCTGTGCTTCCTGTGCTTGTGTTTCCTGGGGCATTGCCTGCGCAGAAGGCGGGGGAGCTGCTGTTGCGGTGCCGCCGGATGTGCTGCACGCGGCCAGGGCGGCGCCGCACAGGAGAAAAACAGCAAATAGGGTGGGATTTAGTTTCTTCATCACATGGCTCCTTTCTGTAATTGGTTTTAATACAGTTCATACTGTAACTATAAAACATACAGTTAAAAATGTCAATAGGATTCCTTAACTTTTTTTGAAAAATATTGTTTGAGGTATAAAAATATCGCATTGTATGCTATACTTATGCCCATAGCGTGTTTAAAAATTCATTTCCGACAGTCTGTCCCAACGGATCCGCCAGGCCCTGCCCGGCACAGTGGGACATAGCGCGCCCGCTTCGCGGTACATTGGCCCCGATTCAGCCGGCGTAGCCTTCTACGTCATCTTCTTCGGGGCCATAGTTTCCGGGAGATGGGACGTGCTGCTGCCGGAACCTGTTTTTAAACAGACATGTTTCAGGATGGAGATTGTTTTATGCCAGTAAAAGATCAAGACAACGGGTATGCCATCAATGTTGCGGATGTGACAAAGGTATACAGACTATATGAGAAACCCATTGACAGGCTGAAGGAATCCATGAGCATTTCCCATAAGAATTACCACAGGGATTTTTATGCATTGAACCAGTTGTCCTTCCAGGTAAAAAAAGGCGAGACCGTAGGTATCATAGGAACCAACGGTTCGGGCAAGTCCACCATTTTAAAGATCATCACAGGTGTTCTGACCCCCACCACAGGCCAGGTGGAAGTGAATGGAAAGATATCGGCCCTGCTGGAGCTGGGCGCCGGCTTTAATATGGATTACACGGGAATTGAAAATATATATATGAACGGCACCATGATGGGGTATACGAAAAAGGAGATGGACGCCAAGCTTCAGGATATTCTGGACTTTGCGGAGATCGGGGATTTTGTATACCAGCCGGTGAAGACTTATTCCAGCGGTATGTTTGTACGGCTGGCTTTTGCGTTAGCCATTAATGTGGATCCTGAGATACTGATCGTGGATGAGGCTCTGTCCGTGGGAGATGTATTTTTCCAGGCGAAATGCTACCGCAGGATGGAGGAGATACGCCAGAAGGGAACGACCATTTTGATGGTGACCCATGACATGGGGAGCATCATCAAATACTGTGACAAGGTAGTGCTGCTAAACAAGGGTGAATTTGTGTCGGAGGGCGAGCCCGGCCATATGGTGGATCTATATAAGAAGATACTGGCCGGTCAGATGGATTCCCTGAAAGCGGAGCTGGACAGGGAAAAGGCCGAGGATCCGGTAGGGATGTCTGACTTTTCCGGAGGCATGGGCCTGGATCAAAAGGAGGAAGGCCATGTAACAGGCCAACTCATGAAGGACCAGCTGACCATTAACTTTGACAGGACGGAATACGGGGACGGACGGGCGGAGATCTATGACCTGGGCCTCTTTGATGAGAGGGGCAATATCACCAACCTTCTCCTTAAAGGGGAAATGTTTACGATCAAGGAGTGCATCCGGTTTAACACCGAGATTGACGCACCCATTTTCACCTATACGATCAAGGACAAAAAGGGCACGGATCTGACCGGCACCAACACCATGTTTGAGGGAGCGGACATAAAGCCGGTGAAAAATGGGGATGAATATACCGTGGAGTTTACCCAGAAGATGACGCTTCAGGGAGGCGAATATCTGCTGAGCATGTCCTGTACCGGATTTGAACACGGGGAGCACGTGGTGTACCACCGCCTGTATAATGTGACCAATATCACCGTGATATCCAACAAGAACACAGTGGGCGTATATGATATGGAGTCCCAGGTCAGGGCAGAAAAGAAAAGCAGTGACAGTTAACATGCTAAAGTAAAAAGAGGAAATTCATGAACGACATCAGTTATGAAATCTTAGATTTATTTAAAACATACGGCAGCACGCAGGAAGGCATAGAGCGGGCGCTTACATCAGACCACCGTCCGGAGGTGCTTCATGCCCTGACTCCTGTCCGGGAGAATCTTCTGGAGTGGCTGGATCTCTCTGTCCATGACCAGGTGTTGGAGATAGGATCCGGTTACGGTGCGTTCACCGGGCTCCTGGCTGACCGCTGTGCCCATGTGACGGTGATGGACAGCAGGGATGAAAATCTGGCCGTTAACCGGGAACGGAACCGGGACAAGTCCAATATTACCTATGGACTGGAGGACGGGGAGAGCAGGTTTGACTGGGTTTTCCTCATAGGGCCGAGCAGCGGAACGGGGCAAAAGGCTGATATAAGACAGATCATAGGCCGGGCCGGGAAATACCTGAAGGATCATGGCCGCCTTGTATTTGCATGTGAGAATACCATAGGGCTTCGGTTTTTGGCAGGAGGCGGACATGACCCACAGGAGGGCGCCTGGATGAAGGGGGAGCTTGAGGCAGCCTTTTTGGATGCCGGACTGCCCCGGGTTGAGTTCTACTACCCTATGCCGGATCACAGGCTGCCTGTGTCCATTTATTCAGACCGCTATCTTCCGGGCAAGGGTGACATTACCCACATGGATATGGCCTATGACAAACCGCGGTATGCCTGTTTTCATGAGGAAGAGATCTTTGACAGGCTTATCAGCGAGGGGGACTTTGGACGGTTTGCCAATGGATTTTTAATTGTGGCGTCAGCGGATGCCTCTGCCCAGAAAACCATCTTCACAAAATATAACCGTACCAGGAAAGGAAAATTCCAGATCCGGACCAGCATTCTGGAGGAAAAGGGAACCCGCTATGTGGAAAAGGCGGCTCTTGGGAGCCAGGGAAGCTGGCATATTCTTTCCTTTCAGAAGAAATACGGACAACTCCAGGAATTTAACCCTTCGGTCCGTGTGCTGGAGCCGGATATATCCCGGGACGGGATGACGGTGCGGTTTTCCTTTTTGCGTGGAGAGACACTGGCAGAACGTCTGGGCAGGGAGATCAGGGAAGGAAAAGCGCCTGTGGAGGCTATAGAGGCAGCCATGAAGGTGCTCTTTGGCGTGCCAGAGGACCAGATCATGCCCTTTGCCGTTACACCTGAGTTTACGGAGGTATTTGGGGAGATACCGGATATCAGCGACAGTTCCTACCGTGTGAGCAACATTGACGGGCTGTTTGAAAATCTGATGGTCGTAGAGGGAGAGGACGGCAGGGAAGACGGTCTGTACTGTCTGGATTACGAATGGGTGTTTGATTTTCCCGTACCGGCCCATTTTGTACAATACCGTAATCTGGCTTATTTCTATTATAAATATGAAAACTTACTGGACTATGAAGGGCTGGAAGGGTTTCTGAAGGAATTCTCAGTATCCGGGGAGATGGCGTCCGTGTATGCTTCCATGGAAAGAGCCTTCCAGTCCTATGTGCACGGGGATGGAAACCAGGGATATCTGGCAGGCTACAGCCAGAAGGTGACCACATTGGAGGAACTGAGGCAGGCAGACCAGGGCCTTGCCAGGGCAAAGGACAGGATCAACCAGCTCCAGGCAGAGGTGGAGGAAAAGAATCTCCAGATCCGCAAGGAACAGGAGGTGCAGCGCCTGACCAACAACCATGTGGCCAACCTGGAGGTGATGATCAGGGACCTGCGCCATGAGATTGATGAGCTTGGCAAGCTGGCCACCTATCTGAACGGCCACGAAGCCCTTATATTCAAACTGCGCCGCAAGCTGGGCAATGGGGTGAACCGGGTATTCCCAAAGGGGACCAGGAAACGCAAGATCCTGAACTATTGTTTTAATACGGTAAAACACCCGGTGCGTTACGGCAGGATGTATGCGGCCAAAGAGGGGCGAAACCTGATCAATGGGGATTTTGAAATCGGGGAGGATTACCTGAAATATGGCAGACTAAGGTTCCCCCAGGTGCCGGGCCAGGGAAAAGAGGGACCCGGAGGCTGGGAAGGCCCCATGGTATCCATTGTCATTCCCTGCTACAACCAGGTGCATTACACCTATGCCTGCCTTCAGTCGATCCTGGAATTTACAAAGGATGTGACATATGAGGTCATTATTGCCGATGATGTATCCACGGATGCCACCGCCCGGCTGGACCAGTATGTGGAAGGCCTGGTCATCAGCCGCAACCAGACAAACCAGGGATTTTTGAGAAACTGCAACCATGCCGCAGAGGCGGCGCGGGGCAAATATATCATGTTCCTGAACAATGACACCAAGGTGACCCGGGGATGGCTTTCATCTCTTGTAACACTGATTGAGTCGGATCCCTCCATCGGCATGGTGGGATCTAAGCTGGTGTACCCGGACGGACGTCTCCAGGAAGCAGGCGGCATTATCTGGAGCGATGGCTCCGGCTGGAACTACGGCCGTCTGGATGACCCGGACAAAGCGGAATACAATTATGTAAAAGATGTAGACTATATATCAGGAGCAGCCATTCTGCTGCCCGCGTCCCTGTGGAAGCGGATCGGAGGATTTGACCAGCGGTATGCGCCGGCTTACTGCGAGGATTCGGACCTTGCGTTTGAGGTGAGAAAGGCCGGGTACCGGGTAGTGTACCAGCCGTTGTCCAAGGTGATCCACTATGAAGGCATTTCCAATGGCACGGATGTGAATGGTACCGGGCTTAAGCGCTATCAGGTGGAGAACAGTGAAAAGCTGAAGGAAAAATGGGCGGTGGAGCTGAAGGGGCAGTGCGTCAATACGGGCAATCCCAATCCCTTTAGGGCAAGGGAACGCAGCCAGGGAAAGGAGATTATCCTGGTGGTGGACCACTATGTGCCCACCTTTGACAGGGACGCCGGTTCCAAGACCACATACCAGTACCTGAAGATGTTCCTGAAAAAGGGATATGTGGTGAAGTTTTTGGGCGATAATTTCCTTCACGAGGAGCCCTATTCCACCACCCTGCAGCAGATGGGGATCGAGGTGCTCTACGGCGATGGATACGCGGCCGGCATCTGGGACTGGCTTAAGGAAAATGGGGATGAGATTTCCTATGCTTACCTGAACCGTCCCCATATCGCCACCAAGTATGTGGATTATATCAGGGATTACACCGGGATAAAGGTGATCTATTATGGCCATGACCTGCATTTTTTGCGTCTGGGAAGGGAGTATGCCCTGACCGGGGATATTGAGATCAAGCGGGAAGCGGATTACTGGAAATCCGTGGAACTGACCATGATGCATAAGGCAGCGGTATCTTATTATCCCTCCTATGTGGAGATCGATGCCATCCATGCCATTGACGGAAGCATCCGGGCAAAGGCCATAACCGCTTATGTATATGACACATTCCTTACGGACATCCGGGATGACTTTGCAAAAAGGGAAGGTTTGCTGTTTGTGGGCGGCTTTGCCCATCCGCCTAACGCGGATGCGGTGCTCTGGTTTGCAAGGGAGATCTTCCCGGGGATCAGGGAGCGCATACCGGGCATAAAGTTTTACGTGGTGGGCTCTAAGGTGACGGATGAGATCAGGGCCTTGGAGCAGGATGGAAATGGAATCATCATCAAGGGGTTTGTAAGCGAGGAGGAACTGGAAAGCCTTTATGCAAGCTGCAAGCTGGTGGTGGTGCCCCTCCGGTACGGAGCCGGAGTCAAGGGCAAGGTGGTGGAGGCCATTTACAATGGCGCTCCCATTGTGACCACCTCCACGGGAGCGGAGGGCATTCCCTTTGTGGAATCCGTCCTGGAGACGGCAGACGAGGCGGAGCAGTTCGCGGACCGGGTGGTAAACCTGTACCGGGACAATGAGCGGTGCAGGGAACTTTGCCGCAAAACCCAGGATTATATTAAGAAATATTTCAGCCTGGATGGGGCCTGGAAGGTAATTGAGGAAGATTTTACACAGAGATAAGGATGTGCATTGGCCGTTGCAGCAGACCGGACCGGCGGACAGACCGGAAGAACAGACCGGAAGAACAGACCGGAAGGACAGACGGAAAAACGGACCGAATGGAGGATGAGGAATGGAAGCAATACTTTTGGCCGGCGGACTTGGCACACGGCTTCGCAGCGTGGTAAGCGACCGGCCCAAGCCCATGGCGCTGATTGAAGGACGCCCTTTTATGGAGTATGTGACCAGGGAACTGGTGCGCCACGGGATCACGGACATTATCTTTGCCGTGGGGTATAAGGGTTCCATGGTGGAGGAGCATTTTGGCAGTGGAGACAGGTTTGGATTTCATGCTTCCTACGCCTATGAGGAGACATTGCTGGGAACAGCGGGGGCTATTAAGAATGCGGGCCGACTGATCACACAGGACAGGTTCTATGTCCTCAATGCGGATACATTTTATCAGATCGATTATACGCGGCTGTCCAAGATCATGGATGTCCGGGATCTGGACATGGCCCTTGTACTGCGGGAAGTGGAGGATGTGTCCAGATATGGACAGGCTGTCCTGGACCGGGAAGGGATACTCACTGCATTTAACGAAAAAACAGAGGAAGCCAGAACAGGGACCATTAACGGCGGCGTCTACCTGATGAAAAGGGAGCTGCTTGACAGGATCCCGGAGGGAAAGGTTTCACTGGAAAATGACATGATACCCAGATGGCTGGGCGAGGAAAAAAGGCTGGGAGGTTTTGTCAATGACGGATATTTTATCGATATCGGCATTCCCGAGGCATACTACCAGTTCCAGGAAGATGTGAGGAGGAAGGTTATATGGTGATCAGAGGAAGGGCGCCCCTTCGCGTAAGCTTTGGCGGAGGGGGAACCGATGTGGCGCCGTTCTGCGAGGAACAGGGCGGGGCCATTATCGGAAGCACCATTAATAAATATGCGTATTGTTCCATTGTCCCCAGGGAGGATGACCAGATCATTGTGAATTCCATTGATTTTGATATGACGGTCAAATACAATACAAATGAGAATTATGTCTATAACGGAAAGCTGGACCTGGTAACCGCCGCCTTAAAGGCCATGGATATCAAGCAGGGCTGCGAGGTGTTCCTGCAGTGTGACGCGCCTCCGGGCTCAGGTCTTGGAACGTCCTCCACGGTGATGGTAGCCATGCTCATGGCCATGTCCCGCTGGAAGGGAACCATGATGGACGCCTATGCCATGGCGGACCTGGCTTACCAGGTGGAGCGTCTGGATCTGGGGATCGATGGAGGTTACCAGGATCAGTATGCGGCCAGCTTTGGCGGATTTAATTTTATCGAGTTCCATGGACGCAATAATGTGGTGGTGAATCCTCTGCGCATTAAGAAGGATATCATCCATGAGCTGCAGTACAACCTGCTGCTCTGCTACACGGGAAAGATCCATGTATCCGCCAACATTATCAAGGACCAGGTCCAAAACTATGAGAAAAAGGACAGTTTTCAGGCCATGTGCGAGGTGAAGGCCCTGGCCTATGCATTAAAGGATGAGCTGTTAAAGGGCAACCTCCACAGCTTCGGAAAGCTTTTGGACTATGGATGGCAGAGCAAAAAGCGCATGAGCTCCAAGATAACCACACCCCAGATTGATGAGCTCTATGACGAGGCCCTGAAAGCAGGGGCCCTGGGCGGAAAGCTTTTGGGAGCCGGCGGGGGAGGCTATCTTTTGATGTACTGCCCCTATAATGTGCGCCACAAGGTGGCGGCCCGCATGGAGCAGGTGGGAGGCCAGCTGGCTGATTGGAACTTTGAACTGCGGGGAGCCCAGAGCTGGGTTATGGATGACGACAGATGGCAGTACGACCAGGTGACGGTCCATATGCCTGACGGAGAGTACAGGTTCGGCCTGTAAGCCGGATACAGGGAGATATGATCTGAATGGAACGAATTGTATTTTTAGACAGGGATGGTACCCTGAATGAGGAGGTCCACTATCTTCACAGACGGGAGGACTTAAAGCTGATCCCAGGCGTTCCCCAGGCGCTGAGGCTGCTGAAACAGGCCGGATACCGGCTGGTGGTGGTGACCAATCAGGCAGGGGTGGCCAGGGGGTACTATAAGGAGTCGGATGTGGAGGCGCTGCACCGCTATATGAACCGTGTATTGGAGCGGGAGGGGGCGGCCGTTGACGCCTACTATTACTGCCCCCACCATCCGGAGCATGGTCTGGGAAAATACAAAACCCAGTGCAGATGCCGCAAGCCCGGGACCGGTATGTTTGAGATGGCGGAAAAGGACTTTGAAGTGGACAAGGCCCATTCCTTTATGGTGGGCGATAAACTGCTGGACGTGGAAGCGGGAAGGAATTACGGCATTGCCTCCATTCTGGTGGGCACCGGATACGGCAGGGAGCAGCACCAAAAGGATATGGACCGGGGAGTAAACCCCGTGTACGATCATTATGGCGAGACCCTTATGGACGCGGCACGGTGGATTGTGGAGAAAGGACAGGTGTGAACCCATGAAAGAGATGGAATATCTGGAGGAACTGACCGGAAGATATCCGGTGCTTGAAGCGGTAAAGGAGGATATCCGGGCCGCTTATGAGCTTTTAAAGGATTGTTATGAGCAAGGGGGAAAGGTCCTCATCGCGGGCAACGGAGGAAGCTGCGCGGACAGTGAACACATTGTGGGGGAACTTATGAAGGGCTTTGTTAAACGGCGCCCCGTGTCCCCGGAGTTTGCCCATGCGCTCAGACAGGCCGATCCCCAGCGGGGCGCTGCGCTGGCGGAGGGACTTCAGGGAGCGCTTCCCGCAATCGCCCTCACCGGGCATACGGCCCTGTCCACCGCATTCCTCAATGATGTGGATGGGGAGATGATCTATGCCCAGCAGCTGTACGGTTATGGAAAAAAGGGAGATGTATTCATAGGTATTTCCACATCGGGCAATGCAAAGAATGTGATGTATGCCGCGGCTGTGGCAAAAGCCATGGGAATTAAAGTTATTGGCCTGGCCGGAAAGGATGGGGGAGCCCTGGCAAAGGCCAGCGATGTGCCCATTGTGGTTCCGGAAAAGGAGACCTTTAAGATCCAGGAACTCCATCTTCCGGTTTACCACGCCCTTTGCCTGATGCTGGAGGAGCATTTCTATGAAGTATAAGCATGTGTTTTCTATCTGCGCATACAAGGATTCCCCTTATCTGGAGCGCTGTATCCGTTCTCTGAAGGCCCAGAGCCTGCCGGGCCACATGATCCTGTGCACATCCACCCCAAGCCCCTACATAGACGGGCTTGCGTGGAAATATGGAATTCCTCTGTATGTAAGGGATGGGGAGAGCAATATAAGGGATGACTGGAATTTTGCCTATGAGATGGCGGATGGTGAGCTGGTCACCATCGCACATCAGGATGATATGTATCACAGGGAATATTCGGCCCAACTGCTGGAAGCCTATGGCAGATACCCGGATATGACCGTGTTTACCACGGACTATGCCATTATAAAGAACGGCCGTCTGATCACAGGGGATAAAATGCTCTGGATCAAGCGTCTGCTGCGCATTCCGCTGCGTATGCCCTGTCTGAATGGCTTGACCTGGGTCAAACGCCTGTCCCTGATCCTTGGCAATCCGATCTGCTGCCCGGCCACCACCTACCAGAAAAAAATGCTGGGTGTACCCCTGGTGCGTTCCGGATTCCAGTTTGCCCTTGACTGGGACAATCTTTACAAGCTGGCCGGGGAAAGGGGCCGTTTTATCTGCGTGGAACGTCCCCTTCTCTATTATCGAGTCCATGAGGGCGCTACAACCAAGGCATGTATTGCGGACAACAGAAGGCAGCTGGAGGAGGAAATCATGTTCAGACGCTTCTGGCCGGAACCTGTTGCCCGTCTTCTGATGCATTTTTATAAGTCGGCTTACGCAGAATATGAGTGACGGATCCGTTTTGGAAAATCGAAAGAACAGAAGGATTAAAGGTTATATATGAAAGGTAGCAAGAGAGAGAACCTGCTCCTGGCAGGGCTTTTTGGGCTGGCAGGAATATTTCTTATCATATCATGCCATAAGGTAATGGTCACCGGTCCCCTGAGCCTTGTCCTGAAGGAGGCATCTTCCAGAACCATGATGGCTGAAGTGGGAGCTGTATTTATATGGAACCTGCTCTGGCTGAAGGGCAGGGGAAAAGCGTGGGTCAGGTGTCTGGGACTTGCTGCGGGTATCGTGGTATTTACCTGGTGTCACCGGATCTTCCTTCCTGGGGCGGTATCATTCCTGTATCTGGCGGCCCTGATGCTTTGGGGCAGATGGCTGCACCGGCTCATATCCCTTGAACTAAAGGAATGCACGATCCTGGAAATGTCTTTGTCCCTGGTGACCGGAAGCGGATTCTGGATCGTGTTTGTGTGCCTCATTTCCCTGACAGGCCATGGAGGAATCCGCCTGTGGCGGTGGTGCGCGCTGATTATGGGGGCCGCCGCCCTGCTGGCCGAGGGGGCCTTGTTTGTCAGGAGGCGCCGGAGAATGCCGGCCCAGGGGGAACGGTCCCCCAGGAACTGCCGGAGCGTATTCCTTGGCTGGATGCCGGAGCGCAGGTCCCATGCCTGGCTCCTGGCATTTATCATAACCATGGTGTTAATCCAGGCAGGACGCCTGAATATTGAGCTGGACTATGATTCCCTGCATTACGGACTCCGCTCCGCCTATGTCCTGGACAACGGCAGGGGGATCTATGAAAATCTGGGGATGATCAACCTGGTATATACCTACAGCAAAGGACTGGAGGTGCTGGTGCTTCCCCTGTGCGGCACGCCCACATATGGGTTCGTGCTGGCATTTTCATTGTGGATCGCCGTGGCTGTACTGGCCCTTGGGGCGTCCATGGTGAGCCGGGTCAAAGGGCGCGGGATGGGGCTGTTTGCGGCGGCCGTCCTCTCCTCCATACCGGGTATCATGAACATGGCGGCCACGGCCAAAAGCGATATCATCACCCTGCTGCACCAGCTGATTATCTATTATTTTTTGTGCCAGGCATTTGAGACAGGGAAAAAGGATGAAAAAGGCCCTGGCAGACAGTCGGGAACGCCCTGGCTTCTTATGGCCATAGGTACCTATCTTCTGACCATGGTCTATAAACCCACTGCATTGGTATTTTCCACCGCCCTTGGAGGCGTGGCGCTGTTGTGCCTGATCCTTACAGGCCGTCTCATCTTGGGGGATAAAAGGGGATGGCTGCTGCTGGTATTTCCCGCGGGCGCGGTGGCGGGGCTGTGGTACCGCACCTGGCTTTTGACCGGGGTGCCGGTGACCTCCATCTTTGCGGGCTTTTGCGAGAAGATCGGCTGGGCGGTTAAATATCCCTTTACCTTCCGCCATGTGATCGGGGATGCGTCCCTGCTCACAGTGGAGGAAAAGCTGGCCCGTCTGGGAAGGCGCCTTGGGGAAATGCTCCTGGCCCCCGTATCGGAGGATATGGACCATGTGATCATTGCCTGGGGAACCTGTCTGGTGACCCTGTTCCTTTTTATCTGGATATGGTCGGCGGTAAAGAGCAGGGACAGGAGGAACCCCAGGGTTTTCTTTGACCTGGTCCTGGTTCCTGTTATGGCACTGGGATGTATTGCAAGCATCTATACCCTTTCCCAGGTGGACGGAAACTATTTTATATTGTTCTATGCATTGGTGGTCATCAGCTCCATGAGGATGGCCGGGGGGATCGGTGAAGCAGGAGTTGAGAAAGCCGGGGTTGAGGAAGCAGGCGCCGGGAAAGCAGGCAGGTTGTGCTGCTTGACGGTCATTCTCTTCATGGTATGCAACGTCCCTATTACCTGTCTGACCAGCTGGGCCGGAAATCCCGGATTTACCCCCATAAGCCTGAAGCACAGGGGATATTACGACCACCGCCGGGAGGCGCTTGTGAGAAGGCGGGAAAAGGGATATCAGGCTCTGGCCGGCAGCTTTACGCCCAGGACAAGGGTGGTTGCTTTTGGGACCCACCCCGATGTCCTGGAACTGCCCTGCAGCGTTCAGAGCTACTATGATGTGACGGGCAGCGGCGGAAACGTGTATCTGGTAAAGAGGCTGGCTTATTTTGAGGAATTCCTGGAATATGCGGGTACGGAATATTTCTTTGTGGAGGCAGGATATCTGGCGGGGCAGCCAAGGGCCCTTGAGATGATCGAGGACATGATCGAGGAGGGAAGCCTTACCGATATCCGGTATGAATGGGGGAATATGACAGCCAGGGTTACCCTTGACGGCGCTGCCCCTGAACATCCGGAGCAGGCTGTGGAGGAGTTTTACCAAAATTACAGCATGGAGCGTGTGACGGCCCACATGACACATCCATAAGGAAACCTGCAAGAGCAAGGGCACCGGGTGCCCGGGACAAGGAGGCGCGTACAGTGGAGACAAAAGAGAGTGCAAGAACCAGGATCGGTTTCTCCAGAATGGAGAAAAAATATGAATGGAAGGACCATGTGATCTTTATGGGGCTTCTGTTGGCCACGGCAATCTGGGTGAACAGGAATATTGAGATCAAGGGGCTTTACATGGATGACCTGTATTTCTGGTCCTGTTACGGGGAACAGGGATTCCTGCAGTATGTATTTCCCGTGGGCAGTACGAGGTTCCGATTCCTGTACTATCTGGCCGCCTGGCTGGAGATGGCGGTGGTGGGCAACCATGTGAACTGGTTTGTGCCCTTTAACGTACTGCTGAACGCAGCGGTGTCATGGTCCGTCTACCTTGTGGGACGCCGTCTGGCCGGCTCCAAGGCCATCGGTTTCCTGTGCGGTTTTATGTATCTGTCCAGCCGTATGGCTTACTACCAGATCGGCCAGGTCCTGGGGCTGATGGAGACCATGGCCCTGTGGATGGCCATCGGAATCCTATGGTATCTTTACCGCTATATGAATGAGGAGGACAGCCAGGGATGTATTTACCTGTCCTGCGCCCTTTATTTCGGCGTATGTTTTGTCCATGAACGGTATATGGTGCTGTTTCCGCTGCTTCTGTTCGCATTGCTGGTAAAGCGCTCCAAAGGGCCTTGGGAATGGGGGATCAGCATCGGTTCCTTCCTCCTTGTCCAGCTGATCCGGGCATTTACCATCGGAAGCATTCTTCCGGCCGGCACGGGAGGAACCCAGGTGGCGGACACCTTTTCCATAGGGGATACTATCCGCTATGCCCTGTGCCAGGCCGCCTATGTGTTTGGGATCAATGCAGGCCCGGAACACCTGAACGGCTGCCCGTGGGACCAGAGCCCGCTGGGGATCCGGCTCCTGGTGCTTGCGGCCGACCTGGCCATTGTAATCCTTGTCATTGGCTTTCTGGTAAAACTCATAAGGGATAAACGGAGGGATGCCAGGCTGCGGATCATCTGGAATTCAGTCCTGTTCCTGCTGTTTATCGGGGCCTGCATTGCGTCCTCCAGTGTTACCATTCGGGTGGAAATGCGCTGGGTCTATGTCTCCCTCACAGCATCCCTATTGTTTCTGGCATATATGTATGGGGTGCTGACCCAGGGGGTGAAGCCGGAGCTTTACCTGAAACGCCTGTGGCCCTGGGGTGTGGTGTTTGCCTGTTATGTGGCGCTGATGCTGCCCGTGGAGTTGTTTTACAGGGGATACTATCCCAAACTGTATTTGTGGCCCAACCAGCTCAGGTACAACTCTCTGGCTGAGGAGACTTATGAGCGGTATGGGGACAGTATTTTCGGAAAGACCATTTATATCATAGGCAACAGCTATGAGATGAGCGATTTTACTGCCCGCACGTTCTTTAAGGTGTATGACAAGGACAGGACAGCGGAGGGGACCAGGGTGGAATTCATAGACAGTATCCGGGATATCGGGCTGGTGAACGACCGCATGCTTGTGCTGCGGGAGGATCCGGACCACAACGGATTCCAGGACATCACCCAGTTTGTGAAAGAACTGAAGCTCCAGGTGGACTATGGCTACTATGAGGACGGATGGATGGACGAACATGCCAGCCTTACAGTCATGGCGGGAGAGACGGGCTGCATTGATCTGGAGATCATGTACCCGGGCGTCATGAACGGAGGGGAGGGCATCAAGATCACCATGGACCAGGAGGAGCCGAGGGTCATCCCGATCCGCTCCACGGTGGTGAATACCACCATTGAGGCGGAACCATGGCAAATGGTACACCTGACCTTTGATTATAATTTTTATATGCCCAATGCCCAGGAGCAGCGGGGAGACGACAGGCTTGCCGCAATCGTGCATATGACGGCCAGGTAGCGGACGGGACGCCTGGTACATCCCAAAGAGAGGAAAAGAAACCATGAACGCAGAACGATACAGAAAAATCATATATTGGATGCTCCCTGTTCTGGGCGTTTTATTCTGCCTGTGGTATGTGAAGAATGCCACCTGCGATGTGGTATATTCCGATTATATCAGGCTGGTGAACAGCTATCTTCCCGATGTGTATGATCCGGACAAGTTCTTTGTACCGGATGTGCTTACCAGGATCCCCATCAATTACCTTTGCAGGATCGTGAACGTGGAACTGTTCGGATTCTCCATTACCTTTGAGCGGGTCCTGGGGGTGGTGAGCCTGGGGCTGGCCGGATGGGCATTCGGTATTTACTGCAGGGACAAACGAATCGGCTGCGGCTGGTTTGCCCTTCTCATGGCGGTAATGTTCAGCCTGAACAAATGGGAAATGCTTACAAACGGAAGCGGATGGTCCCATTTCTTTGCCTTTGCCTGTTTTTACTACCATGAACTGGTTCTGGACCGTGTGTGGTCCGGCGGGGAAAAAAAACATGACAGGATGAAACTCCTGGCGCTTCCCTGGCTGATCATACTGGGAACAGCAGGCCCTTACTGCGCCGTCTATGCAGTGACGCTCCTTATGTCCTACGGATTCTGCATGGTGCGGGACGGACTTGGGAGAGGGGAGCGGACCGGAAAGGGAGTCTTAGATGTCCGGTCCTGGGACATGCGGTATCTGGCTTATATGGCATGTACCCTGATCCCGCTGCTTCTTTATATTCTCAGCAATTCCTTTGCAGTGGAGGAACATGCCGGGGCCACGGGGCGCTCTTTGATGGAGATCCTTTCGGACAATCCCACATTTCCGGTACGGTTCATGCTCAAATCCTTTGCAGGGATCCTGGTGGGGGGAGAGGAACTTCAGGAATTGATGAGACAGGGGGTGCTGAGCAGCCGGATGTGTTACCTCATAGGCATGTTTGTCCTTTTGGGCTATGTGTATGCCCTTTATCTGAACCTGAGATTTAAGCTTTATGAGAGGACCATATTTCCCATGATGCTGCTGGTGGGAGGCGGGCTTAACCATGTGATCATATTCATATCCCGCTATATATTTGAGAGTGAGACATATGCTTTAAGTTCCCGCTACGCCCTGCAGTTCCAGGTGGGGATCCTGGGGCTGGTCCTTACCTTTGCGCTTGCCTGGAATGAGGGCGGGGGAAAACGTAGGGTGCGGCAGTGGCTGACGGCAGTATTCTGCCTTGCAATCCTGGCGGGAAATGGTTATACTACTTATCATGAGATCAGGAAGGCCCCAAACCGGGAGGCGAGCTTTGAGAAAAAGGCGGCAATGGCCCCGCTGATCCCGGGTATGAGCCGGGAGGAGCTGGAGGCCGCCAAGAAGGATCTGGAAGACACATACGAGTACAGGAAAGGCGTGGACAAGATCCAGGAGGCATTCCGTATCTTAGAGGAAAACAGGCTGAATATTTTCAGATAAAAGCACATAATGGAGGAAAAGAATGAAGGTTGTAATTTTAGCAGGCGGACTTGGCACAAGGATCAGCGAGGAGAGTCATCTGAAACCAAAGCCCATGATTGAAATCGGCGGAAAGCCCATTATGTGGCATATTATGAAGTACTACTCCGAATACGGATTCCATGATTTTGTTATCTGCCTTGGATATAAGCAGTACGTGGTCAAGGAATTTTTTGCGGATTATTTCCTTCACACATCAGATGTGACCTTTGACCTTGCCAATAACAAGATGGAGGTGCACAACAATTATTCCGAGCCATGGAAGGTGACCCTGGTGGACACAGGGCTTAACACCATGACCGGAGGGCGTGTGAAGCGGATCCAGCCGTATATTGGGAATGAGCCGTTTATGCTCACCTACGGCGATGGGGTATCCACAGTGGACCTGGACAAACTGGTGCAGTTCCACAAGTCCCATGGCAGGACGGCAACCATCACCACCGTGAACATCGGGCAGATGAAGGGGGTGCTGGATATTGATGAGGACAACACCATTATGTCCTTCCGGGAAAAGGAGGACAATGACGGCGCCCTGATCAACGGCGGTTTCATGGTGATGGAACCCGGTATCTTTGATTATCTGGAGGGGGATTCCACTGTGTTCGAGAAGGAGCCCATGCAGAGGCTGGCAGCTGAGGGGCAGCTTAAATCCTTTTACCACAGCGGGTTCTGGCAGTGCATGGACACCCAGCGTGAGATGAAGAAACTGGAGGAATTGTGGCAGTCCGGTAAAGCTCCCTGGAAGATTTGGAAAGATTGAGAAAAGCTGTGCGGCTGCGGAGCTGCCGGCAGTTGGAGAATGATTGATTGCAGGGAGGCGTTGGAATCATGACCATGGAAGAATTGACAAAGTTTTATAAAGATAAACGGGTGCTGGTGACAGGCCACACCGGGTTTAAGGGGGCCTGGCTTTCCAGGATACTCACATTGGCGGGGGCGAAGGTGACGGGGTATGCCCTTGAACCGCCCACGGATCCCAGCCTGTTTGAGATCGCAGGTCTTGAGGATACCATGGAGAGCGTGACCGGGGATGTGAGGGACCTGAAGCATTTGCGGGATGTGTTTGAACAGGTGGAGCCTGAGATCGTGTTCCATCTGGCCGCCCAGCCGATTGTGCGGGATTCCTATAAGGATCCGGTGTATACCTATGAGACCAATGTGATGGGAACCGTCCATGTGATGGAGTGCGTGCGGCTTACAGAGAGCGTGCGCTCGTTCCTTAATGTGACCACGGATAAGGTGTATGAGAATAAGGAGTGGGAGTATGGATACAGGGAAAATGATCCCCTGGATGGATTTGACCCCTATTCCAACAGCAAGTCATGCTCGGAGCTGGTGACCCACAGTTACCAGAAATCCTTCCTGTCCCAGGGACGCTGTGCTGTCTCTACTTCAAGGGCCGGTAATGTGATCGGAGGCGGTGATTTTGCCAATGACCGGATCATACCGGACTGTGTGAGAGCCGCTGCTGCCGGCAAGGATATCATTGTTCGCAACCCCCACTCCACAAGGCCGTACCAGCTGGTGCTGGAGCCCCTGGCGGTTTACCTCACCATTGCCATGAAGCAGTATGAAGACCGGCGTTATCAGGGATACTATAATGTGGGCCCTGATGACAAGGACTGCGTGACAACCGGACATCTGGTGGATATGTTCTGCCGCGTATGGGGACAGGGGATCAAGTGGATCGACCGCTATGACGGAGGCCCCCATGAGGCCGGTTTCCTGAAGCTGGACTGTTCCAGGATCAAGTCGGTATTTGGCTGGCAGCCCAGATACGGGGTGGAGGAAGCCATTGCAAAGACCGTGGAGTGGTCCAGGGCATATTTGGAGGGCGAGGAGATGCTGGAGGTCATGGACAGACAGATACGGGAGTTTTTTACCCGGGAGAATTGAGAGAGGAGATTTTGAACTATGTTTGATCATAAAACAGAAGCGGAGGCAAGAGAACAGATCCTTGCCATGGTGGAGGAATACTGCAGTACCTTCCATAATAAGAAAGGCCCGTTTAAGGAGGGTGACAGGATTCCCTATGCATCCCGCGTCTATGACCACCATGAGATGGTGAACCTGGTGGACAGCGCCCTGGAATTCTGGCTTACGTCCGGCCGGTTTACGGATGAATTTGAAAAGAAGCTGGCGGACTATCTGGGGATCAGGTTCTGCTCCCTGGTAAATTCCGGCTCTTCCGCCAACCTGGTTGCATTTATGACCCTGACATCCCCGCTGCTGGGCGAACGCAGGGTCAAAAGAGGGGATGAGGTCATCACGGTGGCCTGCGGCTTCCCCACAACCGTAGCTCCCGTACTTCAGTATGGGGCTGTCCCCGTATTTGTGGACGTGACCATTCCCCAGTATAATATAGATGTAACTAAGCTGGAGGAGGCATTCTCAGACAGGACAAAGGCGGTGATGATCGCCCATACCCTGGGCAATCCCTTTGACCTGAGGGCAGTGAAGTCCTTCTGTGAGCGCCATAACCTGTGGCTGGTGGAGGACAACTGCGATGCGCTGGGCAGCCGGTATACCGTGGAGGCGGAGGGAAAGGAGCAGACCAGATTTACCGGGACCATCGGAGACATCGGGACCTCCAGCTTCTATCCTCCACACCATATGACTATGGGAGAGGGCGGAGCCGTATACACGGACAATCCCCTTCTCAACAAGATCATCCGCTCCTTCCGCGATTGGGGGCGGGACTGTGTGTGTCCATCGGGCCGGGACAATATGTGCGGGCACAGGTTCGACAAACAGTTCGGCGAGCTGCCCCTGGGATATGACCACAAATATGTGTATTCCCATCTTGGATACAATCTGAAGGCCACCGACATGCAGGCGTCTATCGGATGCGCCCAGATTGAAAAGTTCCCATCCTTTGTGGAGCGCCGCCGTCATAATTTTGCGCGCCTGAAGGCAGGCCTTAAGGGGCTGGAGGACAAACTGATCCTGCCCGAGGCAGCGCCTCACTCTGAGCCCAGCTGGTTCGGCTTCCTGATCACATGCCGGGAGGGAGTGGAACGGAACCAGGTAGTGCGGTATGTGGAAGGAAAAGGCGTCCAGACCAGGATGCTCTTTGCAGGCAACCTGACTAAACACCCATGTTTTGATGAGATGAGAAGCACAGGCACGGGATACAGGATCGTGGGTGAACTGGCCAATACGGACAGGATCATGTCAGATACCTTCTGGGTGGGCGTGTATCCGGGAATGACGGATGAGATGATCGATCATATGGCAAAGACCATCCGTGAGGCAGTGGGCGCATAGTGAAAAGGAGTACGGTAAGATGAAATCAGATTATGATATGAGCCGGGTCCATCAGGCCAATCTGACGATCCTGAAAGAGATAGACAGGATCTGCCGCAAATACAATATCAAATACATGCTGGATGCAGGAACACTGATCGGTGCGGTCCGCCACAAGGGGTTCATACCTTGGGATGATGACGCGGATGTGGCATTTACCAGAAACCAGTACGATGCGTTTATGAAGGTGGTAAAAAGGGAACTTCCCCAAGGTCTGGAGCTTGTGGAGCCCGACAGCTTTCGGAATGGGAAGGGATTCTATGATTTTACGGCACGGATCATCTATAAGAACAGCAGGTGTCATGAAGACAGCCCGCAAATGCGGTTCTATGAGGGAAAGCTGAACCACCTGTGGGTGGACCTGTTTGTCATAGACAGGCTGCCTGCCGGCAGGATGGGGGCTTCCATTACAAAATTACTGCACATGGCGGTATACGGAATGGCCATGGGACACAGGTATGAGCTGGATTTTAAAAAGTACAGTCTGGCCAATAAGATATTTGTGGGTATCCTGGCCGGTGTGGGCCGGTGCGTCCCTATGAAGGCTATTTTCTCCATGCAGAGGGCCCTTGCATTAAAGGACAGGAAAAGCAAGGGCAGACTGCGCTACTACAGCAACTACCAGCCGGATTTCCTGTACGTGACCGTGGACCGGGACTGGTGCGACAATGTGGAGGACGCCCCGTTTGAGGATACACAGCTGATGATACCAAAGGGCTGGCATGAGGTCCTGACCCTTCTGTATGGGGATTACATGCAGCTGCCTCCTGAGGAGCAACGGGTTCCCGCCCACTCCAGCATGGAGATTGAGGTGTTTGATTAGAGTGAGTTTGAAAATTGCTCCGGCTCTGAATGAAGAAAGGACTTAAGACATAGTTCATGGACAGATTGTTATCGGTTGTGGTCTCAGTCTACAACGAAGAAAAGGCATTGGAAGATTTTTACAGAGAAGCAACGGGGGTACTAAAGGGGATTGCGTGGGAGTATGAACTGATTTTTGTAAATGACGGAAGCGGGGATCAGAGTTTATCCATACTGGAACGCCTTGCTGCAGGAGACAGTAACGTAAAGGTGGTCAGCTTTTCCAGAAATTTCGGCCACGAGGCCGCCATGATCGCCGGATTGGATTACAGCAGGGGGGATGGCATCATATGTATGGACGCGGACCTTCAGCACCCTCCGGAATGTATTCCCGGGATTCTGGAATGCTTTGAGAGGGGATATGAAGTTATCAACATGGTCCGCACCAGAAATAAGACCGCGGGTCTTGTAAAGAACATAACATCTTCCGGTTTTTACTGGCTGATCAATCATATTTCAGACGTACATTTTGAGGCCAATGCCTCTGACTTCTTTGCCATCAGCCGTCACGTTGCCCAGGTCCTGAAGGAAAACTACCGTGAAAAGGTGCGTTTTTTGCGGGGCTATGTGCAGAATGTAGGCTTTAAAAAGACTACAATAGAATATGAGGCCAGGGCCAGGGTGGCGGGGGAGAGCAAATACAGCATCAAAAAGCTGTTTGTTTTCTCCATTAATACGATTTTATGTTTTTCCAATATGCCGTTGAAGCTGGGAATCTATGCGGGGATATTCTCAGCCCTGCTGGGGCTGCTGGTTATGATTTATACGCTGTTTACGCGCAGGGGGGCGCCCAGCGGTTACGCCACCATCGTGGTGCTGATCTGTTTTATGTTTGCCATGATGTTTGTAATCATTGGCATTATCGGGGAATACATTGCCATTCTGTTTACAGAGCTTAAAGACAGGCCGATCTACATTGTTGACAGGACGGAAAATTTTGAGGAGATCGGGAAGTGATCATATGAAGGGGGCTTGACATGTTCAGGTTCCTCTTTTTTAATTTGGTTCTTTGGCAGGATATATTGTTTAAGTTTATGGAAATTTAATGCTTCCTTTCTTGACAATACCTGGCATAAGTGTTTATAATTGGCTACGTGACAATATGTCACAATGACATTGTGTCATTTTAAGGGAATATGAGGATACCAATGATAGCAAGGAGGCTGGCTTAATGCCTACACAGCGTTTTTTGAAACTAAAGGAAGAAAAGAAGCAGGCCATACTGGAAGCAGCTGTCCATGAGTTCTCCAGAGTACCCTATTCTTCTGCATCCATTAACCAGATCATCAAGGAAGCCGATATCTCCAGGGGAAGCTTTTATACATATTTTGAGGATAAGGATGACCTTATGCAGTATATGCTGCGTGGGTTCAGGGAGAGTTGCCAGGCAAAGGTGTTCAGGACCCTGAAGGAATCAGGGGGGAACCCGTTTGCAGCAGCGGTGCTGCTTTTGGAGGCAGTGATGGAGCAGGGAGAGGACGGCCTGGGATACCGCATGTACAGGAACATGCTTTCCGACCTGAGCCTGGTCAACCAGAACCATTTGTTTGGGATCAGTGGCTTCATGCTTGAGGATGAAGCCTACAGGACGTTCATTAAGAATATTTATGAGCGCATTGACAGGGATCATTACCCCATTGATGAAGAGAATCTGGCATATCTGGTGGAGATGCTCATGCTTATTACCATCAAGGCCGTTACCCAGTATTATAAAAATGTTGTGGATAAAGAGCAGCTTCTTACAGTGACCAGAAAAGAAATGCAGATCCTGGAAAAGGGAATCTGTAATATTACCACATTGCAACACGGACAAAGAGGAGAATCAAGATGAGAAATATGAAAAAATACGGACACCGGGCAGCTGTCTTATTGGCAGCAACCGCCATTGCCGGATCCATGCCCATGACAGCATTTGCCACCCTTGCAAGCAAGCCGGATGAGAACTACGCGGTTGCGGAACCGCCCGCCCCGGACATCACCAAGGACATCAGCCCGGAGTTTGCCTATTCTGCCGACAAGTGGGCCAGCCTAAGGGACAATGTAATGGAATACGGCGAACTGGCGGATCTGATACACGAGTATAACCCCACGGTGCGCAGCAACCGTTCCACGCTCAGCGACCAGAAAAAGCAGAATCTTACCGACATCAATGAACAGCTTCTGGATGATGCCAGGGATCTGTGGGATGATGCCAGCAACACGGATACGGATTCCTATAATGGCAGGATGCAGGCAGCCCAGCTGGATTTTGCAGGCAATTCCCTGGCCAAGGTGGCGGACCAGAACTATATGGACGCGGATATGTATAAGATAACGTATGACCAGACAGAAGCCAACCTTGTGTTCCAGGCCCAGCAGCTGATGGCAACCTATGAACAGTCCGCCTATATCATGGAGAACCTTAACGCCAGCAGGGCGCTGGCCCAGGCTTCCTACGAGGCAACCGTTGCGCGCAGGAATGCGGGAATGGCCACTGAGACCGATGTGCTAACAGCCCTTAAGAGTGTCCAGGACATTGATGCCAGCATTTTGTCGGCCCAGAAGTCAACGGACAACGTACACCGCAATCTTTGCATGATGCTGGGATGGGGAGCGGATTCCCAGCCTGAGATCCGGTCCATACCGGCGCCGGACCTGAACCGGATCGCGGCCATGAATCCGGAGGCGGACAGGGAACAGGCTGTTGCCAATAATTATGATGTGAAATATAATGAGCGTAAAATACAGAACCTGAGGTCCGAGGACCTGATCGCTTCCACAAACGCGACCCTGGAGGATGCCAGGAACAAGGTATACAACAGCCTTAAGACCCAGTACAATACGGTGCTGGATGCCAGAGATGCCCTGGATGCAGCAAATATAAAGTTCCAGCTGGAGACAGTGAACATGAATGCGGCATCTGCCAAGGCTGCCACGGGAAATATAAGCTCACTGGAACTGGTCCAGCAGCAGAACGCCTACACATCTGCCAAGAATGATGTTGAAACCGGAAAAATGCAGCTCATGCTGGCCATGGAAAAATATGACTGGATCAAAAAGGGACTTACATTCTAACATCAGGAAGCAGGAAAGGGTGACAATTATGATGAAGATATACAGCAGGTATTTACTTGGCGCTTCCATGGCTCTGATATTATCTGCTTCCGGCCCGTTTACAGCCCTGGCGCTCCCGGCGCCGGCTCCGGATGCGGAGTTTACAGAAGCCTATGCAAGACTGCAGGATAATCAGATGGATTATGATGAACTGGAAGACCTGATCAAGAACTATTATGAACCCATAAAAAAGGGATACGATGCCGCCACCAACACCTACACAAAGGAAATGGCGGATATCAGCAGCACCATGTTTGAAGCCGCACGGGAGATGGAGGAAGCAGCGGACGATATAGAGGATGCCGTAAAGAGCGGCCAGGTGGAGGCAGAGAATATCCAGGATGAGATGGAGAAGGTATATACCAACCGCGGTTATGCAAAGCAGTATCGGCGTGTGGCCCAGTCCATGGGGATGAGCATAGGAACCTCCACAAGGGACGACAGCAAGGGAATGAAGTCCCTTCAGCGCCAGGTAAACCAGATCGTGTACAGCCTTCAGCTGGCCATGAACGGTTATGAGCAGCTTATGGTCAACCGGGATGCGGCTGCAAAAGGCGTGGAGATCGCAGAGACGGCAAAGAGCATACAGCAGACCATGCAGGCCCAGGGCCTTGCGGTGGATGCGGACGTGATCAGCGCGGCAGCCAGCCTTACATCTGCCAAATCCCAGCTGGAAGCCCTGGATACCCAGGCGGCCAGCCTTAAGAAGACCCTGTGCCAGTTTACGGGATGGGGACCGGAGGGGGACCCTGTGATCGGGACCGTGCCTTCAGCTGACGTGGCGGCCATTGCATCCATTGATGTAAATGCGGATAAGGAAAAGGCAGTAAACAACAATTATTCCCTGATCTCCCTCAGAGGGACCCAGGGAGGAGACATGAGCCAGATCGAAAAGGTGATGACGAAGTCCACCACCCAGGCCAGGAACAAGATGCGCAGCGTGGAATACAATGAAGATTCCGTGCGCTCCAATATCCAGACCCTGTATGATACCATACTGGAGAAAAAGGTGACCTTTGATTCCGCCTCCACAGCATGGCAGGCGGCTCAGAATACCTGGCAGGCGGCCCAGATCCAGCACGGCAACGGAAGCCTGAGCAAGATCGGCTTCATGCAGCAGGAGTTTCAATACCTGCAGGCCAGGGCCGCGTACAGAAGCGCGGACCTGAATCTTCAGCAGGCCATGCAGGACTACAACTGGGCAGTGGCCGGTCTGACTGTAGACGCCGAGTAGATATCTGGTTACAATAATCCCCTGTTTTTACCATAAAATTTGCCTATTGTCAAAGGTAACGGTAAAACGTGGGATTTTATGACTTTATTTTATTAATATTTTACAAAAAAACAACAGGTTATGAAGCTTATCCCTTGCAATTAAAGGAAAAAAATGTTATTCTTTCTATATAGGGGCATGAATAATTATCCAGAGGAGAGTGGTAACAAGTAGTTGGTTTTGTTCTTGAATTGAGGTGATTCTATGTTAACGAGACAGGTTGACAGTAAGGAGAGGATATTCAGACCCATTCCCATCTCCTATTTAATTCAGACAGCAAATCAATTTGACTGTGACATCTATGTTACTAGCGATAAAACCACGGCCAACATTAAGCGGTACGATGAGGTAAAGAACTTCAGAATGACCGGTTTTCTGACTTTTTACTTTAAGGGAAGCGATGAGCTGGAAGCCGAAGACAGAATACAGAGTATTCTTTGGGAGGATAAATAAGGGACAAGGAGCGTAGCAACTATGCGATGTAGACACTAAACGAGGGCTGTAAGGGCGGCCCTCGTTTTGCTGTATCTTTTTGTGATCATTCTCAGGTATGCTTTTCATGGTCCAGGTAATGCCTGGCGTCTTTAAAGAAACTCCACACGATCAATACAATGATAAAACCAATGGGAAATGCAGCTATAATGGAAACCGTCTGCAGGTTGGCCATGGAATTCTGCGCAAAGATCAGGGCAATGGGCAGGAGCATCAGCATGATGGCCCAGAACAGCTTTACGGATTTGTCCGGATCCTCGTCAGCGCCAAGGGCCTTATAGGAGTAGGAGCTGGCAACCATGGTCAGGGCGTCAAAGGAGGTTGCGTAGAATGCGATCATGGTAATGGCCAGCAGGACCAGTCCTGCTTTTGCCAGGGGCATGGTTTCAAATACGGCGATGATCGTCTGATACAGGTCGCCGGTCTGCTCATAGAACGCCATCAGGTCCAGCTTTCCGTGCATCTGAAGTCCCAGGGAATAGTTGCCCAGAATGATAAAAGAGGTAAAGGTTCCGGACAGCCCGAAACAATATCCTCCCAGTACGGTCTGGCGTATGGTCCTTCCCTTGCTGATGGTCCCGATAAAGAATGGGGTGGCAACACACCAGACCATCCAGTATGCCCAGTAGAAGATCGTCCATGTCTGGGGAAACGAGGTGGTGCGCAGGGCATCGGTCCAGGTGGCCATGCCGATGAAGTTCTGTGCCATGTTTCCCACCGCAGTGATCCCCGTCTCAATGATGTAACGGGTTTCCCCGCCAAAGAAAAGGAAGTAGGCCAGCAGGGCAAAGAACAGGTACACGCAGGATGCAGCCAGTTTTGCCACGCCCTGCATCCCAAAGTATACTGCCATGGTGTATACGATACAGATGATCACAAGGATGCCAATGGTGAGAAGGTTGCTTTCAGCAATTCCGAACACACGGCTTAAGGCCATGGACAGAAGAGGGGTTGCAAGGGAAAAGGTGGTTGCGGTTCCTGCCAGCAGCGCGAACACGGCTGTCAGATCAATGATCTTCCCCCAGATGCCGTCCACCCTTTTTCCAAGAAGGGCCCTGCAGGCTTCGGAATATTTCTGCTTGCTCCGTTTGCGCACATGGATCATGAATCCAAAGGCAACAGCCAGTATCAGGTAAAAGCTCCACGGTATGGGACCCCAGTGGAATAATGGATAGGTGGAGGCCCAGTCCTGCTGTGAACCCATGTCCAGGATGTGGGATTCGTTTGCGTACAGCATCCATTCACAGAGTGAGTAAAACAGGATGTCAGCGGCCAGGCCGGCGGTGAACATCATGGAGCCCCACTGAAAGGAGGAATACTGCGGCTTTTCCAGGTTACCCAGCTTTATTTTCCCGTATCTGGAAAATGCCATGTAAAAGGAGCAGATCAAAGCCCCCAGCCCAATGATCAGATAGTAACTCCCCAGCTGGTCGCCCAGGAAAAAGCGGACGGATTCCAGTATGGAGGTGGATCCTGAGGGAAATGCCATAAAAAGGAAACATAATGTGACAATACAGATAAAAGGTATGATGGTGGTGATCCAGTCCAGGCGCTTCGTCAAGGTCTGTTCCTGTGGGATGTTTGCTTCCGGTTTCATTCTATGTCCTCCTTTGGTGTTCAAAAAAATAAAATTAAGATTTATATTGAACATATTATCATCAGTCCCTGGAAAAAGCAAGCGGAATTTGGAAAAATAACAATAATTTTGTAAGAAAAAAGGACTGTTAAATTACAGTAAACTTCGTTATAATAGTACCGTTGACAAAAAGGAGGTTTTTATATCATGAGAAAATTTGGAAAATTATCATTGATATTAGTGGCTTTAGTGGCCATGCTCTGCGGCTGTACACAGAGTAATATCGTATCACCCAGCAGCGGACTGGTGGAAGGAGACGGACAGCCTGATCTGGAAGTAAGAAAAGACATTGACATTGACTGGACAGAAGTAAGGGAGGATCTAAGGGACAAGTTCCTGGAGCCATACGGGGAATTTGCAGATTATGTTATGGACATGGATGTGAGATATGATAAGGACAGCGGCCTGGTTACCCTGCTTCTTCCTGTAAGCCATAAGACGACAGGGAAAATCGCCACTGTGTTTGCCCAGACCGTGTTAAAGGAAGTGGGCACCTCGGTCTCCACCCAGAATTTTTATTATGAAGCTCCGGAAGAGGAAGATACGGACGGGACATACTATGGAAGCTACTTTGATGACCATGACGTCCTGGTGCAGGTATTCTTCTATGATAAAGAGGGCGAGACAGACACTTATCTGGTAAATGATACCGTGAAGGCCGGAGAGCAGAGAGCGCTGGTGGCCCAGAATTAATTAAGGAGATTATGGGAATGCGAATTGACAGATACTGGAAACAGGCGGCGGCAGGACTGCTGGCCATGATGCTGCTCATGACTGCGGGGAGCAGCATGAACAGCTTTGCAATGACTGATTCACAGCCGTTTAAGGCCCAGGGACAGGCCCTCACCTCGCCTGATAAGATTATCATAAAGGATGACCAGGATAACAGCCAGTCCGCACAGTCCAACCAGGCAGCGGCAGTGATCCAGCCCGCACAGTCAGGAGGCCAGGCAGCAGAACAGTCACAGGCAGCAGAACAGTCACAGACAGCAGGCCAGGCGGCGGGCCAGACCACAGGGCAGGCCGCAGATGCGTCTGCCGGTTCTTCGCAGGCAGCGGCTTCAGACCAGCCTGTGATTCAGACAAAGGCACAGATCGCACAGTTCGGTGAGGTATCCACTCCTAAGACGGATGCGTCCTCTCTGTTTGGGGCGGGACGCCTTACCATGTACGCCAACCACAATACATCGGCCCAGCTTTTGTCGGTTATTATTGAGACAGGAGAGGGCGGTCTGATCGTTGTGGACGGCGGATGGACCGACAATGCCGATTTTTTGCTGGAGCAGATCAAACAAAAGGGCGGCCATGTTCAGGCCTGGCTGATCACCCATCCTGACTCAGACCATGCCGGCGCCCTTGCGGATATCCTTTACAAACACAACGGCGAGATAACCATTGACGGGATCTATTACTCATTCCATGAGGACAGCTGGTATGCCGAGAAGGACCAGGAGGTAGCCAACATGGTATCCTACCTCAAGGGAGCGTTTGCCCTTGTGCCCCAGGGCACACTTCACGGCGACATCGTGTCAGGCCAGGTCATTAACGCAGGTCCGGCCAAGATCCAGGTGCTGAACAAGGCATATAAGACAACCAGTGATTTTGTAAATAACAGCAGCGTGGCATATCTGGTTTCCCTGAACGGGACCAATGCAGTGTTCCTGGGAGATCTGGCAAGGGCCGGAGGAGCCCAGCTCATGGCGGACCACGATCTGAGCGCGCTGAAGTGCGACATTGTCCAGCTGGCCCATCACGGGCAGAACGGAGTGGACTATGAAGTGTACAAGGCTTTAAGGCCCAGCGTTGCCCTTTGGCCCACACCTCAGTGGCTGTGGGATAATGACAATGGAGGCGGCGCGGGAAGCGGCCCGTGGCTCACCCAGGAGACAAAGAACTGGATGGTCCGTCTGGGCATCAAGACCTCCTACTGTATCAAAGACGGAGACCAGGTGATCGAATAGAGGCTTTGCCTGATTAATAAAAAAGTACGGTTTTCCCAGAAGCGCTCCGGGGAGACCGTACTTTTTATCATCATTTTTATCATCACATCGGATGTCCTGAACAGTTACATATGCGGGAAAAGTTTCAAACACGCTTTAGTCATCCACACACGGAAGACCGCTGTGATAGGAATAGTTTCCCAGTTCGGAGAGCAGCATCTCCAGTGTAGATGTCCGCAGGGGCTGTCCCGTATCCAGCATGGAATTGATCATGTAAAAAACCGTGCTCAGCTTTCCCAGGGACTGCTTAAACAGGTCCGGGAAGGAGGATTTGGAGGCGATCCGCTTATCCCAGGGGTTACACCAGGTCTCATGGTGCAGGTTCAGACTCCAGGCCGGATTCTCCACTATATCGGTGACCAGCTTGCTGGAGGCCACGGGATTCTTCAGGAAAATGGATTCAAAGAACTCGATCTTATCCTTCTTGCGGCTGTTGGGGTCCGACAGGGTCCTGCATCCAAAGCGCAGGGCCAGTATGGAACGGTGGATCATGGGTGCTGTCACCTGATACCGGTTCTTGTAGCTGAGGGGATAGAACGCCTCATTGATACAGTCTGACAGGAAGCGGGAAATAAACTGGGTTTCCATGCCATTCAGGCAGATGGTAGCGGCCTGATTAAACTGGGACGGCTTTTTCCTTTTATACTTTTGAAGAAGAAGGGCGTCAATATCATTCTCCAGCTTGGCATGAAGACCGTGGTAATAGGAACCAGGGTGGTGGACATCATACTCTATGCGCCCGTACACATATGGATGGCAGATGGAATCTCCGATATAATGGCAGATAAAGCCGCACATATAGGCCAGTCCCTCTTCCCTCTGCTGCCTGGAATCAATCCTGGAAAGCTGCAGGAAACAGCAGCGGAAAAAGTCATTCACATGATGCTCATGCATATAGGAACCTACATTGCGGTGGTCGCGGTGGCGCAGGATGGGCAGGTTGTAGAAGAACATATCCGGTCCCTGCAGTCCCAGCTGGTAAAGCCACCGGTATTTGGCAATGATAAACTTCAGATTGTTCTGCGGCATATCATTGTATGCTTTCATGCCTAAAATGTAGTGGGTTGTAAAACCTGGCATCGGCATACCTCTTTTCTCAATCATTCTCACCCTCAGTGGACAAGGGTATCCCAGGTATAGGGAGCGGTTTGGCGCACTCCTGAACTGTTACAATTATTTTATCATAAACCACCTTAAATTGCGAGGTACAACCACAAGAAAATTCCTGGAATTGTCATAGCAAGCATATTTGGGGAATAAGACATTTAATAAGAACTCATAGTGGACGGTATATTATTAATATGATGAAATGGCTGGAGCGGATACACCAGATGGTATGGGGGCCATGGACCCTTGTCATATTTCTGGGGGTTGGTATTTATTTTACTGTTAAATGTCATTTTTTCCAGATAAGGGGTTTTTTATACTGGTGGAGCCATACGGCTGGCCGTATCCTGTCAGGCAAGGCATCAGAAACAGGGGGACAGCAGGAATCGGACCATGCCGGGAAGGGACATGGGGAGGCCAAAAAGGGAATCAGCCAGTTCCAGTCCGTGTGCACGGCCCTGGCGGCCACTGTTGGCACGGGCAATATAGCGGGAGTGGCCACGGCCCTGACCGCAGGCGGGCCGGGAGCCCTGTTCTGGATGTGGATATCGGCCCTGATCGGCATGATAACAGCTTATGTGGAGACCATGCTGGGTATACGGTACCGTTATAAGGACAGTGAGGGCCATTATGTGTGCGGTCCCTTTGTGTACATGGAGCGGGGCCTTGGGATCAAGGGGATGGGAGTGCTCTACAGCTTTCTCTGCCTTATGTGTTCCCTGGGGATGGGCAGCATGGTCCAGGCCAATTCTGCCATCAGCACCATGGAATACACGTGGCAGGTCCCTGCCCTGGCCGGAGGGCTGGTGTTTACAGGGATCCTGACGCTGGTCATATGCGGAGGCATCAGCAGGATCGGAAATGTGGCGGAAAAGCTGATGCCTGCCGCCTCAGGCATTTATATCATATTTTCCCTGATCGTGATATTTTCCTGCTTTGACAGGATACCGGCAGCCCTGGCGTCCATGGTTTCCTCGGCATTCTGTCCGGAAGCGGCGGCGGGCGGCGGCGCCGGCTATGTGGTGAGCCGCAGCATCCGGTATGGAATATCCCGGGGTGTGTTCTCCAATGAGGCAGGCCTGGGAACCCTGGCAGTGCTCCATGGGCCGGCGGAGAATACCACGCCCCATGAGCAGGGGATGTGGGCCATGTTTGAGGTGTTTTTTGACACGGTGATCCTCTGCACCCTTACCGCCCTGGTGATCCTGTGCATGACGGACTCGGCGCCGGAAACCGTGCCTTATCAGGGAGCGGCCCTGGCGGCCTGGTGCTTCAGCGGGCGACTGGGGCTTGTGGGAGAGTATCTGGTCAGCGGTTCCATGGTGGTGTTTGCCTTTGCCACCATTATGGCTTGGTTTTATCTGGGGAAACAGGCGGCGGCATATTTTGTCAGCAGGACAGGGCTGGGGGAATATGCGGGCCGTAAATTTGCGGCAAGAGTCTATCCCCTGCTGTTTCTGGGGGCAGTGTTCCTGGGCAGCGAGGCACGTCTGGATGTGGTCTGGATGCTGTCGGATATATGGAACGGACTAATGGCATTTCCCAACCTGACCGCCCTGCTGTTTTTGTCCAGGGAAGTGACGCTGCCTGAGGGATTTCGCGGAGGATTGGGAAGGAGAGCCGCGGGAGGGAAAACAACCCCTTGAAAATAACGGTTGATACGGCTATAATTAGCCTACAGGAAATATCGTACCATAGACAGGCTGCGGTTCGGCAACGGCCGGACCCGGAAAGGAACAGCAATGGAAACAAGACGGATTTGTCCGAAATGCAGAAAGAAATTTCCGCCGGATGCAATTGTGTGTGAGGAATGTGGGAAGCAGCTGATCGATGTTGCATCAGATTTTGAGGCGTCCTTTCAGATGGTGAGGGACCCGGTGCTCCTGTCCAATGGGCATAAGGTGGACACCGTATATCTGGAGGAGGCGTTAAAAGAGAGGAACATACCCTATTATGTGGAGAAAGGCCAAAATACCGTGCCTACCAACCGCTATAAAGAGGGGATTGTGGAAATCGTACCTTATACAAATTATTATGTGGATAAAAGTAACTGGAAAACAGCCCGGGAGGCCCTAAAAAGTGCCGCCCAGGAGACCAAAAAGGACGAGGAGGCCCCGGTGGTATTTCTGGATATGCCTGTGGAGGAGCCGCAGGATGCTCCAAGGGACACGTCAAGGGACACTTCAAAGAAGACTTCAAGGAACACCTCAATGGGCGCATCCAAAAATGTTTCCAATGATGATTGGGCGGATTCGGAGGAAGATGGCGGCCGGGGACTGTGGGGCTGGGTTACGGAACAGGATATGGCAATGAAAGTGATTCTGGCCGGAGTCATCCTGCTCTTTCTTCTGGGGCTGTTCAAGATCATATTGTTTTGACAGGAATGGGAACTGAAAAATGATGGGAGGTCTGATCCTCCCAAACGTAAAAAACGTATCATCCGCGGATGATACGTTTTTTGAAAAAGTATTATTAAAAGGGAGGAGAGCTGATAATTTCTTATCAGCTCGAGTATTATGAAAAAAATCTTGTAAGCGTTTTTTATGTGACAGCTTTGTATCTCTCTGTCTATGGTTAAAGTATATACGGCAAAGATGAAGAAAAAATGTTGATTGTGTAAAAGGTTTTTGAATGAAATATGAACATTGTGTGAATGAGCCGGTTTCCACAGCGGCCCCATGCCATTGTTACTGTTTTTGAACCTGCCTGCGAAAGGGGATTTGACTGCATTTTGCCTGCGTGATTTAATCAAGAACATGGACGCGGGCGGTGAGGACCGCCGGAAAGGGGTATGGTTGTGGGTGTGGAGCGGGGGACAATGTTTGTACCGGGGTATGGATAGAGATAATGGATGTGAGGGAAAAGAAGGCAAAAAGAGCCGGGAAAGAGAGAAAGGTCAGAGCCGTCAAGCTGGAGATAAAGAAAATGCGTTCTGCCAGAAAGAGGGCGGATCATAATCTGGTCCGGGAGGGGATTTCAGACGCATACTGGATCCTGGGCATCAGGCGGGACAGGAAGGATCAGGCATTGGACCGGCTGTGCGGCAGCCTAGACCCGTATGCGGGCCAAATGACGGACGTTGGCGCCGGTATGGAGGCGGGAGGGGGATTTACATCCGCCGATGTAGTGGTTTCAGAGGGAGTGGGATTTTAGGGAAAGTATACTTATGGAGCCGGTTGTTTGGGGATAAGAGGAGAATGAAAGGGACAAAAAAGTATGAAGTTGTGAAGTATTTGTGAAATTAGCACTCGCCTATTGACAGTGCTAACAATAAGTGGTATAACGTAGCCAGAACAAAGGAAAAGGGATCAGAAGGGAAGGCTGAAATAATGGGTTCTACTCCCACAGATCCGGATTCCCAGTCCAAAGAAACAAGGTACACAAGCATATAAAAAAAGGAGAGATGACTTATGTTAATGCCTAGTATTTTTGGAGAAAACTTGTTTGACGACTTTTTTGATTTTCCATTCTTTGATGATAAAGAGCAGAAGAAATTGGAAAGGAAGCTGTATGGCCATCGGGGCAAGAACCTGATGAAGACCGATATCAAAGAGACTGATTCCGGCTATGAGCTGGAGATGGACCTGCCGGGCTTTGCTAAGAATGAGGTAAAGGTTTCCCTGAAGGACGGCACGCTGACCATCAGTGCGTCCAAGGGGTTTGACCAGGATGAGCAGGAGAAGAAGACAGGAAGGTACATCCGCAGGGAGCGCTATGCAGGGGCCTGTGAGCGTTCCTTCTATGTGGGGGAGAACCTCACGGAAGCTGACATAAAGGGTGAGTTCAAACACGGAATCCTGAAACTCTTTGTGCCGAAAAAGGAGGCAAAGCCTGCGGTGGAAGAGAAGAAATATATTACCATAGAATAATGATGGAGCACGATTAAAGCATCATTGGGACAGTGAGGGGTCAGCCAGTCTGACCTCTCCTTTCATGTAGAGCCAAGATCAGAAGGGAAGTGAGGAGAATGAAAAGAGACTACTATGAGATTTTGGGCATTGACAAACATGCGGATGCGCAGGCAATCAAAAAAGCATTCAGAAAGCTGGCAAAAAAATACCATCCGGACAGCAATGAAGGGAATGCACAGGCCGCAGAACGTTTTAAGGAAGTTAATGAGGCTTATGACGTACTGGGAGATGAGGAAAAGAGGAAACTGTATGACCGGTTTGGTCACGCTGCTTTTGACGCAAGCGCAGGGGAATATCAAGGCGCCCGTGACAGTGGCTTCCAGGGAGGATTTCAGGGCGGCTTCCGGAATGGTTTCCGGAGCGGCTCTTACACCAGGCCGGGGGGAGGCTTTCAGGAGTATCATTTTGAGGGCGGGGAGGACATGGACGATATTCTAAAAAGCCTGTTTGGCCATGATTCTAACAGGAAAGGTTCAGATCTGAAGGCTGAGATAGAGATCAGTTTTGATAAAGCTGCTTTTGGCGGCAAGGAGCGCGTTCAGCTGCAGGGCAGCGGGCTGGAAATGACAGTCCTGGAAGTCAATATCCCGGCAGGCATTGCATCCGGGAAAACCATACGCCTAAAGGGCAGGGGGAATCCGGGAACACAAGGCGCAGAGCCAGGGGACCTGCTGCTCACGGTCAGGGTAAAAGACAAACCGGGATTTCGCAGGGAAGGCCAGGATGTGTACACCACGGTCAGGATCCCATTTACCACAGCGGTCCTGGGAGGTGAGGCAACCATTCCCACTCTTTATGGGGATGTTGTATGCAAGATAAAAGAAGGTACCCAGCCGGGCAGCAAGATCCGGTTAAAAGGAAAGGGGATCGTGTCCATGGGGAATCCGTCTGTTTACGGCGACCAGTACGTGACCGTGGAGATCCGGGCGCCGAAGAAACTGACAGAGGAAGCCAAACAAAAATTAAGGGAACTTTCCGGCATATTGGCGGCCTGAGCGAAACAAATCGGAGTTCTCCTCCATGATGATAAAAATTATCGCTGGAAATACTTGCCACACGGGGTTTGCCCATGCTAACATGGGGCTGCTTTTATCGTGTGGCAATTTTTATTGTATGGCTTCTATTATATGGCTTTTGATTGAACGGCTTTATTGTTATGGCCTTGTTTACCCATGGAGGAGAGGATATGGAAATCAAGCAATTGGAATACTTTGTGGCAGCAGTGGATCACGGCAGCCTGAACCGGGCCGCAGAGCAGCTCTACACCACGCAGCCCAATGTCAGCAGGGTTATTCACTGCCTGGAGCGGGAACTGAAGACCAGCTTGCTGGTCAGGAGCAACAAGGGGATCCGTATGACGGAGCAGGGGGAAATGCTTTACAGGAATGCCGTACATATTCTGAGGCATTCCCATATCATACGGTCCCTGGCAGCCAGCCAGGGGGCTGCCAAGTTCGGAGTGTCCGGGTACCAGAGCAGCCTTTTGACAAAGCTGCTGGTGGAATTGTATAAAGGAAACGGGGAAAGGTCCGAACTTCATTATGAGTACCGGGAGGGCACGGTGGAGGAGATCACGGATGATGTGGCAAACCATATTTCCGAGATTGGGATCGTATACCTGGCAAATGCACAGATGCAGTGTTTCCGGCATATTATCGGGCATAAAAAGCTGGAATTTTTTCCGCTGGACAACAGGGGAATCTGTATTTATGTGGGAAAGTACCATCCGCTGTACGAAAGGGAGTCAGTGGATTTTTCCGAATTGCGGGGACTGAAATTTGTGGAGGAGACAGATGACTTTTTTGCAATGGAGCATCACATTGAGAGGGTGAGCGTGGGAGCGGTCATGATAGAGCATATGAACAATGTTTTCTCCACAAACAGTGATTACATGATCAATAACCTGCTGCTGCACACTGATGTCTGCTGTATGGGAGTGGATTTTGTATCAGGGGATTATGGAAAATATGATATCAAAGCACTGAAGGTAAAACATTGCGAACCCTTTTTGTCCATCGGGTACGTGACCCTGGCGGGAAGAAATCTGTCTGATGAAGCAAAACGTTATATCGATGCCCTGAAACAGGCGTTGGACGGAGAGCAGAAATGATGGATATAACAAATCCTGATAACCAACCCCTCTCAATTTGGCATTAGTAAGTCTTGACTAACTATGGTATAGTATCCTCTGAAATCTAATTGAGGAGGAACATGATGAAAAAAAGAATTTGGAGTCTGTGCCTTGCAGGCGTTCTGGCCGCATCTGTTGTCGGCTGCTCGGCATCCGGCTCGGGCACGGCCGGTAAATCGGCTGGGGATGACAAAGCGGAAAGCTCCGTAACAGCCCCGGCGGGCGATGATAAGGAAGGTTCCGGTACCCGGGCAGATGAGGAAGGTTCCGGCGCAGGTAATGAAATGGGAGCAAGGGATGAGTTGGTGTTTGTCAATTACCGGGATATCCGGGATCTGAACCCTCATCTGTATGCGGGTGAAATGTATGCCCAGGAAATGCTTTATGAGACTCTTGTAAATATCACGGAAGACGGCTACGAGCCGTGTCTGGCAGAAAGCTGGGAGATCAGCGGGGACGGCAGGATATATACATTTAAGATCCGCCAGGGAGTGACATTTTCCGATGGACAGGTTTGTGATGCCAATGCCATAAAAGCCAATTTTGACGCCATCATAGAGAACAAGGACCGCCATACATGGCTGGAGATGATGAATCTTCTGGTGGATGTTTCGGCCCCTGATGATGAGACCTTTGTGATTGAACTCTCCCAGCCCTATTACCCCATGCTTACGGAGCTGGGCGTTACACGCCCCTTTGCCATGATCTCTCCCAATGCCATGAAAGAGGGAAGCACCAAGGACGGTGTTGACGCTTACATCGGAACAGGACCCTATGTGCTGACGGATTTTGTGACAGATGAGTATGCTGTTTTTGAAGCCAATGAAAATTACTGGGGCCGGCAGCCCCGGATCCGGAAGATCACAGTGAAGGTGATCCCGGACAACCAGACCCGTGTCCTTGCCCTGGAGAAAGGGGAGATCGACCTGATCTTTGGAAAGAACATGATCGATGCGGATGCGGTGAACAAGTACCTGGACAGTGAAGAATTTCAGGTGGCGCTGTCAGACCCCACCTCCACCCGTCAGATCGTGCTGAACACTGCCAACGGGGTTTTGCGGGATAAGGCCGTGCGCCAGGCGCTGCAGCACGCTACAAACCGCCAGGCCATATCCGATGGAGTGTTCTATGGGCTGGAAAAGCCGGCAGACACCCTGTTTGCGTCCACGGTGCCCTACTGTGACATAGACCTCAAACCCTATGGATACGACACGGCTTTGGCAGAGTCCATGCTGGAGGAAGCCGGATGGACCATGGGCAGCGGCGGCCTAAGGGAAAAAGACGGACAGACCATGGCCATGTCCCTTTTGTACAACAGCGACAGTGTGACGGAAAAGACCATTGCCGAGTATCTCCAGTCCGAGTACGGGAAGCTGGGGATCAAGCTGGATATCAAGGGCGAGGAGGAGCAGTCCTACAGGGATAATATGAAGGCCGGTAATTTTGACATGGTATTTAATATCTGCTGGGGAACGCCCTATGACCCTCAGTCCTCCCTGGCAGCCATGAGGCAGCCTGTGTACGGAGACTATGCGGCCCAGCTGGGTCTGGAGGATAAAAAGGAGATCGACCAGGCCATCACCAATATCCTGGTGTCCACGGACGAGGCCAAACGGCAGGAACTTTACACCTTTGTGCTTACAAGGCTTCATGAGGATGCGGTCTATATCCCTCTCACCTATGAGTGCAACAAGGCCATTTCCACTTCGGCCCTTAAGGGAGTCGGATTTACCCAGACCCAGTATGAGGTACCCTTTACCAGCATGTATTTTGAGTAAGGTGATTGTCTGAAGCACATGAGCATGCCTGCCGCGGGATGACCGGGCGGCATGCTTTTTTAGGAAAAGGAGGGTATATGAAAACGTATATTGTTAAGCGGGTCCTATCCGCGGTCCCGCTTCTCGTCTGCATCTCATTTTTATGTTTTGTCTTTATCAATATGATCCCGTCTGACCCGGCAGAGGTTGCCCTGCGGGTGCGCCAGACACCTATCATTTCAGAGGAGGCCATTGAGCAGGTCCGGGAGGAACTTGGGCTGAATGATCCTTATCTGGTGCGGTACGGCCGCTGGGTAATGGACTGTCTGCGCCTGGACTTTGGGGTCAGCTACACCAACCCGTCCAGAACCGTTCTGGGAGAGATTGAAAGATGCCTGCCTGCCACCGCAGTGCTGGCATTTACATCCCTGGTCTTTGTGATCTTACTGAGTCTTCCCATTGGATTTTTCTGCGCTGTTTACAAGAACAGCTGGTTTGACCGGGTAGTGCGGGGGATCGTGTTTATGACCACTGCCATGCCTGCGTATTGGATCGGGCTTTTGCTGATCTGGTTCATCAGCATCAAGCTGGACCTGCTGCCCACCAGCGGAAACGGGGGATGGAAACATCTGATCCTGCCTTCCTTTACCGTATCTCTTACTTACATATCCACGTACATCCGGCTCATACGCAACAACATGCTGGAGAATATGAAGGAGGATTATGTGCTTTATGCCAATGTCAGGGGGCTGCGCCGAAGATCCATCCTGGTGAGACACATCCTGAAAAACTCTCTCCACACCTGTATTGTGGCTATTGGCATGAGTATCCCCCAGCTGATGGCGGGGACCATTGTGGTGGAAAACGTATTTGCCTGGCCGGGTCTTGGCAAGCTATGCATTAATTCCATCTTTAACCGGGATTACCCTGTTATCCAGACATATGTACTTTTGATCGGAACATTGTTTGTGGTATTCAATCTGCTTTTTGACATTATCCAGTGTATCGCGGATCCAAGGCTTAGAAGGGAGGTGTCCTGAGTATGTGGAAAAGGCTGTTCCAAAATAAAATGGCGGTTGTGATGATCGTTATCCTGCTCATGGTGGCGCTGACAGGGATATTTGCCCCCTGGATCGCGCCCAATGATCCTTATGAAAATGATATCCTGAATAAGTTTGCAGGCGGCAGCCGTCAGTTTCCCCTGGGCACAGACCAGTTGGGCCGGTGTATCCTCTCCAGGATGATATATGGAATCCGCCCCACGCTGTTTCTGTCACTGGTGACCATGGTGGGAACCATTGGACTGGGGACCATCATGGGGCTTCTGGCCGGATATTTCCGGGGACCGGTGGAGGAGGTTATCATGCGTGCCGTGGATGTAATGATGTCATTTCCCAGTCAGATCATGGTCTTCGCCGTGGTGGCCCTGCTGGGGATCGATGTCCGCAATGTGATCATGGCCAATGTGCTGATCAAATGGGCCTGGTATGCCCGCATGATACGGACCAATGTAATGAAATACAGAGACAGGAACTTTGTGTTGTATTCCCGGTGCATTGGCAGCGGAGAGACATTTATACTGACCAGGCATTTGCTTCCAAGCATTGCCTCTGAGATGGCGGTTCTGGCTACCCTGGATATCGGCTGGGCCGTCCTGAATATTTCCACCCTGTCCTTTCTGGGGCTGGGGGTGCAGGCGCCCACACCTGAGTGGGGAGCCATGTTAAACGAGGCAAAAAACGTGATGACCACCAATCCGGTGCAGATGATCGCCCCGGGGGTTGCCATTGTGGTGGTGGTTGCCGCATTTAATCTGTTGGGTGATGCCCTCAGGGATGCCCTTGACCCAAAGGAGGTGTTAAGTTGACAGAGCCGGTGTTGTCAGTAAGGAACCTGCATGTGGCGTTTCATTATAAAAAGCGTGTGCAGGAGATTATACGGGGAGTGGATTTTGACGTATATACGGGAAAATGCCTTGGGATCCTGGGAGAATCGGGGAGCGGAAAAAGCATGAGTCTAAAGGCCGTCATGGGGCTTTTGGACCAGAGCTTTTCTGTCCGTGGCGAGGCGGTGTACCAGGGGGAAGACCTGATCCGGACAGGCAGGGAGGGATTAAGACGGATCCGGGGCAGGCGGATCGCCATGATCCTGCAAAATCCCATGACCTGCTTTGATCCTCTGTACCGCATCGGTCATCAGATGGCGGAGACATATGGGGAGCATTTTGAAATGGGGAAAGAAGAGATCGACGCCCGTTCTATTGAGGTCTTACGATCCATGCAGATACGGGGAGCAGAGGAAGTCCTGAAAAAATATCCCCACCAGTTAAGCGGTGGTATGCTTCAGCGCATTATGATCGGGCTTGCCATGTCCATGGAGCCGGATATCCTTATTGCGGATGAACCCACAACCGCTATTGATGCAATTACCCAGTATGAGATCATGAAGGAATTTGTCAGGATAAAAGGGGAAGCCAGGACAGCTATGGTGTTTATCAGCCACGACCTGGGAGTTATAGCGGAGATAGCAGACCAGGTGCTGGTGATGAACCAGGGGAGAGTGGCTGACCGGGGGACATTCCGGGAGATCATGGAACATGCCCAGGATCCCTATACCAGGCTTTTGGTGGAAAAGAAGCGGGCTGTCATGGCCAGGTACAGGGAGGCGCTGGCAGGAAGGAGGATGAATCTGATATGAATATGATCGAGGCAGAGGGCATCAATGTAAGTTTCCGCAGGGAGAACCAGAAAAAGATATTCGGTACGGAGCGTCAGCAGGTGCTGTTTGACGTTTCCTTTCATGTGGAGGAGGGGGAGTGCCTGGGGATTCTTGGCGAGAGCGGAAGCGGAAAGAGCACGCTGGGCCGGGTGCTGTGCGGGCTTTTAAAGCCGGATAAGGGAAGCGTGCACCTGGATGGAAGCCGGTTGTACGGCGGAAAGAAAAATAGGGATAAAACCGTGATGAGTGTGGTTTTTCAGGACTACACCACATCGGCCAATCCAAGATTCAGAGTCAGGGATCTGATCGCTGAATCCCTGACAGTCAGGGAAAAGAAAGAGAAAATCAAGATGGATATGGAAAGAGAGCTGGAACATCTTCTGGACCTGGTGGGGCTGGACATGGGGTACAGGGACCGTTTTCCCCATGAACTCAGCGGAGGCCAGCTGCAGAGAGTCTGCATTGCAAGGGCCATTGCCGTGAACCCCAGAATCATTCTTTTTGACGAGGCCATCAGTTCCCTGGACGCCCACACCCAGGTCCAGGTCATGGACCTGTTAAAGGAGATCCAGCGAAAGCGGAACTTAACCTATGTGTTTATCACCCATGATCTGACTTCTGTCACCTATATTTGCCACAACGTGCTGTTTCTGTATCAGGGAAGGGTGGCTGAGGTCCGGGAAGTGGACTGCATCTCCCAGGTGGAGCATCCTTATGCCAAAAAACTGCTGAACTCCATTGTGGAGTTTGATGACAGGGGGATCATTTCCAGGGAAGAAGAGGAACGCCGCATATGGGAAAAAGCAGTCTGACACTGACACACAGGGAATATCTGGCAGTGGCCATTCCCTTTATGATCTCCACTGTAACGCAGCCCCTGCTGGGAGCAGTGGACACGGCAGTTATCGGCATGATGGGGGATGCTCCGGCCATTGCAGGGGTATCTCTGGGCGCAAACCTGTTTAATACCCTGTACTGGTTCTTTGGCTTTTTGAGAGTCAGCACCACAGGCCACAGCGCCCAGGTTCGGGGTACAGGGGATGACGGGGAGAAAAAACGCACCTTTTTCCTGCCTCTTTTCTCTGCGCTCTTGATCTCCGCGGCCTTCCTGGTGTTCCAGGAACCCATCATCCGTGGATATCTGTGGATGACCGGACCGGAGGCAGCTGTGGCAGGGTATGTGCAGGGGTATTTCAGGATCCTGGTTTGGGGAGCGCCCTTTGTCATGTCCAATTATGTGATGCTGGGATGGCTCATGGGTCAAAGCCGTGTGAAGGCTTCCCTGTTTATGCAGATCAGCGGAAACATTGTAAATATGGCACTGGATTACTGGTTTGTATGTATCCTGGGAAAAGGGATCACGGGGGTTGCCGCCGCCACCCTCATATCCCAGGTTTATACCTGCTCTTGCGGCGTGCTTTGCATGTGCCGGTATGGGAAGTTTGGAACCGTAAATATCCGCGGACTTTGGGACCGCCGGGGTGTGAGAGGCATGGTACAGGAAAACAGGGACCTGCTCTTTCGCACCATCTGCCTGGTAATACACAATAATGTATTTGCAGCCCTGGGAGCCAGACTGGGTACGGACATCCTGGCAGTTAACGCTATCCTGCTTCAGATCACTTCCATACAGGCGTACCTGTTTGAGGGGCTTGCCAATGGTTCCAGCGTATTTGCGGGAAGGGCGGTCGGGCAGCGGTCACAGTCCCTGTTCAGGGAGATCCTGAAGAAGACATGGCAGTGGGGCTGGCTGGCGGCAGCGGCGATGAGCGGAGCATGCTTTGTGCTGGGCAGCCGCATGTTTATGGTATTTACAGATATACCCCACATACTGGAACTGGCGCGTAAGTACGGGATATACTGTTTACTCTACCCTCCGGTGGCAGCGGCGGGCCTGGCAGTTTACGGGGTATATACGGGCAGCAGTGTAACCAGACCGATATTTCTGTCCACACTGTGGTCACTGCTTTTGTGCCTGCCGGTATGCTGGCTGGGAGTATATGCCTGGGGCAATGACGGGCTGTGGATCGGGTACTTGACCTTTTATGGGGGCAGAAGCCTGGGGCTGGCAGCTTACAGACACAGTCTGTGGATGAAAGTGTGTTCCCGGAGTCTTCCAGGGACCCATCTTTGCGGCTGATTTCCCGCCAGCGCACACAAATTTATACACGGAAATAAAGAGGAGTACTGTTTGATGGAAAAAAGAAATGTGAGACAGGAAGGTAAGGCAGGACAGGAGACGGATGGGAGACAGGAAATAAAATCCATACAGGTTGGGACATACCGGGCCGTGTCCGGCGAAAAGAAAAACATTTGGCTGGAAGTGGAGGACAGTGATATAAAACTCCCCATCACCGTGATCTGCGGCAGGGAGGAGGGCGCGACCGTACTCATATCCGCCGGAGTCCACGGGGCCGAATATATCGGCATCCAGACCGTAATGGAGCTGTCCCGTGAGCTGGACCCGGAGCTGGTCCATGGAAATGTGATCTGCCTTTTGACTGCCAATCCTTCGGCAGCCAGGACATTTACCAGATTTGTGGTGCCTGAGGACGGGAAGAACCTGAACCGGGTCTTTCCGGGAAAAAAGGATGGGACACTTTCGGAGAAGATCGCCTATGCCATGGTGCATGAACTCCAAAGCTTGGCGGATTACTGCATCGATGTCCATGGAGGCGATACCAGCGAGGAGGTGATGCCTTTTGTGTATTATACGGGAGCTGCCCGGGAGGAAGTGTGCCGGGCATCGGAGGCCATGGCCATGGCAACGGATACTGCTGTCCGAGCCAGATCAGGTGCCGCCACAGGCGCCTACAGCTGCGCCTGCATCCACGGTATCCCCTCGGTTCTCATGGAGAGGGGCGGAGGAGGGATATTTACAAATAAGGAGGTGGAACTCTATAAACAGGATATCCGCAATATCCTAATCCGCCTCCGGGTGCTGGAGGGCAGGGAGATACACACGATGACCCAGGAACGGGTCAGACGTGCGACCTACATTGAAGCTGAAACACAGGGGTTCTGGTATCCGGCGCTGGCGGCGGGGGACCGTTTTAAGAAAGGTGCCCTGCTGGGACAGGTGAAGGATGTGTGGGGAAGCCTTCTGGATGAATACAGGGCAGAGTACGATGGGATCGTGCTTTACCAGACCAGGGGGCTTGGAATCGGAGAGGGGGATCCTCTGATCGCCTACGGCATGCCGGAACAGGTCAGCTGATACTTCCCAGGTCCACATCGCATCCCTGGAAATATGTCTCCAGCTTTGCCTTGGATTCCTTCAAAAGCCGGATAATAGACTGCAGCTTGTCCTCGGAATAGCGGAAGGTTGGGATGCACACGCTCAGGGCGGCAATGACCTGGCCGTTGCTGCACAGGGGAATGCCTGCGCAGTTTAAAAGGGGCATACATTCCTCGTGTTCCAGGGCATATCCCCGGTTTCTGGTTTGCTCCAGCTCCCGGAACAGTTCCTCCCAATCCGTGATGGTGTTTTTTGTAAAGGCAGTGAGCCCATCCGGATACAGGGCCCGGATCTCATCCTTCGTCTTCTGGGCAAGGAGGGCCCGGCCAATGGCGGTGCAGTACAGGGGAATCTGCTTTCCCACATAGGAGACAAGCCTAAGAGGTTCCGCGGAATCTTCTTTTGCAATATAGAGCAGATTGCTGCGCACCTGGATTCCCAGCTGGCAGGTTTCATTGCTTTGGGAAACAATATATTTCATTTCGCTCTGGATAAATTCCAGGGCGTTTTTTGTATTGGTGTAGGAGGAACCCACAGAGTAAGCTGCGATTCCCATACAGTACCTGGATGTGTCCTTATGCTGGTAGATGAATTTCCTGGATGTCATGGTGTGCACAAGGGGCATGATACTGCTTTTGGGTGCGTTAAGCGCCCTGGACAGCTGGGTCAGGGTCATTCCGTCAGGATTAGTGGAAAGCAGTTCCAGGATGTCCAGGACGCGTTCCGTGGGTCTGTGCTGGTTTGATGGCATATGATCTCTCCCTTAAGTGTGTAAATGATCGGATCCGCCTTGGCGGATGGGGGCGGTTGGTAAAGGCTTCCGCCATGTCACCCCGGCATGATATTGCTGTCCTTCATACCCATGGAATGATTCTGATGGGCGTCCGGTATATCCGCCGGAGATGTTTGACGATCGAAACAGTCAGCCTATAAAGGCGCTTTAAATAATATTATAGCAGAAATCGTGCAGGTCTGTCACGAAAATGTGTATGCAAGCCAGGATATACGCTGTAAGCCCGGACGTACGCCGCAAGCCAGGTACCTGCTGCCGGTCCTAAGGATTTCCCACGCGGCTCAAGAAACTCCACAAAGAATTGCAGAAACCATTTTGCACATCATCTACAAATGAAAAAGAAAATTTTATTCAGTTCTCAAAAAGTCTTATTTAGTATCCCGGCGGAATTGACAAGAAGGCATGGAAATGATATCGTATCATTATAATGTACGTTATATCAAACTGAGTATGTATATACGTACCAAAGACACTGTAATAAAAACACCAAGCAAACCGCTTATGAACATTTATGACCCAGGCCAATTGCCTGCAAAGAGGAGGAAAGAAATGTATAAGATCATAACACCTGTAGTAACTGTATTGGATCAGCATGAAAAGCCGGATCACGAGGCCAACAAGAAGGTGATCGATTTTCTTGTAAACGGAGGTGTGGACGGCATTCTGGTGCTGGGTTCCACGGGTGAATTTACAGGGATGGACAGACAGGAAAAAAGTGATTTTTTCCGCTTTTACGCGGAGTACACCGCAGGACGCGTAGAGCTGTATGCGGGGACAGGAAGCATGAATTTCCAGGACACGGTGGCCCTTTCCAACGAAGTCTGTGACATGGGGTATGCGGGGCCTATGGTAATCGGCCCATACTACTACGGGATGGACCAGGAAAAACTATTTATCTACTATGATACCCTGGCAAAGTCGGTGAAGGGCAGCCTTTACATATATAATTATCCGGCCAGGACAGGATATTCCATTGCCCCTTCCACCGTGGCAAGGCTGCTTGAGGCCAATCCCAATATCGCCGGTCTCAAGGATTCCGTGTCGGAGCCCAACCACACCAATCTCATCTGCCTGGCTGCAAGGGGGCATTCCTTTGACACATATTCTGGTTTTGACGACCAGTACCTGTATAACATCACCTCCGGAGGAAACGGGTGCATTGGGGGCCTGTCAAACCTGGTGCCGGAGATTTGGAGCGCGCTGGTGAAGGCTACCAATGATAAGGATTTCCGCCGGTCCATGGAACTGTCCGGGCTGATCCATGAACTGATGCCTTTATATGATCTGGATTCCAACTTTTCCCTGCTATTTAAGAAGGTGATGAACCACAGGGGACTGGGGATCGCGGACAGGGCTATTTTCCCCTACAATCAGATGGGGGATGAGACCTTCCAAAGAGCCGTAAAACTGGTAGACCAGGTGCTGGAAAAGTTTAAGGCCCTGAACAGCCGTCAGGGACAGTACAGTTAATAAGTGCAGTATGAACCATCTTGTTTTATACCCCCTGGCATGATAAAATAAAAAAGGCGTCCGCGGTTGGACGGCGTTTCAGGCAAGGGGGTTTTGACATGGTAGACAATAATAAGACCATATTATTCGAGCAGACACCGGTACCAAAAGCAGTGATGCAGCTGGCGGTGCCCACGATCCTCAGTTCGCTGGTCATGGTGATCTATAATCTGGCAGATACATATTTTGTAGGTATGATGAATAACCCGGTGCAGAACGCGGCTGTTACGCTGGCTGCACCGGTTTTGCTGGCTTTTAATGCGGTGAACAACCTGTTTGGAGTGGGAAGTTCCAGTATGATGAGCAGGGCGCTGGGCAGGAAGGATTATGAGGCGGTCCGAAGAAGTTCGGCCTTTGGGTTTTACTGCGCCCTGTTCAGCGGCATTCTGTTTTCCCTTCTGTGCACCGTATTCCTCCATCCCCTGCTGGTGCTTCTGGGGGCGGACGCCAACACCATGGAAGCCACTTTGGGATACCTGAAGTGGACTGTTCTCTTCGGGGCAGCCCCTGCCATTCTCAACGTGGTCATGGCCTACATGGTACGCTCTGAGGGATCGGCCCTCCACGCCAGCATTGGAACCATGAGCGGCTGCTTTCTCAACATTATCCTGGACCCTGTTTTTATCCTTCCATGGGGGCTGGACATGGGGGCGGCAGGAGCAGGACTGGCCACCTTTTTGTCCAACTGCGTTGCCTGCATTTACTTTTTTGTACTATTGTATGTCAGGCGAAAGAATACCTTTGTGTGTATCCTGCCTAAGAAATTTTCCATGCAAAAGGCCGTTGTGCTGGGCGTGTGCGGCGTGGGCATCCCCGCTGCCATCCAGAACCTTCTCAACGTGACCGGGATGACCATACTGAACAATTTCACTTCATCTTACGGTGCCCAGGCAGTGGCGGCCATGGGCATTTCCCAGAAGATCAATATGGTGCCCATGCAGGTGGCCATGGGATTCTCCCAGGGAATCATGCCCCTGATCAGCTACAGCTATGCCAGCGGGAACCATAAGCGCATGAAGGAGACCGTGATCTTTGCCGTCAGGACCCTGCTTCCCTTCCTGATCGTGGTATCTCTGGGATATTATTTTGGCGCAGGCACCCTGATACGGTCCTTTATGAACAATGAGAGCATTATTGCGTACGGCACACGGTTTTTGCGGGGCTTTTGTCTGGGACTGTCCTTTCTGTGCATGGATTTCCTTGCCGTGGGCGTGTTCCAGGCCGTGGGCATGGGGCGGGCCGCCCTCAGCTTTGCCATCCTGCGAAAGATCGTATTAGAGATACCGGCCCTCTATGTGCTGAACCGGCTGTTTCCCCTGTACGGCCTTGCCTATGCGCAGTTTACAGCGGAATTTGTACTGGCTATTGCTGCCGTATTCATGCTGTGCCGCATTTTCAGGAAAATGCAGAGGGATGACCGGACCGCATCTGAGGGAGCGTCTGGACAAACCTGACGGAATTTGTTATAGTTAGAAAAGAAAAAAGGCCGGCCTTATCCGGCCGTTGATAAAAGGAGAATAGTAAGATGGCAAATCCAGTAGTTACCATTACCATGGACAATGGGGATGTGATGAAGGCTGAGTTATATCCGCAGATCGCACCCAATACAGTTAACAACTTCATCAGCCTTGTAAACAAGGGCTTTTATGACGGGAAGATCTTCCACCGTGTAATCAGCGGATTCATGATCCAGGGCGGATGCCCCAACGGAAACGGTATGGGCGGTCCGGGCTACTCTATCAAGGGAGAGTTTTCGCAGAATGGTTTTAAGAATGATTTAAAGCACACGGCAGGCGTTCTTTCCATGGCCAGATCCATGATGCCGGACTCTGCCGGCTCCCAGTTCTTTATCATGCATGCCACTTCCCCGCATCTGGACGGTGCCTATGCCGGATTTGGAAAGGTGACAGAGGGTATGGATGTTGTGAACAAGATCGCGGATGTGCAGACGGATTATAATGACCGTCCCATGAAGGAGCAGAAGATCAAGTCCATGACAGTGGAAACCTTTGGGGAGACATATCCGGAACCGGAGACAGTGTAAGCAACAGTAAAAGGCAGGCCGTGTATGGTAATCGAATATAGGATCCAACTGGATGGAGTATCCCATCCGGTGATTATATCTGATGAGCCTGAGGCCCTTCTGGCAGCGCAAGCAGCCGGGAGGGCCATTATTGGCGTTCAGGGAGATGGAAATAAATGGTATTTAAAGGGCGTTTCCTATGTTATTCCCGGGTTTGAGGATGCCAGCCGGGAACTGGCACAGCTGGTGCTGCGCCGGCATCTGGGGTTGCCCTGGCTCATTGCCTCCACAGGAAGGCTGGTCATACGGGAGTTTGTGGAGGAGGATGCGGATCATATACCTGAGGAGGAGTACGGTGCCCAGGAGGGCGTGTTCCGTTCCCGGGAGCTTCTGGCCCTATACATAGACAGGCAGTATGGATTTTACGAATACGGGACCTGGGCCCTGACGGAGAAAGAGACGGATGTGCTGGTGGGAATGGCCGGGGTCTCCAATCCCAGGCTTCCGGAGGAGATGGAGGAGCTTTTATACCAAAACGATCCGGACCGGACCGTGCCGTGGCTGGAGCTGGGATATCACATTTTCCGGCCGTACAGGCGCCGGGGGTATGGGGCCGAGGCTGTTTCCGCCATCATGGACTATGCCCATGAGGTGCTGGATGTCAGGCTGTGCGCCCTGATCGATGAAAAAAACCAGGCGAGCCGCGCGATGGCGGAACGCCTGGGAATGGAATGTATCAGAGAAACCCGCATTCTGCCCCCAATCAGGGAAGCAGATAACCGATCACCAACCGGGGATGCAGGTACCCAACCACCGGTCAGGGAAACAGGTACCCGACCATCACAAGGGCAGCTTCTTTATGCGGAGCGCTGGATATCACCGCCAGATAGGGAGGATCCATAAGGATCCCGGTTTCCTGGGCAAAGGCGGTATCCTCCAGGGAAATGGCAAAGGGCTGTAAGCTGCCCTGTTCATCATTGGCACGGTATATATGGTCCTTCACCTTGTGGTAAAGTTCGGGAGGCAGATACTCCTCCAGGTTCTGATACGCATTGATGGAGGCATAGTGGTCAATGGAGGCCTGGTCCCCTATGACCACATCCAGTGACCTGCTGGCCACTAGTGCGGATATCTTGGCAAGAGTTGCATAATCGTACTGGGACATGCTGTCTTCACTAAAGCTTGCAGACAGGCCTTCGTTGAATTCGATCAGGTCCTTGCTGCCGCATCCAAGGGCCTCCTTAAGCCCTGCCTCCAGACCGGCGGTGGAACTGGTGGTTCCCGCCCTATCATTGATGACGGCTATGGACAGCCGGGTGGTAAAAGTCTGGCGGTAGATCATGGTGCCCACGGTCCACAGGGCGCCGGCTGCCAGTATCAGGGCCAGGATGTGGAATTTATAATATTCCCATACATACCATGCCCTGTCCTTCCAGGACATGTTCTTTAACTTTTGTTTCTCAGCCTCAGCTTCTTTTCTTACGGACATAGAAATGCTGTTCCTTCCATTTTATGTATTGTTCATATGGTATTTCCTGTTAGTATACCATAGAATGGGAAAAGGGGCACATTAAAAATTTATGAAAATGATTGATTGAAAATGATTGATATATGGCGCAGGGGGGTAGGGCATGTTATAACTCTTTGCATTTTCTGTTTAATATGATAGAATAGTTCTGAAGTGTGTTTGAAAATCTATTTACAGAAAGAAGAGGACGGTATATGTTGCAAGGTTTATTCAATTATGACAATCCGGTGTGGAGGTTCATAGGCAAGCTGGGAGATCTGATCCTCCTCAACATCCTGTGGATCATTTGCTCCATCCCTGTGTTCACCATTGGCGCTTCCACCACGGCCGTATATTATGTAACCCTGAAACTGGCAAGGGATGAGGATGATTCCACCATCCGTTCCTTTTTCCGGTCCTTTAAGAATAATTTTAAGCAGGCAACTGCCATCTGGCTCATCCTGCTGGCGGCAGGACTGGTGCTGTCGGTGGACTTCTGGTTTTTTATCAGCGGACAGATGGCCCTTGGAGGTATATTAAAGACAGTTCTCACCGCTGTGTCAGGGGGAATGCTTTTAATCTACATGTTTATCCTCACCTACGTATTCCCACTGCAGGCCAGGTTCTATAACCCGGTAAAGCGGACCATCATGAACGCGTTCTTTATGTCGGTGCGGCATCTGCTGCAGACCATTGGCATCCTTGTCATTGATGCGGGCATGGTGGCCGCCTCCTATTTCAGCCTGTTTTACCTGCCCCAGGCTTCCATGCTCCTGATGCTTTTTGGAATGCCGCTGATTGCGTTTGTCAATTCTTACTTTTTTACCATGATCTTTAAGAAGTACATTCCCAAGGAAGATGAGGACAAGGTACATTCTGATTCCACGCCCATGCTGGGTGAGGAGGACGAGGCCATGAAAAAGGCAATTGAAAATTTAAAGAGCAGATAATCTCCGGCCGGCAGAAAAAAATCTGCCGGTTTTTTCATTTTTAACTTGAAAAAAACCTGAAAGTATTGTATACAATATAATGTATTATAAAAACAGAAATACAAACAATTTGTAACAGTTCAGAACAGAGGGAAAATGAATGTCCTGAACAGTGTCAGCAATTTACATATAGAGGAGCGCAGGTATGATTACACATTTACGCTTAAAAGCATATGGAAAGATCAATTTGGCCCTGGATGTGCTGGGCAGGCGCCAGGACGGATACCACGAAGTGCGGATGATCATGCAGACCGTTGGGCTTCATGACCGCATTGACCTGTACCGGACCAGCGAGCCGGGCATACGGATTGAGACCAACCTGTTCTATTTGCCTACCAATGAGCAGAATCTGGCTTACAGGGCTGCAAAGCTTCTGATGGATGAGTTCCATATCAGGCAGGGGGTTGCCATTCATCTGCGCAAGTTCATTCCCGTGTCCGCGGGCATGGCAGGCGGAAGCACGGACGCTGCCTCGGTGCTGTTTGGCGTGAACAAGATGTTCGGGCTTGGCCTTACCACCAGGGATCTGATGGAGAGAGGCGTGACGCTGGGGGCTGACATCCCGTACTGCCTGATGCGGGGAACCGCTCTTTCCGAGGGGATCGGTGAAAAGCTCTCCGAGCTGCCTCCCATGCCACAGTGCCAGGTGCTCATAGCAAAACCGGGTATCAGCGTTTCCACCAAGACCGTGTACGAGAGACTGGATGCCATGGAGCTGGCCCCGGAAGACCACCCGGATATAGACGGAATGGTGGATGCGATCCGCCGCCGGGACCTGATGGAGGTGGCCGGTAAATTCGGCAATGTGTTGGAACTGGTAACCGGGGAAACGTATCCGGTGATTGCAAAGATCGAACAGGTGATGCGGGATTACGGGGCGGTAAACGCCATGATGAGCGGCAGCGGTCCCACCGTATTCGGGCTTTTTACCAATCCAAGAGCGGCCCAGTCAGCTTATGAGGCGCTTCGGTTTGGGCAGGCTTCAGAGCTTGCAAGGCAGGTCTACCTGACTAACTTTTTTAATGTGAGAAGAAATCAGTAATAGAGTATATCAGTCATGGCAAATCATGGAGGAAAGGGGTTTGATACAATGGAAAATAATTTTAAGGTTAACATGAACGAGTACCTGCCGCTGAGGGATGTTGTATTTAATACATTAAGGCAGGCTATATTAAAGGGGGAGCTGGCTCCGGGAGAGCGTCTCATGGAGATCCAGCTGGCGGAAAAGCTGGGGGTCAGCCGCACACCCATCAGGGAGGCCATCCGCAAACTGGAGCTGGAAGGCCTGGTGCTGATGATACCCAGAAAGGGCGCCGAGGTTGCCAAGATATCTGAGCGGAGCCTGAGGGATGTGCTGGAGGTGCGCCGTTCCCTGGAGGAACTGGCCATAGAACTGGCCTGTCAGAGGATGTCCGAGGAAGATATGGATGAGCTGGAGCGGGTCCAGGGAAGCTTCAGGAATGCCATTGCCAGGGGAGAGGCAATGGCTATTGCGGAGACAGATGAGCATTATCATGATGTGATCTACCAGGGGACAGGCAACGACAAGCTGGTTCAGATGCTTAACAATCTTCGGGAACAGATGTACAGATACCGCCTGGAGTACATAAAGGATGAGGATAAGCGCCAGGTCCTTCTGGTGGAGCATGAGCACATTCTGAAGGCCCTGAGAAACCGCAATATCGCAGAGGCCAAGAACGCGGCCAGGGAGCATATTGATAACCAGGAGATCACGGTTTCCCGCAATATCAAGGAGCAGGAAATGGACAGCGCGGCTGTAGGCCGGGGGAGAAGGTAATGGAGGAAGATTTGGACAGGAAAGAAGCATTAAAAGAAGGAACCTTTAAGGAGCGTTATCTGGCAGGGGAGATCCCCTTTGAGGAGATAGACCGGTATATCAGCCGCTGGAACAACAGTGATGATCCCCGCACCCTGGCCCAGTACCTGGGCCTGAATGCAGAGGAAGAGGATGTGTGGATCGATGTGAGCGATGAGGCGCTTCAGGAATTGCTGGACGGACAGAAGGCGCTTTAATATATTTTATTTGGGAATACTTATTGCAGCAGGTCCAGGAAACGGAACCTGACCCGGACCTCCGTTTTTTTACCGTCCTTGTCTTTTTGTGCCAGCAGGGAACGATAGTCATCCTCATCCAGGAGACAGGCCAGGGTCTGTTTGGAGGAATCAGGCACAACCGCGCGGATGGAATCCGTATAACAGAGGGAAGGATAGAGGACACACCACCAGTTGTGTCCTTTTCCGCTGCCTATGGTGATCCTCACAGCGTCATAAGTGCCGCAGGGAAATACCATGTCGCCGTATGCCTTGGTGGGAAAATAGTCCTGTGTGACTTCCAGTGTCACCGGATGGTCGCTGCCCTGGTCCGAAAGCCATTCCTCGGACATGGTTTCGATGCTGGTCTTATTGTTTTCCAACCAGGTTATGAGTTCCTCTTTGCCGGAGCTGTCCGGTACCTGGCTGTGGACATAGTCCAGGACCAGTCCTTTAAGACCCAGCTTAAGAGCCTGATCCTGGGCGCTGTCGCTTTCCGCCAATATATGGAAACGAAGGATTTCCGGGGCGATGCGGGAAGCCAGGGCCTCCTCCCCGGTGGTGCGGCCGGCCAGTGTGATGAGAAATGCGGTTAAAAAACAAAGTGCGGATATGCACAGGCTGATTTTGTATTTCATAATATGTTAAAACCTCCTAAAATCAAAGTTTTTTGATAAATTGGCCCTACTTGCCAAATTAATTTCTGTTTGTAATTATTGCCACATATGATATACTATAATCATGAACCAAGCGCATTTTTTGCGGACTAAAAGGAGACTGACATGAGCAAACTAACAGCTGCAGTTATATTTGGCGGACAGTCATCAGAGCACATTGTGTCCTGTATGTCGGCTGCCAATGTTATAGAGCACATAGACAGAACACGTTACAATGTATTGCTGGTAGGCATCACAGAAGAAGGACATTGGATCAAGGCGGACTCACTGGATGATGTGAAGACTGGTGCCTGGAGAGGAGGTACTGTGACAGCCCTGCTTTCGCCGGATGCTACCAGGAAGTGCATGATCCTGATGGATGGAGATAAGATAGAAGAGGTGAAGCTGGATGTCGTGTTCCCCGTCCTTCACGGGCTGTATGGCGAGGACGGCACCATCCAGGGACTTCTGGAACTGGCCCGGATTCCCTACGTGGGCTGCGGTGTTCTGGCTTCGGCAGTATCCATGGATAAACTGTATACAAAAATCATTGTGTCGGACCTGGGAATACGCCAGGCGGAATACGAGGCGGTGTACAGGGAAGAACTGTCTGCCATGGACCAGGTGGCGGAACGGATTGAAAAGCACTTTCCCTATCCCGTGTTCATCAAGCCTTCCAATGCAGGCTCTTCCAGGGGCATCAGCAAGGCTGACAACAGGCGGGAGCTGATGGACGGACTTACAGAGGCGGCCCGCCATGACAGGAAGATACTGGTGGAAGAGACCATTGTGGGACGGGAGATTGAATGCGCTGTGTTCGGAGGAGGCGCCAGTGCGGTGGAAGCCTCAGGAGTGGGAGAGATCCTGGCAGCCGCAGAGTTTTATGACTTTGATGCCAAGTATTTTAACGAGGACTCACGTACCGTGACAGATCCTGAACTCCCGGACGGGGCCGCCCAGCGTGTGCGCAGAGCTGCCATGGATATATTCCGGGCAGTGGACGGATACGGTCTGGCCCGCGTGGATTTCTTTGTAAAGGACGATGGCGAGGTGGTCTTTAACGAGATCAATACCATGCCCGGATTTACAGCCATCAGCATGTACCCCATGCTGTGGGAGGCCAGGGGGATCAGCAAGGACCAGTTGGTGGAAAAGCTGTTGTCCCATGGCATGGAACGCTATGCATAATGGAAACTTTGACGATACTAAGCTCATAAGGACCTCGCTGGGCAGGCGAAATGCGTTTGCACGTAAACGGCTGTAAGACAGGCACAGGTGACGGGCGAGGAAAAGAGGAAGAACTATGACGAAAGATGTGCTGATCACTATCAGCGGTATCCAGATGATGGACGAAGAGGACTCAGACGTCGAGATGATAGTGAGGGGTGATTACTATCAGAAGAATGGAAAGCACTACATCCTCTATGATGAAGTGATGGAAGGCTTTGAGGGCAAGGTGAAGAACGTGATCAAGATATCCCCGGTGGGGATGGATATCATCAAAAAGGGAATCGCCAACACCCATATGCAGTTTGAGAAGAACAAGAAAAACCTGTCCTGCTATACTACCCCCCTGGGGGATATGGTGGTGGGGATCCAGGCAAACAAGATAAAGATCAAGGAACAGCCTGACAGCCTGAAGGTGGATATTGACTACTCCCTGGACATCAACTACGAGCATTTGTCGGACTGCAGCATACGGCTGGATGTCCAGTCATGTGCCGGTTCCTACACACAGATGTCCGCTAATTAAAGTATATGTGCTGATGATGCGGGAATGTGCAGGAATGGTAAGAAGCGGTATGAAGGCAAATGGTATAAAGGCAAATAAAAAAGAAGCGGTTTGGCCGCTTCTTTTTGTTTACTTGTTCTTCCTGAATCTGGCAAAGAACCCCTTCTTCTTGGGAGGAGTCGGGATCGCGCCCCCGCGCACGCTTTTGATCTGGGTGATGTAAATACCGCTGATCACAACCTTGGCCTCTGTCTTGATGGGCAGGGATTCAAACACCCGTCCGTCCGCGATGAGAGTCATGACCTTAGGACCGATCTTAGCCTTGACCACCGGTACCTTTGCCCAACGCATGTACTTTGGCGTCTGGTCAGTCACTGCCTTTGGTAGTCCGGCCTGGGTAATCTTCATCTTCTTCTTGTCAATCACCAGGATGGATACGGTCTGGGCAGCCGCGTCTATGAGCTGCTGCTGCTCCAGCTGACGCTTCTGCAGCCTGTTCCCCAGAAAATAGAGAACAACCAGAACGACCACTGCAATGGCTAAGATTACAAGCAGTACGTGCATAATGGTATCTGCCATAAAGGTATACCTCCAAACTGTAAATATATTGTCATTCCCCCCGTTGGAGCCTGCTTGAAACATCATTGCACCTGTCTGGCTGCTCCTCTTCTCATATCGGATCAGCAGTCTCCGCCCTTGCAAGCGGAGCAGTCAGACAGGCACAAATATTTTTCTGGCATGCTCTGGTACACCTGTTAATTATTCCACAACCCCAGGGGACATTCTTTAATAGTATATCATTTTCACCGGCAAAAAGCAAGTAAAAAATGCTTGACACCTTGACAGGGCTGTGTTATTATGGAGTGTGCACTATTGTGGTGAGGTGGGCTTTTTGCGCCCTTTGGTAAGATGCCCTCCGCCCAATCACAGAGAACGACAGTGATATTTTGTTTTGTTCGGCGCAATGTTACTGCCTCCCGGAGGGATCATCCCCCGCGGCAGCACTGGATTTCAGTGAAGATTGTATCAATAACAAACGGAATAAAAATATTACGAACCAAATTAGAAAACAGGGGTGAAACGTCAATGGAGAAAAGCAGAATACGTCCGGTACCGGCCGGGAAAAGCGTAAGAATGAGCTACTCAAGACAGAAAGAAGTGCTTGAGATGCCAAACCTGATTGAGATTCAAAAAGACTCCTACCAGTGGTTCTTAGCCGAAGGACTCAGGGAAGCTTTTGATGATATCTCTCCGATAGCAGACTTCGCAGGACATTTAAGTCTGGAATTCGTTGACTTTACATTGTGTAAGGATGATATTAAATATACCATCGAAGAGTGTAAAGAACGGGATGCAACTTACGCCGCACCACTAAAGGTAAAGGTAAGACTGTACAATAAAGATAAAGATGAAATGAACGAACACGAGATATTCATGGGCGACCTGCCTTTGATGACAGATACCGGTTCCTTTGTGATCAACGGTGCTGAGCGTGTTATCGTCAGCCAGCTGGTACGTTCCCCTGGTATCTACTACGGTATTGGCCATGATAAGGTAGGTAAGGAACTGTATACCTGTACTGTCATCCCCAACCGTGGTGCATGGCTGGAATATGAGACAGATTCCAATGACGTGTTCTATGTACGTGTAGACAGAACCCGTAAGGTACCAGTGACTGTTCTGATCCGTGCCCTGGGATTCGGTACCAATGCGGAGATTCTGGAGCTCTTTGGTGAAGAGCCTAAGTTATTAGCCAGCTTTGGAAAGGATACATCCGATAATTACCAGGATGGTCTGCTGGAATTATACAAGAAGATTCGTCCCGGTGAGCCATTATCTGTTGACAGTGCGGAAAGTTTGCTTAACAGTATGTTCTTTGATCCCAGAAGATATGATCTGGCCAAAGTGGGAAGATATAAATTTAATAAGAAGCTTTCCTTCAAGTACCGTCTGAACGGACAGGTGCTTGCAGAGGATGTGGTGGATACTTCCACAGGTGAGATCCTGGCAGAGGCCGGAACTAAGCTTAACAAGGATTTTGCCATGCAGATCCAGAATGCCGCTGTTCCTTATGTCTGGGTTGACGGACCTGACAGGAAGCAGAAGGTTTTATCCAACATGATGGTGGAACTCTCCTCCTATGTGCCCTTTGATCCTGAAGAGGTGGGGGTCACGGAATTAGTATACTACCCTGCACTTTCTTCTATTCTGGAAGAAGCTGGCACCGATCCCCAGGAGCTGAAAGAAGCGATCCGCAGGAATATCCATGACCTGATCCCAAAGCATATCACAAAGGAAGATATTCTTGCTTCCATTAACTATAATATGCACCTTGAGCAGCAAGTGGGAAACGCAGATGATATCGACCATTTGGGCAACCGGCGGATCCGCGCCGTGGGCGAACTGCTTCAGAACCAGTACCGCATCGGTCTGTCCCGTATGGAGCGTGTGGTAAGGGAACGTATGACAACCCAGGATATGGACGGTATTACGCCCCAGTCCCTGATCAATATCAAACCCGTGACCGCGGCGGTTAAGGAGTTCTTCGGAAGTTCCCAGCTGTCCCAGTTCATGGATCAGAATAACCCTCTGGCCGAGCTGACCCATAAGCGCCGTCTCTCCGCCCTGGGCCCTGGCGGTCTGTCAAGGGACCGTGCCGGATTTGAGGTGCGAGATGTACACTACACCCATTACGGACGTATGTGCCCCATTGAGACGCCTGAGGGTCCCAACATTGGTCTGATCAACTCACTGGCAACCTATGCAAGGGTGAACCAGTACGGCTTTATCGAAGCGCCTTACCGTGTGGTGGATAAGAGCACGGATCCGAATAACCCCAGGGTTACGGACGAGGTGGTGTACCTGACAGCTGACGAGGAGGATAACTTCGTGGTTGCCCAGGCGAATGAGGCACTGGATGACGAGGGGCATTTTATCCATAATAATGTATCCGGACGTTTCCGTACAGAGACATCCGAGTTCCAGAAAAAGTCCATTGACCTGATGGACGTTTCTCCGAAAATGGTATTCTCCGTGGCTACGGCCATGATTCCTTTCCTGGAGAACGATGATGCTAACCGCGCCCTGATGGGATCCAACATGCAGCGTCAGGCAGTGCCCCTTCTGACCACGGAAGCGCCTGCAGTAGGAACCGGTATTGAGGCAAAGGCAGCTGTTGACTCCGGCGTTTGCGTGGTTGCAAAGAATGCCGGTGTGGTTGAACGTTCCGCATCCAACGAGATCATCATCAAGAGGGATAAGGACGGCAACCGTGATGTATACCATCTGACCAAGTTTAAGAGAAGCAACCAGAGCAACTGCTACAACCAGAAGCCGATCGTTTATAAGAACGACCACGTGGAGGTTGGAGAGGTAATTGCCGATGGCCCATCCACATCCAACGGCGAGATCGCCCTTGGCAAGAACCCGCTGATCGGATTCATGACCTGGGAAGGATACAACTACGAGGATGCGGTTCTTCTCTCTGAGCGTCTGGTCCAGGAAGACGTATATACATCGGTCCACATTGAGGAGTACGAGGCAGAGGCCCGTGACACCAAGCTGGGACCGGAAGAGATCACACGTGATGTTCCCGGCGTGGGCGAGGATGCGTTAAAGGATCTGGATGAGCGCGGTATTATCCGTATCGGCGCTGAGGTGCGCGCAGGAGATATCCTGGTAGGTAAGGTTACTCCCAAGGGAGAGACGGAACTGACCGCTGAGGAAAGGCTGCTTCGTGCCATCTTCGGTGAGAAGGCAAGGGAAGTAAGGGATACTTCCTTAAAGGTGCCCCATGGTGCCTACGGCATCATTGTGGACGCAAAGGTGTTTACAAGGGAGAACGGAGACGAGCTTTCCCCTGGCGTGAACGAAACCGTGAGAATCTATATTGCCCAGAAGCGTAAGATTTCCGTTGGTGATAAGATGGCCGGACGTCACGGCAACAAGGGTGTTGTTTCCCGCGTGCTTCCTGTGGAAGATATGCCATTCCTGCCCAATGGCCGTCCTCTGGACATTGTGCTGAATCCTCTTGGCGTGCCTTCACGTATGAACATCGGACAGGTGCTGGAGATCCACTTAAGCCTTGCTGCCAAGGCATTGGGCTTTAACGTGTCCACGCCTATCTTTGACGGAGCAAACGAGAATGATATTCAGGATACCCTGGAGCTTTCCAGCGATTATGTAAATATGACATGGGAAGACTTTGAGGCAAAATATAAAGACCTTATTAAACCCGAGGTTATGGACTACCTTGGCTCCCATCTGGAGCACCGCGAACTGTGGAAGGGTGTCCCCATCAGCCGGGATGGTAAAGTGCGCCTGCGCGATGGACGTACCGGCGAGTTCTTTGACGGAGCCGTTACCATCGGACACATGCATTATCTGAAACTGCACCATCTGGTTGATGATAAGATTCATGCCCGTTCAACCGGCCCATACTCCCTGGTAACACAGCAGCCACTGGGCGGCAAAGCACAGTTCGGCGGACAGCGTTTCGGAGAGATGGAGGTTTGGGCTCTGGAGGCATATGGCGCTTCCTACACCCTGCAGGAGATCATGACTGTGAAGTCGGATGACGTGGTAGGCCGTGTGAAGACCTATGAAGCCATTATTAAGGGCGAGAACATCCCTGAACCGGGCGTGCCTGAGTCCTTTAAGGTTCTCCTTAAGGAAATGCAGTCCCTTGGACTGGATGTTCAGGTTCTGCGCGATGACGGCACGGAAGTTGAGATGGCCGAGAATATCGATTACGGCGATACAGAGCTTCGCGCCATGCTGGAAGGCGACCGCCGTTTTGCACCTTCAGAGGAGCCTTATGCTGAATTGGGCTACCAGGAACAGGAGTTCAAGAACAACGAACTGGTGACTGTGGACGAAGAAGAGGCAGCCGATGATTATATCGAGGAGGCAGATGATGAGGAGATCTTCCTGGATGATTCTGCTGACGATGAAGACGAAGAATAGAAGGGAGTAAATGCTCATGCCAGAAACTAATGAAACTTATCATCCAATGACATTTGATGCCATTAAGATTGGTCTGGCCTCCCCTGATAAGATCCTGGAGTGGTCCCACGGCGAGGTCAAAAAGCCGGAGACCATTAACTACAGAACGTTAAAGCCGGAGAAAGACGGCCTGTTCTGTGAGAGGATCTTCGGGCCTAGTAAGGACTGGGAGTGTCATTGTGGTAAATACAAGAAGATTCGTTATAAAGGTGTTATCTGCGACCGATGCGGCGTGGAAGTGACAAAGGCAAGTGTCCGTAGAGAGCGCATGGGCCACATCAAGCTGGCCGCTCCCGTATCCCATATCTGGTATTTTAAGGGAATTCCCAGCCGTATGGGCCTGATCCTGGACATCTCCCCCAGAACACTGGAGAAGGTGCTGTATTTTGCCTCCTATATTGTATTGGATGCCGGTTCCACCAGCCTGCAGTATAAGCAGGTACTGTCTGAGAAGGAGTACCGGGAAGAGGTGGAGAAGTACGGCGGCACCGGCGGTTTCCGTGTGGGAATGGGCGCTGAGGCCGTGCAGGAGCTGTTAAGGAGCATTAACCTGGAAAAGGATTCTCTGGACCTGCGCAAGGCCCTGGCGGATTCCACGGGCCAGAAGCGTGCAAGGATCATCAAGAGGCTGGAAGTGGTGGAGGCATTCTTAAACTCCGGCAACCGTCCCGAGTGGATGATCATGGATGTGATCCCTGTGATCCCGCCTGATATCCGTCCCATGGTACAGCTGGACGGCGGACGTTTTGCCACCTCTGACCTTAACGACTTATACAGAAGGATCATCAACAGGAACAACCGTCTTGCAAGACTGCTGGAACTGGGCGCTCCGGATATCATTGTCCGCAACGAGAAGCGTATGCTCCAGGAGGCTGTGGATGCCCTGATCGACAACGGCCGCCGCGGCAGACCTGTTACAGGCCCGGGCAACCGTGCACTCAAGTCCCTTTCCGATATGTTAAAGGGTAAGCAGGGACGTTTCCGCCAGAACCTTCTGGGCAAGCGTGTTGACTACTCCGGACGTTCTGTTATCGTAGTAGGACCTGAACTGAAGATCTACCAGTGCGGTCTTCCCAAGGAGATGGCTATCGAGCTGTTTAAGCCCTTTGTTATGAAGGAGCTGGTTTCCAACGGAACCGCCCACAATATAAAGAACGCCAAGAAGATGGTGGAGAGACTGCAGTCAGAAGTATGGGATGTGCTGGAGGATGTTATCAAAGAGCACCCTGTTATGCTGAACCGTGCCCCTACGCTCCATAGACTGGGAATCCAGGCATTTGAGCCGATTCTGGTAGAGGGCAAGGCGATCAAGCTTCATCCTCTTGTGTGTACTGCGTTTAACGCCGACTTTGACGGCGACCAGATGGCTGTCCATCTGCCGTTGTCCGTAGAGGCACAGGCAGAATGCCGTTTCCTGCTCTTAAGCCCTAACAACCTGTTAAAGCCTTCAGACGGCGGCCCTGTTGCCGTTCCTTCACAGGATATGGTACTCGGTATCTACTATCTGACCCAGGAGCGTCCCGGCGCAAAGGGTGAGGGCATGGTTTTCAAGAGCGTCAATGAGGCGATCCTGGCTTATGAGAACCAGGAGGCAACCCTGCATTCACGCGTCAAGGTAAGGGTCAACAAGACCATGGCGGACGGTACTGTGAAAACCGGTGTGATTGAATCCACCATCGGACGTTTTATTTTCAATGAAATCATTCCTCAGGATCTGGGCTTTGTGGACAGAAGCATCCCGGAGAATGAGTTAAAGCTGGAAGTAGACTTCCATGTGGCCAAGAAGCAGTTGAAGCAGATTCTTGAAAAGGTTATCAATGTCCATGGCGCTACCCAGACAGCCGTGACACTGGACGATATCAAGGCTATCGGTTACAAGTATTCCACCAGGGCAGCCATGACGGTTTCCATTTCCGATATGACCGTGCCTGAGAGCAAGCCGAGGCTGATCGAGGAAGCGCAGGCAACCGTTGACCGTATTGCCAAGAACTACCGCCGCGGACTGATCACCGAGGAGGAGCGCTATAAAGAGGTAATTGAGACCTGGAAAACCACCGATGATCAGCTGACCCATGACCTGCTGACCGGGCTGGATAAGTACAACAACATCTACATGATGGCTGACTCCGGCGCCCGTGGTTCTGATAAGCAGATCAAACAGCTGGCAGGTATGCGTGGACTGATGGCGGATACAACGGGACACACCATCGAGCTTCCCATCAAGTCCAATTTCCGTGAAGGTCTGGACGTACTGGAGTACTTCATCTCCGCCCATGGAGCGCGTAAAGGTCTGTCCGATACGGCTCTGCGTACGGCTGACTCCGGTTACCTGACAAGGCGTCTGGTAGATGTTTCTCAGGATCTGATCATCCGTGAAGTGGACTGCTGTGAGGGCAGGGATATCCCGTTTATGGAGATCAAGGCTTTCATGGACGGCAACGAGATGATCGAGGACTTGGAAGAGAGGATCACAGGACGTTATATTGCTGAGACCATTACGGATCCTGACACAGGAGAGGTTGTGGTCAAGGCTAACCATATGTGTACACCAAAGCGTGCGGCAGCTGTTATGAAGGTGCTGAACAAGACCGGCCGAAAGACAATCAAGATCCGTACAGTCTTAAGCTGTAAGTCCCACGTGGGTGTGTGCGCCAAGTGTTACGGCGCCAACATGGCTACCGGCCAGCCTGTACAGGTGGGCGAGGCAGTCGGAATCATTGCGGCACAGTCCATCGGTGAGCCTGGTACGCAGCTGACCATGCGTACGTTCCATACGGGCGGCGTGGCCGGCGGCGATATCACACAGGGTCTTCCCCGTGTGGAGGAGCTTTTTGAGGCCCGTAAGCCAAAGGGTCTTGCCATCATCACTGAGTTTGGCGGCGTGGTACAGATCAAGGATACCAAGAAGAAGAGGGAGATTACTGTAACGGACAACGAGACAGGAAATTCCAAAACCTATCTGATCCCTTACGGCTCCAGGATCAAGGTGCTGGACGGCCAGGTGCTGGAAGCAGGCGATGAGCTGACGGAAGGCAGTATCAATCCACACGATATCCTGAAGATCAAGGGCGTGCGTGCGGTTCAGGATTATATGCTTCAGGAAGTACAGCGCGTTTACCGTCTCCAGGGCGTGGAGATCAATGATAAGCATATTGAGATGATCGTTCATCAGATGTTAAAGAAGATCAAGATCGAGGAGAGCGGCGACAGCGATGTTCTGCCCGGCGTATCCATGGATGTGCTTGATTATAACGAGATGAACGAAGCATTGATCGCCGATGGCAAGAAACCGGCGGACGGAAGACAGGTAATGCTTGGTATCACCAAGGCATCCCTGGCAACAGATTCCTTCCTTTCAGCAGCATCCTTCCAGGAGACTACCAAGGTTCTGACCGAGGCGGCCATCAACGGAAAGGTGGATCATCTGATCGGATTAAAGGAAAATGTTATCATCGGCAAGCCGATCCCGGCAGGTACGGGCATGAAGCGTTACCGCAATGTGAAGCTGGACACGGATGAGATGCTTTCCGATGAGATTATGCTTTCCGATGAGGATGAGCTGGTCCTGGCCTCTGAGGATGAGAATGAGATGAATCTCACAGAGGACAATGTGGCGGAAGAAGTCCTGGCATTGGATGATATGGCTGATGTGGATGAGGATGAAGAAGTATAAAAGAAATTCCATCGGCCGGCCGCGTGAGATCCAGCGGCAGATTAAGGTATAAAGGGGCTGTGAATAAGTCCCGTATTATAAAAAAGAAGAACGCATTCAGGTATAGACACCTGGAAGCGTTCTTCTTTTGCTTTCCTCCGGCAGGCTGCCGGTATCTTCAGCGGAAAAGCCCCGGCGTTTCCGGCAAGCTTATGTTCCTCTTTCAATGGATCTGCATTAGTCGCTGTATGGGTGGGCCCGCCAATAGGTGACAGCCATCCGTATAAAGTCTTTGGCAGCATTGTTGATATAGTGGTTCCGGGCGTGGACGGCGGCCAGTTCCCAGCTGGCGTCAGGTCCCAGGGAAAAGTAGGAAACATGGCTGTTGGGCAGGGCGTAATATCTGGGGATGATGGAGCAGCACTGGCTGTTTTCAGTCAGCCGGAGCATGGTTCTCATGCTGGTGGATTCAAAGAGAAGATTTGGTTCAAAACCCGACTTTTTAAAAAGCTGGTCAATGACAACACGCATGGTGGAGGATTTTTTGACCAGGGTGAACAGTTCGTTTTTAAAAAGAGACAGGGATATCTCAGGATATTGGTCCGGTTCTGTTTTCTCCTTGTAAGCCAGGGGGTGGGTTTTGGGGATACACAGGTAAAAGGGCTCATAGAAAATAGTTTCGTACACCAGATGCTTATACTTTCTCTCGAAAATGGTCTGGAAGCTGATATCCATTTCCTTGGAATCCATCATTTTAACCTGTGTATCCACATTTGCTTCAATGGGCTGGAAAATAGTTTCCGGATACTTGGCATGGATGATGGGATAAATAGCTGTAAACATCTGTATCCCTCTCTCTGGTGTCAGCCCAATGGTGATGGTGCCAGTCCATTTTTTTGCCATATCCTGGATCTGGTTGTAGGTCTGCTTTTTTATCTGGAGGATCTGCTGGGAGCGTTCCACGTAGAGTTTCCCGATCTCAGTAAGCTCCCAGTGATTCCTTGTGCGGACAAACAGGGGAGCGCCCAGTTCTGTCTCCAATTTCAGCAGCTGCTGGTTCAGGGCGGATTGGGTCAGATATAACTCGTCTGCGGCTTTTGAGATGCTTTTATGCTTGGCAATGGTTATGATGTATTCGATCAGTTTGCTTTCTATAACAAAAACCCCCTTCCTCTAAAATTAAAATATGGAAAAAATACACAATGAACTTTAGAAAAACTAAAGAGATATTTATTTTAATTAAGTTGCTTTTCAATATACATATTTATATAATAAAAACATACAAAATGCAAGTGTACTAAATAAAAAAAATCATAAATATGTACAAATCAAAAAAGGAGGAAGTATTTTATGAAAAAGAGAAGGTTAATGCGTACTGTGGCAGCAGCGGTTATGGCTGTAAGCATGCTGGGGGGCTGCGGGGGATCAGGAACGCAGAGCACAACGGGGGCAGGCACCACCGCTGCAAAGGCAGAAGAGGGGAACGCGGCGGATACAACGGCCGCAGATACAGCGCCTGCTGTAGAAAAGAACTATAACAGCACCTTTGATGTGGCGGGGGCAGGAGATGTCTCTCTGGATGTGATGATCACCTCCCTTGGGGATTCTGACGGGGGACCCTATTTAAGAGGTGTGATGGATGATTATATGGCCATGTATCCAAACGTCAAGCTGACACCGGTGGAGTGTTCCATGAATGATCTGTATACCACACTGATCACTCAGGCCACGGCGGGGACCCTTCCTGATATCTTCACCATGACAGAGGCGTATTCCGCTAATTGTCTGGAGATGGGAATGAGCGTCAGCAATATGGACCAGCTTCTGGGTGAGGAATACTTAAATGGCCTCATGCCTGCGGCTGTTGAAAATGCAACAGTGGACGGCACACTGGTTTATATGCCATGGCAGAATAACATTACGGCCATGGTATACAGAAAAGACCTGTTTGAGGAAAAAGGAATTGAGATACCAAAGACATGGGAGCAGTTCCTTGAGGCAGCCAAGGCTCTGACGGAGGATCTGGACGGGGACGGCAAAACCGACCGGTATGGCTGTGCCTTTGCAGGAACCAGAAATGATTCCGCCGAGTCCAGGTTCCAGACATTTGCCCTGACCTACGGCTGTGACTTTGTTACTGACAATGGGGATGGTACCTTTACATCGGGCTTTGGAACACCGGAGTTTAAAAATGCAATGACATCCTTTGTCAATATGGCTGCAAACCAGGGAGTAACACCTCCGGGACTGATCGAGACCGGTTATTCTGAGGCTTACACAATGATAGCGGCTGACCAGGCTTGTATGTTTTTCAGCGCATCCAATGTATTGGGAGGAATTTACAACGCCAATCCTGAGATGCGGGGTAAGATGGGAAGTTTCCCAATGCCAACAGCTGAAGGAGTTGACCCTGTGACTTCATTTTCCAGCGTGGGTATGACGGTCAGCAGCACCTGCAAGAATCCGGAAGTAGCAGCGGATTTCCTGAAATATATGACAAGCGTTGAAAATAGTGTAACCTGGAACGAAGCCACCTGCCGTCTGCCGGTTGTCAATGACGCATTGACGGCGATCTGTGAAAAGGATGAGGCATATGCCGGTTTTGCGGAAGCCTCTGACAGTGCGGTGATCTATCCTGCATTTGCAGGTCTTGCTGAGCTGAGGGATATATGCGGCGAGTGCTGGCAGACCGTTGTTTCAGAAAATGTGTCCATTGATGATGCGGTTGCTGCCGCTGCAGCCAAGGCGGAAGAGGTTGCAACGTCATACAGCAATTAGGAGGTAAGGGTTTGAAAGGAAAATTGCAAGGGATGAGCCGGAATAAGCTTAAGTCGGCGCTGGTTCCATATGGCTTTATCACACCGGCCACACTGACCATAGTTCTGTTGGTCCTATACCCTATCATGTACGGCATTTACATCAGTTTTTTTGATACCAACCTGGTCAATAAATGGAACTTTGTGGGCTTTAAGTATTATATCCAGGCATTGACAGATTCCTCATTCCTGCACAGCCTGTGGAAGACCCTGGTGTTTACAGTGACCGTGGTTGGAGGCCACTTTGTATTGGGATTTATATTCGCATCCTTCCTCAACATGGATATTAAGATGCGCACCCTTTTGAGGGGGATCCTGATACTGCCCTGGCTGTTCCCGGACGTGGTCATTGCGTACCTGTACAAATGGATCCTGAACACCCAGGGAGGGATCCTCAATGAGCTGCTGATGCATTTTAATATTGTATCTGAACCGGTGGGGTGGCTTACCACTTCGGCAACCGCATTTCCCTGTGTGATCCTGGTGAGCATCTGGAAGGGGTATCCCCTTGTTATGGTGCAGATACTGGCGGGAATCCAGACCATCTCAACGGACATGTATGAGGCGGCCAAAATAGATGGTGCCAATGCATGGCAGCGGTTCTGCTACATAACGGTTCCGGCTTTAAAACCGATCCTGACCACTATCCTGATCCTGGATACGGTGTGGGTGTTTAAGCAGTTTACCATGATCTGGCTCATGACGTCCGGAGGGCCGGGAAGTTCCACCATGGTGTCGGCCATTGAGATTTACAAAAATGCGTTTTCCTACTTCAAATACGGCTTTGCCTCGGCCCAGTCAGTATATATTCTTGTGATATGTTACCTTATAGGAGTTGTTTTCAGGAGGTTGCTGCGCGATGACTAGAACAAATAAGAACAGACTTGTATTGCTGCTGGGGTACGTGGTCCTTATTACAGGCTGCCTTCTGGTGCTGCTCCCATTGTCATGGATGGTGATTACATCCCTTAAATCCATGACGGATATTACCCTTTCCAGGGGCCTGAAGTTGTTTCCGTCAGGCCCCACCCTGGAAAACTTTGTAAATATATGGAAAGAATATCCCATTGCCACATACATTAAAAACAGTGCCATAGCCGTGGGGGGATCCACCATATTCGGCGTTGTATGCGCGGCTCTGTGCGGATACGGACTGTCCAGATATGAATTTAAGGGCAAGGCCCTGCTGCTCAGCTTTCTGCTGGTCACCCAGATGTTTCCGGCAGTGATGAAGATCATTCCCTATTATAAGATCCTGGTTTCCCTGCACTTAAATAACACCCGCACCGGTCTGCTGATCGTGTACGCTTCCTTCAGCATTCCGTTTTGTACCTGGATGATGTACGGATATTTTAAGAGTATCCCCACCGGACTGGATGAGGCCGCAAGGGTGGATGGAAGCAGTGCGTTCCATACATTTTATAGGATTATCATGCCCATTGCCCTTCCCGGGCTGGTGGCAACGGTCATCTATGCGTTTTTACAGAACTGGAACGAGTATATGTTTGCATCCGTGCTAATGTCGGCTGATGAGAAAAAGACGATCACCTACGCGATCAGCACCATGGCTGACGCGTACAAGATCCAGTGGAACTACCTGATGTGCGCTGCCATGATTTCCAGCGTACCCACATTGGCGGTTTTTACAGTTATGCAGAAATACCTGATCGCCGGTATGACGGCAGGTGCAGTTAAGGAGTGATGGTTAGAGGTGCAGTTATGAAAAATGATACATTTCGCAATCCAATTATCAAGGGAGGATACCCGGATCCGTCTGTGTGCAGGGTAGGGGATGATTATTATATGGTTACGTCCTCCTTCTCCTATTTTCCGGGGCTTCCGGTGTTTAAAAGCAGGGATCTGGTGCACTGGGAGCAGATCGGCAACGCTATATCAAGGCCAAGCCAGCTGGACTACAGAAACTGTGACAGTTCAGAAGGTCTGTGGGCAGCCACCATAAGATACCATAAGGGCATGTTTTATATTGTGAATACCCTGGACGTCCAGGGCAGGACTTACCGGTATAATTTTATCCTTACAAGTAAGGATCCTGCCGGGGAGTGGTCCGATGCGGTGATTATCAAAGGCGCGGACGGGATCGACCCATCCCTGTATTTTGATGAGGAGGGAAGGATCTGGTATTGCGGCAACATGATACCTGAAGATCTAAAATACCCCACCCACAAGATGATCTATCTGTGCGAGCTGGACCGGAATACCTTTCAGTTCATTGGCAGACGCCATATCATATATGATGGAAATGTGGATCACAGCCTGTTCATGGAAGCTCCCCACATTTATCATGTCCAGGGCATGTACTATCTGATGACAGCCTGCGGAGGCACGCAGACAAACCACTGCGTAAATATCTGCCGTAGTAAGAGTTTGTTCGGACCCTATGAGCCTTGTCCCAGAAATCCCATTGTAACCAACCGGGGCCTGCGTCTGATCAATGACCTGGGGGTTGCGGTGACTGGGCATGGGGATCTGGTTCAGACACAGGAGGGGGAATGGTTTATGCTCCTGCTGGGGATCAGGCCCTATGAGCAGGAAATCGATGATTATGAGCGGTACCAGCCAAGGAAATGGATCCGTACCCCTGACCGCAACAGGAATGCGCAGTTTAATCTGGGGCGGGAGGTGTTTATGGTCCCCATTGCCTGGGACTATGACGGGTGGCCTCTGGTGGACAACCATAATGGGATGGTGAACCTGGAGGAGAGAAGGCCGGGCCTTTCCTACAACCGTCCGCCTCTCCACAGCAGGGTGGACAATTTTGAGGATGAATCCCTGGACATGATCTGGTGCATGAGGCGCCCTGTACAAACTCCGTTTCATGATCTGACCCAGCGGCCCGGATATCTGAGAATGGAACTGCTGCCGGTAAAGCTGGAGGATATGGAAACTCCGGCCATGCTTGTGCGGCGGCAGCAGCATTATAATTTTCAGGCAGCGCTCGCCATGGAGTTTGAACCATTGAGGGACGGTGAGGAGGCTGGGCTGGTCCTGACCCAGAATGAACGTTTTTCTTTCCTCCTGGTAAAGGAAATCCACAGGGGAAAACCCAGGATCAGCTGTTACCGTGTGGTTAACGGAACCAGGGAGCTGATCGGATGCTCCGAGATTGGTTCAGGCAGAGTCTATCTGTTTGTAGAAGGCAGCGAAGGGCGCTATGATTTTTACTGCGGTTCAAAGGAACGGGACAAAAGGGTGGTGGTCCTGGGCGCTGACGGCTCCATCTTGAGCACTTTGGTGGCCGATGGATATGTGGGCACATACCTGGGAATGTATGCTTCGTCCGGTCACGAAAAGTCAAAGAACCATGCGGATTTTGACTGGTTCAGATATGAGATTATAGAAGATTAGGTATGGGTATGGGCAGACGGCCGGCTGGTGACAGCCGGCTGTTTGCTTTTTCATCCTGCAAAAAGAGGATGAAAAAAACCAAATAAGATGTTATAATAGTAACATCATAAGATTACAATGTTAAACTTTCATACTGTATTGCAGGGGAAGGCGGGTAGAGGCGTGGATTCAGTGATAGATAAGAAAATCAAGGTCCCTTTGCATTACCAGATTTATCTGGATTTGCTCAAGAAGATTCAAAGCGGTCTCCTCAGGCCAGGAGAAAGGATTCCCTCGGAGCCTGAGCTGGAGCGGATTTATGGGGTCAGCCGGGTGACGGTCCGGGGCGCTATAGAGATGCTGGCCCAGGAAGGGCTGGTGGAAAAGAACCGGGGAAAGAAGGGGACGGTTGTCTGTAAGGCAAAGCATGCCTATGACATGAAAAAGCTTACAAGCTTTACGGATGACGTCCGCCTGTACGGGGAGAGGGCCAGCTCCCGGCTCTTGGATTTTCAGGAACTGGTGCCGGAAAAGCGGATCGCACAGCTGTTGGAATTAGAGGAGGGCGAGCCTGTCTTTTATATTGAACGGAAACGGTACCGTCAGGATGTGGCAGTGGGCCTTCACAAATCATACATTAAGATGGTTTCCGGGCTGAAGCTTAGGGAGGAGGAGTTTGGGCCGGATGTGTCCCTCTATGCCATATTGAGGGCCAATGGAATCGTGCCCACCACGGCGTCTGAGGTTCTGGAGGTGAAGACGCCATCGGACCGGACACTGGAGGTGCTGGGACTGAAACCCCAGACAGCTGTGTTTTACAAGGAGCGGGTGACCTATTCAGGGGATAAGAACCCCTTTGAGTATGTTCAGATGTTTTATAATCCAGACTACTATCAATATAAGGTGGAGCTGCGTCTGGACTGATATAAGAGAAAAATATGGCAGGGATATCGGATGAGGATCCGGTATCCCTGTTTTATTGTACATTATTTTTGGAAAAACTATTGACAAAATGATTCAAGTTTACTATATTATGATTATAACGTTATAATCATAATATGTTAAAACCACAAGTCAGGAGGATGGTCAGATGCTTATCTATGATATTCACTCTCATCTGGGAAAGACCAGTTCGGGGGATGAGAATTCACCGGAAGATCTGGTGAACGACCTGAAGGCCTACGGGATATCAAAAGTAGGGATCAGCAGTTTGTCAGGTATTTCCACAAGGGCACAGAATGATCTGGTCCACAGGGCCATGGAAGCATTTCCGGGGGTCATTAAGGGATATGCATTCATTAATCCCAAGGCGCCGGACGCCATTGACGAGGTGAACCGCTGTCTGGGAGATTATGGGATGGACGGTGTGAAGTTCCATTCCTGGAAGCATGGATATTACCCGGATAATACGCCAGCGCTGAATGATATCTTTGCCGAGATCCGCAAGTATGGAGTGCATGTGCAGACCCATGTGGGGACCGCTCCCTTTTCAACGCCTTATACCTGGGCTGAATATGCCAGGAAGTTTCCGGATATCAATTTCCTTTTCACCCATATCGGTTACTATGAGTTTGGGCTTTCCGCCATAGAGGCGGTGAAGGATCTAAAGAATGTATGGGTTGAGACTTCCGGTCAGATGGATGTGGATGTGCTTCTTAGGGCCATCGATGTGCTGGGGCCTGAGCGTGTGTGCTTTGGGACGGACTGGCCTTATAAGCCTGTGAACATAGAGGTTGAGAAGTTTTATGAGCTGAAAGTGCCGGAGGAAAAGCTGGAGTATATATTCCATAAGAACGCAGAATATCTTTGGAGCCATTCTTCCAGGTGTTTATAAAGAGATTGGAGGCAGGAAAATGATACACATTTTAATCACATCCCACGGCGGCATGGCTGAGGGGATGATGCAGTCGGTGAAGATGTTGGTAGGAGAACAGGAACACCTGGATTACGTTACCTTTGGCGAGGAGATGGGGTCGGATGAATTGGATGAATTGTACGGGGAGAAGATAACCGGTGTTTCACCGGATAACCAGTATTTGGTCCTGTGCGATATCAAGGGAGGGACGCCCTTTAACGTGGTGTCCAGGTATTCCTTTAAGAATGAGGACGTGGCTGTCATATACGGGATGAACCTTCCTATACTGATCGAGGCCATTGTACAGTGCGGAAACCCGGATATTAAACTTAAGGACCTGGCTGAGTATTTACAGCAGCAGAGCGGCTCCACCATTGGATTGAGTGAACTGTAGGATCGCACGTAGGAGACCAAAGTACGGTCTCCAAGTGCTCATAACGAGCCACTGCACTAAGCTCGTGGGAGACCTCGCTAAGTGCCAGTGACATGTATCGCACGTAGGAGACCAAAATACGGTCTCCAAGTGCTCATAACGAGGAGGTTATAAGAGATGGATATAAGCGTATTTCGTATTGATGACAGATTGATTCATGGACAGATCATTACGGCGTGGATTGCCTACGCTGATGCAAAGACTATTATTGTGGCGGATGACAAGGCGGCTAAGGATGAGTTCCAGCAGTCCCTTCTTAAGATGGCCACACCGGATTCCATTGCCCTGAAGATCCTCAGCGTGGATGACGCCATTGCCTATATCCAGTCAGGCGAGGGGAGCGGAAAGGTGCTGCTGCTTATGCGCGGTCCGGAGCAGGCCCTGAAGTTCATAGAGGCGGGGATTGAGAAAGATCAGATCAATGTGGGAAATATGAACATGAAAAAGGGCAAGACCAAAGTGCTTGGCAACCTGTGGGTGTTCCCGGAGGATGTGGAGGCCATTAAGGGGATCTATGGACATGGCGTAAGACTGGAAGTGCGGGCGGTTCCAAATGAGCGCAGCCAGGATGTGATGGAACTTCTGAAAAAGTGTAAGTTGGCATAATAAGGGGAGGATAAGGTTATGAGTTTATTTATGCAGGCATTATTGGTAGCAGTGTTTGTGACGGTTGCTTTTATTGATTCCCATACGACCCAGACGCATATATTCCGTCCGGTGGTGGTCGGCCCGGTGGTGGGTCTGATCATGGGGGATGTGCAGACCGGCTTTGCAGTGGGTGTTACGGTGGAACTTATGTTTTTGGCTGTTATCTTTGTGGGTACGGCAGTGCCGCCCAATCCCACCATCAGCACAGCCATTGCAACCGGGATCGCTATCCTGGGCGGAGGCGGAACGGATCTGGCCGTGGCGACCGCACTTCCTGTTTCCTTTATCGGACAGATGGCAGAGACATTCCAGAATTCAGTGATCAACGTATACCTGATGCACCGCGTGGAAAAGGCGGCGGAACGCCTGGATACCAGGGGGATCGTTGCCAATAACCTGATCTTTCCCATGGCAGCCAACGCCCTGTTGTACGGCGTTCCCACATTTCTGGCCATTTATTTTGGGGCATCTTATGTGCAGGCGATCATCAACGCCATCCCGGCCAAGGTCATCACAGGCCTGTCAGTGGGAGGCAGCATGATCGGAGCGGTCGGTTTTGCGTTGCTGCTCAATTCCATTAAGGTAAAGAAGTTTTGGCCCTTCTTCCTGCTAGGCTTCTTTGTGGCAGCATACCTGAATATCAACATGATCGGGATCGCCCTTTTGGCAGTGATCTGTGTGGCCATGTACTATTACTTTAAGATTGCGGATGCAAACGCGTGATTGGGGAAAGGACGGAGAATGATATGAGTACAGAGAACAACGGGAATGAGAACAAGCTTACAAACCGCGACTTATGGAAGGTATTCCTGCACCAGCTTACCATCAGGGGTACCAACAACTATGAGCGCCAGCAGAACGCGGGATTTACAGAGGCAATGATGCCTGTGATTGAAAAGTATTATGAGGACCCTGAGGAGAAGAAGGAAGCATATGCAAGGCATATGGAATATTTCCTTACCAATGACATCACTTCAGCCATTCCCGTGGGAGTGGCCGCGGCCATGGAGGAGCGGTACGCTACGGAGGGCGATATTGACCCTGATTCTATCAATGCTGTTAAGACCGCCCTGATGGGACCTCTGGCAGGACTGGGGGATTCCCTCTTAAACGGTACGGCCAGACCCATCCTGGCAGGTATCGCCATTTCGCTTATCACAGCGGGACTCGGCTGGATAGGGCCCATATTCTTTGTGATCGGCATGTCCATCGTGTCGCTGGGCGTAAGGTATCTGGGGGTGTTCCAGGGCTATAAACAGGGCGTTAAATTTGTGGAAAAGATACAGTCCAGCGGACTGATCAGCAGGATCTCAGAGCTGGCGGCCATTGCGGCTTATGTGATCGTGGGCGGATTTATACCGGCCCTTGTGGTCATTTCCATTCCCATTGTGTACCAGAGCGGCGATACGGTGCTCAGCATCCAGGAAACCCTTGACGGGCTGATGCCGGGCATACTGGGGATGCTGTACACTGGGCTTATGTATCTGCTGATCTCCAAAAAGAAGATATCCGCAGTTAAACTGATCCTGGTTACCATGATCGTGGGTATTGTGGGAACTTACTGCGGTATTTTGGGATAAGACTGGAGGTAGAAGGATGATCGTTGATATCCATTCGCATATTAAGAGGAATCCTGCAGGACAGGAAGAAGAGGAGAAAAAACTCCTTTTGGATATGGAGAAGAACGGGATTGACTTCCGCGTGGTTTCTGCCCTGGATGGCTGGCCTGTGGAAGCGGGGAACCGGTATATATCAAAGCTGGTGTCCGCTTATCCGGACCGTCTGGCCGGCTGCGCGGTCATCAACCCAAAGGAGGATAACTGCGCCGAAACAGCCAGGAAAGCCCTAAAGCTTCCCGGCATGGTGATGTTGGAATTTAATTCCGTGGAGCACGGCTATTATCCCGATGCATGCAGCGGGATTGAGGATGTGCTTGCAGTGGCTGAGGAACGCAGGGTTTCGGTCAAGGTATTTACCGGAATCGGCTCCCGCTCCATGCCGCAGCAGTGGCTGGGACATGTGAGAAGGCATCCGGACCTTGTGTTCCTGTTCCTTCACATGGGATGTTTCGATTATGGATATGGCTGCGTGGACCTGGGAAAGGAGATCCCTAATATTTATCTTGAGACCTCCAACCAGTATGAGGTCCAGATTCTGAAGAAAGCAGTGACCAGCCTTCCAAAGGAGAAGCTGGTGTTTGGCTCATCCTATCCGGAACGGTTGACCAGATGCTCTTTGGATGTGTTTGATATGTTCCATCTGGATGAAACATACAGGGAGTATCTGTTTGGAAAAAACGGCGCCAGGATACTGGGGCTTGACTGAGTCAACGGAAACTGCTGAGGCAATTGAGATAACAAAATGCGGGGCGGATCCTGTATCCGCGCCGCACAAGGGGAGATTTGTTAAAATGGAAAACAACGTAAGGAATATACTGCCCGGCCCTATGAGGGAAGTATTTGATTCAATTGTGGAGCAAAGGGTCCTGGGGGCGAGCAATCATATCGCCATGGTCGGGGATATGATCGAAGCCGTGGTCCGAAGGGGAGAGGATGAACAAAGGCCCGCGGACCAGGTGATTGATGAGATCCTGGCGGTGGCGGATTTTTTTATCGCCACAAGAGGGGAGGCCAGCCAGGCGGTCAGCAATGCGATCCTGCTTATGACTCATAATATCAGATCTTATGCAGGGATGGACTTGAAGGAAGCGGCGCCCCTGATACTGGAGACAAAGAACAGCTATGCCAGGACGGCTGCTGAGGCAGTGAAGCAGTGTGTGGCTTATGGGGTCAGACTGGCGGAGACCATGGAGACCATATTTGTATACGATTATTCCAGCACGGTTGAGAAATTCCTCCGGGGATTAAAGGAGAATGGAAAGCAGTATACGGTCTATATTGCGGAGAGCCGGATCATTGACGGGGGAAGGCCTTTTGTAAAGGCGTGCCTGGAGTCCGGGCATAAGATCAAGTTTATCCCGGAGGCGTCCATGATGTATTATCTTAAGGACTGCCATGGCGCCTTCATGGGCGCGGAGACATTTTATCCGGACGGCACGGGCTTTAATACCACAGGCTCTGATATAGTGGGCCTGATATGCAGGCATTACGGGGTACCGCTGTATTTCCTTACACCTCTGATCAAGCTTGATATAAGGCCGGTGTTTGGCGGCAGGAAGAAGCTGGTATATGATGACCTGAAGGAAAAGCTGACAGCGAACTGGGGAGAGGACCTGGACAGGGGGTCCGTTGATTTTATCACCCCCGAGCTGGTGGGTGTGGAACCGGAGTTCATCCGGGGGTTTGTGACTGAAAAGGGTGTGATACCCTCTGGTCAGATGTATGGGATCAGCATGGAGTACAGCCGGAATTTAAGGGGAGTATAGGATGAGGAAAAGGAGAGAACGCAGATGAATTGTTTAGGACGCGGTTCAAAGATCGTATTGTCCATGATCCAGCCGGAGCCGCTGCCCGGCAGTTACCGGCACGCGGGGATGGGGATCCGGGAGATCGTGGATATGGCCCTGCGGGAGACGGAAATGGTGGCGGAGAACCATTTTGACGGAATCATTGTACAGAATATGAACGACATGCCCATTAAACAGGAATCCAGTCCCGAGGCGATCGCCTACATGACCAGGATCTCCTATGAGATCAGGAGACGTTTTCCTGAACTGCTCATGGGGATCCTTATGAACTGGGACGGAGTGGCCGGCCTTTCCGTGGCCGATGCGGTGGGAGCGGACTTTGTAAGGGTGGAGCACCTGTTTACAGGAGCAAGCGTTACCAGCGCCGGTATTCTTCAGGCCCAGTGTGTGGACATCGCAAACCTTAGAAAACGCACCGGATCCAAGGTGCCCGTCTATGCGGATGTGTACGAGGTGCACGGAATCCCCCTGGGCAGAAAGCCGGTGGGGGATGCTGCATGGGAGTGTGTCCATGAGGCGTTTGCAGACGGCCTGTTTATGTCCGGTAAGTCTGTGGATGAGAGCATCCGTATGGTCAAGGAAGCCAGGGAGAGGGTAAAGGACACGCCCATTTTTCTTGGCGGAGGAGCCACCGGAGACAACATCCATGAGCTGATGCAATATTTTGACGGCGTGTCCGTTGCCACCTGGATCAAGAACGGGGATATGAAGAATCCAATTGACCCGGAACGGGCCAAGGTCTTTATAAGTGAGGCAAAGCGGAAGTCATAGGATGGGACTCTGAACAGTTGTAAATAAGTCTGAATTTGATTTGCTTTTTTATAAGACATCATCTTTTATGGTTATTGTTGTTTATTAAGCATAAACAGCGTATAACAAAAGAGTATGATGTCTTAATTTGTTTAATTTTCAGATTTGTGCATTTATAATTGAGATAAAACTTTGGGCGGAGGGGGGGGGGGGGGGGGGTGTGTAATTTTTCGAAATTAAATAGTGGAGAATTTTTTAAAAAAAACATTTTTAAAAAAAAATATATTATAATACTTATGATTAATTAAAAAAAA